>Ga0134121_10000300_pt1 | contig 58297 bp, 47 predicted proteins | sample KB301_FD_96463 | JGI IMG/M metagenome (GOLD analysis project Ga0134121, IMG submission 96463) | Terrestrial soil microbial communities without Nitrogen fertilizer from Kellogg Biological Station, Michigan, USA - KB3-0-1 | ecosystem: Environmental > Terrestrial > Soil > Unclassified ...
CACCAGCTTCTCGGAGGTCTCCTTAACAAGAGAATAAACGAGCCGGCCGTACTGCATGCGGGCGAGATAGGTGGAGCCCTTCTGGTTCGAGATCTCCTGGCGCAGCAGGCGGAGGTTCTCGTCCTCCTTCTCGATCTCGCGGATGACGGTCTCGGGCTCCCACAGCACCTTGAGGCCGAACTCGAGCTTGTCCTGCATCTTTACCAGCACGTCGCGGAAGGCGTCGTAGGCGCTACGCAGCAGCTCGACGATGTCCTCCGAGGTCTTGAAGACGGTGCTGAACGACATGGGAATGACGGTGTAGTCGCGCATCACGGCTTCGTTGACCCGCTCGTGGGCGAGGACGTTTTCCCGCGTCGGATCGTAGACCTCCAGCGGCGTGTCCGAGACCACTGCGGCGATGTCCTGGTAGGACACCGTGTGCACCGTGGTCGGATCGCTGCCGATGCCGATGGGGCCGAAGCGGCAGGGCTCGGTCGTCTGGATGATGCAATAGACGTATTTGCCGCTACGGCTGTCCGCGGCACGGGGAGCTTCGGGCAGCTGTGTTACCGCATGGATGGCGGGCTTCGCCGCCGCGGTCTTCTTGGCCGGCGCGGTTTTTTTCACCGGCGCAGATTTCTTCACCGGCGCTTTCTTCGCCGGAGCTGAAGACTTCGCCGGTGCCGCCGCTGGTTTCTTCGCCGCGGACTTCTTTGCCGGCGCTGGCTTCGTGGCGGCGGCCTTCTTCGTGGAACGGGAGCCGGTCATCTTTTTGGCAGATCTCATGGCTGCGCGGGTTCCTCCGGCGCTTCTCCTGGACGCGCCGCGAGCAGCCGCCGGACCTCTTGCTCGAGATCCTTGGGCAGGCACGGCTTGGTCACTACCGAGTTGCAGCCCACGGCGCGTGCCTTGTCGTGGGCACTCGCCAGGGCGTGCGCGGTGAGCGCGATGATGGGGATGTCCTGCGTGCTCGGGTCCTGCTTCAGCCGCCGGGTGGCTTCCCAACCGTCGATGCCCGGCAGCGAAAGGTCCATGAGAATGATGTCCGGCCGCAGCTCGTGCGTCTTCTCGATGGCTTCCAGGCCGTCGGCGGCGGTCGCCACGCGAAAGCCCCGGAACTCGAGATACTCGGCGAAGATCTCGCGCCCGTGATCGACGTCGTCGACCACCAGGACGAGCGGTGCCGGTTTGTTGTCGGAGGTCATGCCGTCCTCGATTTCGCGGGAAGGAAGAGCGTGAACGTAGACCCCTCGCCCAGCCGGCTCGCCAGGGCGATGCGGCCGTCGAGGAGGGAGGCGAGGCGGCGGCAGATGGTCAGGCCAAGGCCGGTCCCACCCTGCCGGCGCGCGTAGGAGCTGTTGGCCTGCTCGAAGGCCTCGAAGATGGTCTTCAGGTTCTCTTCGGCGATACCGATGCCGGTATCGGTGACGGCGATGGAGATCTCGCCGACCAGCTCATGGTGCTCCAGCCGGATGGCGACGGAACCCTTGGGCGTGAATTTCAGGGCGTTCGACAGCAGGTTGAGCACGATCTGCTTGACCTTCTGGCGGTCGGTCTCGATCTCCGGCAGATCCGGGGATAGGTCGCGAGTCACCGCCAGCCGGGTGCCGGCGATCACCGGCTCGACCTCGGTCATCACCTCGTCGATCAGCTCGGACAGCAGGATGCGCTCGGCCTGGACGGGCATCTTGCCGGATTCGATGCGGGTGATGTCCAACAGATCGTTAATGACCGCCAGCAGGTGGCGGGCATTGGCGTCGACGCGGGAAAGCTTGTCCTGCTGCGCGGGATTGACGGCGCCCGACACGCCTTCGAGCATCAGATGGGTGTAGCCCATGATGGCGTTGAGCGGCGTGCGCAGCTCGTGGGAGACGTTGGCGAGGAACTGCGATTTTAGGGCCGAAGCCTGCTCGAGCTCGAGCGCCTGGCGGCGCAGCAGCTCGTTTTGCCCGGCGAGCTCGGCCGTCGCTTCCCGCACCTTCTCCCTGAGCTCCTCGGAGTGCCGCTTGACCTGCTCGTAGAGTACCGCCTTCTCCATCGCTTCCGTCAGGTCGTGGAGAATGGTGACGACAGCCGTCTCTTCGCCGTGCTTGGAGACCAGGCGGCCGGAGATCGCCTCCATCGGGATGGTGGCGCCGGTTTTCGGATCGATCAGGTTGAGCTCGCCCCGCCAGCGCAGCGACTGGCCGGCATAGAGATTGGAGACGAAAGAAGTGAACACCGCGTCGTTGGCCTGCACCCGGCGCTCGATCTCGCTGCCGCGGCCATCCCGGCCGTCGCGGCCGTCGCGCCGGCCCGGCAAGGTGAACATCCGCTCCGCGGGCGGGTTCATGCGGACGATGTTACCCGCCGGATCGGTGACCAGGATGGGCTCCAGCACGGAGTTGAGGATCAGGTCGAGCCGGTCGCGTTCGGCGCGGGTCGCGGCCTCGGCCAGCCGCAACCGGCGATAGTTCTCCTCGATCTCCTCGGTGGCCCGCCGCAGGTCGGTGACGTTGCGCAGCACGGAGACGATGCCGTTCTCGCCGGAGCGGATGGCGACCGGCGTGCTCAGCACCTCGAACAGCAGCTCCTTGCCTTCCGAGGGGTCGACCAACAGCAGCTCGCGCCGGGTGGGACCGCTCTCGGCGGTGAACAGCGAGGCCGAGAAGAGCATGTTGTTGAGGGCGACGGCGCGGCGCCAGCCTTCCCGCTTCTCCTCACCGGCGGTGAGCAGGGTCTCGGCGCCGGCGTTGGCGATCAGGATGCGGCCATCGGCGTCGGTGAGCAGGATGGGATCGGTCACGGCGTGGATGACCGCCAGCAGCAGGCTCCGTTCCCGCTTGTGGCGGCGCTCGTCGGCCTGGATGCGCCGGTAGCCCAGAGCGGCCAGCCGCACTCCCAGCAGCTCGGCGGCCCACAGCACGTCGTCGCTCACCGGGCCGTCGCCGGCCCCGGCCAGCAGCAGCAGGCCGGGGCCCATCTCCTGTTGCGAGCTGCCGAGCGGCACGGCGTGGAAGGAGGCCTTGCCGAGGGGAGTGTCGAACGGCCGCGGCAGAATCTGTCCGGAGTCGTGGAAGGCGATGGGCTCGCTGCCCGCCATGGCCACGACCAGCGGATGCGTGCGGTCGGAAAGGTCCAGGCTGAAGGCTTCGACGACGGCGGAAGGCACGCCCAGGCCCGTCAAGCCCGTCAGCCTGCCGCTTTCAGGATCGACGACCGCGCACACCGCCCGCTCGATGCCGGCGTGGCGGGCCAGCCACCGCAGGGTCTCCACCGCGCACAGCCGCACCTCCGGCTCGGCGAGAAGGACGTCGACGAGCGACAGCTTCACCCTCGCGCCGATGGTTCCACTGCCGCGCGAAGAAGGAAGCACATCGAGACGCGCGACGCTGCCCATACGTCAGGCCTTCGATAGCTTTCGGGTTCTGCGTGCCGGGATCGCCTCGCGGGCCACCGAGGCGGCGAGCTGGGCGCGCAGCGACACGTTCTCCGCCACCAGATCCTCGTTCGAGCGGCTCTCGATCGCCGGACGCGACACCGAGGGAACCTGGGCGACGGCCTCCGAGTACTTGATGTAGGTGTCGATCGAGGCCACTACGATGCGGGCCTCCACCGTGAGCAGGTCGATACCAACCAGGGACACCCGGACCCAGGCATCGATGACGATGCCCTTGTCGAGGACGCGGTCCAGGACGTCGATAAGGCTGGTACCGCCAGAGGCTCTTTCAACCGGCATGATTTCATCCCCCCTGGTTCTTCTTGTTGGGCTGAGTCCGGCGCCGTGGCCCGGACGGTTGCGAGACCGCCAGCGCGTCGACCCTCGCCTCGAGGAGACGGACCTGCTCGCGCAAGGCCTCGTTCTCGAGGGAGAGCTTTTGGGCTGCCACGGAGAGGTTCGGATCGTGACGCCACCAGTCGAGGCCGATCTGCTCCGCCTTGTCGATCGAGCAGACCAACAGGCGGATGCGGATGGTGATCAGCTCGACCTCCGCCAGCGAGACGCGAATATCGCCGGCGATGACCAGTCCCTTGTCGAGGACACGGTCGAGGATATCGACCAGGCCGCTGGAGCGGCGGTAGGCCGGTTCGATTGATGAGCTGCTCATGGCCATACGACGGCTGACATACGATTCGGGCGGTGATCGTAGCTGACATCGGACGGCGTTTTCAAATGCAAGAGCGCTGCCGAAGGAAAACGCCGAAGGCTGGTAGCATGATCGGGCCAAGAAACCCGGACGAGGAGGAGTAGAGATATGGAGACTCCGGCAGTGCTGAGACGCATCTCCTTGCTGTTTCTGATCCTGCTGGCCGCATCCCCTGGGCTGGGCGGCGCGGCAGAGAAGGACTCTCCGGCCGGCACGGCGGACATCGCCGCCGCCCGGGCCGTCTTCGACAAGAACATCCAGGCCATCCGCGCCCGCGACAAGGCAACCTACCTCTCCTGCTATCTGGATTCCGAGGCGCTGGCCCGTACCGGCTTCGAAGGACCGCTGCTCGGCTACAAGAGCTTTGCCGCCGGAGTCGGCCAGGGCTGGCCCGACCACATCGACGCCGACGACATCCACCTGACGCCGGTGCGCCCCGGGCTGGTCTACGGCACCTACCGCTACCGCGTTCGCTACGGCGGCCGGGAGGATACGGGGATTTCCGAGCGGCTGTTCGTCCAGACGCCCGGCGGCTGGAAGATCGCCGTCACCACCGCGTTCACCGCGCAGCCGGGAGTGCCGCCGCCGCCCCGGGCGCTGGTCGGAGCGACCCTGGTGGATGGCACCGGCGCGGCGCCGGTGGCCGATGCCGTGGTCGTGCTGCGCGAAGGCAAGATCGACTGCGCCGGCTCCCGCGCCGAGTGTCCCGTGCCGTCTGGAGTCGATGTCACCGATCTCAAAGGTCTCTGGATCACCCCCGGCCTGGTGGATGCGCACGTCCATTTCTCCCAGACCGGCTGGGCCGATGGCCGCCCCGATTCCATCGACGCGCGCGCCCAGCATCCCTATGAAGAGGTCGTCTCCGATCTTGCCCGCCACCCCGAGCGCTTCGGCCGCACCTACCTCTGCTCGGGAGTGACGGCGGTCTTCGACGTCGGCGGCTACGCCTGGACCCTGGGCCTGCCGGCTTGGTCCGAGGCGAGCACGGAGGTGCCGCACGTTACGGCGGCCGGGCCGCTGCTCTCCACCATCGACCACTGGCTCAACCTGCCGGCGGAACGGCAGTTCATGGTGCTGACCGACGCCGGCGCGGCGCGGGCCGGCGTGCGCTATCTGGCGGATCGTGGCGCCGCCGCCATCAAGGTCTGGTACATCGTGGACGACGAGCATTCGGTCGAGAAGTCCGCCGCCGCCGTGCACGCCGCAGGGGAGGAGGCGCGAGCCCGCAAGCTCCCACTCATCGTCCATGCCACCGGTCTCGACGAAGCCAAGGAGGCCTTGCGCGCCGGAGCGAAGATGTTGGTTCACAGCGTCGGCGACAAGCCGGTGGACGACGAGTTCCTGGCGCTGGCGAAAAAGAACGGCACGATCTACTGCCCCACTCTCACGGTCTTCCGCGGCTATCTGCGGATGTCCGTTGGCGCCACCGAGCACCAGCCTCCGAAGGTGGACGATCCCAATGGTTGCGTCGATCCACTCACTCTCGCCAAGGTTGCCGAGACGGCCAAGTTGACTTCAAACGTCACGGCTGACCGGCTCAAGGTTCGCGAGGAACGCATCTCGGGGGTCGAGAAAACCAACGCCGCCAACCTGAAAAAGGTCTTCGACGCCGGGATCCCCATCGCCATGGGCACCGACGCGGGCAATCCGCTGACCTTGCACGGCCCGTCGGTCTACGGCGAGATGATTGCCATGCAGGCCGCCGGCCTAACGCCCATGCAGGTATTGACCGCCTCCACCCGCGGCGGCGCCCAGGCCATGGGCCGAGAGAAGGACCTCGGCACGGTGGAAAAAGGCAAGCAGGCCGATCTCTTGATCGTGGGTGCCGATCCCACGAAGGACATCGCGAACCTGCAACAGGTCCGTTGGGTGGTGCGCGGCGGCGCCGTGCGCTCGATTCAGGAGCTGCACGCCCTGGCGACGGCGGAGGAGAAGAGCGGAGAGTAGAGGGTATTTGAAAGGTTCAGTCGCGATAGCCAGCCCCGCCCGGGCATAAATGCCGGGGCTAGGTAAGGGCGCTGGATGAATCCAGCTTGAAGTCCCCTTCAGGGGGCGCTGTTACTAGCCCTGGCATTTATGCCCGGGCGGAGCGTAGGATGCGCGGACACCCTTCCAGGAATTCACCGCCCCGTCAGGTCGTTGCTTCGGGTGGGAGTTTCTACAATGCCCGATGTACCCATTACCGGCCTGACGGTCCCCACGAAATACTGGCACGCGCTCGACAACGGCCGCGTTCAGTGTGATCTCTGCCCCCGCTTCTGCAAGCTGCAGGAGGGCCAGCGGGGGCTCTGCTTCGTGCGGGGCCGGCAGAACGACCGCATCGTGCTCACCACCTACGGGCGGTCCAGCGGCTTCTGCGTCGATCCCATCGAGAAGAAGCCGCTCAATCATTTCCTGCCGGGCACGCCGGTCCTGTCGTTCGGCACGGCGGGCTGCAATCTGGCCTGCAAGTTCTGCCAGAACTGGGACATCAGCAAGTCGCGGGAGACCGACACCCTGGCCGATCAGGCGACTCCCGAGGTCATCGCCCGCGCCGCTCAGCGCCTCGGCTGCGCCAGCGTCGCCTTCACCTACAACGATCCGGTGATCTTCCTGGAGTACGCGGTGGACGTGGCAGATGCCTGCCACGAGCTCGGCATTCAGGCCGTTGCGGTGACGGCCGGCGAGATCTGTCCGGAGCCGCGGGAAGAGTTCTACCGCCACATGGACGCCGCGAACGTCGACCTCAAGGGGTTCACCGAGGACTTCTACCGCCGGATCTGCGGCGGCGAGCTGGGAGCCGTTCTCGACACGCTGCGCTATCTCAAGCACGAGACGGACGTCTGGTTCGAGATCACGACTCTGCTCATCCCCGGCGAAAACGATTCCGACCGCGAGCTGGACGAGATGACCCGTTGGGTGGTGGAGGAGCTGGGTCCCGACGTCCCACACCATTTCACGGCCTTCCATCCGGACTACAAGATGCTGGACAAGCCCCCCACCCCGCCCGCCACCCTGACCCGGGCGCGGCGCATCGCCATGGCGAACGGAATTCGCTACACCTATACGGGGAACGTCCACGACGAGGACGGCGGCAGCACCTGGTGCCACGTCTGCGGCGAGCGCCTCATCGGCCGCGACTGGTACGTCCTCAAGGAGTGGAACCTCACGCCCGACGGCGCCTGCATCGCCTGCGGCACCCCCTGCGCTGGCCGCTTCCAGTCCCGTCCAGGAGCCTGGGGCGCCCGTCGGGTGCCGGTGCGGTTGCGGGACTTCGCTGCGACGGTCGCCGAAACAGCAAGCCCGTTGCGGATCGTTTGACGCCTGCGAAGACCCTCATCACCCCGGCCCTCTTCTCCCAGCCTCCCCCCCGCCGGCCGGGAGAAGAGGGGGGCTTGACGGGGTAGGAGAGACGAGAACCCGGCAACAATTCCGCCTCGAGCCTTCCCCCCACTCCCTTTCAGACCTGGGATCTTGCTGTTCTCCCTCTTCTCCCGGCGGAAGGGGGGGAGGCTGGGAGAAGAGGGCCGGGGTGATGAGGGCTTTCGACGGCTCGGATACCGCGGAGATGGGATGCGTCGTTCGGATCGGCGACTTGTCCTACGGGAAAATCCCCAAATCCTCGTAGCAGGTGGCGATCTTGTTGATCGCCTCGATGAAGGCCGCGGTGCGCAGGTCGACTTTCTTGTCAGCGCGGATCTTGCGGAGGTTGTGGTAGGCCGGCCCCATGGTGTCTTCGAGCCCCGATCGAACCAGGTCCGCTTCGTCGGCGCCATGGGCGAGGGCCTGCATCTCGTCATCGGTGAACGACTTGCCGGTGCGGGCGCCGATCGAGTTGAGGATTCGCTGGTAGGCCTGTTCCTCGAAACGCCGCTCCAGGCGCCCAAAGCGGACGTGGGCGAGGTTCTTCAGCCATTCGAAGTAGGAGACGAGCACGCCCCCGGCATTGGCGTAGTGATCCGGGACGACGAGCACGCCTCGCTTGTCGAGCATCTCGCTTGCTTCGCTGGTTGTTGGACCGTTGGCGCCTTCGACAATGATCCTGGCCTTGATCCGCGGTGCGTTCTCCGCCGTGATCTGGCTCTCCAGCGCCGCGGGAATGAGGATGTCGCAGTCGAGCTCGAGGGCTTCAGCCGCCTTGCTGAGCTTCTGGACCCTTTCCGGAAGGACGAGCTTGTGGATCGACTTCTCTCTCCGCGGCTGATCTCTCCACTGTTTCACGATCGCCGCGGCGTCGAGGCCTTGCGGGTCATACAGCGCGCCATCGAACTCCAGCAGGCCGACGATCGTCGCCTCCATCTCCTGGAGGAATGTGGCAGTGTAAGAGCCGACGTTGCCGAGACCCTGGACGATCACCCGCTTGCCCTTGATCCCTTTTGAAAGGCCGAGGGCCTGCATGTCCGCTTCGACGCTGCAGACCTCGCGCGTCACGAAGGCGACGCCGCGGCCGGTCGCCTCCTCGCGGCCGCGGATGCCGCCCTGGGCGATCGGCTTGCCGGTCACACAGGCCGCTCCCTCCAGCTTGTCGTTCGCCAGCGCGGTGTAGGTATCGACGATCCAAGCCATCTCCCGCGCGCCGGTACCGAAGTCCGGCGCCGGCACGTCGATGCCGGGGCCGATGAAGTTCTTCTTGACCAACTCAAAGGTATAACGCCGGGTGATCCTCTCCAGCTCGTGCTTGTTGTAGGCGTTGCCATCGATCCGGATGCCTCCCTTGGCGCCGCCGAAGGGTGCGTCGACCACCGCGCACTTGTAGGTCATGAGGGCTGCAAGGGCCATCACCTCGTCTTCGCTCACGTCGAGGCTGTAGCGGATTCCTCCCTTGGTGGGAAGCTTGTGGTGGCTGTGCTCCGCCCGCCAGGCGTGGATCACCTCGACGCTGCCGTTGTCGCGTTCGAGGGGGAACGTGAAGTGATAGATGCTGTTGCAGTTCTTGATGATATCGAGGAGGCCGCGGGGGTGATCGGTGAGGGCGGCGGCCCGTTCGAAGTTGCGGTTCACCTGGTCGAAGAAGCTGATGTGCTGGGTCGCCATGGCGAGTTCTTCCTTGGATTGGTCTCGGGACGGCTGGGTGGATGGCGAATGCGGCGTCAAAGCCTGAGGGACGGGTGACGGGAGTGATAGCATTCTTGACTGTCCGCCGCAACCCCTGGTGATCTCCCAACACGATGCGCTGGCTCGCGACCACCTACTTCTTGGGAAGCCCCCTGCGTCAATGGGCGATCGCGGTCGGCACCGCCCTGGCCGTCTTCCTGGCGCTGCTGCTGCTTCGCCGGCTGATCGTCCGCCGCCTGGGCCGCCGCGCCGAGCGTACTCCTGGCGGCGTCGACGATCTCGCCGTCGATCTGGCGCGGCGCACCCGGAGCCTGCTGATCCTGATCCCGTCGGTCTGGCTGGGGAGCCTGGGGCTCAGCCTCGGCTTGACGGCGAGTCGAATCCTCGTGGGCGCGGCGAAGGTTGCCCTCTTCCTCCAGATTGCCCTCTGGGCGTCGCTCGCCATCGACCTCTGGGTGATGCGAACCCAGCGCCGGCGCCTGGAGCGGGACGCCACCTCCGTCGCCTTGGCCGGCGTGCTTCGCTTCGTGGGCAAGCTGGTGCTTTGGGCGATCCTCGTCCTGGCGGCGCTCGACAACCTGGGAATCAACGTCACAGCCCTGGTGGCAGGCCTCGGGATCGGCGGCGTGGCCGTGGCCCTGGCGCTGCAGAACGTCCTTTCGGACCTTTTCGCCTCCCTCTCGATCGTCTTCGACAAGCCGTTCGTCCTCGGCGACTCGATTACCGTCGGAGACATGACGGGCACGGTCGAGAGCATCGGCATGAAGACCACCCGGCTGCGCGGCCCTTCCGGCGAGCTGCTCATCCTGGCCAATGGCGAGCTGCTGAAAAGCCGTATCCAGAACTGGAGATGGATGAGCGAGCGGCGGGTGGTGCTCGTCTTCGGCGTGCCGCGCGAGACTCCGGCGGACGTCGTGGCGAGCGTGCCCGAGCGTATCCGCGCCATTGTCGAGGGGCTGGATCAGGTCCGCTTCGAGCGTGCCCATTTCAAGGGGTTCGGCGAGTCGTCGCTCGACTTCGAGGCGATCTACTGGATACTCAAGCCCGACTACGAGCTGTTCATGGACCGGCAGCAGGCGGTCAATCTCGCTCTGCTGAAGACGTTGCAGGAGGAAGGGATCGGCCTCGCCCTCCCCACCCAGTCGCTTCTCCTGTCGCGGAACCCTCGATCTTCCGGGTCACCGGCGGCGTCCTCGGCACCAGCGGCGGAGCGCAACCTTCCTCCAGACCGGCCGTAACATCTTTTCCGGGGAGATTTTTCTCGTCTCGAAAGGAGCTTCTGTGCGTAGATTGATTTTCATCGCCCTCCTGGTGCTCGTGCCAGCGGCGGCAATGGCTCAGCCGCAGGGAGACACGCGCCTGCTGCACTATCCCGACATTTGCAAGGATACGATCGCCTTCTCGTACGGCGCGGATATCTGGCTTGTGAGCGCCCAGGGTGGCGCTGCCCGTCGCCTGACCTCCGGCGACGGGGACGAGGTTTTTCCCAAGTTTTCGCCGGACTGTAAATGGATCGCCTTCACCGGCCAGTACACGAGCACCCACCAGGTGTACGTCATCTCCGTGGAGGGCGGCACTCCCCGCCAGCTCACCTTCCACAACGACATCGGAGTCATGCCGCCCCGCGGCGGTTACGACAACCAGGTGATGGGCTGGACGCCGGACGGCAAGCAGATCCTTTTCAATGCGCACCGCACTCCCTATAGCGAGCGCACCGCCCGGCCCTACCTGGTTCCGGCGGCCGGCGGTAGCGAGAAACCGCTGCCCATCCGCCTGGGCTCGACCGGCGTCCTGTCGCCGGACGGCAACCGCTACGTCTTCGCCCCGATCATGCACGAGTTCCGCAACTGGAAACGCTACCGGGGCGGCCAAGCGCCCGATCTCTGGATTTACGACCTCAAGGCCAACACCGCCGAGCAGATCACCAAGGATCCGGCGCTCGATTACATGCCGGTCTGGATCGGCGACACCATTTATTTCGTCTCCGACCGTGGCGCGAAGCGGATCGACAACCTCTATGCCTATGACGTGAAGACGAAGCAGGTGCGCGAGCTGACCCATCACGACACCTTCGACGTCTTCTGGCCGAGCGGCGACCGGCGCATCGTCTACGAGAATGGCGGCTCGATTTATCTCTACGATCCGGCCTCCGCCAAGAGCAGCCGGGTGCCGATCAAGGTCGAGGGCGACCTGCCGCGAACCCTGCCCTACTTCAAGAACGTCGCCGAGGACGTCGAGAATGCTTCCATCTCTCCCAGCGGCAAGCGGGTTCTCCTGACGGCTCGGGGTGAGCTCTTCTCGGTGCCGGCCGAGAAGGGAGAGATCCGCAACCTGACCAACTCCTCCGGCGTGCGGGAGACGTCCGGAACCTGGTCTCCCGACGGCCGCTGGGCGGCTTATCTCTCGGACCGCACCGGCGAGTATGAGATCTGGGTGCGCCTGGCCGACGGCTCCGGCGCGGAGCGGCAGGTCACCAAGAACGGCGGCATCTGGCGCTTCCAGCCCCTCTGGTCTCCAGACTCGAAGAAACTTGCTTTCAGTGACAAGAATCGCAAGCTCTTCTGGGTCGACGTGGCCACGGGTAAGACGACCGAGGCCGATCAGTCGCCGCGCGGCGACATCCAGGACTACAAGTGGTCGCCGGACAGCCGGTTCCTTGCCTATACGAAGGCGGGCGAAAATTCGTTCTCGTCGATCTGGATCTACTCCCTGGACGACGCCAAGGCCCGCCAGCTCACCAGCGATCTGACGACCGAGGGCGAGCCCACCTGGGACCCCAACGGCCGTTACCTCTACTTCCTTTCCAACCGCGACTTCAACCTGAACTTCAGCGGCTTTGAGTTCGACTACGTCTACAGCAACCCTACCCGGGTCTACGTGGGCGTCCTCGCCAAGCAGGGGCCGGCCCTCTTCCTGCCGGAGAGCGACGAAGAGAAGCCGAAGCCGGAGGAACCGCCGGGCGTCGAGGCTCCCGCCAAGCACGCCAAGCCGGACACGAAGAACGCCGAGACTTCGGCCGAGAAGCCGGACAAGTCAGACAAGGCCGAGAAGCCAGAGAATCCCGCTCCCGGCAAGGCTCCGGTGCGGGTGAAGGTGGATTTCGACGGCTTCGAGCAGCGGGTGCGAGCCATCCCCGGCCCCTCCGGCAACTATCAGAGCCTGTCCGCCGGCAACAACGCCGTCTTCTACCTGTTCCGGCGCACCGCCAACGGCCCGCTTTCGCTCAAGATGTTCAATCTGGAAAGCCGCAAGGAGGACACGGTCCTCGACGGCGTGCTGGGCTACGATCTTTCCGCCGACGGCAAGAAGATCGTCGTCGCACAGCGGGATAACGTCTTTGCCATCCTCGACGCGAGGGGAGGCCAGAAGCCGGGCGACGGCAAGCTGGACCTGGAGAAGCTGGAGCTTCGGATTCAACCGCGGGACGAATGGCGCCAGGAGTTTTTCGACGCCTGGCGGATCTTCCGCGACTGGTTCTACGACCCGAACCTGCACGGCGTGGACTGGAAAGGCATCCGCGACCGTTACGCCGAGATGCTGCCCTCCATCGCCGACCGCACCGACCTCGATTTCCTGCTCGGCGAGATCGGCGGCGAGGTCTCCGTGGGCCACGATTACGTGCAGCCGGGAAACGCTCCCGTCCCGAAGCGGACGGAAAGTGGCCTGCTCGGCGCCGAGATCGAAGCGGACGCGTCTGGCTACTACCGAGTCGCTCACATCTTCCCGGGCGAGAACTGGCAGGCCAACTTCCGCTCGCCGCTGACCGAGCCGGGCGTCTACGTCCAGCCGGGCGACTTCATCCTGGCGGTCGACGGCCAGCCGACCAACGGCGTGGACAACTTCTATCGCCTGCTGGAAGGCAAGGCCGACCGCGTGGTCACCCTGCTGGTGAACGACAAGCCCTCGACGACCGGAGCGCACGTCGAGAACGTCCGCCCCGTCAACTCCGAGTACAACCTGCGCTACCTCGACTGGGTGTTGGGCACCCGCGCCAAGGTGGACAAGCTCTCCGGCGGCCGCATCGGCTACATCCATCTGCCGAACACGGCGGTGGAGGGCAACCGTGAGCTGTTCAAGTACTTCTACCCGCTGGCTCACAAAGACGCCCTCGTCCTCGACGACCGCTGGAACGGCGGCGGCTTCATTCCTGACCGGATGATCGCGCTCCTCTCCCGGCCCCTGCTCAACTACTTCGTGGGCCGTTCGGGCGTCGCCAATTCCACGCCGCAATTTGTCAACACCGGCCCCAAGGTGGCCCTCATCAACGGCCAGGCCGGCTCAGGCGGCGACGCCTTTCCCTACTACTTCAGGGAGCTCGGCCTCGGGCCGGTGATCGGCACCCGCACCTGGGGCGGTCTCGCGGGGCTCTCGGGCAATCCGACGCTGGTCGACGGCGGAACGCTGGCCGTGCCCACCTTCCGCTTCCTCACCAAGGATGGCGGCTGGGCGGTGGAGAACGAAGGCGTCTCGCCGGACATCGAGGTCATCGACGCTCCCGACGCCCTGGCCCGGGGCGAAGACCCGAGCCTCGAGCGGGGCATCAAGTATCTTCTCGAGCAGCTCGCGAAGAACCCGCCGAAGAAGGTCACCGTGCCGCCTCCGCCGACGGGCGGGGCGCCGCGGTAGGCGGGTACTCTCTGATCCCGGCGCTCTCCATGCGGGGGGCGCCGGGCCCTTTTCACGATCCGGCTCTCTTCTCCGGTCTTTCTTGACATCCCCCCGGCACGACGGCATCATCCAGAAATGCATCAAAGGATCAGCACCGAGCTTGATGAGAATCTGGTCCGCCGAGCCAGGCTCGAATCGGTACGTCAAGGAAGGCCTTTTGACGAAATTTTGAAAGAGGCTCTGGAGCGCTACCTCGGCGAGACGGTCGCTCGGGCTCAGGGAAGCGAGGGGGCCGTGAAGAAGAGTTGGGCCTCCATCCCTATCGGGAAAGAGATGCTTCTCAAAATTCTTGAGGAAGAGGATGGCTTCCTCGACGCTTGACGAGATTCCAGACGGACAACGCGTCTTCATCGACGCCAGCATCTTCATCTACCATTTTACCGGCGCCTCCCGAGACTGCCAGACGTTCCTCGAGGGTTGTGAACGTGGGCGCGTGGCGGGATTCACGTCGGTCACCGCTCTCGCAGAGATCACTCACCGCCTGATGACGGTCGAGGCCGTCGCCAAGGGATTGGTACCACCCGGCAATGTGGTCCGCAGGCTGCGGGAGAAACCCGCAATCGTCCGCGAGCTCCACGCTTATCAGGAACAAGTCGAGCTGATTCCTCTGATGGGAATTGTGGTCCTCGACCTGGATCTCGAGATCCTGAGCGTTGCCGCTGGAATCCGATACCGCTACGGCCTCCTCGTCAACGACTCGCTCTTGGCGGCCTCGGCGATCTGCCAGGGAATCGCTGCGATGGCCTCCGGCGATTCGGACTTCGAGCGCGTGGAACAGATTCAACGATTCGGGCCTACTGATCTCTAGAAAAGGCGGAGATCTTTGGCGTGGCCCGCACCATCAGGGGAGTCGCCGGGGATCGGCGCACAAGGACTTGGGCGACGCAGGCCTGGAATGGGTCTAGCATCAAGGCAGGAGTAAACGGCCTCACCGTCCCGGAAAGCTCTCCAGCGCCGCGAGCACCGAATCGATGTCGTAGGGCGTGTGGTCGGCCGAGATCTGGAAGCGGATCGACTCGTCGCCCCGCGGCACGACAGGGAACTTGAGGCCTGTGGCGAGGATGCCGTGCTGCCGCAGGTGGGCCACCAGGGCGGTGGTCTTCGCCGTGTCGCGCACCATCAGCGGCGTCACCGGATGCTCGCCGGGGATCGTCTCGTAGCCGAGGCGCAGCAGCCCTTGCTCGAAGCGGGCGGTCATTTCTCGCAGGTGGTCGAGGAGCTTCAGGCCCTGCCTGCTGTCGAGGATCTGCAGGGCCGCCAGGGCTGCCGCGCACTCCCCCGCCGTAATTGGGTTCGAGTAGATATAGGTGGGCGAGGTCTCACGCAGGAAGTCCGTCAGCACCTTGCTTCCCGTCACGTAACCGCCGTTGACGCCGAGGGCCTTGCCGAGGGTGGCAAACAGCACGTCCACGGGTCCGGAACCGGTGAGCTCCTCGGTGCCGCGGCCGGTGAGGCCGAAAGCGCCGACGCCGTGGCTGTCGTCGGCCACCACCACTACGTTCTCCGGGAACTTGTCGTCCCAACGTCTCGCGATCGCCAGGATCTCCGGTAGCGGCGCATGGTCGCCCCGCATGCTGAAGACGCCGTCGGTGACCAGCAGCACCCGCCGGCAGGTGCCGGCCGCCGCGGCGAGCTTCGCCTCCAGGTCGGCCAGGTCGAGGTGTTTGTAGACCTGCTTGTCCTTCGGCCGGGAGAGGCGCATGGCGTTGATGATGCAGTTGTGGTTGAGCTCGTCGCTGATCACCACCGTCTCGGGGGTGGTCAACGGCACCAGCACGCCCAGCACGGCGGCATAGGCCGAGCTGAAGATCATCGCCGACTCCCGCCCGTGGAAGCCGGCGAGGCGGTCTTCGAGATCGATGTGGGTCTGGTAGGTGCCGCTGATGAAACGCACGGCGCCGGGACCGACGCCGAAGTCCTGGGTGGCGGCCTCCTCGGCGTCGCGAAGCTCCGGGCGCAGCGACATCCCGAGATAGTTGTTGGAGTTCATCTTGAGGAAAGCCTGGCGGCCTTCGCCGGCGAGGCGGTAGCGGGGACCCCGCTCGCCCTCGGCAGGAAGGACCTCGGTGATCACCGACTCGGCCCCCTTGAGGGTCCCCCGCTCGCGCAGGGCCTGGAGCTCGGTGGAGAGGGCCTGGTGAAAGCGCTCGACGGGCATCCCTGACATCATCGGACCTCCGGGTTGGAGAGTTTCTTCTCCAGGTTTTCCAGCATGTCGGCGACCATGGCGGCGAGATCGTACTGCGGGTTCCAGCCCCACTCCTGCCGCGCCGCGCTGTCGTCGAGCGAATGGGGCCAGGAATCGGCGATGGCCTGCCGCCCGGGATCGACCTTGTAGTCGATGACGAATTTCGGAATGTGCTTGCGGATCTCCGCCGCCAGCTCCTCAGGGGTGAAGTTCATTCCCGTGACGTTGAAGGCGTTGCGGTGAATCAGGCGGGTCGAGTCGGCCTCCATCACCTCGACGGCTGCCTTGATGGCGTCGGGCATGTACATCATGTCCAGGCGGCTGCCGGCTTTGAGGAAGCAGGTGTAATGCTGGTGGCGGATGGCCTCGTGGAAGATCTCCACCGCGTAGTCCGTGGTGCCGCCGCCGGGCGGCGCGCCGTGGGAAATGATGCCGGGGAAGCGCACGCCGCGGGTGTCCACCCCGAAGCGGTGGTGGTAGTAGTCGCAGAGCAGCTCGCCTGCCACCTTGGTGACGCCGTACATGGTGGTGGGACGCTGCAGGGTGTCCTGCGGTGTGTGGTCCTTCGGCGTGGCGGGTCCGAAGGCGCCGATCGAGCTGGGCACGAAGACGCTGCAATTGTTGACGCGGGCCACCTCCAGCACCCGGTAGAGGCTGCCCATGTTCACGTCCCAGGCGACCTGCGGCTTGCTCTCGCCGACCGCCGAAAGGAGGGCGACGAGGTGATAGATGGTGCCGATCTGATTGCGCTGCACGACGTCTTGAATCTGTCGCTCGCTGGTGCAATCGAGGAAATCGAAGGGTCCCTCGGTGCGCAACAGCTCGTCGCGGCTCATCATCCGGATGTCGGAAGCGACGACCTGATCGGCACCGTAGCGCGCGCGCAGGGCAGGGACCACTTCGGAGCCGATCTGGCCGAGGGCTCCCGTGACGAGGATCTTCGTCTTCATGTTTCTCCCGAGCGGATTCGACGTGGAGCGCAGGTGGACGGTGTCGCGGTCGACGGGAGCCAATGTTATGCGGCGTTCACGGCACGGGACAAGGGGCGAAGGCGCGTTCGCCCTTCCCGAAGGATCGTATCGCCTTCGCGAAGGCTTGTTGCCCCTTCGCGAAGGATCGTTGCGCCTTCGTGAAGGCGCGTTGCCCCTTCGGGAAGGCGCGTCCCCCCTTCACGAGTTTTCGTATCCCCTTCGCGAAGGCGCGTCCGCCCCTCGCGAGATTTCGTATCGCCTTCCCGAAGGCGCTACCATCCTTCGCGAAGGGGCGACCAGCCTCCGCGAAGGGAGCCGGCCATGGAGAGGAGTTTGAGTCAAGTGACCTGGATGATCTACGGCGCCAACGGTTACACGGGAGAGCTGGTGGCGCGCGAAGCGGTGAGGAAGGGCCAGGCTCCGATCCTGGGAGGACGCAACGCCGAGGCGGTGGGACGGCTGGCCCGCGAGCTCGGCCTGCCGAGCCGCGTCTTCTCCCTGGACGATCCGCAGGGGACGGCGGCGGAGCTCTATGGCTTCCAGGCCGTTCTCCACTGTGCCGGCCCGTTCGTCCACACCAGCGTCCCAATAGTGAACGCCTGTCTTGCCACCGGCGCCCACTATCTGGACATCACCGGCGAGATCGGAGTTTTCGAGAGCATCCTCAGTCGCGGAGAGGAAGCGCGCCAGGCAGGCGTGGCCCTACTCCCCGGCGTGGGCTTCGACGTCGTACCCAGCGACTGCCTGGCCGCCCGCCTGGCGACCGCTCTGCCGGACGCGACGGAGCTGGCCCTCGCCTTCGACAACGCGGGAGGGTCCATCAGCCGGGGGACGCTGAAAACGATGATCGAGAGCCTGCCCGCCGCCGGGGCCATCCGCCGCAATGGCGAGATCGTGCCCGTGCCGCTGGCCTTCGACGTCCGCGAGATCGACTTCGGTCCGCAGCTCGGAAAGCGCTGGGCCATGACCATTCCCTGGGGGGACGTCGCGACTGCGTACCACTCGACGGGGATTCCGAACATCCGCGTCTACTCAGGAACGCCTCCGGCCCAGATCCGGCGGCTGAAGCGACTGGCGCCTCTGCTCCCCCTGGCCGGCTGGGGACCGCTCAAACGCTTCGCGCTGCGTTGGGCGGAGAAGCGAGATCCCGGCCCGTCGGAGCAGGTCCGGGAGACGGCCCGGGTTCATCTCTGGGGAGAGGCCCGCAACGCCGCCGGGCAAACGGTCACCGCTACCCTGGAGACGCCCGAAGGGTATCGATTCACAGCCGCCTCCGCCGTGGCCAGCGTCGAGCGTGTCCTCCAGGGGACGGTGCCTGCCGGCGCCTGGACTGCGTCCCGCGCCTTTGGGGCGGATTTCGTAGCAAGCATCCCCGGCGTCGTGGTAGGGGAGTTGCGAACCCCCGTCTGATCCCGTCAATCTACTGCCCGTTGACGAGCTTCCCTCCGGCCTGGGTCCAGGCGTTCATCCCGCCGAGTAGACACGCCACCTGCTTGAACCCCTTCGCCTGCAGCTCGAGCACCGCACGGGCGCTCGTATGCTCGGAAGGTCAGGTACAGTAGGTGATGACCAGTTTGTCTTTGGGCAGCTCGCCGGCGCGCGAGCCGAGGTCGGAGAGCGGAAGCGAGATCGCGCCTTGGGCGTGGCTCACGTCGTACGACTCCTTGGGGCGGACGTCGACCAGCACGGCCTCGCCCTTGGCGATCGCCTGGCGGGCCTCGGCCGCCGGGATCCGTCGGGCCGTCTCCTGGGTGGGGGCGGCTTGAGGTGCCGCCGGGGCGGCCTTCGAGTCCTGCGGCACGGCGAAGGCGGGGGACACCGCCATCGCCAGCAGGAGCCCTCCAGCGAACGCCTGCCTTCTACGTGAAATCCAATGCATCGTTGAGCCTCCTGGGCCACAAACCCTCACGGTTGGCCCGGTCAAGATCTTCGTTTCTCTACCTCCCCGTCGTAAAGGCCAGAGCCAACAAAGTCTGCTGCTCCATGACGTGCGCTTTACCGGAGCCCGTGGCGGGGCTGCCGCTGGCGGAACGCTTGACGGAGCGGATGGGCCGGCGCAGCAGATGCTCGAGGCGCGGCTGGACGAAGAAGAGGGCTCCCATGTTGGCCGGCTCCTCTTGCACCCAAACGACGTCCCGGGCCTTGGGGTTCTGCTCGAAGATCGCCGCCAGCTCCTGGGTGGGGAACGGGTAGAGCTGGTCGAGGAAGACGACGGCGGTCGAAGTGTCGTTCCGCTTTTCGCGCTCCCGCTTCAGCTCGTGGCCGATCTTGCCGGTGCAGAGGAGAATTCGCTGGGCGTCGTGGACGTCCGCATCGGGCACTGCCCGTTGGAAGCGCTCCCGCGCCAGGTCCTCCAGGGTCGAGGCGGAGTCCTTATGGCGCAGCATGCTCTTGGGCGTCATCACGATCAGCGGCTTGCGCCAGGGAGAAAGCGCCTGCCGCCGGAGCATGTGGAAGTACTGGCCTGCGTTCGACGGCTGGCAGACCTGGATGTTGTGCTCGCCGCAGAGCTGGAGGTAACGCTCCATGCGGGCGCTCGAATGCTCCGGTCCCTGCCCCTCGTAGCCGTGCGGGAGGAGCATCACCACCGCCGAAAGCAGGCCCCATTTGTCCTCGCCTGCCGTGATGAACTGGTCGATGATGATCTGGGCGCCGTTGGCGAAGTCACCGAACTGGGCCTCCCAGCAGACCAAGGTCTCGGGGAAGTCGCGGCCGTAGCCGTACTCGAAACCGAGGACGGCGGCCTCGGAGAGCATCGAGTCATAGACCTCGAAGCGGGCCTGATTCGGCGCCACGTGTTCCAGCGGTGTGTACTCGGAGGCGTCCTCGACGTCGATCAGCACCGAATGGCGTTGATTGAAGGTGCCGCGCCGGCTGTCCTGCCCCGAGAGGCGGACGGGCACCCCCGCCTTCGCCAGCGAGGCGAACGCCAGGGCCTCGGCCATGCCGAAGTCGATCGGCCGTTTGCCGGTCCCCATCTCGGCGCGCTGCTGGAGCAGGGCCTGGATCTTCTTATGGACGTGAAAGCCGGCAGGAGCCGAGGTGAGTGGCACAGTCAAGGCCGTAATCTCCGCCGCGGGCAGGCCCGTCGTCACCTCGTACTCGGGACGCCAGCGGCCGCCTTTGAATGGATTCCAGTAGTCCGGCAGTGTGCGCAGCGTAGGGCGGTCCAGCGTCTTGTCCGCGGCGGCTTCCTTGTGGGCGGCGTCGAATCCGGCGCGGATCGCCTCCTCCCGGCGTTGGGCCTCTTCCTCGGAGACGCCGATCGCCTTGGCGTAGAGACGCCACGCCGCCGGATGAGTCTGGATCTTTTTGTAAAGGAGCGGCTGGGTGATCGTGGGATCGTCCACCTCGCTGTGGCCGTGGCGGCGAAAGCCGATCAGATCCACCACTACGTCGCTCTTGAAGGTGTAGCGGTAATCGACGGCCATCTGTGCCACGCGGGCGACGGCGTCGGGGTCCTCGCCGTTGACGTGGAAGATGGGAATGGGCAGGCGCCGGGCCACGTCCGAAGCGAAGCGGGAGGAGTGGAGGGCCTTGGGCTCGGTGGTGAAGCCGATCAGGTTGTTGACGATGACGTGCACCGTCCCTCCCACCCCGTAGCCATGGAGGTCCGCCATGTTGAGCGTCTCGGCGAGGATGCCCTGGCCGGCGAACGCGGCGTCGCCGTGCAACACGATGGGGAAGACCACGTCGTGGTTCTTCTCGTCGTTCAGGCGCACCTGCTTGGCGCGCACTCGGCCGAGGGCCACGGGGTCCACCGCCTCCAGGTGGCTGGGATTCGAGACCAGATGGATGTTGACCGTATGGCCGTTGCGTCCCCGGTGGTCGCCGGTCGCGCCCATGTGGTACTTGACGTCGCCGCCGCCGAGGATGCTGCGCGGATCGACGTCCTCGAAACCGGCGAAGATCTCGGCCGGCCCGCGGCCCACCGTATGCACCATGACGTTCAGTCGGCCGCGGTGGCTCATGGCGATGACCACCTGGCTCGTCCGGTGTGCCACGGCGCCCTCGAGCATCTCGTCGAGCAGAGGAAGGAGGGATTCGACGCCTTCGATCGAGAAGCGCTTGGTGCCGAGATAGCGCGACTGGATGAACTGCTCGAAGGTCTCGGCGCGGGTAAGCAGCTCCAGGATGCGGTCGCGGTTGACGGGGGGAAGCTGTTCAGCCTCCATCCGCTCCTGAATCCACCGCCGCCGGCCGGGATCACCGATATGCATGAACTCGACGCCGACCGTGCCGCAGTAGTAGCGGCGGCCAAACTCGGCGGTGACCGGATCGCAATCTTCGAGTCCGGGCGCCGTGGCCGGCGGCAGCCGGTTCATCGGATCCAGATCCGCCAGCAGGAACCCGAGCCGGCGGTAGGCGTTCAAGCTCTTCTCGTCCAAGGCCGCGGGGCGCTCGGGCGTAACGGTTGAAGGCGTGATCGTTTCCATGGCGTCAGGAGGATAACGCATGTGGAGCGCCCCCCTCCCAAGACCCTCCCAACCCTCTTCTCCCGACCCCCTCCACCCCCTCACCGGGAGAAGAGGGAGCAAGGCAGAACGCCCCAGGGGTCCCCCTCTCCCGGTGTGGGGGGTTGGGCGGGGGCGGGAGAGGGGTAGGGGTGAGGGTCCTGGGCGGGGGCATCTGCGTTATGCGTTTGCGTTATGCCCTAAGTCTGTCCTAAGTCCCCAGGCGAGGTACTCCGGCCTTGCGGCTGTACTCGGCGTAGAGATCGAGCACTTCGCGGACGTAGGAGCGGGTTTCAGAGTAGGGCGGCACGCCGTCATAGCGGTCCACCGCCGCGGGACCCGCGTTGTAGGCCGCCAGGGCGCGCTCCAGGTTGCCGCTGGAATCCTTCAGCAGGCTGCACAGGTAGCGGCAGCCGACGTCGAGGTTGACGTAAGGGTCGAACAGGTCGCGAGCCCCGTAGGTGTCGCCGATCACCGGCATCACCTGCATCAGCCCCCGGGCACCCCGGGGCGACACGGCATGAGGCGCGAAGCCCGACTCCACCGCCACGACCGCGGCGAGCAGCAGGCCGTCGACGTGATGGCGCTCGGAGGCGAGAGAGATCGCTGCGCCGTAGGGCATGCGGTAAAGGAAGCGACGCTTCGCGTCGGCGGCGTCCGGGTCCGCGCCGTTCGGCTGGCCGGTCTGAAAAAGTCCCACGGAGTGGCGGCTGGCGATGCCGGCGGTGCCGGCGGTAGGAAGATCCTGGGGGCGGAAGACGTGGAAACCGGAGAGAGTGGAAGTGCTTCCCGTGGCCATCCAATGGGCGATGTCCTCGGTTCGGGGCGCGCCGACTTGCTGGGCCGCGAGATCGTGGGAACCGGGAATGGCGGGATCGGACGGTGTGGAGTGGAACGAGATCACCAGGAACTGAATGGCTGCGAGGGCCAGGAAAGGTAATCGGAATTTGGGGCGTCGATGCATGAGCGGAGTCTTCCTCTCTGGGTCACTGCGGGCTCCGGAACCGGGACGGCGTGCCAGAACCCCTATGGCTGCGGGTGGACGACAAAAGCGCACACCCCGACCCTACGGCCGGGGTGTGCCCGCTGCTATTTCTGACAGGAACTAATGCGAGATCGGTGCCAAACCGCGGGGCGGCGGCTCAGCTCATCGTGGGTTCGGAGACGCGTCCGGCCCGCCGACGCGGCTGGCGCCGGCCGGTGAGGTCGTAGTCCTCCGCCATGATCCCCAGGTCGGAAACCTTGTTTCGGAGGGTGTTCCGGTGGACTCCCAGCGAGCGCGCCGAACGGCAGAAGTTACCCCGATTGGACTTCAGGGAGGCGACGATGAACTGCCGCTCGAACTCCCGTCTCGCCTGGTCCAGCGTCACGCCACGACCTACGAGCTCATCGACGATCTGATACAGGCGCCCGTTGAGATTTTGGTCTGCCAAGTTTTGAACCCTCGAAAGTAGAAAAGACAGAAGCAAACAGCTTACCACAGCCCCCCGGGGTCGCAAGGACCCCTGGGGAGCAAGAGCTACTTTGGATCGAGACGGTCCCCGATGCGGATGAGGTACCGCGACTCGAGGATCCTGGCGACGGAGAAGTGCTTGTGGACCGAGAGCACCGCGAGCTCGCCGATGATGACGGGAGGCATGCCCTGGCGGCTGTTTTCCCGGTAGATGGTGTACATGTCGCCCGGCGTCACGTCCTGCTCCCCGAGGTCGATGTGGACGATGTGATCGGCGCCGAGGGCGATGACGTCGTCTTTGGAATAGACGATCGCCGGTGCGTTGTGCAGCTTCTCGGCCGCGGCCGGATAGTTCACCGGCCGCATTGCCGTGCTGCGCCCAAGTGGCACCGGCTCCGGCTGGAAGGGAGTCAGAAAGGCACCCACCACCACGGGATCACAGGCCTGCACGATCTCTGCGATGGCGGTCGTCTCTTGCACGGAGAGGATGCGCACCCGGCCCAGGTAATGGTAGTACCGGCCTACGACCTCATGTCGCAGCGGGTGGAACACCGGCTGATCCGCCACCACCACGGTGAACAGGCTGCCGGCCGACAGTCCCTTGGCCTTGCCGCCGTCGACGTAGATGATGTCGCCGAAGGCAAGACCGAACTTCACCGTTGTGGGCGCACCGTAACGCCCCTGGATCTGCTTGCCGTGGCGAACGTCGTAGTTCGACGAGTCGAATACCTGGGAATCGTACTCCGAGCCGACGATCGAATAGGGGAACTGCTCGTCCATGTCGCCGACGTAGCCGCTGCAGTAGATGTCGCTCTCGGCGCCCAGCGGCACCGGCGTGCCGGCGGCCTGGGCGGAAGTCATGGCCCCCGGAGGCGGCGCCACCGGCACGGCCGGTTCGCCGGGAGTCTGACTTCCCGGTCCGCCCTGCCCGCTGTCGCCCGTCTGCGCCAGGTTGTCCACCGGCGCCACGTTGAGACCCATCACCAGCGGGTCCCCGGGGTAAATCCAGTGGGCATCCAGGATGTACTGGTTCTTCTCCCAAATCTGGGGCCACAGGTAGGGGTTGCCCAGGAACTTCCCGGCCAGGGCCCAGAGGGTGTCACCCTTGACGATGATGTGGACCTGTTGCCCGTCCGCCGGGGGGGCGGGTGGATTCCAGGCGGTCCAGTGGTCGCCGACCAGGTGAAGATCCTGCGGCGGTCGGTCGGCCGCCGCCACAGCGGTGGCACCGACTACCAGAGCCGCCAGCACAAAACCGGGGAGCCGCACTCTCATCAGAACCTCCTGCCATCGCACGCCGGGAGGGAAAACTATAGTCGAGTCTCTATGCTTTAAAATAGAACGTCTGCCTTCGTCTGTCAAGTTTACCAGGTCGAAGCTCAGGTTTTGCTTGAGCTTTTCCCCGGGATACTCCCATGCCTCAAGGCAGCTTCGCCCGTCGTTCCTCGGCCGCCGCCGCGGCCGACGAGCCGGAGAAGCGCCGGCCGATTTCGCGGTAGGTCACCCTGGCGCCTTCGACGTCGCCCATGGCCTCCAGACACTGGCCCGACTTCAACATGGCGTCGGCCACCTTGTCGCCCTTGGGATACTTCTCGACCACCTGGCGGAAGGCCGCGAGGGCCCCCTTGACGTCGTTGCGGGAGTAGCGGCACTCGCCGATCCAATACTGGGCGTTGTCCGCCAGCTCGCTCTTGGGATTCACTTGCAGGAAGCGCTGGAAGCTCGTCTCGGCGTCCACGAAGTGCCCCTGATAGAAGAGCGTGTAGCCCCGGTCGTAGAGCGCCTGGCTGGCCGGCGTAGTCGCGTCGCCGCCAGCGGCCTCGCCCGCGGCTGGCGTGGAGCCGGAAGTTGGGAGGGAGGGCGCCGGCGCGACCACGGCTCCAAGTGCGGGAGCGGGCGGCGCCACCGAAGGCGCTGTGGTCTTTGGAACCGGTACGGAGCCCGGTTTCGGTGCCGGCCGAGGCGGTTGCGGCCCGGTCGCGGGCAAATCGATATCCACCACTTCAATGGGCTGGCTGGAAGGCTCGGCTACCGCGGGGATGGGCTCACGCCGCGCAGGAGCCGGAGGCGGAGCCGTCGTGGTTGGCCGAGGAGCCACGGACACCTGGGACGGCGGCGACGAAAGTGTCGGGCGGGGCAGGGAGCCCACGGGAGCCACCGTCGCCGGCGGAGCCGGCGGCTTGGCCGGCCGGGTGCCGCCGTTGCGGGCGTCGAGCTCGGCCACCTTCTGGCGGAGCTGGGCGACCTCCACCTGGTTCATGGCCGCTTCCTGCTGGAGCTGAAGGATTCTGGCCTTCAGGGCCTGGATCTCCTGCTCCCGGGCATCGTCGTTGCCGCGCAGTGAGGAGCCGGCGCAGCCGGCCGCCAGCAGACATAATGGGACGAGGACGAGGGTGAAACGGTGCATCATTTTCCTGCTTTCGTTCCTGCTTTCGCTGGTGCAGGCGGGGCTTCCACTCCCGCCTTGATTTCCGGAATGTTGCGGACGTACGGGCTCTGGGGGTACTCGGTCCGCAGCCGGTCGAAGGCCTTGCGGGCTTCTTCGGGCTTCTTCATGCGCTGATAGGCGACGCCGAGGTTGTATTCGACTTTGTCCCGGGAGCGGTAGTTGGGATAGGTGGTGAGCAGGAACTCGAATCGGAACACCGACGCAAACGGCGCGCCGTAGCGCAGGTAGAAAACGCCGATGACGAACTCGTGCTCGGCGAGGTTGTCGAACACCGTCTTCATCTGTTCCTGCGACTGCGCCGCATACTCGCTGGTCGGGTAGAGACGGATGAGCTCCTGGTAGGCGTCCAAGGCTTTGCGGGTCACCGTCTGGTCGCGGTCCGGCCGCTCCATTCGCTTGGCCAGGCTGTTGGCGATCTGGAACTGCACGTAGGCCGCCTGCTCGCTGGTCGGGAAGCGGTTCAGGAAGTCGCGGTACTTGGCTTCCGCCTGCACGTAGTTGGTGGTACCGCCCTGCAGATAGTAGGTGTCGGCGGCCAGCAGCAGCGACTCGCGGCCGACGGTGGAGTTTGGCTCGACCTCGAAGGCGTGCGTGAAGTAGGGGCGGGCCTTCTCGTACTTCTCCTTGGCCAGCAGCTCCTTGCCCTGCGCCAACGACTCTTCGGCGGAGAGCTTCAGGATGGGATCGACGGGAGGTCCGCCATGGCAACCGGTTGCTGCCAGGACGATGAAGCCGGCCATCGCCAGCAGCGGAAGGATTCGTTTCATAAAGTCTCCTGCCGAGAGCGCTCGCGCAGCTCGGACATGGTTGCCAGCGGGTCGCCGCCGGCGAAGATCGCCGAACCCACGATGCACACCTCCACCCCGGCGGCGACGACACGGGCAATGTTATCGCGATCGATGCCGCCGTCCATGGCGATCTCGACGGCGAGGCCCGCGTCGGCGATCATCGCACGCAGCCGGCGGGCCTTGTCGAGTGCGCGGGGCAGGAAGGCCTGACCCCCGAAGCCGGGATTGACGGACATCAACAGCACATAGTCGAGACGCGGCAGGACGTCCACCAGCAACTCCACCGGCGTGGCGGGATTGACGGCGACGCCGGCCTTGGCCCCCGCCTGCCGGATGTGGCTCAGGGTTCGGTCAAGGTGGGTGGTGGCCTCCCAGTGGACCGCCACCCGCGCCGCGCCGGCGCTCAGGTAGTCGTCCAGCAACCGGTCCGGATTGCTCACCATGAGGTGGACGTCGAACGGCAGCCGGGTGCGGGTGTGGAGTGCCTTGAGCACCGGGATGCCGAAAGAGAGGTTGGGCACGAAGTGCCCGTCCATGACGTCGAAGTGAATGAGGTCGGCGCCCCCGCGCTCGTAGAGGGCGAGAGCGCCGCCAAAATCCGCCGGATCGGCCGAGAGGAGCGAGGGGGCCAGGCGCATTTCCGCCATCGCTATCAGGGGGCGTCCGCCGTGGCCACCACCAGCGACACGGAGTCCTCGCGGGTCAGCGGGTGGCCGGGGAGAGGGAACTGGCGGAGGATGACGCCGGCGGCCACTCCCTCGTAGCGCTCGAACTTGACGCTTCCGAGCTTGAAGCCGAGCTGCTCGAAGTAGGGCCGCACCAGCTCGTAGTTGCGATAGACGAGATCGGGCATGACGAAGCGCTCCCGCGGCACGGCCATCGTCAGCAGCAGGTCGACCGCCGTGGCCGGCGCCACCGCGGCACCGGGATCAGGGTCCTGTTGCAGCACCGAGCCCGGCGCCTCCTGACCCGGGGAGAAGGCGCCCAGGATGCGGCCCATGGCGAGACCGCTGCCGGAGAGCGCGGACTGCGCCGACGGCAGCGGCTTGCCCAGTAGGTCCGGCACGTCGACTCGCCGCGGCCCGAGCGACATCGCCACGGCGACGGGGCTCCCGCGCTTGACCAACGTGCGGGCGTCCGGGCTCTGGCGTGCGACCTGACCGGCCGGCACCTTGTCGTCGTAGCGGCCTGGGCCCTCGACACCTTTCAAGATGAGTCCCTGGTCGGCCAGCACGTTGGCGGCTTCGACGCGCGAGAGCCCCACCACCGACGGCACGGTCGTGGCGCCGCTGCGCACGAAAACGCTGAACGAGGTGTACGCGGCGAGAGTGAAGACGAGCACGATAAGCAATGCGTACGCCAGGCGGCCAAGCCAGCGGAGGAGCGTCGACAGCATGGTCCGCAGTGTAGCAAAGCGGGGGACCCTCATCACCCCGGCCCTCTTCTCCCGCCTCCTCCCACCCCCCACACCGGGAGAAGAGGGAGAAAAACAGGTTGAGCCTAGAATGCCGCCGATGCCGAAGCCGCAGACGTTGCCTCCGCTCGGCGCCCATGTCTCGGTGGCAGGAGGCATGGTCACCGCCATCGAGCGGGCCACAGCGCTGGGCTGTACCGCCGCACAGGTGTTCGTTAAAAATGCCAATCAGTGGCAGTGGCGCGAGCTGCTCCAGGAGGAGGTGGCGGGGTTTCGTGCCGCCCGCGCCGCCAGCCAGATCGGTCCGCTGGTGGCCCACGCGAGCTATCTCATCAACCTCTGCGGCACCGATCCGGCGCTCCTTGCCCGCTCACGCGAGGCTCTGGCGGATGAGCTGTCCCGCTGCTCCCGGCTGGGGATCGACGGCCTGGTGCTCCATCCCGGAGCCCACCTGGGTGCGGGCGAAGAGGCGGGAATCGATCGCGTGGCCGCGTCGCTCGACGCCGTCTTGTCGGGATTACCGGACGCCTCCACCCGCGTCCTGCTCGAGAACACCGCCGGCCAGGGCTCCTGCCTGGGCTACCGCCTGGAGCATCTGGCCGCCATCCGCGCCCGGGTAGCAAGTCCGCACCGGGTGGGAGTCTGCCTCGACACCTGCCACGCCTTCGCGGCCGGCTACGCCATCCACAAGCGGCAGGGCTACGAGGACTTCGTAGCTGAGATCGAGGAGAGGTTGGGATTGGCGGCGGTGGGCTGCTTCCACCTCAACGACTCCGTGCGCCCCTTCGGCTCGCGGCGCGACAGGCACGCCCACATCGGCGAAGGTGAGATCGGTCTGACCGCCTTCGCCCGCCTGCTGCACGACCCGCGGCTACGGGCCATTCCCATGGTCCTGGAGACCGAGCCTGGCGACGAAATGGCGGGGCACCGGCAGGATCTGGAGGTGTTGAGAGGTCTGCGGAAGCCGCGGAAACCGCGCGTTCAGGAACGAACAGGGACTTAAAGGACAAGAAGATCCGGGATCTTTCTGTCGTCCTTGCTGTCTCTGCTGTCCTTGCTGTCCCTTTACCGCGCTCAATTCACCCAGCGGTCGATCAGCCGATTCACCACGCTCTTCGGGTAGCTGCGGGTGGGAGACGGCAGATCTTTCAGCAGCTTCTCCACTTGGGCGATGGCGTCCTCCGCCGAGATGACGGGGTTCGCCAGCCACTTGATCTCCTGGCGCCGGCCCACGACCACCAGGGCGGGAGCGGCGGGCTGGCCCTCCTCGGCGGGAATCACCCCGTAGGAGGCGGAGAAGTTGCGGTCGTCGTGCAGCAGAGGGAAGAGGAGCTTGCGCGACACCTGAAGGCGCTTCAGGTCGTCCAGCTTGGCCGGCGAGATGGCCAACACCTTGGCGGCGAGCTTGCGCAACGGCTCCCGCCAGCGGCTGAGAGCGTCGAGGTCGCGGCGCACCCGCTCGCTTTCAGGATCGCCGAAGAAGTAGATGACGAGGGCCGTGCGGATCACCTCGTCCTTCAGCATCAGGACGGCGTTCTCGGTGGAGCTGAGGTCGAAATTCGGGGCAACGTCGCCGATGGAGATCAGGCCGGGCATCATCTCTCCTTCCGGCTCAGGAGCCGGGCACCAGGGCGGCTGGAAGATGCTTCATCAGGTCGAAATATATCACCACGAACATCAGCAGCAGGATCATGACGAAGCCCACCTGGCTGATGATCTCCTTGAAGCGCGTCGACAGATCGCGCCGGATCACCCCTTCGATGGAGAGGATGAAGATCTGCCCGCCGTCGAGAATGGGAATGGGCATCAGGTTCATGATCGCGATGCTGATGCTGATGAAGCCCATCAGCAGCAGCAGGTCCTTGAACCCCCGGCGGACCGCGGCGCCGCTCTGGGCGGCGATCTCGATGGGACCGGCGAGCGCGCTCTTGGCCGACATCTGGCGGCTGAAGATCTTGCCCAGGATGCGGAAGGTGTCCGCGACGGTCTGCACGTTGTAGCGCACGCTCTCGTAGACCGCCCGCGTTGGGCTGTACCGCTGATAGAAGCCAATCTGCACTCCGATCTTGCCGGCGCCGCCCTCATTGCGGGGCACTACCGGCAGGATCAGCAGCTTGCCGTCGCGCACCACCTGGACCTCGATGCGCTGGCCGGCGCGCCCCGAGATGGCCTCCACGAACGCCTTGCTGTCGAGGACCGGGCGGCCGTCCACGCCGCGGATCTCGTCGCCGGGACGGAAGCCGGCGGCGGCGGCGGGCGCGCCGTCGATGACCTTGATGATCTGCGGCCGGATGCTGGGCAGCAGGCCCGCGAAGTCGCCCATGTCGTAGCGCGGCACCCGCTTCGGCGTGACCACCGCGTTCAGGGTGCCTTGGCCACGCCGGATGGTCAGGGGAACCGGGCGATCGGGCGAGGCGATGAGAGCGAAGACCACGGCGTTCCAGTCCTCGACCGCCTCGCCCTTGACCTTGAGGATGAGGTCGCCCCGCTGCAGCCCCGCCTTGGCCGCCGAGGTTCCCGCCTCGACGCCGCCGATGACGGGCGGCGTGTCCGGCAGGCTCATCACCTCGATGCCCGCCATGAACAGGCCGGCGATGAGGACGATGGCGAGCAGGACGTTCATCGCCGGGCCGGCGAGGTAGACGAGGATGCGCTGCCAGCGCGGCTTGTTGAGGAACTCGCGGGGATCGTCCGAGATCTCGTCCGGGTTCTCGCCCCCCAACCGCACGTAGCCGCCCAGGGGGACGAGCGACACGCGATACTCGGTGTCGCCGCGGGTGAATCCCCACAGGCGGCGGCCGAAACCGATCGAGAAGGTCAGCACGCGGACGCCAAAGGCCTTGGCCACCATCAAGTGGCCGGCTTCATGGACGACGATGATCACGCCCAGCGCGAACGCGAAGGCGAGGAGATTGGTGAGGATATCGGTGAAGTGAGTCATATTGTTACCGTGATGTACCGATCATTCCGGCGATTCCGGTGATTATAGCGAACGGCTGGAGGCGCCCAGAGATTCCAGCAGCCACAGCCCGAAGAGGAGGACGGGGGCGGCGAAGATCATGGCGTCCATGCGGTCGAGCATGCCGCCATGGCCGGGAAGCACGGACCCCGAGTCCTTGATTCCCACGCCGCGCTTGATCATCGACTCCACCAGATCGCCGATCTGCGCCGTCACGGCGGTCACGGCCGAGACCGCCAGGATGCCGGGATCGAGACTTCCCAAGCGGAACCAACTCCAGACCCCGGCCGCCACCATGGCGATGGCGAAGCTCGCCGCCGCGCCTTCCCAGCTCTTCTTGGGGCTGATCACGGGCGCCAGCTTGTGCCGTCCAAACTTGGAGCCGACGTAGTAGGCCGCCGAGTCCCCCAGCCAGACGATGGCCATCAACAGGAAGACCAGCCAGGGGTCTGCCACCCGCAGGAGGTAGAGGCTGGCGATGGGCAGGGCAAAGTAGGGGATGCCGAAGCTCAGGATGCCGAGCGCGGGAAGGGTCTCCTCCAGCGGCGTGCGGCTGAGCAGCAGGAGGGTGCCGATCGCGACCGAGATCACCAGCGGCCCGCTCAGCAGGAGCAGCCGGACCTGCGGGATCGAGGCGCCGCCGGAGAGCGCGGCGCCGATGGCGATGGCCGCCAGGGGCACGAGGACGAGCAGGATGGCGAGCGGCGCCTTGGGCGCCCGCGGGCGGACGACGTGCAGATACTCGACAGCCGCCCATTCGATGACCGCGGCCGCCACCAGGAACCAGCCCCAGGGGGGAAGCAGGAACAACGCCGCCAGAGCGACGGGGGTCGCCACGGCGGCGGTGAGGAGTCGCTGCATCGGCGCTGCTTAGGAGCGGTCAGCCCGGGAGCCGGCCGAGGGCGAAGACGTCCTCGGCCGAATCGGGCTGCTGAACGCCGCCGTAGCGGCGCTCGCGCTGCTGAAAGTCGAGGATCGCCTCGTAGAGATCGCGGCGGCGGAAGTCGGGCCAAAGCGTCTGGGTCACCCAGATCTCCGCATAGGCGATCTGCCAGAGCAGGAAATTCGATACCCGCAGCTCGCCCGAGGTGCGGATGAGCAGATCGGGATCGGCCTGGCCCGAGGTATAGAGGTAGCGGCCGAGGGTTTCTTCGTCGATGTCCGCCCGCTTGCCCGCCGCCCAGTCGGCGACGATGCGGCGGCAGGCGTCCACGATCTCGCAGCGTCCCGAGTAGTTGAGGGCGATGTTGAAGCTCAGTCCCCGGCAGTGGCGGGTGGCCTCGACGGTCGCCCGCAACTCGCGTACCACCGACGGGTCCAGCTCCTCCCAGCGGCCGAGGACGTTGAAGCGGATGTCGTTCTCGGCCAGCGCCTCCCGTTCCCGGCGCACGTACTCCTTGAGCAGGTTCATCAGCGTCCACACCTCGAACCGCGGACGCTTCCAGTTCTCCACCGAGAAGGCGTAGAGGGTAAGGACCTCCAGGCCCAGCCGGGCGGCCGTCTCCACCGTCTCCCGCACTGATGCCACGCCCGCCCGGTGACCTTCCACCCGCGGCAGGTTGCGCGACTTCGCCCAGCGGCCGTTGCCGTCCATGATGATGGCGATATGCCGCGGCAGGCGGTCGAGGTCAAGCCGGCGAACCAGCAGCTCTTCGGGGGAACCTGGGGTCGCGAGTTTGGACAGGTCTGCCATGGCTGAGGGCAACTAAATTATCACAGGCGGTGCCGGATCGCCCTCAAGGCGCCACTCCGGGGGATAGAAAACACGTTCCAGAACGAGTCCGTGCGCGGGCGCCGTGGGTCCCGCCGCCGCTCGTGGCCCTCCGGCCAGCAAGCCGGCGAAGCTCTCGGGCGACCGCCTTCCGGTACCGACTTCGACCAGAGTCCCGACCAGAGCACGAACCATGCCGCGCAGGAAGCCTTCGCCCACCACGCGGAAGCGCAGCTCCTCGCCCTCCTCCTCCCAGCGAGCGGAAGCGATCGAACGGAACGGTTGCCCATGGGAGCCTCCGGCGAGGGCGAAAGCGGAGAAATCGTGCCGTCCCAGCAGAGCTGCGGTCGCCCGCGACATCTTTTCGAGGTCGACTCGGGCGTCAACCCGGGTCACGAAGAGCGAGTCGAGCGGCGAAACGATGGCGGTGCGGCTCAATCGGTAGACATACTCCTTGCCCCGGGCGTGCTTGCGGGCGTGGAATCCAGCAGGCATCTCCGCGGCGCCGAGAATCCGCACGTCCTCGGGAAGATGGTGGTTGCCGCCGTGAATCAGCCCCCGCGCCTCGAACGTCTCCGCGAGCTCCAGGTGCGCCACCTGGCCGCGAGCATGCACTCCGGCGTCCGTCCGGCTGGCGCCAACCACCCGCACGTCATGGCCCAGCAGCCGCGTCAAGGCCTCCTCCACCACCTGCTGTACCGCAACGGCGTTCTCCTGCCGCTGCCAGCCTGCATAACCGGCGCCCCGATAGGCGAGGGTGAGACGGTAGGTGGGCACTACGGCACGCCCCCGCCCGGACCCTCACCCCCTGGCCCCATAGGCGCTGACTTTGCTGCCTCAGGGGTCCCCCGCCCAAGACCCTCATCACCCCGGCCCTCTTCTCCCAGCCTCCCCCCCGCCTGACGGGAGAAGAGGGAGCAAGGCGGGGACGCCCCAGGGGTACCCCTCTCCCGGGGAGGGGGATGGGGTGGTCGGGAGAGGGGCAGGGGTGAGGGTCTTGGGCGGGGGACCCCTGAGGCAGCAAAGAGTGTCGGGGTGATGAGGGGTCTTGCTGTTCTCCCTCTTCTCCCGTCAGGCGGGGGGGAGGCTGGGAGAAGAGGGCCGGGGTGATGAGGGTCTTTGCTTTTGGGCGCCACAATGAATAGCACCCCAAACGGTCCCCAGATCCCCAAATACACCCACGGCCACAAGGGCACACCCGCGAACTGGGGAATGTACGAAAGGAGGATGAGAGCCGAAAGCGCCAGCCAGGCGGTGTTGCGGCGCAGGGCCGCCCAGGGGAGCACCCACAAGAGATACCAGGGATACACCGTGGCCGAGAGGAGGAGCAAGGCGCCGAGGAGGCGGCCGGTGCCCGCCGCCGGATCGCGCCAGCGCAGCGAAGCGAGGACGACGACCGCTGCCATGCCGCCGGCCAGCAGAAGCTTGGCCAGAAGCTGCGGGTAGAGATAGGGATAGATAAAGTTGACCCCTTCCCAGTTCTGCGACCACGCCTTGTAGCGGTCGAGCCCGTGAGCGAGAGCGCCCGCGGCGCCGGCCCGGTCGAGCGCCCGCCAGAGCGGCTCGAAAAAGGGGCCGTTGAACTCCCAGGAGATACCGTAGGTCACGAGACCGGGGGGAATGCCGCGGCTGGCGGCCACCACCGGCGCCATGGCGAGCGCCACCAATCCGCCGGCCAGGCCCAGGAACCGCCACGGGCGTCCAGCCTGCCGTGCCCACATGGGGAATGCCGCCAGCGGCACCAGCTTGGCGAGCGCTCCCGCCGCCGCCCACACCGCCGTCGCGCCCGGCCGGCGCGGCGGCTGGGAGACGAGCAGGAACACCACGGCCACCACCGCCGCGACTCCCAGCGCGTCGACGTGACCCATGCCCGCGACCTCCAGAGTCACCAAAGGGTTCCAGGCATACCAGACCGTCCGCCCAGGGGGCACGCCGAGCCGCCGGGCCACTCCGAGAAGGAGCCAGCAGGCCAGCAGATCCGCCCCCGTGACCATGGTCTTCCAGGTGAGGAGCGGAATTGGCATGCGACTCGCTATACTGAAGGCGGCGACGGAGAGGGGCGGGTAGACCGTGGGTACCTGGGTGTGAGGCAGCCGCCGCCACATTTCGTCACGGAGAGGAAAGAGCCGGTCGGCTGCCGGGGGCAAGGCGTAGGGATTGAGACCGGCCGCCGCGACCTTTCCATCCCAGAGATAGCGCAGCACGTCGTCGGACAACGTCGGCGGTAGGAGAAGCAGCGGGAGGCGAAGCAGCAAAGCTGCCAAGAGGAGCGCCCTGCCATGGGTCGCCATCGTCGCCTCCAGTCGCCCCGCCGCCCAAAGGAGCCCGAGGAACGCGACCCCGAGGAGGGTCAGCGTCAGCGCCAGATGATGAGCGAGATCGAAGACGAAAAGCAGACCGATGTTGACCGCCAGGAGCGGCAGCGAAACGGCGAAGGCCTTGAAGGCCGGCCGGTCGCGCCCGGCCGTTGACCATGCACTTTCCGTGGGCGCCGGCCCTGCTGGCACTCTATTACTCCGTCCTGGCGGTGCTATCGTTTTACGGCCTGCACCGGCTGTGGATGGTGATGCTGTACCTGCGGACCCGCTCGCACCTGGTCCCGATGCCGGAGCCGCCCTCCGACCCGGAAGGCTGGCCCGTGGTCACCGTGCAGCTGCCACTCTACAACGAGATGTACGTGGCCGAGCGGCTCATCGACGCCGTCTGCCGGCTCGACTATCCTGCCGGCCGGCTGGAGATTCAGGTGCTCGACGACTCGACGGACGAGACCACCGAGATCGTCGCCCGCGCCGTCGCCGAGCAGAGGGCCAAAGGGGTGGACATCCACCATCTCCACCGCGCCGACCGCTCGGGTTTCAAGGCCGGGGCCCTGGTCACCGGACTGGCGAAGGCGCGCGGCGAGTTTCTCGCCATCTTCGACGCCGACTTCGTGCCGTCGCCGGACTTCCTCCGCAGGACCGTCCCCTACTTCTCCGATCCCGGCCTCGGCATGGTGCAGGGGAGCTGGGCGCACATCAATCGCAACTATTCGCTCTTTACCCGCGTCGAGGCCATCCTGCTCGACGGCCACTTCATGATCGAGCACCGGGCGCGTAACCGCTCCGGCTGTTTCTTCAACTTCAACGGCACCGCCGGCATCTGGCGCCGGGCGGCCATCGAAACCTCGGGCGGCTGGGAGCACGACACCCTGACCGAGGACCTCGACCTCTCCTACCGCGCCCAGCTCAAGGGCTGGCGCTTCCTCTATCTGCCCGAGCTGGCCGTGCCCTCCGAGCTGCCGGTCGACGCCAGCGGCTTCAAGAGCCAGCAGTACCGGTGGGCCAAGGGGGCCGTGCAGACGGGCCGTAAGCTGCTGGGGGAGATCTTCCGGGCTCCCCTCCCCTTGCGGGTGAAGATGGAGGCCTTCGTCCACCTCACCAACAACGTCAGCTATCCACTGATGGTGGTGCTCGCCATCCTGATCTTTCCGGCGATGATGCTGCGGGTCGGCACCTCGACCGAAATGCTGCTCCTGGTCGATCTGCCCATGTTCCTCTCGGCCACCGTCTCCGTGCTCGCCTTCTACCTGATGAGCCAGGTGGCGGCCGGACCTGGATGGCGCCGGGAGATCCGCTTCCTGCCGGCGCTGATGGGCGTGGGCATCGGCCTGTCGCTCAACAACTCGCGGGCGGTGATTTCGGGCCTCTTCCACCGCGGCGGCACCTTCCACCGCACCCCCAAGTACAACATCGAGACCCGGGGACAGCACTGGTGGGTCAAGCGCTACCGGGCCGGCGGCGATCCCACGCGGAGTGTGGAAGCCCTCTTCGCCCTCTACTTCCTGGCCTGCACGATCTACGCGTACAAGGCCGGGATGTGGATGTCCATTCCCTTCCTCTACCTCTTCGTCCAGGGCTACGGCTACATGGCCCTCCTCAGCTATCTGCCCTCCCTGCGCGGCTGGTGGGCACGGACACGCCAGCGGCGGCCGGCCGAGGCAGGAGCGGGATAGAGGCCTCCGGATCTCTTGGGCGGCCCGGCTGGACCCCGGCTAGAATAGTGCGATGGCTCTACCCGATTGGCGCTCCAGCCCCCAGGTGGCTTTGCGGCCGGCGGCGCCGCGGGATGCCGATCTACTGCGCCAGTGGCGGTCGGAGGCGAGCGTGCGGCGCTTCCAGCCGCTCAACGAGCTGCCCACGGCTCAGCTCCGGGCCGACGTCGCCAGTCAGCGTTTGGCCGACCTCTACCGCGGCCGGGGAGAGAAATTTCAGTGGATCGTCCAAGTGGACGGCCAGCCGGCGGGATGGATCACCCTGGTGGTCAGCAACTGGGAGCACGGCTTGGCCGAGGTGGGCTACGCCCTTTCCACCGTCTTCCAAAACCGGGGAGTGATGAGCGAGGCCTTGGCGCTCCTCCTCGACGACCTCTACCACAACACCCTGCTGGAGCGGATCGAAGCGCGCTGCGCCGTGGAGAACGTCGGCTCGCAACGCGTGCTGGAGAAGACCGGCTTCGAACGCGAAGGCCGGCTGCGCGCCTATTTCAAGCTGCGCGGCCGGCGGATCGACAACTATCTCTATGCCCTGCTGCGCGAGGACTATCTGGCCGGTCGCGGCAAGGGCTAGTACGGGCTAGTACCGGACCGAACCCACTCGGGTGCGGGACTGAAAAGTAGTCGACTGCACGATTCTCGAAACCACGTCGGCGATGCGGCCCGAGGACACGCGCCGGAGGTCGCCTTCGTACTGCTGGCGGTCCACTTGGTCGAGGCTCATGCCCAGCAGGTTCTGATAGAGCGAGCTCAGCCGGTCCTCGCTGCTGGCGCGAACCCGGTTCCTGCTCTCCTCGCTGTTGGCGATTCCCACGGCGGCCTGCACGACCGCTTCATACCCGCCGCGGTCGATCGAGTCGACCGTACCCTGGGCGCCCGGATCGGGCTCCCGCAGCAGAATGGCCCGATAAAGCATGCGAGTGAGATCCTGAGCCCGGGCGCTGCCGGTCAGGGTCGCCGCGGGCGCTTCGGGCGCGGCGGCGGGGACGACCTGCAAATAGATGGCGCCGCTCCGCAGATTGGTCGGGACCCAATCCTCTTGGATCTGATAGCTGATCCCCTGGCTACGGCGGCCCTTGGCGGCACCCACCTCGAGATCGGCGGTGGAGTTCTCGGTCCTGGAGCGGGTAATGCGCACGCCACCCTGGGACTGATCGGCGTAGGTCGTCGCCGGATAGAGCGGCGCCCGGTTGCCGGTGGGAATCGCGGTCATGATCAGCCGCACGTGACTGCCGGCGGGCACGGAAATCGAGCCCCCCGGCGGCACGGTGCCGAGATCCTGCTGCGTGGCGAGATCGCGAACCACCACCTGAACTCCGGCGATGGGCGGCCGAGGCTTCGTGGACTGGGCATCAGCCTGCTGGACGGCAAGCGGAAATATCAGTGCCGCGGCCAGAACGGCTGGCAAAAAACTTCGATTGACTATTCTCATTGGACACGTCCTCTCTAGATGTCATCGACTGGACCTTTGCCCAGTCTGTTGCTTTCGTCTCGGTAGGGAGCAAGAAGGGTGCCACGAGCGTGGGCACTGGGCTAGAATGCCCTTAAAAGTCGGGGAGAACGAGCAATGAAGAGCAGGATCTTGGCTGGGCTTGGTTTCTTTCTCTGCATCCTGCCCCTTGCCGGGCTCGGGGCGCCGCGAGATCGGGAGGTCGTGCTGCTCGCAGCCGAGTGTCAAAACGAGAACGGCGGTTGCGCGCGGCAGGATCTTGTCGCCTACACCTTCAGGAATGGTAAACAGGTCGCGAAAGACACGGTCCTGACTTCGGACGTCCTGCATTTCAACCTCGGGAAAAACCAGATTTACCAGGACCGTTACGTCATCACCCACTGGGCGGACGTCATCGACCTTCCCAACAAGAAACTTCTGCACAAGGGCGACGGGGAGCTCGTGGGTCTGGAAGGAGACCGGGTCATCGAGTACGTCCGGAAATGGGAGATCGACGGCTACTTTTATTTCGATCTGAAAACCGGCGAGCGCGGCCCGCTGGCACAGCCGGGCAAATGGGCGCTGCCGGGAGTGCTATCGCCGAAACAGACGAAGAGCGTGTCGGCCTGTGAGATCTCTGTGAATCGCATTATGGGTACCGAAGTTTGGATGTTCACCGCGGACGGCCAGAAAAAGCGCCTCGCCACCGACTTCCGGGCGGCCGGCAACTGCCCCGAATCATCTATCCTCTGGCTCGATGACGACCGGTTCCTCATTCAGAGATGGGACGGCCAGATCTTCATCATGAAAACGGATGCGACGGCCCAGTCCCTGGCCAGGATGCCCATCATGGATCCGGCCCACATCCAGCCGTATTTTGAACGCGATCCGGACGGCCGGGTCATCTACGCAGCGGGCGACAGGCGATACCGTCTCGACCCCGAGAGCAGGACGATTCATACCGAGGGACGGAAATCTCTCGGGCACGGCTTCGAAGCGGCCAGTAGCCAGGCGTTCGATACCCGTTTCCGGTTCCACGGCCGGGAGATCGGCCGTCTCTGGTCCTGCTCTGGAACCGCCTTTGACGGCTATCTGGCGATGGAGTACGGAGACTTCGGCTCCAATCTCGGCTATCCCAAGGGCCTGAAAGTCTGGAGCGAGAATACGGGTGAGTGGACCACGCTGCCCGTCTCGTGGACGATCGGGATCATCGGCTGGATGGAGAAAGGTTCCTCCTGAAAATCGCCGACCGCCGGGCTAATATAGGGAGCTGCGCTGGCTGGTTTCATCTCGGGTCCTCCCGGTTGGAACGTCAGACCGCCTGTAAATGCTACACCAGGAAGCGCGCCTGCGTCCCGGCCCGGGAGAAGAGAAGCGCGCCACAGGAACAAATTCTGCCGGGGCTGGGCCGTCCCAAGTCCGTTAGGCGTCGTAAGGACACTATGGTATCCTTGATCTCATGAAGGGGAAGGTACGGTCCATCAAGAGAACGTCGACGACGGGCAAGTACTCTCGAGAGACGGTGCGCACTCTCGTCAAGGCCATCCACGTCCTTGAAACTGAGCCGGAGGGGTGGGAGGTCCGTACCTTGGGCACCAAGGGGATCTCCAAACGGTTTGAAGCCAAGGATCCGGCGATTGAGTACGCGTTTCAGGTCAAAGGAAACGGCAAGGTGATCATTCACCAGCGCGCACCCAAGAAGGTGACAGTCGCAAGCGTCAGGAGAACCGGTAACCGTTTGACCATCAAGGAAACCGAGTTCCGCTAGTCAATGTCGGCTGCTCCTTCGAGATATGAGGACAGCGTCTTTATCAACTGTCCCTTTACACCTGACTACCAAGAGATCTTCCGGGCCCTCGTCTTCGCGGTCGCTGACTGCGGTTTCGTGCCGCGTAGCGCTCTCGAAATGAGCGATTCCGGCGAGACAAGAATCGGGAAGCTCTATCGTATCATCCGTGAATGTCGCTACGGTATCCACGACATTTCCGCGACCGAGCTCGACTTGGTCAATAACCTCCCGCGTTTTAATATGCCTCTCGAGCTCGGCATCTTTCTCGGGGCGCGAGAGTTCGGATCGCCTGCGCAACGAGCCAAAGGCTGCCTCATTCTTGACCGTGAGCGGTTTCGGTATCAGATTTTCTGCTCTGATCTCTCTGGGCAAGACCCTAAATCGCACAACGGTAAGCCCGCTGACGCTGTAAAGTGCGTTCGCAACTGGCTCCGTGCCGAAAGACCAGGAGTCCTTCTCCCCAGCGGCGAGCGCATGTGGCAGCGCTTCGATGATTTCACGACCGGCCTCCCGATTATCTGCGATGGTCTACTACTGGAGCCCGGTACGCTGGAGTTTCATGACCTGACGACCGTAATTGAAGAGTGGCTTCGGAACAAGCCTCGGTAGCGAGGATCCATCCGATGGAGGACCAGCCGCATCAGGATGCCCGCGGATAGGTGATCAAAAGTCATGTCTCGCGCAACTTTCTACGCTTACACATACCTGTACTCTGACGGAAGCCAAGTTCGGCTGGTAAGCCGCACCACTTTAGACCTTTTGAAAGCACTTCGGGCACAAGGGGCAGAGGTGGTAGTATTACCAGATGACGGCACGCCGATCCATTACCTTGTACGCAAAGGCGAGTCGTCTCTCTTCACTGATCCTGTATTTGTCTACTTGGTCGGGATTCCGACCTCGGTCATTACAAGCCTTTTCGCAGCGTGGCTTTACGAAAGACGGCGGCGAGCTCGGCAACCGGAAGGAGAATCAGAAATCATCCTCAGCGACGCTCGCCAGGGTGACTGCGCATTGGTGGCATAGATCAAGATGTTCGTGTCGACGAACCAGTCCTCAGCGTCCGTCATCGTCATAGATCTCCTCCCGGCGGAACGTCGAGTTGGCAGGCCAGCCTGGCCAGTCGAAGACCTTCAGCCGAAGAGGAGGCTTGGGAGCATTCCTTGGAGACTCAGTGCCTGCGGCCTCGTCGAGGACGAGCACCGCCTGGTGATCTCCGGGAGGGATGTCCGACGGAACCTTCGTCACAACCCGGAGCTCGCCGCCGGGAGCTACAGTCGCTTTGATCTCGAACGTTCTCATGTCGAAAGGGGTACGCCAGGGCCCTCTACGTCGCAAGCGCTAGCCTTACACCCCAATCCGCCCCACCCGCACGATCGGCCCTTCCGCTTCGTCCGGCTCGCGCAGATCGATCGTGCCCTGGATGGCCCAGAGGTTGTCGCCCTGAGGATCCAAGAGGGTGTGGGCGACGTTCCAGGTGCGGTCGCTCGTCTTCTGGATCTGGGTCCAGTGGTGGCGGCGGGCTTCGGGGGTGAAGGGGAGCTCGCCGTACTCCTCGAAGAAAGGTGCCAGGGTCTTCTCGAAGCGCTCGGCGTCCCACTGGGTCTGGGGATCGTCCGGGTCCTGCTTGACGAGGGTGCCAGCCTCTTCCCAATCCTTGAGCGAGAGAGCGCGGACGAGGAGGTGCATTTCCGCCCGCACCCGGGCCGCGAAAGTTTTCGGATCGGCCAGCAGCTCCTGGAGCCAGAGGATCTCGCGGGCGGCCACGCGCTCCTTCGTCCGCACCAGGACCTCAGGGTGCAGCAGGCCCTGCCACTCCTCGAAGAGGCTCGAGTCCGTCGTCTCCACCAGGGCGCGGAAGAAGCCCAGCGCATCCCACACGCCTTCGGTCTTCGCCGGCTCGGGGACGGTCTGGTCCAGCGTCTTGTAGAGCTGGGATAGGTAGCGCAGCAGCACGCCCTCGCTGCGCTGCAGGCTGTAGCGCTTGATGTAGTCCGCGAAGCTCATGTAGCCCTCGAACAGCTCGCGGCCGATCGACTTCGGCTTGATGTCCTCGCCGCCTACCCACGGATGTTTGCCCCGGAAGTGGTTGAAGGTGCCATAGATGAAGTCGGAGAGCGGCTTCGGATGGGTGACCTCCGCCAGCTTCTCCATCCGCTCGTCATACTCCACGCCCTCCGCCTTGAGCTTCGCCACCAGCTCGCCCTTGAGCTTGTCCACCTGCTTGCGGAGGACGGCCTCCGGGTTCTCCAGTATCGACTCGACCAGGGTGATGAGGTCCGGAACGTAGGTTTCTGAATCCTGGGTCAGCGAGCCGATCGTCTCCACCAGGTAGAGCGAGAGGGCCTGATGGAGGGAGAAATCCCACTGCAGGTCGTCCGCCACCACGGCCCAGAGGTAGTCCGAGCGGGTGTCCCGCCGCATGCGGATGATTCCCGAGCGGTACAGCGAGCGGACGAGGACCGCGGCCGTGGTGAGATGGCGGGTTTTGGAACCCTCCTCCTCGTGGCTGCGGCGGATGATGTCGCGCAGCGAGTCGAAGTTGCGCAGGTTCGGATCGTCCAGCTCGGCGTCGCGCTGGAGAAGGTTGAGCACCATGCCGTGAGTGATTCTGAAGCGCGACTTCAGCGTCTCCGGCGGCCGGGTCCTGAGCTTTTCGAAGGTGTCCTCGTTCCAGGAGACCTCGCCCTTGGCCGGGCCCGTGACCTTCTTCTTGCCGCCGCTCCGCTCGCTCTTGCGCTTCTCGATGATGTGCTCGGGTGCCTGGGCGACAACGCTTCCCTGGGTGTCGAAGCCCTTGCGGCCGGCGCGGCCGGAGATCTGCTTGAAGTCGCGCACGGAGAGGATGGACACCTTCTGGCCGCCGAACTTGGCGAGCTTGGTGAAAAGGACGGTGCGGATGGGGATATTCACTCCCACGCCTAGCGTGTCCGTGCCGGCGATGACCTTGAGCAGCCCCTGCTGCGAAAGCTGCTCGACGAGCAATCGGTATTTCGGTAGCAGACCCGCGTGATGGACGCCGATGCCGAAGGAAATGAAGCGCTTGCACTCCTTGCCATGCGGGGAGTCGAAGCGGAAGCCGCCCACGGCTTCGCGGATCTTGTCCCGCTCCTCGCGGGTGGAGATCTGCATGCTGGTGAGCGACTGGGCCAGCTCCGCGCACTCGCGCTGGGTGAAGTTGACGATGTAGATGGGCGCCTTGCCGGCTTTGACCAGACTCTCGATCGTCTCGTGAAGGGGGGTTTCCCGGTACTCGAAATCGAGGGGAACGGGCCGCTGCTCGGAGCTGACGAGAGCCGCTTCGAACCCCGTCCGCTCGACGATCTGCTCCTGGATCGACGAGACGTCGCCCAGTGTGGCGGACATGAGGAGGAAGCGGGTGTGGGGCAGCGTGATGAGGGGGATCTGCCAGGCCACACCGCGCTCGGGGTCCGAGTAGTAGTGGAACTCGTCCATTACCACGTACGGGGCGTCCATCCGCTCGCCTTCGCGCAGTGCGCGGTTGGCCACGATCTCAGCCGTACAGCAGATGATGGGAGCGTCCGGATTGATCGACGCATCGCCGGTCATCATGCCGACGTTCTCGGGGCCGAAGTCGTCGCAGAGGGAGAAGAACTTCTCGGAGGCCAGGGCCTTGATGGGGCTGGTATAGAAGGACGTCCGCCCCTCGCACAGGGCCTTGAAGTGAAGCCCGAGTGCGACCAGCGATTTGCCGGAGCCGGTAGGCGTGTTCAAGATGACGTGCTTGCCGGCCATGATCTCCAGCAGCGCCTCCTCCTGGGCCGGATACAGCTCGAACCCCGCCTCCGCCGCCCAGTCCACGAACAGGTCGAGGATCTTGTCGGCATCGCGGGTGCCGTCCGGGGGAACCCGCTCGAAGAGCGACGGGCGCGAGCGGGAAGGCTCGGCCTGGGCAGGAGCGGCGGAGAGGGAGAGGTCGGTCATGGCGAGGGTGATTGTGGCACGGGCGGGGGGTGGGAGGCGTCGAAAGCCTTGAGCGGAGGACGTAGAGCCGCTCCCAGCCCGTTCACGACATCCTCCGCAGGCCACGACGGCGGGACGGCTCCGCGGCGGCGATCTCGGCCCGATCAATCTCAACCTATGGCGGAGGAATTGGGGGGCCTCGAGTTGAGGAAACAGGCTGGCAGTCGCTTCGAGTCTCACCGTCGAGAGCCATGTCGCACTCGACGCATCGCCCCCGCCATAGGTCATCGCTGTTCGGGAGGTCATGCCCGACACGAGACGTCCCGCCGTTCCATGGCCTGCGGGCCGTCGCGTGGACGGGCTGGGATCGTCTCTACGTCCTTCGCTGAAATCTTTCGAGGCCCCAGCCTCTACGGTCGGGTCGATCCCGCAAGCGAAGTAGAATGTCTGGAAACAGGGTTGTTTCCAAGACGAAGGGGGCCCAACCATGAAGAAGCTCACCAAGAAGCTGACCTTGCATCGCGAGACCATCCGCCAGCTCAATTCCGGGGAGACATCCCGGGCTTTCGGTGGCGGCGACCGGACGGACGAACCCTTCTGTGTCTCGAACGCCGTGACCTGCGGCGAGGTCCAGTGCCTCGCCGGGATCGCATAGCGGGAGGCCCGCGCTGAGGTGCCGGCGAAGGCGCGCGAGACGGGCCCTCTCCGGCGCCGGGGAGGCCCCGGCCTCTCCCGGCTCGCCGAACTCAGGGGTCGCGCCGGGTGGATTCCTAGATGACCATCGGGCAGTGGCCTTTGTACGGCGTCACGCAGCCCAGGCAAATGTCAGGGTCCTCCGCGGGCGGGTTGCCACAGAGGAAGCAGCAGATCTGACCTGACTCGCATGGCGGGTTGTAGCCGCAGTTGGTCAGGAACGTTGGAGCGGGCACCAGGTCACTCGGAGCCTGGGCCTGTCCGCCCTTCAAGGTCGCCAGGAACCGCGCCGTGTCGGGCGACGGGGCTACGGAATTCGTGGCCGGCTCAGCCTGCACCGTCTGGGCCAGGAGCTGCGCGAACGGAAGGAGGGCGAGGAGGGCCAGAAGGACGAGAATGGGCTTCTTCATCTTCATCTCCTTGTTGACGGACCGGCAGGAGACCGATCCGCCACCAAAGAAATAGGTGTCTCGAAGGTTGGAAAGGAAGCCGGGGCTCAAGACGCCAGGCTGAGCCCGACGCGAGCGTCGACCTCATTGTCAAGAGCCGATGGAAATGCGCCGCGTACGAGAAAACGGCCGGTCGAGGTCACCCTCGGCCGGCCGATTCAGGTTGCCGCGTTCGCGCCGAAGGCTAGGCGCGGCGCCGGCGGCGCAGGGCGATGGCTGCGCTCGCCGCGAGCAGGATGGCGAGGGCCGCGAGACCGAGGCTGTCGAGGGTCGGAACCTCGGCAATGGCCACTCCAGTGGTCACCGCGGCCGTGGCGGCGTTGTTGGACGGCGTCGGGTCGCTCTCGTTGCCGGTGGCGCTGGCGACGTTGATAATGGTGCCCGCCTGGGTGACCGTGACCGTCAGGTTGCAGGTCGCCGAGGCGTTCACCGCCAGGGCGCCGACGTTCCAGGTGAGCGTCGGATTGACGAAGCTGGCTCCACAGCTATTGGAGACGTAGGTGAAGCCCGCCGGCAGGGTGTCCGTCACCGTCACGCCAGTGGCATTCGACGGTCCGTTGTTGGTCACCGTCAAGGCATAAGTGATGTTGTCGCCGACATGGATGGTGCCGGCCGTCGTCAGCACCTTGGTCAGCGACAGGTCGGCCGAGGCGACGAGCGAGTCGGTGTCGGTAGCACTGTTGTTGGCCGGGTTGGGGTCGGACACGGCGCTCGAGATGGTGGCGGTGTTGGTGAGGCTGCCCGTCGCGGCGGGATCGATCGAGCAGATGGCGGTGTAGGTCACCGAGCTGCCGGCCGGGAGGTTGAGCGCCGCGTCGTTGATGTTGCCCGAACCCGCCGCGGTGTTGCCGGTGGCGCCGCCGGCGGCGGTGCTGGTGTAGGAGACGCTGGTACAGGCCGCGGGGAAGGTGTCGGCCACGGTCGCCGGGTTCGCCGCCGAGGGGCCGGCGTTCGCCGCCGTGATCGTGTAAGTCGTCGTGCCGCCCGGCGTAGCGCTGGCGACGCCGTCGGTCTTGGTGATCGAGAGGTCGGCCGACGTGACGTCGAGCGTGTCGGTGTCGGTGGCGCTGTTGTTGGCCGGATTGGGGTCGGTCACGGCACTCGCGATGGTGGCGGTATTGACGAGGGTGCCCGTCGCGGCCGGATTGATCGAGCAGATGGCGGTGTAGGTCACCGAGCTGCCAGCCGGGAGGTTGAGCGCCGCGTCGTTGATGTTGCCCGAACCCGACGCGGTGTTGCCGGTGGCGCCGCCGGCGGCGGTACTGGTGTAGGAGACGCTGGTGCAGGCCGCCGGGAAGGTGTCGGTCACGGTCGCCGGGTTCGCCGCCGAGGGGCCGGCGTTCGCCGCCGTGATCGTGTAGGTCGTCGTGCCGCCCGGCGTAGCGCTGGCGGCGCCGTCGGTCTTGGTGATCGACAGGTCGGCCGAGGCGGCGCCGGCGCAGACGAAGGTCTGGATGTCGAGCGACCAGCTATTGATGCTGCCGCCGTCCAGGTTCGAGTCGTCGGAGACGGTGAGCGTCCAGGTGCCGTTCGGATCCTCGCCGGTGAACGCCGCCAGCGGCTCTTCGGGGACGAGCGGCGAGGCCAGAGTGAGGTTTGCGTAGGTATGCTCGATCACGAGGTTGTTGTCGGCGGTGTACGGCACTTGGGTGCCGGGGTCCGCGTCGTCATTCCAGACGGTGCCGTTGAAGACGTCGTCGAACGTCGAGCCGTTGTCGGTGGTCAACGTGACGACCGTTCCCGCGGGGGACGTGAGCGTGACGTCGAGGTCCGACGAGAAGGTGTGCTGGATGAAGGTCGTGGCGTTGACGTCGAGGATCCTGCCGGCTCCGGCGACGACGAGCGTCGAGGTCACGACGGGGGTGCCGGTGGCCGAGATCGCGACCGGGGTGGACTGCGTCACCGTCGGCAGGGTGGTGATGGTCGGCGCGCTGGCCAGTGTGGTGACGCCGAGCGACCAGCTATTGAGGCTGCCGCCATCCAGGTTCGAGTCGTCCGAGATGGTGATCGTCCAGGTGCCGTTCGGGTTCTCGCCCATGAACGCTCCCAGCGGCTCTTCGGGGACCAGCGGCGAGGCCAGGGTGAGGTTCGCATAGGTATGCTCGACCACCAGATTGTTGTTGGCGGTGTACGGCACTTGGGTGCCCGGGTCGGCGTTGTCGTCCCATATGGTGCCGTTGAAGACATCGTCGAAGGTCGAGCCGTTGTCGGTGGTCAGGGTGACGACCGTTCCCGCGGGAGACGTGATCGTGATGTCGAGGTCCGACGAGAAGGTGTGCTGGATGAAGGTCGTCACGTCGAGGTCGTAGAGGAAAGGTCCGACGCCGGAGACGACAATCGTCGACGTCACGACGGGGGTCCCGGTGGCTGAAATCGCGACGGGCGTGGAGTTGGTGAAGTTGGTCGTCGTCGCGCCGCACCCAGCTGGCGCGGCCGGTGCGATCTTTCTGATCTTCAGAGGAGCCCGGCGTGCCTTGGCGTTCACGCCGCCTGCCAGAACGTGCCCCGGATCGTCGCCACCCAGCGAGGCCGAAATCTGCCGATAGCGGCCCTCGGCTGCCGCGTAGGCCGCCGCCGCCTGGGGGTTGGTGCGCACTTGCGATCCCAGGCTGTTCATCTGCTGCGCCAAGCTGAGCATCTCCTGGTGCAGCGCGTTCTTGTCGATGGCGGCCGATGCGAGACCGGCGCCGCCGAACAGCATGATGGCTACAAGGACGGCACCGGCCCCCCAAGTGCGTCGCGATCTTCTCGATTGCCGAAATGCGGAAGCGTGGATTTCCATTCTGAACCCTCCTCCGTTCTGATGGACGACTTCTTATCGGCTCAGGTAGGTCTGATGCGACTCAGGTGCCGGTCGCGGAGGAACCGCAATCCTGATCCACACAGGCCAGCGGGATCTCGTGTCACGACTTCTTCCCCCAGCGGGAAGCTGAGGAGGAATTCAAGAAACTGCGCCGATCCTAGCCGAAGAGATTCGGCAATGCAAACAAGAGATTGCCCGCAGGGCGGGGCCGCTTGGCCTTGAAGGTCGACCATGACGGGGTTGTCGGGCGGCCAGTCGCACTGATGGCCTGCCGCTACTTTGTGGCGGGTCGCGCACGTCTACTTCCGGAGTGACGTTCCCTCCTGCCCGCCAGCTGTCCCTCAAGAGTCTGTAGGTACCGCCCGCAGATCCAGGTCCGGCATCGGGTAGTGTCGAGGATTGCAGGTATAGAGGGGGATCGTGGCGAGTAGAGCCGTGGCTCCGATCAGAGCATCGGGAAGTGAAAGTGTAATCCCCTGGCTTCTGAAGCCACGAGCAAGCTCGCCAGCACGGTCTGCCGTCGCAGCCTCGACGGAAAGCGTCTCGCAACTGTCGAGAAACCTTAGGGTGAGCACTCGCTCGGGTTCGCGCATTCCGAGAAGAACTTCGGCCCGCGTAACTGCTGACAACCCGATGCGGCCCCTCCTCGCCAGGGCAAGAACGAGCTCGACAACCGCACCGCGCCCCCGAAGGTGCCAGATCACCACGTCGGAGTCCAGGAGGAAGTCAGCCATCGGACGGTTTCGGCTCAGTCCGGTGCTGCCGGTTCTCCCATGCGTACCGGCTTTTCTCGATCTCCCGCGACGGATCCTCTCGGCCCTCGTCGCTCCAAGCGCCCGCTGCAGCCTCTGCGGCCTGGACCTGCTTCAGTTGTTCCAGCCGCGCTCGCACAGCCTCTTCGACAAATCCGCTACGCTGCCGCGACGGTATGAGATGCCGCATCTCGTCGAGGAGGGCGTCTTCAAAAACAACATTCATCCGTGCCATTCAGGAGCCTCCACATACACCTAGCAAGGTACTTCTGTATGCGTGGAGTGTCAAGTGTCGTGGCGGCCGGGCGGAGATGAGAGGTTCCATAGTATTAAACGTATGGAGACACCCCCGACCTTCGCTGAGATCCTGGAAGCCGCAGCCGAGTTGTCCCTGGCCGATCAGGCGGAGTTGATCGAGTGCTCCCCCATTAGGCCGTTGAATGAGACCTTCTCGCCGAGTAGATCCTACAGGTTCGGAGAGAATTCGAAGCCGGGCAGTGCCAATCCACGTCTCCGAAAAAGATATCGAAGACATTCTGTCCTAACTCCGATTGTAGGAATGCTATACTTCGCAGTTGGAAGCGCAGAGAAAGACGGCGGCTAACTCCGGCCTTAACTGGACGACCACCGTTTCGCGGCACCACCGTGAGGCCCTACGAAGTTGCGCGCATCCAAGGGAGATGAGAGAGTGCCTTTAGCTTTTATTTCATACTCTTGGGACAGCGACGAGCATAGGAAGTGGGCACTTGAACTGGCGACTCGGCTTCGCGACGACGGTGTCGAGACGCTGCTGGATCAATGGCATGTAGTTCCAGGAGACCAGTTGCCAGCCTTCATGGAAAAGGCAGTTCGCGAGTCAGAACATGTCTTGATCATCTGCACTCCTCGCTATAAGGAGAGGTCTAACCGACGCCAGGGGGGCGTTGGTTACGAGGGAGATATTATTACTGCCGAAGTCTTCACGACTCGAAATGAGCGGAAATTCATCCCTATTTTGAGGCTTGGTGAGTGGGTCGACTCAGCTCCGACGTGGCTAGCGGGCAAGTACCACATCGACCTTCGGGACATGCCTTACAAGGAGAGCCAGTATCGGGATCTTGTGACTACCCTCCTCGGGACTCGCCCTGTTGCGCCGCCTGTTCGAGTTCGAGCCGACCACACGGCTGCAGGTGCGCCGAGAATTCGCCTTCCAGAAACTATTACTTCGTCCAGTCGGCCTGACGAATTTGAACCTGTTAGTATCGTAGGGGTAGTCGTTGATGAGGTTGGCACGCCGCGAGGTGACGGAACACGCGGCAGTGCACTCTATTCAGTTCCCTTCCGACTTAGTCGGCGACCGCCGCCGGAATGGGCCGAGCTTTTCGTGCGCGCATGGGATCGTCCTTCAAGCTTCACATTAATGCACAGACGGGGCATCGCCCGAGTTTATGACGACAAGGTCGTGTTGGACGGAACAACTGTCGACGAGGTCGAGAAATACCACAGGGACACTCTCTTGCTGGCTGCCGATCAGGCTAACAAGGGATATTCAGAATGGTATACGGCGCGGAGAGCTGAAGAGGAGAGGGAGCGCATGAGACTCGAAAACCACAAGAAGAGCATTGAGGATGCAGCAAGTCGACTGAAGTTTTGAAGAGCGATTGTGGGTGGCCCACCCATGCGACTCACCGGATACTTTGCCTTGCGCTCAGGTCTCGGTGATCTTAGAGCGTAGAACGTTAACTGGCGGATTCGAGGAACTAAGATGGATTCAGCGAAGAAGGTCGCCCAACTCGAACGGCTTCTGAGTCAGGCGAATGGAATAACAGTTAGAGACAGTGACGATCCGACCTTCAAGACCTGGAGAAACACGGTTGAGCGCACTCTGATCCGCGTCTTCGGTCCTGGGTCACCTGAAGTAGAGCATCTCCACGATCTGCGCTTCTTCTATCAAGCTGCCTACATGTTGCTCGGTTCAGACTACTCGTCCGAACATCGCGAGTGTTTCGACCGTGATTTTGACATCATTCGCTCTTCCATTAGAAATTACATTGAAGAGCTGGAAATTGAAGCTGAAGAACAACTTAGTGCCATCGCCAACGCAGCGATTCGCCGCGTCTTCATCAGCCATTCTTCTGACGACGTGTTTTTCGTTGAGGAACTAGTAGATTTTCTTGAGCTGGTTGGCCTTCCGAAAGAGTCAATCTTCTGTACGTCTCTTGCCGGTTACGGCATCGACCTTGGGGAGAATTTCCTAGATACAATTAGAGACGAGCTTCAGAACGACACCCTAGTTCTATTCGTCTTGACTCAGAACTTCTATTCGAGCCCAGTATGCTTATGTGAGATGGGTGCAGTTTGGGTCCAAACAAAGGACCACATTCCGATCATCGTTCCTCCCTTCGACTTCTCCGACATCAAGGGTGTCATCCCGCTTACTGAGGGATTCAAGCTGAACGATGCTCTTAAGCTCAACCTCTTCAAAACGAAGATCGAATCGGTTTTTGGGCTCCAATCGGCGATGCCACAGTCAAGTTGGGAACGAAAACGGGATCGCGCTATCGCTCGAATCAACGACAAGATCGGGGCGCTTGCGCTTGAGCGTGTCCGGTATGTATAGACGGCACGGAGGCTGCGCGGTATCCTCTTCCCGAGGATCGCGCCTTCCTTCATCTCGTGGCCTCCCAAGAGGATCTTGAGGCCGGTCGGCTTGTCGACGCCGAAGATGTGCTGAGGGAAACGGCGCGAGGGCGTTTCGTAGCGATCGCCTCTAGAGAGGCGCTTTCGATTTCAAGAAGACTTCCAATGCCCGAGAACATCTCTGCAGAGACGAAGACTCATTCCATCGAACAGCTTCACCAAGTGAAAGCCGAAGTCCCTGAGAAGGGGCTCGCAAGTTTGCCTGGTGGTTGGGAAGGCTCTGACGAACTGGCTGATCGCTTAGCCAAGATTCGGCGAACTGCCCCCAGGGTGATTCCAGAGCTGGAAGCCTGCGAACTCGAATGCGCTGGGCAGGAGGGGTAGAGCCAATCCCATCCGGTCACGATAAGGTTCGCAAGCCAACGACGTCAGCTCTCTTGCTGAACCGAGTAAGAGTGGCTCACCCTTGCAACGTCCGCAGAGATATGGCCGCCAATCTCGACCGCGCCCGAACTGCTGCCGTTCCCGCTGAGGCTCTGGAGGGATCGTTTCCCGCGATCTCGCTGCCGGTCCGGCCGCCCTTTCCTCCAATGGAGGCGCGGTCCGCAAGCCGGCTGCCCTCGGGCGAGGGGGTGGCTCTTCGAGCCAAAGTGGGACGGCTTTCGCTGCCTCGCCTTCCGCAAGGGGAAGACGGTCGTCCTGCAATCCAAGCACGGCCAGCCCCTGGAACGATACTTTCCAGAGCTTATCGAGACCTTCCGGGCGCTTCCCCTGGCAGGCGTTCGTGCTCGACGGCGAGATCGGCACCCGCAGCCGGTCGGGGCTGGATTTCGACGCCCTGTTGCAGCGGATCCACCCGGCGGAGAGCCGCATCCAGAAGCTGTCCCGGGAGACGCCGGCGACGTTTCTGGCCTTCGACCTGGTGGTGGACGGCCATGGGGAGAAAGTCGCCGATCTCGCCCTGAAGGAGCGGCGGGAAAGGCTCAACGAAATGTTCGCGGAGCTGCCGGAGAGCGCTCTCGTCAGCCTCTCACCCGCCACGCCGGACCGGACGATCGCTGAAACGTGGTTGCGAGACCTCGAAGGCGGCGGGCTCGACGGGGTGGTGGCGAAACGCGCGGACTCTCCTTATCTCTCCGGCGACCGCAGCGCCATGGTGAAGATCAAAAAGATCCGCACAGCCGACTGCGTGGTCGGCGGTTTCCGCTGGGCCCAGAAGGGAGGCCAGGTAGGCTCGCTCCTCCTCGGCCTCTACGACGAGGAAGGGCGGCCCGAGCCGCTGGAGCCAGGGACGCGCCACCGAGTGGGAGCCGCTACGCCCCGTCCTGGTCTGCGAAGTGCGCTACGACCATTTCTCCGGCGGCCGCTTCCGCCACGGCACGAAGTTCCTCCGCTGGCGTCCGGATAAGATGCCCCGGGCCTGCACGTTCGAGCAGGTATAAGGGGCGCGACGCAGCTGGAGAGGTCGTGGTCGATATGATTTCTGAACGATCCGCTGATTTCGATATTGGGGCTCTTTTCGCCGCACTCGATGCGCAGCGCCAGGCCCGTGGGCTGAGTTGGCAGCAGGTGGCGCGCGAGATCAATGCATCGTTCGAGCACGTGCCCGCACAGCCAATCAGCGTGTCTACTCTGACCGGGATGCGGAATCGAGCCGCGATCGAGGGGGATGGCGTTTTGCAGATGCTCCGCTGGCTCAAGCGAACACCGGAGAGCTTCGTTCCCAGCTACCCGGAAGCCGTAGCGGATACTCTGGCGTTGCCAGACGTCGGCCCTCATCAGATCCTTCGATTCGATACCGGAGAGCTTTATGCGGCACTGGACTCTCGACGGATCGAAAGGAGCATGACCTGGAAGCAGGTCGCGAGCGATATCGGAGGTTTCAGCGCCGCGAGTTTGACCCGCCTTTCGAAGGGAGGTCGAACCGGGTTTCCGCACGTCATGAGAATTACCAGATGGCTGGGGCGTCCGGCCGTGAGTTTCGTGCGGGTCTCGAATCGGTGACCGATTGTCCGGAATCATGACCGGAGGAAAGGGAATGACCTTGACCGCAGAGAAGCGGAGCGATTGGAAGTGGCTGGAAGGGACATATTGGTACTGCGCGGCCGATTCCATGCCGGCCATTCAGGGTAAAGGGACCACCTCTTTCGGATGGGTGATCGACCAGACGGTGTGGTCCATTACCGGCTACCGGGACGGTTACTTCTGGGGAGTGGCTTCGGTTCTGCTGACGAAGGCCGGTGAGACACCGGATCCGGCAGGCAAAACCGACATGACGTTTTTGGCGAGCATTACGCCGGAAGGCCTGGTCTATATCGCCTTCATTCGGTCGGCCGTGTCGGCCACGATCGGGACGGGGCGGGTGACGGTCCATTTGGAGGAGCCGAGCTTCGAGATGCAGATGTCGTCCGGTCCCGGCGCCGTGCTGACCGTTCACTGGGCCTACATGATGCAGGCTGGTCCGGGAGACCCGGAGTGGACGTGCCTCCCCGGAGCAGGAGTCTCGGTCGAAACCATGGTTGGCGATATCGAGCCTCCCGTGCCGGCGACTTCCGGATAAGAGGCAGGGTCCGCCGGGCCCTTCCTTGGCAGCGCTACGATCCCGTCCGGCATCTCCGCGGACTGGTCATGCACCACCGCGATCTCTTCGCGGGCCTCCCCCGAACCGTCAGGCATCACCACGATCCGGCGCGGCGCTTCCGCGGAGCGCTACGCGGAGTCCGCGATCCCGCCGTGCAACACCGCCCCCTCGGCAGGATCGACGCCGGTCCCTTGGTGCAACGCCGCGGGAGAGCTTTGCATCACTGGCGCCGCGGTTTGATACACGACCAAGCCCCCAAGATTCACCACGAGCCCGCCGTGCATCACCGCGGACTCGTGGTGCGTCACTCAAGACCCGCTTTGCATCGTTCATCCCCGCCGGTGCATCACTACCAACCCGGTATGCATCACGCCCGACTGCCGGTGAATCACCACGGACCCGAATTGAGCGACGCAAGACGGGTTCGTGGTGTTTCACGAGAGGTCCGGCTTGACTCGCCGACGTCTCGTGGTGTGTCTTGAGCGGTCGGCGGTGAGCTTTGATCGGGATTTGGAGTGCAAACGACGCTTGTGGGTGTACCTTCGCGCGCCGGCGCCGAGCTTTGACGGCTCCATGGCGTGTCATGAACACTTCTTGTGTGTCACGAAGAGGTTCTCGCGTGTCGTGGACCGGGGGCGCCAGTCCCGATTTGCCCGCCGCGCGTCTCTTGCCGGGGGGAAGGTGCCAGGCGATTCGCTGGCGCTCTCCTCAGCCGACGGAGCGCGGCTCGCCGCCCTCGCCGGCGCCGGGTGCGGCGAGGTGGACCCGGGCCCGCGCGATCAGCTCGCCGAGCCCGCCGAGGGGAACCTGGGTGCCGCAGATCTGAGCGACGGCGTGGAAGCCCAGCATGCGGTAGCTCTCGAACTGCGACTCGCTGAACCATTGATCGCCCGTCGACTCGTGCGGGAACTCCGGCTTGAGCTTCCAATACTGGAGGATGTCGCGCGGCTCGCCGCCGTGGACGACGGGCTTGATGTAGAGGAGCGTCCCGTCGACGCCCGCGTCGTCGACGCACGAGTAGCGGATCGTGCCGAGGGCGCAGTAGGACCCCTTCGACGGCTCGTGGCCCGGCTTGTCCGGGTCGGCGCAGGCGGGGATCTCGCAAAGGTCAATGGGAATCCCCAAGTCGATGCGGATCTTGCGGATGGCGTTGCCCAGGTCCTCGCACTGGCCCTCCGGGTCGCACCCGGCATCGACGGCGACGATCACCCGGCAGCGGCGCAGGACCATCTCGTAGAGGCCCAGGTTCTCGAAGTGGCCGCCGTCGGAGAGGTAGACGTAGCGGTTGGCGTCGTCGGTCAGCCCCAGCGCCTCGTCGAGGAGCGGCCCGACGGCGAAGGCGGGGTGGGAGTGCCGGTAGGTCTTCTGGCCGGCGATTCCCGGGTTGCCCAGCCACCAGCCGAGGCGGGCGTTCCAGAAAGTCATGAGGAAGGTGATGGCGGGCGAGGAGTGGTAGCCCATGTTGGGGCTCGCGGCGGCGCCGGAGATGGCGAGCGCCGTCCCCAGGGAGATGGCCTCGTCGCCCTCGCCCCGGGCGTAGTCCGCGGCGCGGCGGTAGCCGATCTCCAGGCTGCCGCAGGCCAGGGGTGTGAAGGTGAAGGGGGCCGCCTTGCGCTGCTGCCAGGCGAGCTTGTTGCCCCCCACCAGGTTCAGGGCGACGTTGACGACCGAGAGAGGGCGCGGCGGAGCGCCGTCGATCTCCCGCTCCAAGGCCCGGGCGACGAGCTCGCGGTGGAGCGCCAGCGCCCGGATGCCGGATCTCTCCTCCTCCTCATGGATCGCGCGCCGCTCTCCGGAGCTCGCGCCGAGCGTCGACAACAGCTCGTCGTCGAAGCGCTCGCGCAGGAGACGGTTGAGCTCGGCCAGCAGGCTCTCCAGGAGATCGCACGGGGGCGGACCGTCGACCTCCCCGCTCCAGGTAGCGAGCCGCCGGCGCAAAGCCGGCGACAGGCGGTGGGCCAGGGCCGCCGCCGCCGCGTCGACACCGGTCGCCAGCCGGCGGCAGAGCGCCGCGGCATCCCGCACGCTCCGGCGGTGGAAGAAGAGGGGGACGGTCAGGCGGTGGATCTCGAAGTTGTCGTCGGGGTCGAAGCCGGTGAACGGATGCGGCCGGCGTCTGATGCGCGAAGCGCCGAGGAAGGTGCGGATCAGCCGGTTCCGGTACATCGCGTGGAGCGAGAACTTGTTGATGTTCAGGAAAAACGCCATCGCCGTACCCATCGCCGCGGTGAGGACCAGAAGCTCCAGGATGACCAGGGCCGGCGCCTCCCGGAGGACGCACAGGTGGCCGTTCCAGTAGCGGATCGCCGGACTGCCGTTCGGCGGGCTGGAGAGCAGGGGAACCGCCGTGGCCGTGGCGGCCGCATCGGCGAAACACGCCGCGCCATCCGCTCCCAGGGGTCCGGCGACTTGCGCAAGGAAAGAGAGGATCCGGCTCACCCCAAGCGAGATCACGGCGAGGAGGAAGACCACGAAGGCCGGCGCGGCGAGCGCCAGACACACCCGGGTTGCCAGCGCCCGCAGGTCGAGCGCCGCGGACCGGGGCCTGGCCGCGGAGTGCGAGCTGCCGGCGAGGAGCGCCGTGGCAATTCCCGCGAGGCCGCCGAGCGGCGCCAGAACCTCCCGCCAGCGCAGGAGCACAAGGGGACCGTAGACCTCGACCACCGACACGCCGCTCCAGACGGCGACGGCGATCAACACCCAGGCGGTGTGGCGGGCCCACCACTCATGGTCCTCGTCCCCGGTCCAGCGGCTGATCACGCCGTTCAACAAGGTCTCGCTCAGGATGAAGCCGAGCAAAAGGAGCGGCAGGGCAAAGCAGGCATAGGCCAGCCAGCGGTCGGCGCCCGGATTGGGGAAGAGCCGGAGGGTCACTCCACGCAGCATGGCGCCGATGAGCAGGCTCGAGGCGGCGACGCCCCACAGCTCGAACAGCTTGCCCCGCCGCCGTTCGCGGGACCACAGCATCACGGGAACGGCGTGGATCGACCAGCCGAGCAGGATGACGAGCGCCGGCGGCAGGTAGAACCAGATCGGCCCGGGCGTCCAACCCGGCTCGGCCTTCTGCCTCCAGGCCCACCAGACGATGACGAGCAGGGCGCCGGTGAGGAACGGCCCCAGACCCCAGAGCAGATACTCCCGCTGCGAGTTCTCTCGCCAGTTGCGCACGCCGGGAGGGAGGCGCCGCCTCTTCAGGCCGCTCGGCCGGCACAGGCTGATGAAGGCGATGCTGAGGGTCATGAGCACGCAACTGCCGACCAGGACCGACATGTTGAGCCACGTCCCCCTCGGGTTTAGACCGAGGATCGAGAGCAACAGCCGGGGAAGGAGCAGGGCGGCGACGAGCAGCGGGAGGAGGATCAGCCAGTGGAGGTAAAGGTTGCGCAGGTAGGTCGCGATCAGGGTCCAGGTGTCGGCGGAGAGGAAGCCGAGCCGCGGGCTCAGGTAATTGCTGTAGGCGCGCAGGTATTCCAGGGGGCCGGCCTCGGGTTTCAGCTTGGCCTGGGCCTCGCGCGGCGCCAGCTCCTCGGCGACCCCGTCGAGCCCCCGCGGGTGGCGGTGGATCCAGGATGCCAGGAGGCCCCCCATGTAGCCGCCGCCGGAGACGGTCGACAAGTAATCGAAAGCGCCGAGGAGGCCCTGCCGGGCGAGACCCTGGAGGACGCCGAGGGAGAAGACGGCGCTCCGGATTCCTCCGCCCGAAAGGCAGAGCGCCGTGCGGCCCGAGCCGGCCAGGCGGTGGACCGCACCGAAAAGCGCGGCGAGCCGGCCTTCCGCGCCGGCGGCGAGCTCGCGCGGGAAGGCGGCCTCGAGCAAGAGCCGGTTCAAGCGGTGGAGATCCTCGTCCTCCGGCGGCCAGCCGCGAGAGGCGTGGAGGAGCGACCGGAGCTCGCGCGGCAGCTCGACCTCGGCAAACGCATCCGGATCGTAGAGCCGGCACCGCAGGAGACCGTTGAGCTCGACGACCAGCATGGCGGCGAGCCGGTCGTCCGGCGGCTCGTCGGCGGCGCGCCAGCGCGCCAGCTCGCGGCCGAAGTCGAGCGAGCAGAAACCCCGCAGCCGCTCGGCGAGAGGGTCGTCCGGGGCGGCGAGGCGGGCGAGCAGACCGTCGGGGTCGCGCACCTGGCCGGTCGTGATCTCCCACGACGGCACCACGGGCAGCGGACCGTGGAGGGTCGCATACTCCTCCTCCAGCACCTGGCAGAGGTGCAAGGGGATCTTCTTGCCGGTTTCCGGATCTGCCATACGCCTGCCTCGATAGGCCACAGCCTGGCTGCACTTGTGTAGGATCTCCTGAATTGTAGCACGGGCTTGCTCCTCGCCCTCTTCGCCGGCAGGACTGCTATCATCCCCCCGCACTTCTCGCGGGGGGACCCGATGACCACAGCATCCGTTACGCCAGCCGGCCCGGGCCGCCGTTTCCTGGACATGAACGGCTACCAGTGGACGGTGCTGTTCGCCGCCTGGCTGGGGTGGGGATTCGACGTCTTCGACGGCCAGTTGTTCAACTTCGTGGCCCCCAACTGTGTGCCGACCCTGCTCGGGCTCACCATCGGCTCGGCGGCGGCCAAGGCGGCGACGCTGCAGTGGACGGGCATCCTCACCTCGGTCCTGCTGGTGGGCTGGGCGATCGGCGGCATCGTCTTCGGTCAGGTGGCCGACCGCATCGGGCGCACTCGTACCCTGATGCTGACCATGCTGCTCTATGCCGTCGGCACCGCGGCCTGCGCCTTCGCGCCCAACATCTGGGTGCTGATGCTCTTCCGCATCATCTCCAGCCTGGGGATCGGTGGCGAGTGGGCCGCGGGAGCGGCGATGGTGGCGGAAGTGATGCCGGAGCACCGGCGAGTCGAGGCCGGAGCCCTGCTCTATACCTCGGCACCCATGGGGCTGTTCCTCGCCACCTTCGTCAACTTCCAGATCGCCGGAGTCTACTGGCGCAACTCGCCCGAGGTCTCCTGGCGGTACGTATTTCTCTCCGGCCTGCTCCCCGCGGTGATGGCCTTCCTCGTCCGCTTCTTCGTCAAGGAGCC
>Ga0134121_10000301_pt1 | contig 58224 bp, 52 predicted proteins | sample KB301_FD_96463 | JGI IMG/M metagenome (GOLD analysis project Ga0134121, IMG submission 96463) | Terrestrial soil microbial communities without Nitrogen fertilizer from Kellogg Biological Station, Michigan, USA - KB3-0-1 | ecosystem: Environmental > Terrestrial > Soil > Unclassified ...
ATGGCGAAATCCCATACAGTACCGGTTTCGCACTATAGCAGGAGGAAAGAACATAATGGTTAACCAACCCGGAAAACCGGCCGGGAGCGGTCGGTTTGCTGCCCCAGAAGGAGGGGAGGAGGTAGCTAATTACGAGGAATTGCTAGACGCATACGGCGCTCAGAAGTTCGCAGAAGGCGAAGTCATGCAGGGTACCGTCTTGAAAATCACCGACACGGACGTCGTTGTCGATGTCGGCTATAAATCTGAAGGCGTAATCCCCAAACATCAGTTTATGGACCCTGGCGGACACCTCACAGTCGCCGTCGGTGACATCATCGATGTCCTCCTGGAGGACACCGAAGACCACGACGGGCGCCTGATACTGTCCAAGGAAAAAGCCGAAAAGATCAAGATTTGGGAAGACGTTGAGCGCGCACACAACGAGAATCTCGTTATCCGCGGCCGCGTGATCGAACGCATCAAAGGCGGACTGTCCGTCGACATTGGTGTCCGGGCCTTTCTGCCGGGATCCCAGATTGACGTGCGTCCCATCAAGAACCTCGATTCCCTGAAGGGCAAGGAAATCGAATGCCGCGTGATCAAGTTGAACCGCAAACGGGGCAACATCGTGCTGTCGCGCAAGATCGTGCTCGAGACCGAGCAGGCCCGTAAGAAGGCATTCACCCTTGAAGTTCTGCGCGAAGAGGCGGAGGTTCGAGGCACGGTAAAGAACATCACCGACTACGGCGTGTTTATCGACCTCGGCGGTATTGATGGCCTTCTTCACGTGACCGACTTGTCGTGGGGCCGCGTCAATCATCCGTCCGAGATGTTCAACGTCGGCGACGAAATCACCGTCAAGGTGCTCAAATACGATCGCGATAAGGAACGCGTGTCTCTCGGGTACAAGCAGCTTCAGGCAGACCCCTGGAGTCTCGTGCCGGACCAGTATGTTCCCGGACTGCGCGTCAACGGCAAGGTTGTGAACCTTACCGATTACGGCGCTTTTGTGGAACTTGCTCCCGGAGTCGAAGGCCTCGTTCATGTTTCCGAGATGTCCTGGAGCAAGCGGGTGAAGCATCCCTCAAAGGTGCTGCAGCTGGGCCAGGAGGTTGAAGCCGTCGTGCTTGACGTGGACGTGGAGAACCGCCGCATCTCCCTCGGACTCAAGCAGACGGAGGCCGATCCCTGGACGACTCTCGCAGAACGCTATGCAGTCAATTCCGTCATTTCGGGCCGCGTCCGCAATCTGACGGATTTCGGCGCGTTCATCGAGGTTGAGGAGGGAATCGACGGACTCGTTCACGTTTCCGATATCTCACCCCGCCGCATCAAGCACCCTTCCGAGGTCCTGAAGAAGGGCGAGAAGGTCGACGCCGTGATTCTGAATATCGATACGGAAAACCATCGCCTGTCGCTGGGCATCAAGCAGCTCCAGCCCGACGCGTGGGAGCAGTTCTTCGCCAGTCATCACGTCGGAAGCATCGTTAAAGGACGCGTTGTGCGGCATGCCCCATTCGGAATCTTTGTCGAGATCGAAGAGGGTATCGAGGGCCTCTGTCACGTGTCCGAATTCGAAGACACAGGCAAGACCAAAGTCGAGGACTTCGCCATTGGGGACACCCTCGATTTCAAGATCATCAAACTGAGTCCCGCCGACCGCAAGATCGGGCTCAGTCAGCGCGCCACCTCCGCGGACGAGGATCGCAGGGAATACGACAACTACCGCGATGCTGCCGATGGAAGCGCAACGCTAGCCGATCTCTTTCAGGCCAAGAACAATAGCTAAGTGTGGGGGACCCGAGGTTGGTAAGAAGGCCGACGAAGGCGGTGTACCGAAGCGATCCCGGATGAGTGGAGCGAATGCGAGCCCGCGCGGAGCGTGAGCGCGATAGCGCGAAACCTCAAGCGTAGGGCGAAGCCATCCATAAAAGTGGGGCCCAAGCTAAGAAGGGTCTGGTCTAACAAACTATGCGTAATCGCATGCTCTTCTGGCTCCTCCTTGGTGGGGGAGCCTTTGTCCTTCTCGCCGTCGTCGCTCTTTCTCTGGTAATTGCATACGGAGGGCAGAGCGGCGGCGACTTCGCGTTCGGCGATCGTATTCAGGTAGTCGATATCGAAGGGGAACTCGTGGATTCCCGCCCGATCATCGAACAACTGAAACGGTACGAAGACAACAAGGCCGTGCACGCAATTCTTTTGAACGTGGATTCTCCCGGCGGCGGCGTCGCGGTATCGCAGGAGGTCTACAAGGAGATCAAAAGACTTCGCGAGGAAAAGGGAAAGATCATCGTCGCCTACATGTCTTCAGTTGGGGCATCGGGCGCTTATTACCTCTCCTGTCCGGCGACCAAGATCATCGCCAATCCCGGCACCGTCGTCGGCAGCATTGGCGTGATTGCAGAGTGGACGAATTACGGCGACCTCATGCAGTGGGCCAAGCTGAAGGATGTGATTTTCAAGTCCGGCGAGTTCAAGGATACCGGAACGCAGACGCGACCTCTGACCGATCGCGAAAAAGTCTATTTTCAGGGTTTGATCGATGACATGTACGTTCAGTTTGTCGAGGCCGTCGCCGACGGACGCAAGATGGACGTCGAGCATGTCCGAAGCCTTGCAGATGGCCGGGTCTACACCGGCCGCGATGCCCGCGAGAAAAAACTTATCGATGAAGTCGGCAATTTCCAGGACGCCGTGAATCTGACGGCGTCGCTGGCCGGAATCGCCGGAAAACCGAATCTTCTTCGTGTTACGCGACAACGGGTTACACTGCTGGATGTATTGACTGGGGACGTTTCCCGCCTGAATCCGTTTGGAGCTCAAACGATGAAATCGCAGATTCGATTTCAGTACCTGTGGAAATAGACTGCGACAACGTTTTCTAAAAGGGAGTGACAGTCATGACCAAGGCAGATCTTGTTGAAGAAGTGGCCAAGGTTACGGAGTTGACGCGGAAGGATTCGGAAGTCATCGTCGACACGCTATTCGAGAGTGTTATCAAGGCGCTGCGAGTGGGCGACAAGCTGGAGGTTCGAGGCTTCGGAAGCTTCCGAGTCCGGCAACGGAATTCGCGTGTCGGTCGCAATCCAAAGACGGGCGAGAAAGTGGAAGTGCCCGCCAAGCGGGTTCCTTACTTCAAGCCGAGCAAGGAACTCAAAGATCTCATCAACGGAGATGGGGCAGGCGGAAGCGTTCCTGCCGAGGGAATCGCCGCCGCTGACGGCTCTGCCGCTCCTTCGATGCCCGAGTAATGGAGTTTGTCTGGAGTCCCTGGCGCTATGATTACATCGCGTCGGTCGACAAGAAGACAACTTCGTGCGTCTTTTGCATCGGTGCGGATACGTCGCGGGACGCAGACCGGCTGATTGTCCATCGGGGCGTTCACAATTTCGTGATCCTCAATCTCTTTCCGTACACGTCCGGCCATCTCATGGTCGCGCCGTACGCTCACATTGCGCGTTTCGATGAGGCCCTTCCCGAACAGATCACGGAGATGATGACTCTCGCTCAACGCGGCATCCGTGCCTTGAGGGAACTTTACCATCCTGAAGGATTCAACATGGGCATGAATCTCGGCCATTGCGCGGGAGCCGGTATCCGCGAACATTTTCATCTTCACGTGGTGCCGCGATGGATTGGCGACGCGAATTTCATGAGCATCACGGCCGAAACGCGCATCCTGCCTGAAGAACTTGCGGTTAGTTTCCGGCGGATTTCACAAGTCTTTTGACCATTTGCCAGGCAGCGTGGCCGCCCGGATAGTATTTCTCCAGGCGCCGTTCGATCTGGAATTCATGTTTCCGATAGAACGAAAGGGCTCCTTCATTCCGGGTGTCCACCTGAAGGTCGAAGCTGATCACGCCATATCCCTGAAGAATATTCTCGGAATGGCGAAGCAGATCCGAAGCATAGCCGTGCCGCCGCTTTTCGTTACGAACATCGAGAGTTACCAGCGTGGCTCGCTTCCGCCGGCGGTTAACCTCCATGAGCAGGAATGCCGCAATGGCACCGTCTTCTTCCAGGACAAGGGTTTCCGCTCCCGGGCGTTTCATGAGAAAGGAAAGTTCGACGGAATCATAGGCAATCTCGTCAGAGAAGCTGGCTCTGTCTATGCTGAGGAGTGTCGGAAAGTCCGCGCCGGTAGCGTAGCGAATAAGCGTTTTCATTGAAGGAATTGAACTACGTCGTTATGATACCAGCAAGTCAGGAGCGGCTGCGCATGAGCGGAGCGAATGTGAGCCCGATAGGGCGCAGCCATCAATGAATGGAGGTTTGGTGAAACGCCCCGCCCTCGCGGCCCTCCTCGCGGTAACTCTCACCGCAGGTCTCCTTCGGGCGCAGCAGGAACTCACGCCGCCGGTACCTCGGGACAGGCCGATATCTCAGGCCAGGCTGAGGGAGATTCTCGATAACGACGATGGTGCCGACCCCAACTTCATGGGTAGTTACGACGACGCAAAGTTGATCGAGCAGGACAAGCAAAACACTAATCAGTTCGTGTTCGTTCGCCTCATCTACAACGGCCGTATCCAAACCATCCCGCATTACGCCAAGAACTGGTACACGGATTCTCCCAAGGCCGATAAACAGCTGATCTGGGCTCTGCGGCGGTTGACTCAGCTCGACGTCGCGGAACACGAGCGCGCCATCGCCATCACCGATCCAACGCTGTTCAGGTATCCCTTCATCTACACCAGTGAGCCCGGCCAGATGGTTCTCACCACCAAAGACGCCGAAATCATGCGCGAATACCTTCAGCGTGGCGGGTTTTGGATGCTGGACGATTTTTGGGGCAGTTTCGAGTGGGGAAACATGGAAGCCGAAATGAAGAAGGTCTTGCCCGACGCCGAGATCAGAGACATTCCGCTCGATCATCCGATCTTCAGCGAATTCTACAAAATCGACCGGCTCAAGCAGACGCCCAGTATCGCCTACCTCATCAACCCCGGGCATATCACGTGGGAGCAGGATGGATTTGTTCCAGAGTGCAAAGGTCTCTGGGACAAGGAGGGAAGACTCGTCGCCGTCATGAATCACAACACGGATTTAGGCGATGCGTATCAATGGATGGATATTCCGGAGTATCCGTATGAGTTTTCCGCCTATGCCTACAGGGTTGCCGTGAACACTATTGTTTATGCGTTGTCGCACTAACCTCCAAATGACAAATGACAATTGAACGTTGAAGAATGACAAAGCACCAGTTCCTTCTGAATCAGACCGAGCAATCCTTTGTCATTTTTCAACGTTCAATTGTCATTTGTCATTTTGGAGACCCGCATAGCAAGGGCGCGGGCCATCCATGATTGCAGCTATTGTTCTAACCGGTGGCAAGTCGGAACGGATGGGGAGGCCGAAGGCACTTCTCCGTGTCAGCGGGCGGACGTTTTTGGAACATATTCTGGGCGCAATCAGGGACGCTGGAATCGCAGAGACTGTGATCGTCGTGGGACATCATCGCGCTGAAATTCAACAGGCCTTTCCGCAACTACCGCTTGTCTTCAATCCAGACTACAACCAGGGGATGAGCACCTCCGTGAAAGCTGGCTTGCGATCGCTGCCTCCTGGCATAAGCGGCGTGGGCATCTTCCTGGTGGATCATCCAATGATCGATGCGACCACAATCACGCTTCTTGCCGGGCAACTGCTTCCCGGGCACATTGTTCTGCCGTCACACGAGAGTCGTCGCGGACATCCGGTTTTTTTGGCCACAGATCTGTTTGCGGAGGTACTGGCCCTGGCCCCGGACGAGGGATTGAACAACGTTGTTCGCATCGACCCCGAACGCGTCATTGCAGTGCCAGTTTCCAATCCCGGGGTTCTGCAGGACATCGACACGCCGGAGCAGTTCGAGAATCTGCTGCGTGAAACCCGGTGAGTTTTTGTTATCATCTTTCCTTCTCTAATTTTTTTGGAGGTTACGAATGGCATCTGGCGGAAAGCTCAGTAAGACAGCGAGAGCTAGTCTTGGCAAGGACAAGGATTCGATTCAGCAGGGAAAGGCGTGCCCTCAGTGCACGACCCCGATGGTTGCGACCCGCGTGATTAAGTCCGCAGGTATGCCGGGCGGGATGTATTGGGTTTGTCCAAAAGACGAATACCGGATGAAAACGTAGAGCCGCCTCGCTTCGGATCGCCTTTTCTTCTGAAGTTCTGTGTCAATGGCACCACATTTATGGATAACCGGGATTTTCTGGACGGCATCGACGAGCAATTTAAGCGATTGATGAAACTGAATGGCAACGGCAAGGGCAACGGGCGCGCTCGTGCTCCGGTGCCCGACCTGAGTTTAGCCTCCCGCATTGTGGAACAGATTTCCGGTCTTACCCCTTCTCAGCGAGAAGAAGTACTTGCATTCATCGAGTCCCTGAAGCAAAAAAGTGACGAATGAAGGGGTCTTCGAAGTCGCACGCCAGGCGGTTGGTCCTGCTGTTTTGGGTTCTGGTACTGATCTTCTACTTTTATCTCAGCTACGACTACATTCGCATCCAGATGACAGATGACAAGTTTGGCGATGCTTTGCAGCACATTGTCCAGCTTGCCGGTAGCGAAAACCGGACGAACAAAGACATCAAAACCCTGGTCCTGGTTCGCGCTGACGAACTGGGCTTGCCGGTAAGCGGAGACCAGATCACCATCCTGGGCTCCGGCCACGCTCTGAACATCGCGGTCGGCTACGATATCGACATCGACATACCCATCTTCAGCAAGGGCTTCTACTCCAAGCATTACGACCACAAGGTCGTCTATAGACAGGCGAATTAGAGAGTTGACGAATTTGGGGTCAGACTACTCGAACCCCAAACTCCTATTCCAGAGTTTGGGGTTCGAGTAGTCTGACCCCAAATTCACACCTCAGTCCCTTCGCGTGGTCTGTGGCCAATTGGTCCTATTTGTAGGCTGGGAACCCCGTAATGTGCTCGCCAAGAATCAATGTGTGGATGTTGTGCGTCCCTTCGTAGGTGTACACCGACTCCAGGTTGCACATGTGCCGGAACACCGGATACTCCAGCGTGATCCCATTCGCTCCCAAGAGATCTCTTGCCATGCGAGAGGCCTCCAGAGCGATCCATACGTTGTTTCGCTTCGCCAGCGAGGTCTGGGCGAAGTGAAGTTTGCCTTCATCCTTGAGACGGCCCAGACGCCATGCCAATAGCTGCGCCTTGGTGATCTCCGTCAGGATGTGCGCGAGCTTCTCCTGGACAAGCTGAAACGCCGCAATCGGCTGTCCGAACTGCGTGCGTCCCTTTGTGTAGTCGACCGCGCACTCATAGACAGCGCTGGCCGCGCCGACCGCACCCCATGCGATGCCGAATCGCGCCTGGTTCAGACACATGAGGGGCGCGCGCAGCCCGCTGGATCCAGGCAGCAGGTTTTCCTGCGGGACGAAGACGTCGTCCATGATCAGATCGGACGTTACCGAGGCGCGAAGCGAAAGCTTTTTCTTGATCTCCGGAGCCTGAAAGCCCGGGCGGCTGGTTTCCACGAGGAATCCGCGGATTTCTCCGCCGGTCTTGGCCCACACAATCGCGACGTCCGCGATGGTTCCATTGGTGATCCAGCGCTTGGTGCCGTTCAGAACCCAGCCGCCGGATACCGGCTCGGCCCGGGTTTCCATACCTCCGGGATCTGAGCCGTGATCCGGCTCTGTGAGGCCAAAGCAACCAATCTTCTCCCCCTTTGCCAGCAGCGGCAGCCAGTGTCGTTTCTGTTCGTCGGATCCGAATTCATAAATCGGATACATGACAAGGGAGCCCTGGACGCTTGCAAAGCTGCGCAGCCCGCTATCACCGCGTTCGAGTTCCTGCATCACGAGGCCATAGGCCACGTTGTTCATGTTGGCGCAACCGTATTCCTCCGGAAGAGTTGCGCCGAACAAACCCATCGAAGCCATTTGCGGGATCAAGGCGGAAGGGAAGGTGCCTTCTTCGAAATGCTGGTCGATGACAGGGACCACCTGTTCTTCGACAAAGCGCCGTACCGTGTCTCGTACAAGGATTTCTTCGTGCGACAGCAGGTCGTCGATGCGATAAAAATCCACTCCCCTAAACGGCATAGCACCCCTTTCAAAGTAGAAGCATTCGCGGCCGCGTATGAGCGGAGCGAATGTGAGCCCGTTAGGGCGAAACGATCAAGTAATCCAAGCCCGCGTGACGCGTGAGCGCGGTAGCGCGAAACCCAAGCAATAGGGCGCAGCGATCAAGACAAGTTATCATAGCCGTGTGAAACCGGATTCGGCGATCGACATCATCCGCCGCCTGCGCGACAAAGGGCATGACGCCTATCTTGTCGGGGGCTGCGTGCGCGATATGGTCATGAATATCGAGCCTGTCGATTACGACATCGCAACGAGCGCTCCACCTTCGGAAATCATGAAAATCTTTCCGCATACCGAGCCGATCGGGGCGCAGTTTGGCGTCGTTCTTGTGATCCATCGCGGGCATCCCTTCGAAGTTGCGACGTTTCGCTCCGACGAGGCGTACGTAGATGGAAGGCGTCCAACGGGCGTCGTGTATACGGATGTTCAAACCGACGTTCTGCGCAGGGACTTCACCATCAATGGATTGCTTTACGATCCCATTGACAAGCGTGTGATCGACTACGTCTCAGGACAGGCGGATATTCGCGATCGCATCGTTCGCGCGATCGGGAACCCGCAGAAGCGATTCGAGGAAGACAAGCTGCGTCTCCTGCGGGCAATCCGTTTCGGGGCCCGCCTCGGATATTCAATAGAGCCCGAAACATGGGCGGCTGTGTGCCGCATGGCACCGGAAATCAAGCGTGTCAGCGCCGAACGCATCCGGGATGAACTCAGCAGGATCCTGACCGAGGGAAGGGCTGCTCTCGGTTTTCGCTTTCTTCATGAATCCGGACTTCTGGCTGCGATTCTCCCGTCGGTGCAATGGAGCGACCAGATGGAGCGATCGCTGGAGCTGATTCCCGCCAAAGCGGCGATCGATTTTGCTTTTGCCGTCCTACTGCATGAGGTTCCCGTCGATGAAGTTTATCGCATCGCCCAGGATCTCAAGTTGTCGGGATCTGAAACAAATCACGTGATGTCGCTTGTGAAATGCCTTCCCAGGTTCGGGATGCTGCGTGACTTGTCCATCAGTGACCTGAAGCGGTTTCTGCGAATGCCTCGATTCGAAGATCACCTGGAGCTGGCTCGAATCTCCGCGACGGCAGGGCATCGCGATCTCGATGCCTGGAACTTTGCGGTTCATATGCTGCGAAAGTGGTCGGCAGACGAAATCGCGCCACCCCCTCTCATGTCTGGAGACGACCTGATTATCATGGGCCTGAGGCCGGGGCCCCTTTTCAAGGAGATTCTCACGCGCGTCGAGGATGAACAACTGGAAGGCCGATTGCAAACCAGCGAACAGGCCCTGAGTTTCGTCAGGGAGAACTACGCCGTATGAAGCTTCTTGCAGTTCTTTTATTGGCGCTGAACCTCAATACGGCGACAACCAGGCAATTGGAAGCACTTCCTGGCGTCGGTCCAACGCTGGCAAGGAGGATTGTCGAGTTCCGTGAGAAGAAGGGCAGATTCAAGCGGGTTGAGGAACTCCTGGCGATTCCCGGTATCAGTGAGAAGAAGTGGAAGGCGCTGCGGGAGTATCTGACGGTGGAGTAGCTTCACTCTTGCGGCCGAAGAGGCCTCCAAAAAACCTTCCGATCTTTCCAAGCGGTCGCACAACACCCTTTTCGACGAAATCGGAGACGGCGCTCGGATGTGGATCGCCACAAACAACCGGGGAGGGCACCGCTCCTGCGAGGAAGGTTTCCCGATGCTCTACCGTGCAGCCGGTGGCGGGAGGTTCGTGACCATCGGTGGGAACGTTCACCTCGACAATCCCTTCGGGAGGGCTAAATCTCATGGCGTCGATATCCCGGGGCGGATAGAGTGCCTGGGCTCTCAGCATGAAGTCCGTCCATATCGGCAGGGCCGAGCGGGCGCCTTCAAGGTTCAGGTCCGTATTGTCGTCGAATCCGACCCAGGCAACCACAAGGTAGTCTTTGGTGTAGCCCGCGAACCATCCGTCGCGTGATGTTCCCGTCTTTCCGGCCGCGGGGAGCGTGAATCCTCGCGCGCGCACACCGGCGCCGGTTCCGTTGTTGTTGATGACGCCTTCAAGAATGTGCGTCATGAGGTAAGCGACTTGCGGTGAGAGAACCTGCTTTTCCTCGTACTTGTAGGTTTTCAGGGTCGAACCATCAGCGCCGATGACTTTGGTGAGCGCGTGAGGCTGCAGCCGCCGGCCCTCGTTGGCAAAAACGGTATAGGCACCAGCCATTTCAATGGGAGTGACTTCAAAGGCGCCCAACGCAACGGAGGGGTAAGCCTTGATCTTTGCGTTCAACCCAGCCCTCCTGGCGAGATTGGCCACGCGTTGGTACCCGATCGCTTCAGCGATCTTGACGGTCGGGATATTCAGCGAATGCTCGAGTGCATAGCGCACGGTGACCCGTTGCTGGTAATCCTCGTGATAGTTATTGGGCTCGTAGGTCTTGCCGCCGTCGTACACGAAAGTCGTGGGAATATCTTCAAAGACTGTGGTCGGCATGATGCAGTCCTTTGGGTCGCCGGGAGCAGGCCCGGGCTCCGGCTCATCGCCCTCTGCGGCTGGTAAAGCCTTTGACGGCGTGATCAATCGCTCACACTCCTCGAACGCCGCAGCGTAGACCCACGGCTTGAAGATCGAACCCGGCTGCCGGAAGGCTTCCGTGATGCGATTCAACTGGCTTTGTCCATAGTCTCCGCCGCCGACCATGCTTCGGATCTCCGCCGTTTTTCTGTCGAGGACGATGAGCGCCGCCTGGGCGGCAGCAGGCAACGGGTCTGTGGGCTTTCTTTTCTTGCTCCGCTGAGCAATGACATCGTTTACCTCCTTCAGGCCTTTGACGACGGCGTCAACGGCAGCTTTCTGCAAACCAGGATCGATCGTGGTCTCAACGCGCAGGCTGTCGTTGTTCAGGACATCTTCGGTGAAGTCCTTCAGCAGTGTGTCGCGGATGTAATCCACCAGGTACGGCGCGTCGCTCGCATCGTTTTTGAACGGCGTCAGCTTCAGATCGGCGGCCTTGGCTTTTTTGGCTTCTTCCTGCTTGATGAAACCCAACTCGACCATGTTGTCCAGGACCATGTTGCGGCGTTCTTTAGCATGGTCGGGGTGCTTGACCGGAGAATACGTTCCGCTTGGAGCAGGGATAATTGCAGCGAGTGTCGCTGCTTCAGGTAGCGTCAGAGCCGTCAGGTCCTTGCCGAAATAGGCCGCCGCTCCTTCACCGAAACCCTTGATGGAGAAGGATCCCCGCGCTCCCAGATATACATCGTTGGCGTACAACGTGAGGATCTGGTCTTTGCTCAGCCGTTGCTCGAGAAGCAGCGAGACGAAAATTTCATTCGCTTTTCGAGTAAGGGTTCGTTCGGTCGTCAGGAAAAAGTTTCTGGAAAACTGCTGGGTGATCGTGCTGGTGCCGCGCATCCGATTGGAATTGCGAAAGCTTTGAAATACGGCCCCCACGAGCCGAATAGGATCGATGCCGTGATGGCTATAGAACCGGTTGTCTTCCGCAGCGATCAGCGCATTTACGAGATTGGGGGGCAGTTCCTTGAATTCCACGATACGGCGTTTCTGGCGGTTCGCATCCGAGAAACTGGTCACCAACTCGGCCGGCAGAGCCGCTTCCCCAAGCTCGCCCTCACTCTTTTTCACGATCCGGGTGAGATAGCTTCCCTCGAAGGAGAGCTGGATGGGCTCGCCAACCAGGGGCGTGATCGTAACCCGGCCGCGCGGAAGAGCGTATGTACCTTCACCAGAGTGATTAGAGCCTTCGGGCTCATAACCGGCCCGTTGGAGCCGTGCGACCACATTGTCCGCCGTCAGTTTCTGCCCTGGATAGATCTGAAAAGGAGTGGCGTAAAGCCGCGCTGTTCGTTGAAACGCTTCGCCGCTGAGACGGCGATCGATCATGCGCGAATAGTACTGGTAGTAATAAAGCGTGACGCCGGAAAAGATGATGCAAACGAAGAGGAATATGGAGATTAATACTTTAAAGACCGGTTTACGCAACCAGGTTACTGGTGAAAACGGCCTCTTCGCCTTTCGACCATTCATAGAGCGGCATTATAACATCGCGGAGAGGCGTGCCTTGACATCCGAGTTCCAGAGCCCTACGATCCGCTCCAGTGCCACAAGACATGGAGGACATATTCGCCGACCAGGAGTCCTGATTCCTCTCACAATGCTCATCACCGTATTGGCGACCGTGTCGATGGCCGCCCTGGCTGTTGGCCCCCCGCAGGTCATTCAGGGGCATGAAGTTGAACAATTTCTCAAGAAAGGCCGCCTGGTCGCAAGGGAACCTCTGGGTTCCGGCGTGACAGGCTCCTTGAAGGTTACTGTCCAGCAAGGCGATGTGAAAGAGTTTGGGGTGCTGAAGACGGTGGATCAGATGCGGCCGGGCCTTTTGCCGAACGCCTCAGGGGTGCTGGAACTTGATTTCCAGGATAGCTGGCGCACTGAGGTTGCCGCGTACGAATTGGACAAGCTGATCGGCCTGGAAATGGTTCCGGCTACTATCCAAAGATCGTCCCCTTACGATGGCAAGCCCGCATCACTCCAACTGTGGGTCGAGGCATCCATGTCTGAAGAGAAGCGCCGCCAGAAGGCGATTATTCCTCCAGACGCGCAGAAATGGGCGGATCAGTTGTCGAAGATGGCCCTCTTCGATGCGTTGATCTACAACATGGACCGCAACCCGGGCAATCTCCTCATTACGGATAACTTTGAGGTTCGACTCATAGACCACTCCCGTTCATTCCGCCCCAACGCAGAACTTCGCAACAAGGAAGACTTGACCAGGTTTTCCCGGTCGGTTCTGGCAAAGATAAGAGCTCTGAACGAGTCCACGGTCGGGAAGAAGCTCGGAGATTACCTCACACTGGTTCAGATCCAGGGCCTGATGAAGCGTCGTCAACTGATTCTCGATCGAGCCGACGAACTGGTAAAGCAGTACGGAGAAAATGCGGTCTTCTTTCCCTGATGACCCAGATGACCCTCACCGCCTGACTCAAAATGATGCTCGTTGAACGGGTGCTCCATCTGCGTGCCGGTGATTTTCGCCGCGGCTTCCCTCTGTTTCTCTACTACCTGCTGATCATCGGGAGTTCCCAGGTCGGCCAGGTGGCTCGCGATTCGCTCGTCCTCGATCGGTTCAGCGCGCTGCAACTGCCCTATCTGGACATCGCAGTGTCTGTGTTGATCGGCTTTGTCGTGGCGCTCTATATCCGGCTCGCGCGTTCCACGAATCTGGACAGCCTTCTGATTGGTTGTCTCTCCTTCTATGCATTGACGGCCGGCATTTTGTGGTGCGGGGTTCACTTCTACCAGCGTCCCTGGGTCTATGTCGTGCTCTACCTCTGGATCGGCATTTTCGGCGCCCTCGCTCCCGCGCAGGTATGGACGTTGGCGAACTTTGTCTGGACCACGCGCGAAGCCAAGCGACTATTCGGCATGCTGGGCAGTGGCGGAATTATCGGCGGCGTCTTCGCCGGATTCCTTTCTGCCAGGATTACCTCCGTTTTCGGGGCGGAAAGCCTGCTTCTTCTGATGGCCATTCCTCTGACTATCGCGATCGTCGTTGTTGTGACGGTCTGGAAACGCAGGCTGCCGGATCACTACGATGGGGCTGTTGTCCGCACCACCGGTCCACGAAATCTGACGGACAGTCTTCGGCTGATCGCAGAGTCTCCCCATCTTCGGATTATTGCTGCCCTGGCTTTTCTTTCGTCTGCCGTGGCGACGATTGCGGCATGGCAAATGAAAGCCGTCGCTCAGCAAACATTTGTGTCCAAAAACGCGCTCGCCATGTTCTTCGGAGAGTTCGATGGCTACGTTTGTATTATCGCGCTTGCCGCGCAGCTGTTTCTGACGGGGAAAGTTCTGCAGCGATTCGGAATCGGAGTCGCCCTGGCGGCATTGCCTGTTGCGCTCTTCGCCGGTTCCTCGGCGATGGTGCTCTGGGGCTCCCTTTGGGCGGTCTGCCTGGTGAAGGGCGCGGACCGCGTTTTCAGATATTCGATTGACACCTCCGCGCAGCAACTTCTCTACCTTCCGGTTTCCGCCAGGGTGAAGCTCCAGGTCAAATCGTTCATCGATACGGTCATCTGGCGATTCGGTGGAGGATTTGCCGGCCTGCTTCTTCTGGTATTCGCGACGAAGCTCGGATTCTCGGCAGCCGAGGTGGGGTGGCTGTGCCTGATTTTTGTTATCGCCTGGGTCGCCACTGCCGTGTCGGCGCGCCGTCAGTACGTTGCAACGCTGGGGCAGAACATCCAGCAATTGATGGATGACGACGATGTCTCTGTGCCCGAGCTGGGTAATGAGGCATCGAATCTTCTCGTTGGCAAACTGAGATCGGCAGATCCGAACGACATTCTGAATGCGCTGAGCCTGTATGAGATGGGACACCAGCAACAGGTGCTTGCCGCCGTTCGTGGTCTGCTGGATCATCCTGTGCCGGCCATTCGTGCTCGTGCGCTCGCAGTATTGCGGGAAGCAGCGGACCTTTCGGTCCATTCGATGGTGATGGAGCTGTTGCATGACGACGATCTTAGCGTTCGCACCGAAGCGCTCAGCTACCTGACCATTCATGATCATATCGACCCCATTGCGCAGCTGTCAGAACTCGGAAAGTTTGCAGATTTCTCAATTCTGTCAGCGACGATCGCCTTTCTGGCGCGTCCGGGAGAGGCGCAGAACATCGATGCCGCGCAGGTGATGCTCGGCGTTATGGTGGGTGACGAGGGGGACGCGGGGATCCCCACGCGACGCGCGGCGGCGCGTCTTGTCGGCAGCCTTCCCGATTACTTCGAATCTCAGCTTGGGCGGCTCCTTGAGGATACAGACCCCGAGGTCGTACGGCCTGCGCTTCGCTCGATGAGCATCCTCGGCAAAGTGAGTCTGGCGCCTTTGGCGGTTAAACGACTTGCGGATCCCTTGCTTTCGGAGGACGCGATCGAATCACTCGCCGGATTCGAGAACGCTGTGCTGGATATTCTGTGCGGCTACCTGAACGATACGGAATTGCGGATCGAGCTAAGGCGCATGATTCCGGAGGTCCTTCTTCGGATTGGTACGCCGCAGAGCGCACGGGCCCTGGCAGACGAGATACTGCAGGCAGACAGCGTCTTGCGATACCGGATCATCGCCGCCTTGAACAAATTGCAGGAACTTCACCAGCATCCGCCACTCGACCGCGACCTGGTCGAAACGGTCATGGTGGCCGAGATCATGGGGCATTACCGTTCATACCAGATCCTCGGCACGCTGAGGAGTCATGGAGACGGGCTTCTCAGGGATTCCATCGAACGCGAAGTCGAGCGAATTTTCCGCCTGATGAAGCTTCTGTTCCCGACGATCGACCTGGAAAACGCCTACCGCGGCATCCAATCCAGGGATCACGTTGCTCATGCAAACGCGCTGGAGTTTCTCGAAAATACCCTGAGCCCGACGCTTCGCCGTCTGCTCCTGCCTCTCATCGATGCCGAAGTCAGCGTGGCCGAGCGTATTCGCCTGGCCGACAATTTCCTCAACACGAAGCTGGAGAGCGACGAAGAGGCTGTAGCCGCGCTCGTTCATAGTGAAGACCCATGGCAGAAATCCTGCGCGGTCTACGCGATCGGCAAGTTGGGATTGACGTCGTTCGCTGAGGATATCGAGCGGCTCACGCGGGATCCCGATCCGTTTCTGCAGCGTCGTATCGCGGCGGCTCAGGGGTTGTTGAAAGGGTAGAGAGAGCCGGAAGGTTCGCGTCCTAAAATGACAATTGAACATTGAACAACGACAAAGCATTTCTCTGCCGAATCTATAGAGGGGATGCTTTGTCATTGTTCAATGTTCAATTGTCATTTGTCATTTCTAAATCCGGGAACCGCTACCTCCTCTGCAACAGCGCGAGGTACTTCTCAGGGACGGAACACTTCCGGCCTTCCTTGTTGACCGTGATGTGAACCGTCTTTCCCGCGGCCAGCACCTCCCCGGTTTCCGCATTCGAAATCGAGTACGCGAACGTGACAAGCCGCCGGTTAACCCGTTCGACTGTCGTGCTTACGAGGATTTCATCGTCGTAGCGCGCGGGCGCGATGTATCGGCAGGACGCATCAACGACCGCCATGTTCGCGTCTTCTTTTTCCATCTCCCGGTAGTTGAAGCCCACGCTCTTGCAATAGTCCGTCCGCCCGATTTCCATCCAGATAAAGTAGTTCGCGTAGTACACCACGCCCATCTTGTCGGTTTCGGCATAACGCACGCGGAAGCGTGATTCGCACGTGTGTTCCATTCAGGATGCTCTCAGTTCATTGCCGATGTATCGTGCGGCTACACGCAAGCGATCGAGCGTAACGCCCGTTACGATGCCCAGCCGATCGAACAGGTAGGCAAGTTTTTCCGTGGATACATTTCCCGCGGCTCCCGGCGCATAAGGGCATCCGCCAATTCCGCCTGCGGAGCTGTCGAAGACAGAAATCCCGAGCCGGAATGACGCAAACACATTCGCGATGGCCATACCGTACGTGTCGTGAAAATGCATCGCCAACTTTGATGACGGGAAGCGGCTCAACAAATAACCGCCTGTGCTTTCCACGTCCACGGGCGTCGCCGCCCCGATCGTGTCTCCGATCGAGACCTCATCCACCCCAAGGTCCAGCAATGCGTGCGTTACGTCGGCCACTTTCTCTTTCGCAATCGTCCCTTCGTAGGGGCAGACGAAGCAGGTCGAAATGTAGCTACGCACCGACAGGCCTTCACGCAGCGCCCGCCCGATAACCGGCCGGAAAACGTCGAGTGATTCTGCGATGCCCATATTGATGTTTTTCTGATTGAACGTTTCAGAAGCCGCAGTGAAAACGGCGATCCGCTCGATGCCGGACGCCAACGCCCGGTCCAGGCCTTTCATGTTGGGAACTAGCGCCGAGTAGCGAATGCCGGGGACTCTAGGCAGCCGCGCGATCACTTCCTCGGAATTTGCCAGTTGGGGTATCCACTTCGGATGCACGAAGGATCCGACCTCAATGTCTTTGAGGCCGGCTTCACCCAGCAGGCGGATGAATTCCAGTTTCTTTTCCACCGGAAGTATCGCCTCCTCGTTCTGGAGCCCGTCGCGCGGACCCACTTCAACGATGCGGACGGTACGGGGCACGTCGTTCATGGCGGTACCATCGTAGGAAATCGTTGCGAACTGAGCAATAGTGAACAGTCGCTGGCGGTCTCTCCGGGCGATTCTCGTATCCAAAGGTCTTGAAATTATCTGCTGATTCCCGCGATGGAGTGGATTAGGGCTAAGGAGTTACATCAAATGAGACTTGGTTTCAACGTTGTCGGGGCGATTGTCTTGCTTCTTTTCATAACCGGATTTGCTGCCGCCAGCCCGATGACGGTTGTGAACTATTCTTTCGAGACGCTATCCCGTAAGGGACTGCCAATCTCTTGTGGTGGGAGCTGCGCCTATAGCATCGATGCGATTCCGGGTTGGAGTAGTAACGGAACGACAGGCCAATGGATTTCGGGAGGGTTTGCCGGCAATCCCGGCGCCATTGACGGCAACGTTCTGGGCTATTCGAAGTATGGAAGCATATGGCAGGACGTCGGTACCGTAGTTGCCGGCCGGACTTACACGTTGCGGGTCGAACGATTGCACCGGACAGATGTCTTGATGGCAGGTGAGGTCCGGCTTGAGATCGGCGGTGTGCCAGTAGCAACCGCCTCCGGATTGGATGGAGGCCCTGGATCGTGGAACGACTGGACTGCCGTTTACACACCGGTATTGGCAGATGCCGGAAAGACAATCACTATTCTGCTAAGCAACGATTTTGGAGCCGATGAGGCCGACTTCGATAAAGTCCGACTCGATAACGACTCCGTTGCCGTGCCCGAACCGGCCACCTTAATGATGCTTGGTGTCGGACTTTTCGGCCTGTTGAGATTGCGCCGATCCGTTCCCAGGTTCTGACGTTTCCAAGTTGGTCGGAACGGCAGTGTTGCCATGACGCGGCCCATATTCAGGGATGGAACAGACTGGAACGGTGATGTGAATCAATTCACCGTGTTAGACTCTTGGCCATGTCGGCTTCGACCAGGCATGTTCATTACACTTACGCGGAATACGCCAGTCTGGAGGAAGAGAGCTCGATTCGACATGAATACCTCGACGGCGAGATCTACGCGATGGCGGGCGGTACACCCGATCACGCCGCGCTTGCCGCCGCCGTGATCGGCTTGTTGCGTTCAGTTATTCCGCAATCCTGCCGCACCTTCACATCCGACCTCCGTGTCCGAACATCGAGCGGGCTCACGACCTATCCCGATGCGGCTGTCGTCTGCGGTAAGACCACGCGTGCTGCCGACGACCCGATCTCGGTTACGAATCCCTGCCTTCTTGTTGAGGTTACCAGTCCTTCCACGGAAGACTACGATCGTGGAGAAAAGGTAAGGCACTACAAGAGCCTGCCAAGCGTTCAGGAAATCCTGATCGTCTCTCATCGAGAAGCACGACTGACGATTCATCGCCGGAACAACACTGGAAGCTGGTCGACTGGCGAAGTCAATACCGGCGATTCAGTGGAACTTGCCTCTGTCGCGGCTACGCTCGCGGTCGGCGATGTCTACCGCGGTGGTCTCGAAGATGCGATCTGACCTTTCCGGCTGAGCAGGTGTGCGACGCCTACAGGATCAGGCGATAAAGCCCGATCGGGGGTTCCGCAATGTCTCGGTTTCTTCGGTCTTCTCAGGCACCTCGATAATGCGAAATCAGTTGCACCAAAAAACACAGCGCTCCCGCCGGCGGGCGCGGAGTGCCAGGATCTCATGAAGCTCATTGCGGTGCCCACGGCGGCTTGCCGCGAGACAGGAACGCTTCGACGCCGGCACGGCCGTCGGGACTGACTCTCGCGTCGGCAATGGATTTTGCGGCAATGCCCAGGACCGATTCGATCGGCCGGTTCGCGATGTCGAAGATCAATTGCTTTGCGGCAGCAATGGATGCGGGCGAAGCGGTTAAAGCCTCCGCAATTTTGGAGTCGATCAGGCTGTCCATGGCGGCTTCATCGGCAGCAACGTACTGAATCAGCCCGATTTCCTTTGCGCGTGCCGCGGGGAAGCGTTCGCCCGTCAGGAAGTACTCGCGCGCGTTAGCCATTCCGATGCGGGCGAGTACGAAGGGGCCGATGATGCCGGGCAGCAGGCCGATTTTGGATTCCGGAAACCCGAACTCCGCGGATTCCACCGCCACTGCAATATCGCTTGATGCCACGAGTCCCGACCCGCCTCCGAGGGCTCGTGCATGAACCCTCGCAACGACAAGCTTCGGGCATTGGGCGACAGTAAGAAACATTTCAGCGCCGGCTCGAGCGTCGATCAGATTCTCCTCAGTCGAATAGTTCGACGCGCGCTTCATCCAATTCAAGTCGCCGCCGGCACTGAAGGATTTGCCTGTGGAACGCAGCACGATCACTCGTATTGCGGCCTCTCTGCCGAGTTCCTGGAATGTATGGGTGATTTTCGCGATCAGCTCATCGTTGAACGCATTGTGAACCTCCGGGCGATTCAGCGTGACGGTGGCGACAGCGCCGGTTGTCTCTACGTTCAGCATGATTACATCCTGAACACGCCGAAGCGTGTTTCTTTGGCTGGGGCGTTCATCGCAGCGGCGATACCCTGGCCGAGGACGGCGCGCGTGTCGGCGGGGTCGATGATGCCATCGTCCCAGATCCGCGCGGTGCTGTAGTACGCGCTGCTCTCATTGGTGTACTTATCGATGATGGGTTGCGTGAATTCGCTTTGCTCCTTGGGGTTAAGCGTCTTGCCCTCCGCCTGAAGACGGTCCATTTTCACCTGCAGCAGGACGTGCGCGGCCTGCTCGCCGCCCATGACACCGATCCTGGCGTTCGGCCACATCCAGAGTTGGCGCGGGCCGAAGGCCCGTCCACACATTCCGTAGTTGCCGGCACCATAAGACCCGCCAACAATAACCGTGAATTTCGGCACGGCAGAGTTGGACACGGCGCTCACCATCTTTGCGCCGTCCTTGGCGATGCCACCGTGCTCGTACTGCTTGCCGACCATGAAGCCGGTGATGTTCTGAAGGAACACGAGAGGGATCTGTCTCTGACAACAGAGTTCGATGAAGTGTGTCGCCTTGAGGGCGCTTTCCGAAAAGAGGACACCCTGGTTCGCAATAATGCCAATCGGAAATCCCCAGATGCGCGCAAACCCACAAACGACTGTTCTTCCGTAAAGGGCTTTGAATTCCTGGAACCAGCTTCCATCCACGATGCACGCGATGACTCGACGGACGTCGTAGACGCGGCGCGGATCGCGCGCCACAACGCCGTAGATATCGTCGGGAGCGTGCTGAGGATCTTCGACAGCAGAGGATTCCACATTAGATGCTCGAGGTGACGGCAAGGATTTGAAGATCTCGCGAATGATCCGCAGGGCATCCGCGTCGTTTTCGGCGCAGTGATCGGCGACTCCCGAGATGCGGCAGTGGACGTCGGCGCCACCGAGTTCTTCAGCGGTGACCGTCTCGCCCGTCGCGGCTTTGACCAGCGGTGGCCCGCCAAGAAAGATCGTGCCCTGGTTCTTGACGATGATGGCTTCATCGCTCATCGCCGGAACATACGCGCCTCCCGCCGTGCACGAGCCCATGACGGCCGCAACTTGATAAATCCCTCTGGATGACATGATGGCCTGGTTGTAAAAGATCCGCCCGAAGTGCTCACGATCCGGAAACACTTCCGCCTGTAGAGGAAGGAACGCGCCGCCGGAGTCCACCAAATAGACACACGGAAGATGGTTCTCCAGCGCGATTTCCTGCGCGCGCAGATGCTTTTTTACGGTGATGGGGAAGTACGTTCCGCCCTTCACTGTGGCGTCATTGGCGACAATAACGGCGCGATGGCCTCGGATTGTACCCATTCCGGTGACAATGCCAGCGCCCGGCGCTTCATCCTTGTACATCCCATTCGCAGCGAGGGCGCTGAACTCCAGAAACGGCGTTTCAGGATCCAGCAGTGTGGCAATGCGCTCGCGCACGTACATCTTCCCCCGCGCCGTGTGACGGCGTAGTACTTCGGCCCCCCCGCCCTGCTGTGCCGCACTGAGCTTTTGCCGAAGCTGGCCAACCAGCTCGAGCATGGCCTCACGGTTGGCTTGTGTGTCTGCGTTTGCCAACGTTTCCTTTCACGTACGTAATAATGTCTTCTGTCGAAGCGCCGGGTTGAAAGACTTCGCTGACTCCGAGTTCCTTCAGTTTTGCGATGTCTTTGTCGGGAATGATGCCGCCAACGATCACAATGACATCGTCGAGTCTCTCCTTCTTCATGAGTTCCATGATGCGTGGGCACAGCGTCATGTGCGCTCCGGAAAGCACAGACAGTCCCACGACGTCCACGTCCTCCTGCAATGCCGCGGTGACGACCTGTTCGGGAGTTTGCCGAAGACCCGTATAGATCACTTCGAATCCCGCATCGCGGAACGCTCGCGCGATGATTTTCGCACCGCGGTCGTGGCCGTCAAGACCGGGTTTTGCCACAAGCACACGAATTCTTTCAGGCATCAGAAGATCGACTCCTCGTAGGTTCCGTAGACGGCGCGAAGGGCATCGCAGATTTCGCCAAGCGTCGCGTAGGCGCGCACGCAGTCGAGCACGAAGGGCATCATGTTGAGGTTGCCGGCGGCTGCAGCCCCGCCGAGTGACTCGAGCGCGGCCTTGCAACGGGAACCATCGCGTGACTCGCGAACTTTCCGGGTTCTGGAAATCTGGCGCTCCGCGACGGATTCGTCGATTGACAGAAGATCGATGGACGATTCTTCGTCCACAACGAAATCGTTGACGCCGACAACTATCTTTTCCTTCCGCTCCACAGCCTTCTGGTATTGATAGGACGCATCCTGAATCTCCCGCTGTGGAAAACCCTGCTCGATCGCAGCGACCATTCCGCCCATCGCATCAAGACGATCGAAGTATTCGAAACAGCCTTTTTCCATGTCGAGCGTAAGTCTTTCCAGGAAATAGGATCCGCCCAGGGGATCTGGAGTGTTTGCGACTCCCGTCTCATGCGCGATGATCTGCTGCGTCCGAAGCGCGAGTCGCGCAGCATGTTCGGTTGGCAAGGCGAGGGATTCATCGAGCGCGTTCGTATGCAGGGATTGCGTTCCTCCCATTACAGCCGCCATTGCCTGAAGCGCCACCCGAACAACATTGGTATACGGTTGTTGGGCGGTCAGGGCGCAGCCGGCGGTTTGGGTGTGAAACCGAAGAATGGCCGACTTCGGGTTTTTGCAATGAAACCGCTCCGTCATGACTTTGTACCAGACCTTGCGTGCGGCGCGGTACTTGGCGATCTCTTCGAAAAAATCGTTATGCGCGTTGAAGAAAAAAGACAGCCTCGGTGCGAATGTATCGATGTCGAGCCCTGCCCGCCACGCCCATTCGACGTATTCGATGCCGTCGTAAAGCGTGAAGGCCAGTTCCTGCAGCGCCGTCGAACCGGCCTCGCGAATGTGATAGCCGCTCACTGAAATCACGTTCCACTGAGGCACATACCGGGTGCCGAACGCGAACGTATCGACGATGAGCTTCATTGAGGGGCGGGGCGGAAAGATGTAGGTCTTTTCCGCGATGTATTCTTTCAGAATGTCGTTTTGGATCGTCCCTTGAAGCTTGTCCCAAGGCAGTCCCTGCTTTTCCGCGACGACGAGATACATGGACCACAGGATCGTTGCCGGCGCGTTCGTCGTCATGGAGGTGCTGATCTTGTCCAGTGGGATTCCTTCAAAGAGCGCTTCCATGTCGGCAAGGGAGTCGATGGCGACGCCGCATTTCCCGACTTCACCCTCTGACATCGGATGGTCCGAGTCGTATCCCATCAAAGTGGGCAGGTGAAATGCAACCGACAGCCCGGTTTGTCCGTGCTCCAGCAAGTAGCGGTACCGTTGATTTGTTTCCTCCGCAGTTCCGAATCCGCTGAATTGCCGCATCGTCCAGAGCTTGCCGCGGTACATGTTTTCGTGAATACCACGCGTGTAGGGAGGCTGCCCTGGGTCGCCAAGGTCGCGAGTATAATCCAGATCCCGGACGCTTTCCGAGGTGTAGACCTCGTCTACCGGGACGCCGGAAATCGTCGTGAAGGCGCGCTCCCTGACGTTTTTGGCCATGAGGGAATTATAGGGGGAATTGTCTCCAGGACGCGACACCATGCGGTGTGCGCGGTCGACGGAATGCCCAGAAGGCGCGCGAATATCGATCCCCAACAGCGTTTCCCATTAAATATTCTTCGCTACTTTGCCGATAATCCAATGTTATGAAGGTTAACTCAGCTAATCTTGTTTTCTGATAGCCCAAACGTGGCGTTGGCGAAAGGAGGAGATTGGAAATGAAAGAATGGCTTTGCCACGTTTTGGGATGGAAGGCAAAGGAGCGCGAAGCGTCCACTGAACGGGAGTCCCTAACGCCAGTCGCGATATCCGGATCAACATCCGCACTGGCACGCGAAATTGCCCAGCGCAAGCGCGTCGAGGACGAGCTGCATCAGACCGAGGCGAAGTACCGAAGCATTTTCGAGAATGCGGTAAAAGAGATTTTCCAGAGTACCCCCGACAGCCGTTACATCGAAGCGAATCCTGCCCTGGCCAGGATCTATGGCTACGACGCTCCGGAATCTCTGATCAACAGTCTGACCGATATTCGTGGTCAGCTTTATGTGAAGGAAGGACGCCGGGATGAGTTTGCCCTTCAATTGCAGGAGCGACTCACGGTATCCGGATTTGAATCTCAGATTTATCGGCGCAATGGCGAGGTGATCTGGATTACCGAAACGGCCCGGGCGGTCCGTGACCCTGCGGGGAAGCTTCTCTACTATGAAGGAACCGTCCAGGACATCACGGAGCGGAAGCTTGCCGAGGCGGAACTTCAGGCAGCCAAGGAGGCCGCCGAAGCTGCGGCCCGGGCCAAGAGCGAGTTTCTGGCCAACATGAGCCACGAGTTGCGCACGCCGATGAACGGCATCATGGGCATGACCGAGCTCGCTCTCGATACGGACCTCACTCAAGAGCAGCGTGAGTACCTGTTCACCGTCAAGGATTCCGCCGATTCCCTGTTAAAGCTCCTCAACGATATCCTCGATTTTTCAAAGATCGAGGCCGGTAACTGGGAACTCGAAACGACGGACTTTGGTTTGAGAGACGATCTGGAAATGGCGCTGAAGACGTTGTCCGTGCGCGCCCATGGGAAGGGTCTGCTGGTGGCCAGTTACATTCCCGCGAGCGTCCCGGACGCTCTTAGCGGCGATTCGGGGCGTTTGCGCCAAATCGTCGTGAACCTGGTTGGGAATGCCATCAAGTTCACCGAGCAGGGAGAAGTCGTTATCGAGGTGCGCAAGGAAGAGCAAATCGAAAATGAAATCCTTCTGCACTTTATGGTGAGAGATTCGGGTATTGGTATTCCGGTGGGGAAGCAGTCGGTCATTTTCGATCCCTTTACCCAGGCAGATAGCTCCACAACGCGGCGCTTCGGAGGCACCGGATTGGGTCTGGCGATCTCAGCTCGTCTGGTCGGCATGATGAAGGGGCGGATTTGGGTGGAAAGCGACGTCGGAAAGGGCAGTACGTTCCATTTCACGGCCCGCTTCGGATGCCGCCGTGAGGGGCAGCCGCAACCTGCCGGACGGGAAAAGCTGCAAAATCTACCGGTGCTGGTCGCGGAAGAGAATGAAACTTACAGACACATTATCGAGGAGCAACTCGCCGGTTGGCGGATGCGGCCCACGGTCGTAGCCAGCGGCAGTTCGGCGATGGCCGAGCTTCAGAGGGCCGCCGATCAGCAAGTCCCGTTTCGTCTCGCCATTCTCGATGCCCACATGCCGGTCCAGGACGGGTTTGACGTGGCTGCTCGTATCCGGCAAAACCCGGCTCTGTCGGCCACCCCGATTGTGATGCTGACTTCGGGAGGGTATCCGAGAGACGCCGCGCGCTGTCGGGAGGAGGGAATCACGTCCTACCTCACGAAGCCCGTAAAACAATCAGAGTTGTTGAACACCATTTGCTCCGTCCTGTTTGCTCCGTCCGGGGAAGCCTTGGTCCCGGCCGTACCTCGGTCCGTCGAAGTCCCGAGTCGACGCCGAGGTCATATTCTCCTGGCGGAGGATAATGCGATTAACCAGCGCCTTGCGCGACGGCTGTTGGAAGGGCAGGGGCATACCGTCGTATCTGCCGCCAACGGCCTGGAAGCTCTGGCGGCACTGAAGCGTGAAACGTTTGGACTGGTGTTGATGGACGTTCAAATGCCCGCGATGGACGGTCTCGAAGCGACCGCCGCCATTCGCCAGCAAGAGGTTGAAACCGGAAGACACATTCCGATCATTGCGCTGACTGCGCACGCCATGGAGGGAGACCGCGAACGATGTCTCGCCGCCGGCATGGATGAGTATTTGACCAAACCTCTCAAATCCCAGGAACTCTTTCAGACGATCGAGCGGTTGCTGCCTGGCGTGGAGAGTCCGCCGGAACAGGGCGATACCATGGTCCGGGAAATGCCTTAACGCTTTTGTTTGTGTGGGCACCGCGGAGCGGTGCAGGAGATTAGCCAGGTGTGGCGCGCAGCGCGCGACACGCCGGGCCGCTGTCGGAACATGCCTCGAACCCCGGATGGGGTGTGAGGACCGCTTAGTCCTGTATCCCACGGGTTGCGCTTCGCGCTTACCCCTGGCTAATCTCCTGCACCCCTTCGGGGTGTCCGCGTTGTATAGGCAATTTCGAGGCGCTACACCAGGGATTCCTATGCTGATCTTCTCGGATACGGCTTGTCTGTGGCGTCTATGTCGGAAGAGGCCTCGCCCGTTGACGACACATTCTCGGCTCCCGTGTCCTCCAGAATCTTCTTCGCCCGTTTTGTCCATGAAGAATCGTCGCAGTGAACGGACAACAGGATGCCGCCGTCCTTGACCCGGCCTTCATACCTCTTGGCTTCGAATTCCGGAATGCCCATTCCTATGAGGGATCCGGCCACGGCTCCAACCGCGCCGCCGGCTCCAACTCCCGCCAATGCCGCCATAATGGGGCCCGCGGCAATAAACGGGCCGATGCCCGGAATGGCGAGCGAGCCGATACCTGCCAGCCACCCCAGTGTCCCTCCCACGATTGCGCCGGTCGCTCCTCCCGCAGTCGCTCCTTCGGGTGCTTTCGTGTTTTTCTCGTGCGCGAAGTCTTTCGATCCTTCGTTTACCGGGAAAAGGACCGAAATATCCGTGTTCCGATAGCCCGCCGCCTTTAGCGCATCTACTGCCCGTTCAACGCCACCCCGGGTGGAGTAAATACCGAAAGCAGCCGTGTTTTTTCCTGCCATAAAAGAAGCTCCTTTGTTCATTGAGATTCAAGCAATGAGCTGAGGAGCACTTCGGAATCCATAGTCCGGATCTCTCATGGTTCGTGCGAATACGGTGATTTTAGCCACGAATTACACGGACAGGGAACATCAAAGGACTTTTAGTGCGCCCTGTCCGTGTAATCCGTGGCTAAAAATCTTCGATCAGTGTTTCAGATTTGGGCAGGCGTGCGTTTTCTTGGGACAAACCCGGCAGAACAGTTGTCTGGCGATCAGTGGTGCTCCGGCTGTTCTGCCAGGATTTTGCCAGTCAGGAGGTAGTCCAGCGTTCCCTTCAAATCGGTTTCATTGGATGCGCCCAAAACCAGCCCGCCGGCGTCCCGGACGGAATTGAATTTTGCGGCAGCAACATCGAAAGCCACAAAGTAGATCGAAGCACGATCCGTATCTTTCTCGTGCGTGATCGCGCGCGTCACATCGTCAGGCGAATAACCGACGGTATTTTCGCCGTCGGTGATCACCAGGATATGGCGTTTGGAAAGACCTGTGGCATCTACGTCGTGTTTCGCCTTGATCAGGGCATCGCCAATCGGCGTATCGCCTTCGGCGTGCATCTTCATGATCGAATCGCGAGCAGCAGCTACATCGGGTGGCGCCAACTTGATAATGTTGCGAATGCGCGATCCCGTGCCGCGGTCGCTGAACTCATAAATGCCCACCAATAACGGTTTATCGGAATGTTCCCGCGCGTAGTTGTCGAACTGAGCCACGAGATTCAGCGCGGCGCGCTGGGCAATCGCGATTTTCGGCTGCATCGCTCCATCGGCGTCTTTCACTTTCTCCTGCATGCTGGTCGAGGTATCAATGAGAATCGCGGCCGCTGTACCTTCCGAGTATTGTGCACCGGCTGCCGGCCGCAGAACCTCGTCGATCGGATTCTGCACCGGCGTCGAAACGCGGGAGCCGGAAGGAGATGTCGCGGTGCGGTTATCACAGCTTTTGGACGCCGCAAAGGCCGCGAACAGCGCGACAAACAGCAAGCCGTTACCCTGCCGATGCCGTCTTCGGGCCGGAGAAATCACTTCTGCTCCGGTGGGAAGACGCTGATTTCTACCCGGCGGTTCAACGCCTGGTTATCTGGCGCGGCAGGATCGGCGGGCACATCCCAGCCCTTTCCTTCGATAGTGAACTTGTTCGGGTCGAATTTGTATTTCTCAATCAGCGCACGCTTGATGGCTTCGGCCCTTGCAAGGCTCAGGTCCCGCACTGCCTGCATCGGAACCTTCCCCTTCATGCTCGAATCCGAGTGACCTTCGATCAGGATTACCGCGCGGGCAAATTGACCTGAAAGTCGCGCGACCTGCTCCAGCGTTGCGTCGACATTGGGATCATAGAGTTTTCCAGCGACGGGTTTCTCGAGGTCGTCGCGGGCCGGCTCGTAGGGGTTGGCCGAATTCGGGTAGAAGTTGATGCGGATGGTTTGCGTCAGAATTGGCGCTTCAGCCGGTGTTTTGCGGAAGCTTGCTGGAGTGAAGGAAGACAGGCTTTCGTCGGCTTGATGAGCGAACGTCCCCTTCTTCTGGAGGCTTTGAATGACCGAAAAATCCATGACCTGATCGAACTGCACCGGAGCGCTGATTCGGCCCAGTTCACGATAAACGTAGGCCGCATTCTTCCAGGTCCGCTCGAAATTCGTGGGATTGGAAGCGTTGAGAAAGAACTGAATATTTTCCGCAAAATTTGTCGGGTGCGAGTCGTTTCGCATTCCCATGACTTCGGCGGGTTTCATGCCAAAGACGTCAGCCATCCACTTTGCGGGCTCTTCGGGCTTTTCTTTCAGCATATCCATGCCTTCGAAAATTCCCGCGATCAGACCTTCCACGACATCGGGGTGGTCTTTGGCGAAATCGGCGCGGACTGCATAAACATCGGCGATCAGTTTGTTCGCATCCGATGTACTTGAAAGGATTCGCGTCCCCGCGACGCGTTCCGTGATTTTGTAAATGTCCGGCGCCCACGACACGCAGCCATCGACCTTTTTATCGGCGACGAATGCGGCCGCGGCCTCGAAAGCAGTGGCCGTGTATTTCACTTTGACATCGCTCGGCCGCAGACCTGCCGAGAGCAGCAGGGAGGTCAGGTAATACTCACTGGGCGAATTCTGCGCGAGCGTGATGGTTTTTCCCTTGAGGTCGCTGACGCTTTTGATCGTGTTGCGAACAACGATTCCATCTCCTCCGCTGGACCAGTCGATCTGTTGCATGATGCGGGGCGCGGTGCGCGAGTCACGGGTGAGCTCCGGCGCGAACAGCGTCATCATGTCCACTGTTCCCCAAAGGGTTTGGACCTCGCCGGCTGCAAACGCGTCGCGTGCAACCACGGGGTCGTCCATGAGCACCATTTCAACTTTGAAGCCGTATTTTTTGAAGAAAACACTCTCCGCGTTTGGTTTCGTCCCGTGATTGGCCGCGATTACCGGAAGCCAGCCGCCCCAGACGTTGTAGGAAAAGCGCAGGGTTTTTTGATTGGCGTCCCACTTGTACTGGCTGACACCTTTGACGGCAGGAAGCTTGTCGCCAGGCACATATTTGTATTCGCTAACTGTGGTCACGCCCTTTGTGTCGGGCGCTTCAGTCTGCGGCGCCTCCGCACCACCGGGACCGGATGCGGTGCCGCCCTTGCCGATCCCCCTGCGGCTGACGACGTAGACGCCCGTGCCGATCAGGCCGAGGATGAGAAGAATCGAAATTAACTTGCCGGCTATCGTGAGACGCGCTTGCTCTTCTGCCATCATGCACTCCTAAAGTTTGCAGTTTGCGGAGGATCTCAACTCTTCTGCTGTGGACCAATCTCCTTGATTCCTGCCGGGGATTCGGCCACGGCAGGAGACTGAATTCCCTGGCTCGCCAGGAACTCGGCCAGAGCGTTCTGTTCGAGCGCCTTTCGCTCGGCTTCCTTCTCCTGAATCTTGTCCATATTCACCAGGTCGGCCGCAACGCGAGCCTTGCCCGCGGATCTTTCGTAACGCTTCGCGAGGACTTCCTCGACGGTCTTCATGGAATCTCCCAGGTCCCCGACCTTGAAGGCCACACTGCTGAGAGCGGCGGCCGCTTCGGCTTGAGCTTCCTTGATCTTCACCTGGGACAGTTGTTTTTGAAGCTTGTCGATCTTCTCTTCGAATTCCTTTTGGCTGAGCTTGGCCTGGCGCAGATTGCCCTGATAGGCGGTTTCCGTTTCCTGAAGTTCGTTCGTGTCCGTGGTGAGGTCTGCCTTAAGTTCTTGCAGTTCACGGGCCAGGGTGCCGGCCAGTTCCATGTTGCCGGCCTGATGATTTGCGAGGATTCTTCGTTCGAGCTCCTGTGCTCGCGCCGTTTTGCCTTTGATCTGGTTCTTCAGGCGCTCGGCGACGCCTGCCATCTGCGCCAAGGCAAGGTTGTACTGCGCCATTTTGTCGCGAAACTCCTGGCGAGCCGCTTCCATCAACGCCTCGGGGTTACGCTCTTCCAATCCGCTAATGAATAAGCTGAGAAATCCCCTGAACAGCCTGCTTAAACGGCCCATAGCTGCATAAACTCCTCAATTTAAAAGTCCTCGTTAGGTAAAACGAAAAGCATTCTAGACTAGTTCCATTGAAAGTTACAGGAATGGACTCCGGCGGCTACACGACAATGCCCTGCCAGCGCGCGATCCATCGCGTGGGATGAAACTCCGGGATCGCCAACGGATCGAGCAGTGGTTGCTCTTCCGCCCAGAAGCTGCGGAATGCGCGCTTCTCGCCGGTCTTGTAGAAGTGCCTCAGATACGCGAAATCGCACGCGGCAAAGTCCGCGACCCACTGGCCCAGGTCGTAGACGCCGGCGTCGTGGAATAACTGAAGGCTGTAGCGGCACGCCTCGCGTTCGTAGGCCTCGAGTTCCGCAAGCTTTTCTTCGGAGGGGTTTTTCTGCACTTCGGAGCCGATTCTCCGATTGTACTCCGACAAGTTCCACTGCACCGTGTGGCCGAACAGATGCGCAAGGACGAAAACCGCGCCCTCCACGTCGTTGTCGTAATCCACGTGAATCTCGCTTCCGTCGAGGTCACCCGTGAAGGGATCGGGTACGTCCTTGATAATGACAGGAACGCCGTAGCACCGCTCGACATACGGCTCAAGGGTGTTGAACACTTCGCGGAATCTTTCGGTGCTGAGTTTTATGTCATTCTTCATCGATAGAAATCACGGGCTTGTCGATCAGGTACCCGACAGCGCGCGCCATGTCCTGTTCGCGTTGACGTTTTTTCCTGCGCCACTCGGTCCATTTTTTTTCTTCTGCTGCGATCTTTCGTTCAAGTGCCTGAATCTCTTGCCTTTTTTCGGCAATCCAGCGCTGCCGTTTTTTCAGGACGGAGTCCGCAAATGCATCGAGGGCCTGGTCCCGGGATATCGCATCTTTGATCAAATCTGCAGTATCGACTTTTTCAGCAGCAAGCATGCCGAGCGTTTCACGTTGTACTTCGGCACGATCCATCGCCCGCATCCGATCGGCGTCCAGAAATTGCTGAAGGCGCTCCACGGTCCAACCGGATGGCGGAGCCTGGATTCCGGCAGCTTTGAAAACGTCTTCGAATGAAATCGACAATTCTGCCGGCAACTCTGCCAACTCCCGCACTTCAGTGATCTGGATCGTCATCACCAGTTCGGCCAGCGTGATGGCCCGTGTCTGTATTTTTACGGGACAGGAAGGCGCGTCGGATTCCGCCGACAACTCCACGATGCCGAGACGATCGCCAAGTTTGCGCAGCATCCCTAGAAGATTCATTGCTTCGTGTTCCTTTTCGCAATTACGAAAACGCAGTCGTGCGGGTATCCCCTCCTCTTGAGGAGGGGTGGCCGAAGGCCGGGCGCGCAGCGTGAGCCCGGTAGGGCGAAGCCGTAGGAAATGGTCAAGAGTGACGAAACTTGATTCGACTCCTGACCACCCCGGCTCACTTCGTTCGCCACCCCTCCTCAAGAGGAGGGGACACCCGCACGAATACGCGATCGCAATTGTGATACGCAGTAATCATTCCTTCCGCTCACGTGCCCTACACAAATCTCCTGACGGCTTCGATACGCTGCTCCACTTCCTCAGGCGACAGATCCCGATATGCCGGCGGCAGAAATCTGGAATCGGTGCATTCCTTCACGGCGATCAAGTCCATGTATTCGAGCTTTCGTGTGTGAGCGTTCGGCCGAACCTCCGTGAGTACTTTGCCGACAATGTCTCGGAGCGCGGGACGCGGCTCCGGTAATAGTTCATACAGCCGCAAGGCGCGAACGAGGATGCCTTCGATTTCATTGCCGCCCAGCACGAGTCCTTCCGGTAGCGGGGGGATATCGGCCTCCGTGAGCGGGAACTGGAGCTTCCTGGCGACCGACATGAGTAATCCCCGCATTTCTTCGGTCGTCTGCGGAGGGAACAATGGGATGTGCACGTCCAGGCGCCCCTGCCGCTTCAAATCGACTTCGAGGAGATCCGGCCTGGAAGTGGCGAAGACCCAAACAATGCGGCCTCGATTGCGCGTATCCGACATTTCCTTGGCGAGCATTGCATAGACACGGCCGGATAAACCACTGTCACCGTCCTCACCGCTGCGCTTGCCGGCCGCCTGGTCGGCTTCATCCACGAAGACCACGACCTGACCCAGCGCATGGAGAACGGCAAATATTTTCTCGAGATTCGATTCCGTCGCTCCAACCCAACGGTCGCGGAAATTCTTGAAGACCACGCAGGGAACACCCAACTCGCCGGCCCAGCATTGCACGACAAACGTTTTGCCGGTGCCGATGCGGCCGGTGATGAGGTATCCCATCGGAAGCGCATTCAGCAATCCGCGCCGGAGCAGTTGCGCGTCCTCGCGGAGCCATGCCTTCACCGCGTCGTGGCCGGCAACCTGGTCCAGGGTGAATGGCGATTCAAGGAACTCCAACAGATCCTGGCACTCGCGCTCGATCAACTCCTTTTTCATTTTCAACAGCCATGCGGCGGTAATCGTTCGATCGTTTGTCAGTGCGGACGCCAGGATTCTTCGCGCGCCAACGCGGCTCAGTCCCGTCAGGCGGCGGGCCAGCACTTCCATGGAGACTTCGCATTTTGACGGCAGTTGCGGAAACTCCGTTGCTATCAGCGTTTGCAAGTAGTCCAGCACCTCGGCTTCGGCAGGCAGCGGAATTTTCAACGCTGCAATGTGAGGATTCTCGACGACGAGCGGATTCAGATCGTGCAAGCCTTCAGTGAGCAAGACGGTGACGATATTGGAATGAAGGATCGCCGGATCGTTCGCCCAGCCGAGGACCTTGACGATGTTCGCGCTGAACGGACCGCTAAGTTGGATCGCATCTCCTCGAGGAACGACGAACTCGGCAAAATCGATAATGACCGCGATCCTGCCCGGCGATTTTGCCGTGCTACCGATCGCTTGAAGGTTCAGGGTGCGAAGAAGGTAACGATCAATCAGCTCCAGAGCGGTTCCGGATTCGCGTGTCTGCAGTGTGGAAGCCTCGTTCCCGAGTATCTGTCTTAACCACTCTCCCCAGTCTTCCGCACCTTTGGCAAGACGTATTCCTCTTCCGCGGTCGTATTCCAGCACGACGTCGTAGCTTTCGAACATCACATCTTCGAGGAATGATTTCAGCGATAACAAGCGCCTGCTTCCGGAATTTTCGATGCCCACCACATCGAAGATGTTTCCATGTATCAGGAATTGGGCCACCGAACCGGACCTGAAAAGATCGCGCATTTGCTCCGCCCAGCCGGGCAATTTATCGATCATTGCGATTCCTTTTTGCTTTGAACCACGAGCGGAGGCGGATCGGAGAGAAGGTCCTCCATGGCGCCGTAGACCTTCTGCTGATCGCGGATCCACTGGTTGGTGCCCCCGAGAGTTGTCGTGACCTGATCGATCCTTTGTGACACGACTTCCGGGTCCGTTGCCAGCACCGCCTGCTCCCGCAGCAGTTCGGCCTGTTCCTGAATCCGCGTAAGCTCGGCATCAAGGAATGCGAGTTTCTCGGCCGCCTCACGCTTTTTTTCCTGCCGTTGCTGAAGGATCTCGATCTGAGCCGTGAGACTTTTTCGCAGATCCTCGGTGGTCTCCGGTTGCTGGAGTTGCTGCTGAAGCTTGTCGATTCGTTCCTTCAACTGAACCGCCTGTTCTTCCCCACCCGAAGACTCACGAATGATTTTTCTGATCGATTCGCGCGTGAGAAGCAGCCGCAGGTAAATCCATACGAGCCGTCCAAGACCTTCCCCCTGCTGGTCCAGTCCCGGGGATAATCCCGTCCCTCGCGCCTGTTGTTCCAGGATTCCCTGGCAGCGCGCCTCGAGAGCGCGGTACCGTTGCTGGTCTTCCGGTGAAAGCTGACGGATCAACTCAAAGAGTTTGGACTGCCACTCGCGCCGTTCTTCCAGGAGACGGCTGCCGGTCACGATGTTCTGAAATCGAGAATGCGTGCCGAGCCAGCCCAGATACGCGAGTTCACAGCCAAGGCCGATGATCCAGAATCCAGGATTGAGAAGACCGAGAAATCCGAACACGCCAAGGCCGATCCAGTTGGGTGGAATAAACATTCCCGCAGGACGCGCGTTGAACGCCGCATGGACGTAGTCCCGGAAAGTGGGTTTCATGGCGTGTTCATTCTACGTTTCGCCGGATCATTCTCAAGAACGGATCGGAAAGCCTCTGTGACGACAAGCGTAGCCTTCTTGAACTCCGAGCGCTCTTGCGCCATCAACGGGGATATCCCTATAGAAGGCGGAATCGCGTCGCGGATGTCGTAGGCAATCTGCCCGGGGGCGTGAGTAAAAATCCATAAGCGTTCCCCGAGGTATACGGCTTCAGTCACGCTGTGGGTCACACAAAAAATCGTCGGCTGAATGCGATACCACAGGCCAACCAGGAGCTCTTGCATTTCCAGGCGGGTGGGTTCGTCAAGCGCCGAGAACGGTTCGTCCATAAGCAGAATGCGCGGCTCCGTTGCGAGCGTTCGCGCTATCGCGACGCGCTGCTGCTGCCCGCCGGACAGCTGATGGGGGTATTTGTGTTCGTGCCCCCTGAGGCCTACCTGGTCAATCAGCTCTTTTGCTCGATTCGATCTGCCCGTCCGATCCAGGGGGATTTCACGTTTATTGATTTCCAGTCCAAACAGGACGTTCTGCATGACTGTCAGGTGCGGAAATGAACTGTACTGCTGAAAAATCATTCCACGGTCACGCCCGGGTCCTTGTACCGGTTGTCCGCCAACGAGGACCGAGCCTTCGGTCGGCTGCAAAAACCCGGCGATGAGGTTCAGAATCGTGCTCTTGCCGCATCCGGAGGGCCCGATCAAGGCCACGAATTCGCCGCGATTGGGGTCATTCTCGACAGCGAACGAAACATCGTGCAGAGCGGTGAACGAACCGAACCGGACGGACACGCCCCGAAATTCTACAATTGGAGGTTCCCGAAGATTCGATTCGCTCACGAACCAACCCGCCGGTAAGGAAACAAAAGCCGTCCCAGCCGCACCCAGGCCATGTCTGCGATCCAGGCGATGAGTGTGATGACCAGAATCACCAGATAGATGTGTTCGCGCGGCCCGCGGCGGAAAGAGTTCTGGATGAGGAATCCCAGCCCATCGACCATCACGACAACCTCGGCGAGAACGATGTAAGTCCAACCCACGCCAAAGGCAAGGCGCATCGCGTGCCACAGATCGGGAAGAGCAATGGGGATCAGGACGTACCGGATCACATCGAGTTGCTTCGCTCCCAGCGTGTACGAGGTGCGCAAGTAAATGTCGGGCACGGACTCGATGGCGTTGACCACGAGCGGCAGAAGATAGATTCCGAACGCCATCGCCAGGAACATGATCTTTTGGAGTTCATCGATTCCGAACCACGACATGGTCAACGGCACCAGCGTCGCAATCGGAATGTAACTGCTCGCCGTCGAGACAGGCGTGAAGATGGCGCTGACGCCGCCGAAGGAGCCCATCAGGATACCGGTCGGCAGCACAATGATCAGGGCCAGGATGAAGCTCGTGCCCACCCGCCGCACGCTCGCCCATATGTGATGAGTCAGATCGCGGCTTTGGATGAGCTCCGGAATACTCTGAGCAACTTCGACAGGGCTGGGTAATATCGTCGGGGCGATCCGCCGCTCCTCCGGCGCACCCATCGTGAAGATCCACCACAACAGAAAGATCACTACAATGGGAATTAGGCCGAGAACTATGGAAGCCCCGCGTGGCACCTGGCTCCGGATCGTAATATACGACTCGAACGGCATTTGAGAGACCTTACGTAAAGGCTTCGGACCTGTCAATCGGAGGATGGGAGTTTCGGTTGAAAGCGCAGAGAAACGTTTGGCAACTGGATCCTGGGTTCAGCCGTGACGCAGAGAAATCATCGGATCGACCGCCAGAGCGCGTCGAGCGGGGACAAAACTTGCGAGCGCAGCCAGGCCCAGAACGAAGCACGAGAAACCCACGAAGGTCAGGGGATCGTAAAACGGCAGGCCATACAGAAAATCCATCGAGCCGGGAATGACAAGAGTGGCATGTAGAATTAATGAGAGTCCCCCCGCGGCACCCAGACCAAGAATCATTCCGATAAACACAGGACGCAGGCCATGGAGAATGACGCCGTTCAGCACATCCACGGAAGTCGCCCCCACCGAGATCCGGATACCAATCTCCCGGGTTCGCTGAGTCACGAGATAGGCCATGACGCCATAGATGCCCGAGCCCGCGAGTAAGAGCGAGATCACCGCCAGAATCCCGCCAAGGGCTGCAGATACGTACGAAATCCCGAGCTGCCTGGTCATAACCTCGTCGAGACCGATTAGCGACAAGCTTGGCAGGAGGGCTTTATCCACTGTCGCTGCCGCGGCTTGAATCGCCGGCAGAGTCTGTGAGCCGCTCCGCGTTTTCAAAAAAATGTGGAAGTCGGTGTTTGGCCCCGCAGTTAAATAAACGTGGGCCGGGTCGAGGCGCGAGAGATTCGCGAATCGCACGTCCTTGACAATCCCGACAACCTCGTATTCGGACAGGCCGCCCTGGAAATTCCTCAACTGAAAATGTCTTCCAATCGCGTCTTCGTTGGGCCAGAAGTGACGAGCAGTGGTCTCACTGATCACGGAAGCCGGCGAGCCCGCCTCGACTTCCCGACTGGTAAAGTGCCGACCGCGAAGCAGCGTAATCCCAAAGAAGTCGAAGTAAGCGTCCGAGGCATAGCTGGCTAGCGTACGGCCCTGCACTGAAGTCCCGGGAGTTTGCCCTCCTACAGCGATGGGGGGAGACCAACTGTCCCCAGGAGCGCTGCCTAAGGCCACTGCCTCAAACTCGGGCAGAGGACGCAGGGCCTCGAATAAACGCCGCTGTAGCGCAGCGCGGGAAGCCGTATATCGCGTGCCATAGGGGCCGAAGTCCGCGAGAAGAAAAAACCTTTCGTGCAATTCGAATCCAGGATCGGTGGCGCCTTGCGATCTCGCGAGTCCCCGCACGAGCAATCCTGTGCTGATAAGCAGAAACATCGAGATCGCGACCTGCATGGCCGTGAGAGATGCACGCAATCGAGATCGGTTCACGCGCAGGCTCAACGGGGACCCTTCTTCCTTGAATGCCGACGTCAAGTCAGATTTACTGAATTGAATTGCGGGGGAAAGCCCGAAGAGAAGGCCGGTGACGACTGTGATCGCCAATGCATAGGCGAACACTCGCGCATCGGGGTTCAAGTTCACCTGGGCCGCCCGTCCACCAAGAGAAACCATGCGCTCTGTGAGTTTCACCTCCAGCAAACGACTGGTCCAGGTGGCGAGGGCCAGCCCCGTCAATCCGCCGAGAACGGAGACGAGCAGCGACTCGGTTAGCAATTGGCGGACGATGCGGCCTCGGCTTGAGCCCAGAGCCATGCGAACGCCGATCTCCCGCTGCCGCACGGCGCAACGCGCCAGAAACATGTTCGCGATGTTGGTGCAGGCGGCTACCAGGATCAAACCCACGACCACCATGAATGCCGCCACAATAGCCGTGAATCGAGGGTCGTCCGTATCGCCCCACAGTACGGCGTGTTGCAGAGTGACAGACTTGGTTCTGTCGCTGTCCTGTAACGTCGAATCGAATTGGCGGATGAGGGCATCGGTCTGGCTTTGCGCCTGCGCGAGCGATGCCCTGGGTTGGAGCCTCCCAAGAATCTGAAACGCTTGCTCGCCTGGATCGTTCAACCAGTCCTTGTCCGGCGCCAGTTGTGCCTGCATGGAGAGCGGTGCCCAAAAGTCCGGAACGGCTTCAAGTAAGAACCCGGTTCCCGTGAATTCCGGCGGAGCGACGCCGATGATGGTGAAGGCGATACCGTTCATCCTGATGACTTGCCCGAGAGCTTGCGGGTCGCTGCTGAAGGCGCGTTTCCAAAACGGGTTGCTCAGCACCACGACAGGATTTCCACCCGGAAGACTGTCCTCGCCGGCCAGAAATCCGCGACCCACTCGCGGTGCGACACCGAGGTCGGTGAAGAAGGTCGCAGATACAAGCTGACCTTGCAATTGCCCTGACGCGGAAAGCGGTACGGCATTGGCAGGAAGGACGGAGACCGGAGTTACCTGCCGGCTCGCTATCGCAAGCTCTGAAAACGCCCCGTTGTTGTGGTCGCGAACATGAACGTATTCCAGGTACGAGAAGAAGCGCTGCTGGTTTCCCAGCGTGCGGCTTTCGAACCAACGCTTGAGCCTCACAACCCGATCCGCATGGACTACCGGAAGGGGCTTCAACGCGATTGCGTTGTACGCATTGAACACAGTCGTGTTCGCGCCCACTCCAACGGCAAGTGTCAGCGCAGCAAAAACCGTGAAACCAGGGCTTTTTGCAAGACCATGAAGGCCGCGGCGGATGTCCTTCCACGCCTGTTCCAGCAGGACAAAGCCTCGGGTGTCTCGATGGATCTCTTTCACGCGATCGACTGGGCCGAAAGCACGCAGGGCCGCCTGGCGCGCCTCTTTCTCAGTCATTCCACTACGAACGTGGTCCGCGGTTTGCATCTCAATGTGGGAGCGGATTTCAAGATCGAGATCGCCTTCCAGGTTCGCCCTTTTGAAAAGGGCGAGAAATCGCCAGAGCATCATGCGGAGCCGCGTCATGGGACATCTCCCGAGGGCTCGGCGAAGCGCTCAATGATGTCCGAGATGCGCCGCCAGCTTTCCGCTTCTGCGGTCAGTTGTTTTTTTCCTGCGCGCGTCAGCGAATAGAACTTTGCTTTCCGGTTGTTATCCGATGTGCCCCATTTGGAAGTGATCCAGCCGGCCTGCTCGAGCTGCAGCAGTGATGGATAGAGCGTTCCCTGATTCAGTTCGAGCACGCCCTTGCTGACTTGCTCGATGCGGCGGGCGATGGCGTACCCGTGAATCGGGCCGAGTGTCTCCACGGTCCTGAGGATCATCAGTGCGAGCGTGCCGTGGAGCACATCCGACTTTTCCTTGGTTTCGCGGCTGCTCTTCATGTTGGTAGTCCACATGAGACTATTCCTGAATAGGTTGGTAGTCAACAGGAAGAAGTCTCGGCGCGCATAATCGTGTGGCTGCAATCCACTCTAGCCGCGGACAGGGCGGGGCGGTTGAAAGCGGCGGGGATTCTGTCAGGCGGCATTTGCTTTGGAAGGTGCAATCCACTCCGGCTACAGGGGGATTGAGTTAATATCGGCTGAGTGAGCATCCTTCCCACACTCGCGTTGTTCGCCCTGCTTGTTCCGATCCAGAATCCGCAGACGGGGGCTATCGAAGGTCTCGTCGTTCGCATGGGCACCAATGAGCCCATCGAGGGCGTTGAGCTGAGAATCTCCCCGGTTAACCCTCGGCCGGAAAGCGAGGGCCCACTGCCGACGACGGATCGCGACGGCAAGTTTTCGGTTTCCGGGCTGGCGCCCGGTCGCTATCTCGCGATGGCCGTGAAGAGCGGATACGCGGCGCAGTTCTATGGAGCACGACAAACCGGAATCGCGGGACTGGCGGGAATCGGGACTCGCGAGCAAGACCTGGCCGCAGCGGGCGCGCTCATCGATGTCGTCGCGGGGCAGGTCGTCCGGAATGTTTTAATTCGAATGACGCCTTCCGCAATCGTGAGTGGACGTGTGCTCGGAGCGAATGGGGAACCCCTGGTCGGTATGCAGGTGGAACTCTTGCCCCTGACGTTTGATGCGTCGGGGCGCCGGAGCCTGATTGCCCTGACTCAGGTGGATACCGACGATCGCGGCGAATACCGGCTCTTCAGCGTTGAACCGGGCCGGTACTACATCGCGGCGCGATGGTCGCCCGTGGTCGTGGCGCGACAGGAAGTGAATTCGGAACTTCGCACGGTCGATGCGGCCGGCAGTAACGGGCAGCGTTACGCGCCGGCGTACTATCCTGGATCCGCCGACCTTGCTCACGCGTCACCTGTCGAAGTGAAGGCAGGGGAGACACTGGCCGCTCTGGACATTGTCATGCGTCCGCCCTCGCGGCAACCCATGCGGCACATCCGCGGACGCGTCGTCGATTCGACAACCGGACAGGCGCCGCCGCTGAATTCAGCGCCGTCTTTCGTATTGATCCCCCGCGATGCGGAGTACCTGAACAGTTTGCCGGCGTGGGATCCGCATCTCATGGCCGACGGAACATTTGAGTTGCGCGATGTTGCCGAGGGTTCTTATTTGTTGGTTGTCCGCCTGACGTCGGTTGCAGGGAATAATGGAACGTCCGGTCGGACCGCGGTCGTGCCCTTGGATGTGGGTGGTGGAGATATCGATGGATTTGCGGTCAACCTCCTCGCTGTTGCGAGAGTGTCGGGCAGAGCGACGCTGGACGGCCTCCCCTGGCCCACCGCGGATTCCGACAATTTTCAAATTCGATTGAACGCGAAGCGCATTGGCGCATTTACGACGAATGTTTCCGCCAATCCCTCGCCCGCTTTCATCCAACCCGATGGAACGTTTGTGATGGCGAACGTGAATCCTGGCGAGTATGACCTCGTGTTCAATGGCCTGCCGCCAGACGCTTACGTTCGCGAGGCCCGCTATGGCGGTGTGGATGCCTTGACGCAGAAGGTTTCGATCGGGAGCGCGAGTTCCGATTCCCTGGAAATTGCCCTGAGCACAAAGTCCGGCCAGTTGACCGGGGTTGTGACTGACCTGGATCGCCGACCGCTGCCTGCCGTGGAAGCGATCCTGATTCCTGAAGGATCTGTTCGCCGCCCTGACCGCTATAAAAGCTCAAAAACGGATGAGACTGGCCGCTTTCTCATTCGCGGCATCGCTCCCGGCGATTACAGGATTTATGCCTGGGAAAGCATCGAGCGTTTTCGATACTTCGATGAAGAGTTTGTCCGCCAGTTTGAGCGATTCGGAAAGAGCGTGCGAATCGAGGAAGGGTTCAGGGGAACGATCGAAGTTGATGTGATTCCGGCCGAAAAATAGGAGTTCTCGGCTTGCACAAGAAGTCCGGTAAGTTGTCGCGCGGGCCCTCTCCCCCCGGGAGAGGGTGGCCAACGGCCGGGTGAGGGCACGCGAATATGCCCTCATCCGGCCGTTGGCCACCTTCTTCCGGGGGAGAAGGCCCGCACGAGACAACAGTTCCAAACCTGAGACTCGGTTAGTGCCCACGCTCAACTTGAGTGTGGGCGGCCAACGTTTTCAGTGACGAGGACGTCTATCTTCCGGGGGTAAATCTTGAAACTCAGGGCCGCTGCTGTTTCACTTCTGCTTCTTTTTGCGGACATCACCTTTGCTCTAATGCAAGCGCCGCAAGCGCCGCAAGCGCCGAAGGGCAGGATTGAAGGGACGGTTCTTAAGACCGGGACGAACGAACCCCTGGTCGGCGTTCGCGTAACGTTGACCCGCGCCAGTCAGACGGGACCATCGCCAAGCGGTCCCGCTGGAGTCATTGGCGTAAGTATCTCAACCTCTGGAAACGCGCCGCCGCTTCCCCCGACCGCAGCGCCTGGGCGCGGCGCGGCTCCCGCGACACTGCCGACGGCGCCTCCTCCTCCGCCGGCGATCCCTTCGGTTGTGACCGATCGCGAGGGAAAATTTGTGATTGCGGACCTGGATGCGGGCTCGTATCGTCTGCTCATTGTCGCCAACGGATACGTGCGGCAGGAATACGGCCAGCGCGTCTTCCCAGGGCAGGGAACGCTGCTGACTCTCACCGCCGGCCAGGTGATGAAGGATCTTGTCCTGCACCTGACGCTGACGGGCAATGTGAGCGGCCGTCTCCGTGACAACTTCGGCCAGCCTGCAGTCGGAGTCCCCGTCCAGCTTCTGAAGGCAACCTATAGCGTCAACGGCCAGAAGATCTTTCAGTCCGCCGGACAGTCCAGAACCAACGATCGCGGAGAGTACAGGCTCTACTGGGTTACGCCGGGACGCTACTATCTCGCCGCAGGCAGTTCGCCTGGCCCCGGCGGTGGTGGCCCATTTGCCGTCGGTGGCCCTCCTGTAAGTCCGAATGATCCAGGCGACAACTACGTTTTTGCCTACTATCCGGGCGTCACGGATGTCACCGCTGCCTCGAGCATCGATGTGACGTCCGGAAACGAAGCCAGCGTCGACTTCCTGATCCCGCGGCAGCAGCTGTATGTGATTCGAGCGCGCGCCGTGGACTCGGCAACGAGTCAGCCTCCTGCATCCATCACCGTCTCACTTTCGTTTTCGTCGATCACGGGTGGTGGGGGCACGTTCAGCATGAACACTCCATACAATCCCATGACCGGCATATTCGAAATTCGCGACGTCGTTCCCGGCTCCTATTTGCTCCAGGTCTCTTCGCAAGGGGTGATGGCGCGACTGCCCGTCGATGTGACAAACAATATCGATGGCCTTCCCGTCGTTCTCGGCGGTACTGTCTCCTTGCCGGGCCGCCTCGTCATCGATGGCCAATTGGATCAGGCTGGAGTGGAGCGCGTGCGCGCCAGTTTGCGGCCGACCAATAGCGCGATCAGCGGCGGTACCGGATTCGTGACGACCAACACCGACGGCACGTTCCGGTTTGAAAATCTGATGCCCGGCGAATACCGGATTAGTATCAATGCCGCGCAGGGATCTCCCGACTACTTCATCAAAGACGCGCAGTTCGACAGAAGTGACGCGCTTAACCAGCCCCTGGTGGTCTCAAACTCTGCTTCGGGCGGCGCTTCTCTCGAAATCGTGATCAGTCCCAATGTCGGATTGGTCGAGGGCGTTGTGACGGACGAGAAACTCCAACCGGTGGCCGGCGTGCAGGCTGTGCTCGTTCCGGACAAATACAGGGATCGCCCCGAACTCTTCAAATCAGCAACAACGGATCAGACAGGCCACTTCTCGATCAAGGCGGTCATTCCTGGAGACTACAAATTGTTTGCCTGGGAAGTGCTGGAAAGTTTCGGCTATTTCGATGCGGATCTGCTGAAGCAAGTGGAGGCTTCGGGGAAACCTGTCCACGTCGGAGAGTCTAACAAACTGCAAGTCGACGTACGGGTCATTCCGGCGGTGAAGTGACGCGACCGAGAGGAATTGTGTGGGCCGCGTGTCCCTCCTAAGTACAACGTTTCGTAATTACGGTAACGTATTCGGGCGGGAGTCCCCTCCTCTTGAGGAGGGGTGGCTGCGCGAAGCGCAGACGGGGCGGTCGGGTATCGGATCAGGTTTCGGCTAGCCTGACCACTCCGGCCTTCGGCCACTCCTCCTCAAGAGGAGGGGACTCCCGCGCGAATACATCATCATGAGTACCGACTATTTTCCCTGCGGCGGGTCTTCCGGCGCGCCCGTCCCCGACGATGCTACCGAAAGCTTTCGCCCATCGGCCAGTGTGATGTCCCGTCCGTTCGCGCGTGACGATCCGTCCTTCGCCTGGTAGCCATCCACGGACACTTCCATTCCGACTTTCAGAATCTGCTGCGTAACACCGCGGCGGATCAGCGCATTCGGGCTGCCGCCTTCCACCATCCATTTCGTGACCTTGCCGTCGGCGTCTTTCACATCCACGTGAATCCACGTGTGCGGATTGATCCATTCGATGCGCGAGACGGTGCCCTTCAGCTTCACGGGCTTGTTCGCATCGAACTCCGACGAGAAGGCATGATGCGCCCAGGCAGGAACCCCAACGCTGGCACAGATACCGAGCACGATCGAAGCAAGGCGAAGTCTTGAGATCCGCGCCATCAGCGTCCCCCTCTGGCTGCCGCGGCCTTCTCTTCAGCGCGGGCGCCGGACAGAATATTGGTCATCGAATAGTTGCCCTCATGACAGGCGTATTCCACGATCGGGCCCTCCGTTTTCGACATCGGGATTTGTGCCGTCCACGGCCGCGCATAGGTTGAAGGATCGTTCACCGTGAACTCGTACAGGATCGTATCGGCGTCCGTGCGCTTGAATTTCTCGATCAGCTTCATGTTTTTGCCCGTGTTCTGGAAGTTGGTTTTGTCGTTGAAGTTGGTTGTCTCGACCACGAGCGTGTCGCCTTCCCAATGGCCGCGGGGATCTCCGAGCCATTGCTCGACATCTCCCGGCAGGTGCGGCAGGTTATCCAGAGGAATGACGCGCGCATCGTGGATCATCTCGACCAGGATGACCACGTAGTCCTTGTTCTGTACGATCTGATAGTTGTTGTTGTAGAAGCTCGGCATCATTGGCGGTCCGGCGGTAGCCCACAGGATGCAGCGCTCGGCGAGCGGCCGATTCTCAGGACCATCCATGGCGCCGCCGCGTCCAACTCTGCGCGCAGCAATTTGCTGCGTGGCCTGGGGCAGCATGGGAGGGAGGCGCCCGTCTGGCGGGTCGATGATCAGCGAGGTTCGAAGCGTCTTCACTACCTTCGTCCCACGATCCCACCAGAAATCGTTATACGCGCGGCTCAGGTCCTGCGTCGCGGCGCCATCGCGGCGATCCGCATTGTTGTTCGAAATGATCTGCTTCTCGTACTCCGCCGCTTCCTGAGGAGTGAAGAATTCCTTCCCTGCAAGGTTTGCGGGCCGCTGCAGTGGTGTGAGCGTGACGTTCGTCCAGTATCCCTGCAGGTCCGGCTGGCCGTCGACAGTTCGCGGCGGAGTCCAGGGCTTTGCTACAGGCGCGGGGGCCGCCGCTAAGGCCGGCCTTCGCACGGCAGGAGTCTGGGCTGCTGATGCGGACGCCATGAGGAGAGCTGCCAGAATGGCGTAATGACGTTTCATCGAAAGACCTCCTCCGTTGGTTTGAAGTCGGCTTGAAGTCAGCGCGAGTATATCACCGCGGGCGAGTCTGCTATCATCCCTAACCCTATGGCAGAAGTGAAGATTACGAAGCGCGCCGACGATTATTCCCGCTGGTACACCGATGTTATTGCCGCCGCAGAACTGGCGGACTACGCGCCTGTCAAGGGCTGCATGATCATCCGTCCGAACGGCTATGCGATCTGGGAAAAGATGCAGCAGGCCCTCGACGGCATGTTCAAGGAAACCGGACATCAGAACGCCTACTTTCCTCTGTTCATTCCGGAGAGCTTCCTGCAAAAAGAGGCGAAACACGTCGAAGGGTTCGCGCCAGAGGTCGCGGTTGTAACCCATGCCGGCGGCCAGAAACTCGAAGAGCCTCTGATCGTCCGGCCGACTTCCGAAACGATCATCTGGAATACCTATCGCAACTGGATTCAGTCGTACCGAGACCTGCCATTGCTGATCAATCAATGGGCCAACGTCGTCCGCTGGGAAATGCGCACGCGCCTGTTTCTGCGCACCACGGAGTTTTTGTGGCAGGAAGGTCACACCGCCCACGCGACTTACGAAGAGGCCGAGGAAGAGACGCTGAAAATGCTCAACGTCTACAAGACTTTTGCCGAGGATTACATGGCGCTGCCCGTGATCCCCGGTCGCAAGACCGAACGCGAAAAATTCGCGGGCGCCGACCACACCTACTCGATTGAAGCCATGATGGGTGACGGCAAGGCCCTTCAGGCCGGAACCTCGCACCATCTTGCCCAGAATTTCGCGAAGGCTTTCGACGTGACGTTCCAGACGCAGCAGGGAACTCGCGAGTTCGTCTACGCCACAAGCTGGGGACTCTCCACCCGCATGATCGGCGCGCTGATCATGGCGCACGGCGACGACAACGGCATCATCATTCCGCCGAAACTCGCCACCATCCAGATTGCCATCGTGCCGATTTCCAGAAAGCCCGAGGAGCGCGAGCGTGTCATGGAAGCCGCGCACCGGATTGCAGACAGCTTTAAGGCCCTCGGTATCGGCGTGAAGGTGGACACACGCGACCAGCACAGTCCCGGTTGGAAGTTCAACGACTGGGAGAAGCGGGGCGTGCCGCTTCGCCTCGAGATCGGTCCCAAGGATCTTGAAAAAAACCAGGTCGTCCTCGCGCGGCGAGACAGCGGAGAGAAGACTTTCGTGTCGCAGGACGGTCTCGCCGAAACAGTTCGCAGTCTGCTGGACACGATTCAGAAGGGACTTTTCGAAAAGGCGCTCGCCTTCCGCGAGAAAAACACTCACGTGGTCGATGACTACAGCAAGTTTGGCGAGATGCTCGATGCGGGAGGATTTCTCTGGTCGCACTGGTGCGCGTCCGACGCCTGCGAGGAGCGGGTGAAGAACGAAATGAAGGCGACTATCCGCTGCATTCCGTCGGGTCGTGAAAACGAGTCCGGAAAGTGCGTCGTTTGCGGCAGTTCTTCTGAAGGACGAGTGATCTTCGCGCGAGCGTACTAATGCCGGACGACCGCGCAACATGGATCCGTCAATCGTTCCAACTCGCGCTGGTCGCGGCGGGCTTCCATTTTTTGCAGTTTGCCGCAGCGGGCTTGCTTTGGGTCCTGACCGGGTCCGCGGCCATTGCCGCTTTCGGACTCGACGCCGTCGTCAGCGCCTTTGCCGGCTTGTTGCTGGCGGGGCGAATCCATCGATCCTTCGAGACTCTTGGGGATAACTGGCGGTCTCGCGGGGTGGCATTCGGCTACCTTGCGGCGTCCGCTCTCGTATTGGGTCTCGCTGTGGTTCAGCTGTGGTTGAAGCGATGGTCGCCCGGCACAATCCTTGGAATCGTCCTTGCAGCCGTTTCGATGCTGGTGATCCCGATCGTGGGCTCCTATATGAAGGTCCTCGCCGTAGAGTTGCGCAGTCAGCCGCTGAAGGCCGCTGCGATCTTCACGTTCGGGAATTCCTATCTCTCGATGGTGTTGCTGGTCTCTTTGCTGATCAACCGCGGTATGGGCTTCCGCTGGGGGGATGCCGTCGGCGGATTGGTGATGTTCCCGTTTCTCGCACAAAAGGGTCTGCAGATTCTGATCGACGAAGGGAATCAGGAATATGTGGAAGACTGAGCCACGGACGGGGGGAGCTAATTCGGGGACGGTCACCAAATTCGCGCGAGCATTTCCATTTTCGGAAGATGTATGTCGCGAATTTGGTGACCGTCCCCGAATTAGCTCCCCCCGTCCGTGGCTCAGTCCAGTAAGCGCAATTGCACTAGTCCTCGCCTGCATCGTTCTCGCCGCCCAACAGCCGCCGCCCCCGAATCTTCTCGTTATCGATCACGTCGCCATTTTCGATGGCACCGGAAACCCTGTCCTCAAAAACGGCGTGATTGTTATCGAAGGCGATCGCATTAGGGACATCGGCATCCGCGGAAACATCAAGGGTGGGCCGGGCATCACGATTCTCGACGCTAAAGGAAAATTTGCCATTCCCGGCCTGATCGACGCGCACGTCCACTTCGACCAGTCTGCCGACATCTTTGCGCGCCCCGACGCCGTGGATCTTCGCGGTGTTCGATCATACGTCGACGAGATTGCGTGGACGAAGCGGCGCCTTCCCGAAACCCTGATGCGTTATCTTCGCGCAGGAATTACCGGCGTCGTCGATATGGGCGGTCCCATGTGGACTCTGGATTTCCGGGATTCCGCGAATCAAATGGCGAACTCCCCCCGCGTCGCTGCGGCCGGTCCATTGATCTCGACGGAAGCCGATCCGCAACTGGAGAGTTCGGACTCACCCGTCATTCTGATCGAGACGCCCGACGATGCCCTCCAAATCGTGAGGAAGATCGCGGAGCATAAGCCCGATCTCATCAAGATTCTTTTCATCCACCACATCGGACAGGATCTCGACCGTCAGGCGGCGCTGGTTCAGATCGCAATCGCGGAAAGCCATCGACTCGGAATTCGCGTCGCTGCGCACGCAACCGAACTCGATACGGCCAAGGCCGTTTTGGGCGCAGGAGCCGACATCCTGGTGCATAGCGTCGAAGATCGCCGCGTCGATTCGGAGTTCCTTTCCATGCTCAAAGCGCGGGACATTATCTACATCCCGACCTTGATGGTGACCGAAGGCTACGATGAAGTCTTCGGCCGCGCTGTGAAGCTCTCGGCCATCGAAAAGCGTCTTGGCGATCCGGAGGTGATTCAGTCGTGGACGGAGCTGGATCGAATCCCCGCGAATCGCATTCCCGGCGGGATTCCCGAGGCCACATTGTTGGAGAGCCGGCCGACACAGTTCCTCAACCTGCAGATACTGACCTCCGCGAATGTCAGGATTGCTGCCGGTACAGACGCAGGGAATATTGGAACCCTGCATGGGCCGGCGCTCCATCGGGAGATGGAATTGATGGAGCAGGCGGGAATGCGGCCCTTCGATATCCTGCTCGCCGCGACACGCAACGCCGCTGATGTGATGGGTAAAAGCAGCGAATTGGGGACTCTGGCAAAGGGAAGACTGGCCGATATTGTGCTGCTTGATGGAGACCCGGTTCGCGATATTCGAAACACTCAGAAGATCTTCAAGGTGATCAAGGCCGGCAAGGTCGTGGAGCTCCCCTGAAAATCCTGCTTGCGCCGCGGATGCTCTTCCGGCAATATTAGATTCGTGAAAGTTGAAAATGATAGTCGTTTTCATTTCGGAGCGGTGGGGATAACGGACACGGAGGTTGAGACGCGACGCCTTTCGACTGTTCCTTTAAACCGGCCCGTTCGTATCGAACGCCTCGACGGCCCGAAGCAGGATTGCGAGCGGCTGCTGGATCTGGGCTTCACTCCTGGTGAAGTCATTGCCGTCACGCATCTAGCTCCTCTCGGGGATCCATTGGTTATTCGGGTTCGCGGCGCTTTGCTGGCGCTACGCAAACGCGAAGCCGCATGGATCTGGGTGGCATGAGCGGTGAACTCGGCAACCGCAGACACTCCCGTTAGCCCGGCCAAGGATCAGACCGTATGCCTCGTGGGAATGCCCAACGCCGGCAAAACCACCCTCATGAACGCCCTCACCGGCGGCAACTTCAAAACAGCGAATTATCCCGGAGTCACCGTCTCCCTGTTGCGGGGTAACAGCAAACCGGAGTTTGGATCGACGCGCAATATCGTCGATCTTCCGGGAGTGCACAGCAGTGTCGCGCCATCGCCCGAGGAAGAACTCGCCGTCCAGGTGATTGAAGGCCGTCATCCGCGCGTCCGGCCGGACGCGTTCATCCTGGTCGTCGATGCGACGCAGCTCGAGCGTCACTTGAAATTTGCCGGCCTCGTCGGAAGGCAGGGAAAGCCTACCGTGATCGCCTTACGATGGTCGACCTCTTGCCCCGGACCGGGCAGGTTGTGAGTCCCTTGAAACTCTCTAATGCGCTCGGAGTTCCTGTGATTGCGGTGGACCCTCGAACGGGGAATGGCGTCAAGGAACTATTCGGAGCGCTCGATGCTTTGCGTGGAACGTTCTGGATGGGGAATGCGTTGTCGGAAATACCCGCCGAACCCGTCCAGGGATTCAAGCATGTCGGTGAACTGCTTCGGCGGAGCGGCGCTGTCCTTGAAACGGAGCATGGCGACACGGTCTCCTCGCGCATCGATAAGTTCGTGCTGCACCGCTATCTGGGTTTCCCGATTTTCTTCCTCGTTCTTATCTCGCTTTTTGCGTCGATTTTCTGGATCGCGAAGCGCCCCATGGATTGGATGGACGCCGGATTTAAAGTTGTCAGCGGTGCAGTATTGGCGATTGCGCCGCAGTCCGTGATTTTTCAATTTTTGTCAGGAGGAGTCATTGACGGCGTCGGCGCCGTGGCGGTTTTCTTTCCGCAGATCATGATTCTGTTTTTCCTCATGACGTTGCTTGAGGACTCGGGTTATCTCGCACGAGGCGCAACGCTCGTGGACCGGCCGCTTTCGGCTGTAGGCTTGCATGGACGCTCATTCGTTCCGATGCTCTCCGGCTTTGCGTGTGCGATCCCCGCCGTTTTCGCCGCGCGTGCCATTCCCACTCGCCGTGAGCGATTCCTGACGATCTGGATTCTGCCGCTGATGAGTTGCAGCGCTCGCCTGCCGGTATACTCGCTCCTGCTCGCGGCGCTTCTGCCTGGGGCCGCCTGGCAACAGGGACTCGCGCTCGCCGGGATTTATATCTCGAGCCTGTTGTTTGGATCGGTGCTTGCGGGATTCTTTGCCCGCATCTTCATGAAGTACCGGAACCCGTCGCTGCTGGCGATGGAACTGCCCGCATATCGCGTGCCCCGCTGGTGGCCCATCCTGCGCATGACATGGGCGCGCGGCTCCGCCTACCTGAAACGTGCGGCCGTTCCGATCATGATCGTGTCGGCTGTGCTTTGGGTGTTGTTGCACTTCGGCAATACTCCGGGAAGACTTGTCACCTCGACACCGAGGGAGAGTTCGTTTGTGGGCTCAATCGGTCATAAGATGGAACCGGCTCTGCGTCCGATGGGTGCAGACTGGCGTGTGGGAGTGGGTTTGGTTGCCGCATTCGCCGCGCGCGAAGTTTTCGTCAGCACCATGGCCATCGTCTTTCATATCGACAGCGACGATGAAGAGACCCGGAAAGAGGGCCTCTTGAAACAGATGAGCACGGCGACGTTCCCTGATTCCGGCAAGCCGATCTTCACTCCATCGAGTATCGTGGGCCTGATCATCTTCTTCTTTTTCTCCCTGCAGTGTTTTTCGACCGTCGCGGTCGTTCGGAAGGAAATGAACTCCTGGAAGCTTGCCGGCCTCCAATTATTCTTCTATACCGGTCTCGGCTACGTACTCGCAGTGATCAGCGTTCAAGCTTTGCGCGCCATCGGAGTAGCGTAAGGGTCATTCGGGCGGGTGTCCCCTCCTCTTGAGGAGGGGTGGCGAGCGCAGCGAGCCGGGGTGGTCAAGCATCGAATAAAGGCTTCCGGTTTGCCTGACCATCCCGGCCTTCGGCCACCCCTCCTCAAGAGGAGGGGACACCCGCCCGAATACTTCACCGATTACGAACCCGCCGCCCCTCAGTGCGTCCTGGCTTGGGCGTGCAATGTGGCGAACTTCTTCTCTACGGGCCGGATTACCCTGGCGTCGATCTGCGTCAACAGCTGTTTTTCGTTGCGGTAGTAGAACGGCGGTAGAACCGACTTGTAATCTTCGGGTGACGGAATCATGGCGAAGGCCTTTTGGTCGTCGCTGATGATCGTCGCAACCGGAACAGAGGGAAGGTTAGTGACGATGGCATCCAGTTCCAGCGGCACACTTCGTGGATCGCTGACCTCTGCAATGACGAATCGAGCCGAAAGCGCAAGCGCGAGGACCGACTCTCTCAGGTTTCGTGCATTGGGCTTTTCAAAGTTGAACACGATGGGCACATAACCGTCCTTGTGATCGCGAAGTTTTGCGCACAGGTCGTCGAGAAGATGCATGCGGCCTTCAGCGAAACGGCCGAGCAACAGCACGTTATGCTGGACGCCTTCGGTGATCCATCCTAGGGGCGATGCGCCGCCATTGGCCGGTTTGCGGATCGACTGCCGTACTTCTGCGATCATCCGCGTTCGTTCTTTCCGAATCACACTTTGACTGGTTCGCGTTGCACGCGTTCCCGGACGGGGAAACAATACGGCCGTGCGCGTCGGCATGTACACCATGAATTGACCCCACTCACAGGGGTACGCGCTCTTTCCGGACAGCAGATACTGCCGTGCAAATGTGACAGCTTCGTCCAGAGAAAGACCGACAGCCAATGCAGCGTACAGTTTCTCGCAGAAAGCCATGGCCGCGATGCTTGTTACGTTGCCATGGGCCCCCACGAGCGCCGGAATACCGGCGTCCAGCAGCGGCTTCACGACAGGCCAGCGCGCGCTGTTGCATGCACTCATGACGATGAGCTTCGTTTTCGCCTGTTTGAGCAGCCCTGCGATGTCACTCGAGTACCATCGCATCGCTTCGTTCTCGCCTTCCGCCCTGCGCAGGACGTACCCACGGCCCTTATGCGTGTCGGCGTGCCCGGAATAGTGCAGAATCGCCGCCCCGTCTCGCATCTCCGTGTCGACGGCCGCTGCGTCCACCGCATCGAGAAACCGAATGGAGAGGAACGCGCCGACCGCACGCGTTGCCTCGGATAGGTGGTAGTACTCCTCTTTGACCTGCCACTTGTCTTCACCGCCAGGCCAGAGGGTGCCGAGAAAGAGCAACTGCTGAGCGGCATCGGAAGGCTTCAGTTGGGAATCCCGCCGCACGGCGCATCGCACGAGAGAGATTCGCGGATCCAGAAACAGAAAGCCGCCGATATCGTGGTGCCCCTCGGCTTCCTTCCGGTAGAGATATTCCCATTGGATATCGATCATCGATTCATCCAGGGCCAGTCGTACGCGCAGTCCTTCGTTGGGGCTCAGGACTCGAAGAGACTGCTGGATGGCGCGATAGATTGGCGGCGGCATCAGGAGATCGGCCAGCACACGCCCGAAGTCCATCGCTTCTTCCGATCTTGCGTCCGAGGGAAGAGTCAACTTTGCCAGCTTTGCCACCGGAGCAGAGACGCGACAGTGCCTGGTTCGTGTTCCGGCCGGCGAGGCTTCAATCCATACCTCAATTGTTTTGGGATCGATTCGGCGTGAGCGAACTTCGAGTTCGCGGTAGGTCATTGGCCGGACCGCGGCCACATCCAGGAGCCGCGATTCCGGCGATGGGGCAGTGCTTCTAGCCATTAGAAGACTCAGAAGCCGTACATGTGCTCCGGCTTATTGATAATCGCGTCTTGCCAGTCGAGCATCGATGCCGCAGCGTCAATCGTCGCGGCCTTCCCCTGCTTGACCATGTCCTCAAGCACTGCGAGTTGTTCTTTCGTCAGGATTCCTTGCTCTAACGCCTGATGCCAGCTCTTGATGGTGGGTTGGTCTGCGTTTTCCATATCGCGTGATGTTATCACGCAGCGCCTTCGGTTCTATCCCAAGGGGACGAACAACCTCTTCTCCTGATACAGTTATTCATCGATCGGATTGACGTGCCATGACTTCGATTTTCATCAATTACCGTCGCGATGACACCTCAGGTTACGCCGGCCGAATCGAGGATCGCCTTGCTTCGGCTTTTGGCGCTGACGCAGTATTCAGGGATCTCGATGACATCCGGCCTGGCGTCAATTTCGTTCGTGCCATAGAAGACGGCGTGATCGGCTGCGACGTCATGCTCGTGCTTATCGGCAAGCGGTGGCTGGACGTTCGGGACTCTTCGGGACGAAGGCGTATTGATAATCCGGAAGACTTTGTGCGACGGGAGATCGCGGAGGCGCTGGAGAGCAATATCCGGGTTTTACCTGTCCTCGTGAATGACGCTTCGATGCCGGCGGAGAACGAACTGCCCGAGGCCTTGGCAAGGCTGGCAAGCATCCAGGCGATTCCGCTGAGCGACGAACGGTGGGATTACGATCTTGGACAACTGCTCGCTTCCATTGGCGGCGCCAAGGCCCGGATCCGCGGAAGTCGAAGGCGCTGGATCGGAATTGCGGCCCTGATCGTGCTGCTCGCGAGTGCTGCATTGGCTCTGATGTGGTGGAAGTCGTCGCGTGCGCCGGATATCGCCGGTCTCTGGGTGGCCGATGTTCAATATGGCTTCGGCGTGCGACATACCGAAAAGTTCGCTTTCCGAATCGATGCTGGAACACTCGGAGGTGTTGCGTCGTTCCTTGGTGTCGATCGCGGCATTCTTGAAGGCAAGATGACGAGCAATCAATTATCCTTCGTCACCCGCACCGAGGAAGTCTCAGGTGATGAAAAGCGGCAGACGGAGCACCACTACCGCGGAATCGTTTCGGGCAACGAGATCCGGTTCGTGATGCAGACCGAAGGCGGATTCTCCCCTCATCCACCTGTTGAATGGACCGCCAGGCGGATGCCCGTGCATCGTCCGGAGTAAGAGGCACAACTCGCCACAACAGCGTGCGCGAAAGCGATCTGAGAAGGTACTATCTTGCTTCAAACACACTCTTTTCATTTGGGAGGTTTATGCGATGGGGGAAGGGTCCGACGAGGAAGTAAAAGGGACATGTTTTGTCATTATGGGCTTTGGCAAGAAGCCCGATTTTGAGACTGGCCGCACCCTGGACCTGGATCAGACTTACAAAAGCATCATCCGTCCCGCCGTCGCGGCAGCCGGCCTGGAATGTGTCCGGGCTGACGAGATCGTACACTCCGGTTTGATCGATGTGCCGATGTATGAGCAACTGCTCAATGCCGACGTGGTTGTCGCCGACCTCTCAACCTCAAACAAGAACGCCTTCTACGAGCTCGGCGTGCGCCACGGCCTCCGGCCCGCGACGACCATCGTTATTTGCGAAGACGGAGTCAAAACTCCGCCGTTCGATGTGAATCACATCGTCGTTCGTTCGTACCACCACCTTGGCGAAGACATTGGTTACTCCGAAGTGGAACGGTTCCGCAAAGTGCTCACCGATGCCATTATCGAGGTCTTCAACAAGGAGCCGCGGCCCCACGATAGTCCCGTCTATACGTTTCTCAACAATCTCACGCCGCCGCGGAAGGCCGAGGTGTTGCAGGCCATGGCAGAAGCGGCAGGTGTTGAGATCGTGGAATCGGAGAGCGGACAGAGTCACAGTGAACTGATGCAGGACGCGGATGAGGCACAAAAATCCGGTGATTTTGAGACGGCCAAAAACCTTCTCAAACTGATAAGGAACAAGAGGAAAAAGACCAATCCCGGCGCGGCCGAGGACCCGTATATTATCCAGCGCCTGGCCCTCGTTACTTATAAGGCCAGGCAGACCACGCCGGAGGCGGAGATTGCGGCACTCAGAGAGGCCTGCGACCTGCTCTATACCCTGGATCCTGGAACCTCCAACGACACGGAAACGCTCGGTCTGTGGGGAGCGGTGCATAAACGGCTTTGGGAAAAGACGAAGGATCCCGTCGCTTTGAACAAAGCGGTACGCAGCTACGCGCGAGGATTCTATCTCCGCAACTACTACTACAATGGAATCAACTTTGCCTTCCTCCTCAATGTCCGGTCCGCTTACTCCGGTGACCCCGCAAACAATTCCGCGGGTACCGCCGATATCGAGAGCCGGGCTGCGTCTATTGCCGATTTCGTGGAGGCCGCGCGGCTTCGCCAGGAGGTCCTGAAGCTCTGCGATGATTATCTGAACTCGAATCCCGGCCCCAGCGAAGACGCCGGACCCGAAGCAAGGCAGGAATACCTCAAAAACAAATACTGGGTGATGGCGTCGAAGGCGGAGGCTTATCTCGGCATCGGAAATACAGCAGCGGCGGAGACAACTTATCAGGAGGCCTTCTCGTTCGCGCCCGAATCGTGGATGATCAGCAGCACGCAGGAGCAGCGCGCGAAGCTCGAAGCGCTGCTCACCCCGACCCCTTTGAAATACGTGAAGTCGGACGGCGAGTAAGTTGGGTCCGGTCCTGTCCGGTCCCTATTTCAAGCGGCCGGCTTTAGGGGCCCAGAAGAATAACCAGATTGGGGCACATCAGCCCCAACACGCCAATGGCCACACGGGGCAGCCCAACAATCTTCACATCGTGCCCTGCCCCTAAGACTTCAGTGAGGATGTCCTTCGTAATGGCAACCCATCCGCCTGACGTCTTATAACTGAGAACGAACTCCCCCTCTAGCCGACCGTGCAAGAGATTCGTCTGGTCACAAGAATCAGCCTTGTGCGCAGCCACGATCTGCATATCTGAAGATCGGATATATTGCGCCGGAAGATCCGGAATCAGCGACGCCGTCGAATCCGCCGAGTCCTCATGTAGATCATCTCCGGGCCCTCCGGTAACGACGAATAGGCGGCCGGTTTGAACCGTAGCGTTCACCTCACCATCGGAAGCGCGTTTGCGCAGCGCGTGCTCAATCCGGGCGAAAATCTCTTCGGCAAACTGTTGAGGGTACTCAAACAGTTTTGCCATTTCCGGTTTGATGTGCGGTAACTTTCGCCAGCCGCTCACCCAGGCGAGCTTGTCGGCTTCCCCGTCGGCAAAGACATCTTCCAGACTGAAATGTGTCGCAGCATCGAGCTGGAGGGTCTTGAACGCCATATGCTCGATGAGATTGGATGAAAACCCAAAAAGGACCCCATAGGGTGAATAGGCGCCGTCAACCGGCCTGAAATGTTGGCAATCGTCATACAACGGCTTCGACAGGCGGCTGATCCGTGCTTTGTATTCCTGGAGCAGCTGAACGTGCCGCCGTCCCTTGGGCGTATAGATCGCGTGCCCTTCGCGATCCGTCGTTATGAAGAGATACTCGATCATGCTGTAAGGACCCAGCAAGTCGAGACGATTCAGAAACAACTCGGGATCCGGAGAAATGCCCTGACAGATGGCAGCTGCCAATTCAAGCCTCTTCTGGCCATCGCCACTGTGCCTGGCCTGATCATAAGCCTCGAGGAGCGGCACGAGACCTTGAATCAGCAGCGCGAAATCAAGGGCATTGGATTTGCGCATGCTCAGAACCAGGCTGTTCTCGTCAAGAGACACACCCTTCTGCACGGAGACGTGCCGAAGCTGTGAACGCAAGTGCCCGCCAGCCATTCGAACGCCGGCTTTGTGGATTTCAATCCGGTCCTCTTCCGGAAGAGTCTCTGCGATTTGTTCCGCGACTTCAAAATACCCCGCCAGTTCATCGGTTGTGGGACTCTGTGCCACCGGGATCAGCCATCGCGCATCTCGCACGAGCACCGGGTGATCCGCCGGTGCGATTCTCCATAGCTGGTCGAGAAGGCCTTGCACCTGAGAGAGCCGGCCTTCGACTCGGTCTGGTGCGCTGGGCGATCCGCCAGTTTGACCGGCATCCCACAGTCGCATACTCAATAGCGCAAGGCGCCGAATCACATACAGGTTAAACAGAGTGTGCGCGTATCGAACGCGACCACTGTGACCCGGCCAGCGAGTCTGCCGCCACAGATGAAAGCCGCGTGCCATCATCTCCGCCGGATCGACCAGGTCGTTATGCAGTCCGGGGCTCTCACGCGGCCTGAATCCGCCTGCCCAATGCGCTTCTTCCAATTGACCTCTAAGACGAGATTGGTCGCGGGTAACGCCAGTGAGTGTGAAGAAGCAATCCTCAAAGTGACGAGACAGAAGGGGACTGTCTTGCAGGTATTGGATCGGCTTTCGTTGGGCGTTCAACAGCCCTTGTATTCTCTCGACGATTTCATCGCGATGGGCCAGGAACAATTGGAGAAGTTCGACGTGCGCCTGAAACGGCACCTGGCCAAAACGTTGTGCGGCTGGCTTCTCTTCCGGTGCAGAAAACGGATGAATCGATTCGCCCATCGCAATACTCCCCCCGAATCGGAAGCCAGATACTGGCTGAACCAATCTAAGTGTAGGACGTTTAGGCGTGCCTGTCTGAGCAGAATCCTGAGTAGCGGAGGGCGTCTAACAGCAGAACGCTTCTGAGCAATCAGCGTTAATGAAAGTCCCGCGAGGGTGGTGCGGTTTGCAGGATGGCGATTTCCTGGACCTGCGCGGCTTTCACATGGATGACGTTATCGACGTTCTGAATCGGGCCTTCGAAGAGAAGGAACTTGCCTTGAATCACGGAGGCGCGATTTCGATCGAGGACATCCGGCGTGATGATGATGTTTGCAATGCCGGTTTCGTCTTCGAGGCTGATGAAGACGAAGCCCTTCGCTGTTCCGGGGCGCTGTCGTGCGATCACACAGCCAGCCACACGGACATAGCGGCCATTGGGAGTGTGCGCAAGATCGATGGCGCGGAGGATGCCGAGGCCGTTCAGGCCTTCCCGGCAATAGGCCATCGGGTGCGGGCCGATAGTCATGCCGGTGCCGGCGAAGTCCGCCACGAGCCGCTCTTCGTGCGTCATGATGTCGAGCGGAGAAGGTTCGTCTTCGATTTCGATGCGCTCCAGTAATGGTCCGGTTCGCTGCGCCGCGCGCTCGACCTGCCACAGCGCGTCGCGACGATGCATGCGGTTCGCAGGATTGAGGAAGTTCATGGCGCCGATATCGGCAAGCGCGATGAGTTCGGGCTTTTGAAGCTCAGGGACGCGAAGCGCAAGATCATTCACCGAAGTGAACGGCGCTTCGCTCCGCGCGCGAACCAGCGCTCGCCCCGCGGATTCGCGCAGCCCGTGCACATACCGCAAGCCAATGCGGAGGGCAAACGAAGAAACCGCCAAGACGCCAAGGTCGCCAAGAGATCCCCTTGGCGACCTTGACGTCTTGGCGGTTTCTTCATTCCCCTCCAGCGTACAGGCCCAATCGGATTTCGTGACGTCGATCGGACGCACTTTCAACCCATGACGCTGCGCATCCTTCACCAGTGTGGCGGGGCTGTAGAAGCCCATCGGCTGGTTATTAAGGATAGCCGCGGTAAAGGCGGCGAGGTAGTTGCATTTCAGGTACCCGCTGGCATAAGCAATCAACGCGAAGCTCGCGGCGTGCGATTCCGGAAACCCATAGAGCGCGAACGACGTGATCGATTGGATGATCTCGTCCTGAGCCGGCCCCGGAATTCCATTCGCCATCATGCCTGCGCGCAGCTTGGTTTCGATTTCAGCCATGCGGCGTTCGGAACGTTTGAACCCGAAGGCGCGCCGCAGTTCCTCGGCCTGCCCTCCCGAAAATCCTGCGGTGATCATGGCCATGCGCAGCAGTTGCTCCTGAAAGAG
>Ga0134121_10000302_pt1 | contig 58180 bp, 52 predicted proteins | sample KB301_FD_96463 | JGI IMG/M metagenome (GOLD analysis project Ga0134121, IMG submission 96463) | Terrestrial soil microbial communities without Nitrogen fertilizer from Kellogg Biological Station, Michigan, USA - KB3-0-1 | ecosystem: Environmental > Terrestrial > Soil > Unclassified ...
CGTCGATGCCGCCGTGGCGGAAGAAGTTCGCGTCCTCCGAGGCGAGCACCGCGTTCTGCATGATCTGCGGCATCTCGCTTTCCTTCAGCATCACCCGCCGCTCGCGGGCGAAGGTGGCGAAGGGCTGGCCGTTGCGGTCGAGGAGCTGAGTCACCAGGCTGGGCGTGAAAGGGCCCATGGCCTCGACCCGCGGCACGTGAATGGCGGCGGCGATGGCGACGCCGCTCACCGCGCCCACCAGCAGCGCCAGCAGCACCGGCCAGGTCCAGCGCAACAGCCTGCGGCCCTGCGGTGCGGCGGGCGGATCGTAGCGGGAGGGGCGCGGCGATGCTGGCGACACTGGTTCGTGCTCCATGGTTCGCATTATAGGCGGCTGCGGACGGGTTGGCTTGTCCGGCTCGTGCGGCTTGTTCACCTCGGCCGGCAGTGATAGAAAGACGGGTCAAGCCAGGACCGCAACCGGCACTTCGGAGGACCGAATGGAACCGCAGTCTCCGCCACCTCCAGCCTCGCCTTTCAACCCCGTGCCCCGCCCGGTGCCTCCCCAGGGCGGCGGAGGCTGCAGCAAGCCGTTGGTCGTCGGCTGCATCGTCGGCATCCTGGTGGTCGCCATCGCCGTGCTCGGCGGTCTCTACTACGTCGGCACCCACGCCGTCGCTCTCTTGCAGTGGTCCCTGCGGCAGATGGAAACCAACCTGCTGGCGCAGCTGCCGAAGGACGTGACGCCCCAGGAGAAGGCGGACCTCCAGCAGGCCTTCGCCGACGTGCGCACCGCCATCCAGGATGGAAAAGTGCCCCCCGAGCGCCTCCAGCCGCTCCAGTTCAAGATCATCGAGATCACCCGCAAGGGCTCCAGCGTCACCCGCCAGGACGTCGTGGAGTTCACTCATTCGCTGCAGGAGGTGGTGGGGAAGCCGGCCGGGACGCCGACGCCGGCACCGATGGCAAGCCCGCCGGTGCCGTCGCCGACGACATAGGGCCCTCATCACCCCGGCCCTCTTCTCCCGGCCTCCCCCCCGCCTGACGGGAGAAGAGGGGGAACAGCAAGACTCCGCGGCTGAGAGGGAGTGGTGGGGGGAAGGCTCGAAGCGGAAACACCGCTGGATTCTCTTTGATCCTACCCCGTCACGTGCGGAATCCCCGCTGTGAGGGCTCAGCTGGCAACCCTTGCGGTACCCAATCGTAGATCGTAGGATTCAGCAGACTTAAGATCTTCGCCATTCTTGGGTGCGCTCCAGGGCTCGACGAGTTGGGAACCAGCTCGATTGCGACTTGCGATGAATCCTCGTCTCTCTCAACCCACAGACTCTGCTGCGGAGGTGGCGGACGGCGAGAGCTGGGGCGAGACCCTCGCGGGCCTGGCGAACGGTGTCCCCGCGGTGGTCAGCGTGCGGGTCCGCGTGGACGGCAAGCTTTTCGCGCGGGGCCAGGAACGCCTGCCGGTCCGCGGGGTCACCTACGGTCCCTTCGCCTCCGAGGGCGACGGCGCTCCCTTCCCCGCCCCGCGCGCCGTGGCCGCGGACTTCGCCGCCATGCGCGCGGCCGGCATCAACGCCGTGCGCACCTACCACCTCCCGCCCGAATGGCTCCTCGCCGCCGCGGCGGAGCAGGCCGTGGCGGTTTTCGTCGACGTCCCCTGGCCCAAGCACGTTTGTTTCCTCGATAGCGCCAGGGCGCAGCGCGCGGCCCGGGATCTGGTGCGGAGCGCCGCCGAGCGCGGCCGGAACCACTCCTCGGTCCTGGCCTACAGCGTCGGCAACGAGATCCCCCCCAACATCATCCGCTGGCACGGCGCCCGCCGCGTGGAGCGCTTCCTGGCCGACCTGGCCGACGTGGTCCGGCAGGCCGACCCGGACGGGCTCGTCACCTACGCGAGCTACCCGTCCACGGAATACCTGGACCTCGCCTTCCTGGACTTCGCCACGTTCAACGTCTACCTGCACGATCCGGCGACGTTCCGCCGCTACCTGTTCCGGCTGCAGAACCTCGTCGGCGACAAGCCGCTGGTCCTCGGCGAGCTCGGCATGGACACGCTGCGGCACGGGGAGATGGAGCAGGCTCGCTTCCTCGCCGGCCACGTGCGCGAGGCGGCCTTGATGGGCCTGGCGGGGACCTTCGTCTTCTCGTGGACGGACGACTGGCACACCGGGGGCCACCCGATCCAGGACTGGGCCTTCGGAATCACCCGCGCGGACCGGTCCGCCAAGGCTTCCTGCCAGGCCCTGCGCGAGGTGTTCTCAGGGCCGCCGTCCGCCCTGCTGGCTCAGACGCCGCGCGTGTCCGTGGTCGTCTGTTCCTACAACGGGGCGGCCACGCTCGAGCAGTGCCTGCGCTCGCTGTCGATGCTGGACTATCCGGATTACGAGGTCATCGTGGTCGACGACGGCTCGACCGACGACACGGGCTCCGTCCTCGCCCGCTTCCCGGACGTGCGGGTCCTCCACCAGCCGAACCTGGGGCTGAGCGCCGCCCGCAACGCGGGCCTGGAGGCCGCGACGGGCTCCCTCGTCGCCTACACCGACGCCGACTGCTTCGCCGACCCGGGGTGGCTGACCGGGCTCGTCCACCAGTTGCAGCAGAGCGGCGCGGCCGCGGTGGGCGGGCCGAACCTGACCCCAGAGGACGGCTGGCTGGCCGCCTGCGTCGCCGCCGCGCCCGGCCAGCCGGGGCACGTTCTGGAGAGCGACCAGGTGGCGGAGCACATTCCCGGCTGCAACATGGCCTTCCGCCGGGAGGCCCTGCTGGCGATCAACGGCTTCGACCCCGCCTACCACCAGGCAGGCGACGACGTGGACGTCTGCTGGCGGCTGCAACAGGCCGGCCACTGGATCACCTTCGCGCCGGGGGCTTTCGTCTGGCACCACCGCCGGCCGGGCCCCCGCGCCTACCTGCGGCAGCAGGCGGGTTACGGCGAGGCCGAGGCCCTGCTCCGCTTCAAGCACCGCGACCGGTTCAACGGCCGCGGAGAGGGCAAGTGGCGCGGCGTGCTCTACGGAGCCTCCGCGCGCGGCCTCCGCCTGTCCGGCGATATCGTCTACCGCGGCACGTTCGGCGCCGGCCTGTTCCAGTGCCTCTACCGGCCGGCTCCGGCCCACTGGGCGATGCTGCCGGGCACGCTGGAATGGCACGCGGGAGCGGCGCTCCTCGCGCTGGCCGCCGTCTTCTGGCCGCCGGCCTGGGTGGGTGTGGCCGTACTGTCGGCCCTCGCGCTCGCCGTGGCCGGCCTGCAGGCGGCCCAGGCCCGCCTGGCGCCGGCGCACGACGGCCTAGGCTCCCGGCTGCTGGTCGCGGCCCTCTGCTGGGCGCAGCCCCTCGTCCGCTCCTGGTGGCGCTACCGTACGCGCCTGTTCGGCGACCGGGCCCCCATGGCCCTCCCCCTGGCCTCCGGACGTCCCCAGCCGCTGCCCTTTTCCGGGCGGCGCACGGCGGCCTGGTGGAGCGAGACGGGCCATGGACGCCTCGAGCTGCTGCGGCGGGTGATCCAGCAGCTCGACGCGCACCGCTGGGGCAAGGCGCTCGATTCGGGGTGGTCGGACTGGGACCTGGAGATCTACTGCCAGCGGTGGACCGTCGTCCAGGTCGCGACGGCCGAGGAGGACCACGGCGGCGGCAAACGCCTGATCCGGGTGCGCTATCGCCTGCGGCCCGGCGGCGCCCTGGGCGCGTCTGCCGCGGTCGCCGCGGTCGCGATCCTGGCCGGAGTCCTCGCGGCCGGTGTGCGGCTGTGGCCCGCCGCCGCGGTGGCGGGGGGGCTGCTGGTCGCCGGCCTGCTCCTCTGGTGGCACGGCACGCGCCGGGCGGCCCGGGCCGTCGCCCTCTTCGATCAGGCGGCCGCCGGCCTGGGGGCGCTCCCCTGCGAGCTCGAAAGGTGAAGTACTTTCCCCGCGCCCTGCGGTATCTGCGGCCCTACTGGAAGCTGGCGGCCGTCTCCGTCGCCTTGATCGTCCTGGGCGCCTTGAGCGGCCTGCTGGCGCCCTGGCCGCTCAAGATCCTGGTGGACAACGTGCTCCAAGGCCAGCCGCTGCCGCCCGCCGTGCCCCGCCTACTGGGCGCCTGGACGGCCGACCGCTCCATCCTGCTGGCCGCCGCCGTCGTCGCGGGGCTGCTGGTGGCGGTCCTGCACAACGGCCTCTCCGTGCTGGACAACTACGTCAACACCAAGCTGCAACAGAAGATGGCCCTGGACTTTCGCGGCGACCTCTTCCAGCACGCCCAGCGCCTCTCGCTCGCGACCTGGGACCAGCAGCGTTCCGGGATGCTGGTCTACGCCATCAACTTCCAGGCGGACGCGGCCTCGCGTCTGCTCATGGCGGTGCCGCCGCTGACCCAGAGCGCCCTCACCCTGGTGGGGATGTTCTGGATCTGCGTCCACATCGACCCGTCCCTCGCCCTGCTGGCGCTGTCGGTCGTCCCCTTCCTGTACATGGCCATCCGGAACTATCTGCGGCGGGTCCAGCCGCGGTTGTACGAGGTCAAAGGGATGGAGGGCGAGTCGCTCGGCATCATCCACGAGGCGGTCGCGATGCTGCGCGTCATCGTCGCGTTCGGCCGCGAGGAGCACGAATACCGCCGCTTCCGCGCCCAGGCCGAGGGCGCCGTCGAGGCCCGAGTCGCTCTGACGGTCCGCCAGACCCTGTTCTCGCTCGCCGTCAACACGATCACCGCCGCCGGCACGGCGCTGGTCCTGGGGTTCGGCGCGCACCGCGTCCTCCAGGGACAGCTCACGGTGGGCCAGCTCCTCGTGATCATGGCCTACATCGCCGCCGTCTACACGCCGCTCGAAGCCATCAGCACCACGGTCGGCTCGCTGCAGGACGTGTTCGCCTCCCTGCGGGTCGCCTTCGAGCTGCTGGACCGGGACCCGGAGATCGAGGACCGGCCCGGCGCCGTGAGCCTGGAACGGGCGCGCGGGCACGTCGCCTTCGAGGGGGTCGGCTTTTGCTACGCCGGCCGGGTCGATACGCTCTGCGACGTCTCCTTCGCGGCCGGGGCCGGGCAGGTAGTCGCCATCGTCGGCCCCACCGGCGCCGGCAAGACGACGCTAGTGAGCCTCCTGCCTCGCTTCTACGACGTCCACCAGGGGCGCGTCCTGTTGGACGGCATCGACGTGCGCGACCTGACGCTGCGCTCGCTGCGGGCGCAGATCAGCATCGTCCTTCAGGAGCCGCTGCTCTTTTCGGGCACGATCGCCGACAACATCCTTTACGGCCGGCTCGACGCCACGATGGACGAGATCGTCGCCGCGGCCCGGGCCGCCAACGCCCACGACTTCATCGTGCGGCTGCCCGCGGGCTATGACACCCGGCTCGGCGAGCGCGGGGCCCAGCTCTCCGGCGGCGAGCGCCAGCGCCTCTCCGTAGCCCGGGCCTTCCTCAAGGACGCCCCCGTCCTCATCCTCGACGAGCCGACCGCCGCGATCGACTCGAAGACGGAGGCGGTGATCCTGGATGCGCTGGACCGGCTGATGGCGGGGCGCACCACGTTCATGATCGCCCACCGGCTGTCGACGATCCGCCGGGCCGACGTCATCCTCGTCGTGGAGAACGGCCGGCTGGTCGAGCACGGCACGCACGACGCCCTGCTGCGCCGTCGCGGCCTGTACCGGCAGCTCCACGACCTTCAGACGACCGCCTTGCCCGAGGGCGTCCTGGAAGGTACGCGATGAACGTCCCCGGCACGAAGAAGATCGTCCTGTTGGGCATGATGAGCCAGATGCCGGTGGCCGGCAACGTCTGGCTGGTGCTGCAATACCTGCTGGGGTTCCGGCGCCTGGGCTACGACGTCTTCTACGTCGAGTCACACGGCAGCACACCGCGCGAGCTCATGCGGAGCAAAGAGGACGACGGCCCGGCGAACGCTGCCGCCTTCATCGATCGCATGCTGCGCCGCTTCGGCTTAGGCGACCGCTGGGCCTATCACGCGGTGCGGTGGGACGGCCGCTGCTACGGGATGAGCGAAGCGCAGCTCCGCGAGCTTTACCGCACGGCCGACCTGATCCTCAACCTGCACGGCGGCACCCGGCCGCTCCCGGAGCACTCCGCCACCGGCCGGCTGGTCTACCTGTCGACCGACCCGGTGGACGTGGAGATCGAGCTGTACGACGGCGTAGAGGAGACGATCGACTTCCTCGCCGCGCACTGCGCCTTCTTCACCTGGGGGCTCAACTACGGCAACCCTGACTGCCGGGTGCCGGTGTCGGACCGCTTCCTCTTCCGGCCGTTGCCCCCGCCGATCCTCCTCGACCTCTGGCAGCGACCCGTCGGCGAGGCCGGCGACACCTTCACGACCGTCGGCAACTGGCGCCAGCTCCACCGCGAGGTGCGCTTCCAGGGCGAGGTCTACACCTGGAGCAAGCACACCGAGTTCCTGAAAATCCTCGCTCTCCCCGTGCGCGCCGGCCGGCGGTTCGAGCTCGCCCTGAGCAGCTATGACGACGCGGACCGGCGGTTGCTCGAGGAGAATGGCTGGCGGGTGCGCCCCGCCCGCGAGGTCTCCTCCGACCTGGACGCCTACCGCCGCTACCTGGCGGAGTCGCGCGGCGAATTCACCGTCGCCAAGGACCAGAACGTGCGCCTGCGGAGCGGCTGGTTCAGCGAGCGCAGCGTGCAGTACCTCGCCACCGGCCGGCCGGTGATCACCCAGGAGACGGGCTTCAGCAACGTCCTGCCGGCAGGCGAGGGTCTGTTCGCCTTCTCGACGATGGAGGAGATCGTGGCGGCCGTCGAGGGCATCGACGCCGCGTACGATCGGCACAGCCGGGCGGCGGCGGAGATCGCCGGCGATTTCTTCGATTACCAGGTCGTGCTCCCGAAGCTGCTGGCCGAGGTCGGGGTATGAGCGGCGTGAACCTGGCCGGCTACCTACGCACCGAGAGCGGGGTCGGGGAAGCCGCGCGGCGCACCTTGCGCGCCCTCCGCCGCGCCGGCCTCCCCGTCGCGCTCGCCGACGTTTCCGGGCTGCAGGTCAACCGGTCCGAGGACCCAAGCCTCGGCGGGTTCGACGCCGGGCACCCTCACGACGTCAACCTGGTATGCGCGGACGTCGAGCTGCACTACGCCCTGCTGGCCCATCTCGGCGAGGATTTCTTCCGCGACCGCTACAACGTCGGCCTTTGGTTCTGGGAGCAGCCCCGGTTCCCGCGCGGGTGGTTCGACCGGTTTGCCTGGTACGACGAGGTCTGGGTTGCTTCGTCCTTCATCGCCCAGGCGCTGGCGCCCGTGTCCCCGATTCCCGTCGTGCGCATCCCGCTCGTGCTGACGGTGGGGGAGCCGGGCTCGCGCGAGCGGGGACGCCGGCGCCTCGGGGTGCGGCCGGACGAGCTCGTCTATCTCTTCCTGTTTGACGTCCACAGCCACCCGCAGCGCAAGAATCCGCTGGCGGTGGTCGAGGCGTTCAAGCAGGCATTCGCCCCGTCGGACCCGGTCCGCCTGGTCTTGAAGTGCGTCAACGAGCAGTCCCGGCCGGAGGATCTCGCGCTGCTGCGCCGCCGCGCCGCGGGCTCTTCCGTAGCCATCGAGACCGGCTATTGGACGGCAGAGGAGATCCGGGACCTGACGGCGGCCTGCGACGCCTACGTCTCTCTCCACCGCTCCGAAGGCGTGGGCCTGACCCTGAGCGACGCCATGGCGCTGGGCAAGCCGGTGATCGCCACCGGCTGGTCGGGCAACATGGACTTCATGAACGCCGGCAACAGCTACCCGGTGCGCTACGAGTTGGTGGAGCTGGCGGAGAACGTCGGCCCGTACCGCGCTGGGGACGTCTGGGCCGAGCCCTCGATCGAGCACGCGGCCGAGCTGATGCGGCGGGTGTTCGAGAACCCGGGGGAGGCGGCCGCCCGCGGCGAGGCCGCTCGGCGGGAGATCGCGGCGTGCTTCTCGGAGGAGGCGGTGGCCGGCGTCATCACCCAGCGGCTGGAGGCCATCGCCTTGCGCCGCCGGCTGCCGGAATTCCGGCGGGAGACACGGGCCCGCTACCGGCACTACCGGCAGGGGATCGGACCGATCTGCGAGGTCGTGCGCCGCACCGTGCCGGCCGGGGACACAGTGCTCGTGGTCAGCAAGGGGGATGACGCGCTGCTCGAGGTCGAAGACCGGAAAGCGTGGCATTTTCCCCGCGGGGAGGACGGGCGCTATGCCGGCTATTACCCGGCCGACAGCGCGGCGGCCGTCGCGCACCTGGAGGCGCTACGCGGAGAGGGCGCCGGTTTCCTCCTCTTTCCCGCCTCGGCCTTCTGGTGGCTGGAGCACTACCGGGACTTCGGCCGGCACCTGGAGACGTGCTCCCGGGTCGTGCACCGGGACGATCACTGCCTGCTCTTCGCGCTGCACGGGGGTGCCTGAATGCGCTCGCCCGCGATGGCTTGACGGCTCGGGACGAATGGCCACGGTCGTCGTCAGCGGCGCGCTCGCCAACAAACCCTGGAACGGCGGCGAAGCCTGGGTCCGCCTGAGCTGGCTTCTGGGCTTCCGGAAGCTCGGCTTCGACGTCCACTTCGTGGAAGAAGTCCGGCGCCCGTTCGACGACGCGAGCCTGTCCTGGTTCAAGCATGTCACCGAGCAATTCGGGCTCTCCGGAGAGGCGAGCCTGATCGACGACAACGGCGAGCGGCTCCATGGCCTGGCCTGCGCGGACCTGCTCGACCTGGCCGGGGATGCCGATCTCCTGGTCAACATCAGCGGTCACCTGGCGTCCGAGCCGCTCTTCAGCCGCTTCCGCCGCAAGGCCTACGTCGACATCGACCCCGGATTCACGCAGATCTGGCATGCCGCCGGCAACCCGGGGGCTCGCCTCCGGGGACACGACTTCTATTTCACCGTCGGCGAGAACATCGGCACGCCGGGCTGTTCCATCCCCACCGGCGGCATCGACTGGCGCCCGACGCGGCAGCCTGTCGTTCTGGAAGACTGGCCGGTCGTGCCCGCTGGGAGCCGGTTCACCACCGTCGCCAGTTGGCGCGGCCCCTACGGCCCGATCGAGCACGAAGGCAAGGTCCTCGGCCTGAAAGTCCACGAATTCAGGAAGGTCGTCGAGCTCCCGGAGCGGTGCGCCCAGGAATTCGAGATCGCCTTGAGCATTCACCCGGCGGACGGGAAGGATCTCGACCTGCTGCGCCGTCACGGCTGGCACATCGCTGATCCGCGCATCGTGGCGCCGGACCCTCTCGCCTTCCGCCACTACGTGCAATCCTCGCGCGCCGAATTCTCGGTCGCGCAGGGCGTCTACGTCGAGACCGGAAGCGGCTGGCTCAGCGACCGCACCGTACGGTACCTGGTCTCCGGCCGGCCAGCGCTCGTACAGGACACCGGCTTCCGCCGGAATCTTCCGGTCGGTGAAGGGCTGGTCCCCTTCCGCACTCTGGAGGATGCCGTCGCCGGGGCGGAGCGGATCGCCCGCGACTACGAGAGCCATCGCCGGGCGGCGCGGGCCCTGGCCGAGGAGTTCTTCGATTCGGACAAGGTGCTGGGGCGGCTCGCCGAAGAGGTGGGCATCGCGCCGTGAGAGCGAAGTGACGGTTGGGAGCGTGGTGTCGTAGAATCGGGCCATGAGCGTCGCCCCGTATCCTCGGTACAGCAAGGAAGAGTTCGCCCGGCGGGGCAACGAGATCTATGAGCGCGAGGTACAACCTCGTCTCAGCGCACAGGATGAGGGCAAGTTTGTTGCCATCGATATCGAGACGGGTGCCTTCGAGACCGATGCAGACGAGATTGCTGCCTCGCATCGGCTGCTCGCCCGCAACCCGGAGGCCCAGATCTGGTTCCGGTTGGTCGGTTCTCCCTATACCCGTCGCTTCGGCCCACGCAGCAGGACCGCCGCTTAGCCTAATGATCGTCGGCGCCATGAATGCGCATCGCGAGGCGATCGTGCGCCTCGTGGTTGTTGGCCCTGGAGGACAGGAGAGGCAGATCGAGGCGGTCCTGGACACAGGCTACACAGGTTCCCTCACTCTACCTTCGTCCGTGGTCTCCGATCTTGATCTCCCTTTCCGCGGGAGGGGAGACGTCTTGCTGGGAGATGGCAGCGAAAGCGAGTTCGATATCCACGAAGCGACCGTCGCCTGGGCAGGCGAGCGGCGTTTGGTTGCGATCGATGTGGCGGAAACAGACCCCCTCCTTGGAGTGGGCCTTCTGTTGGGAAACGAGCTGACCGTTCAGGTGATTGCTGGAGGAGCGGTTGCTCTCCAGAGGCTGAGGTTGGCTTGAGCGAGTTGCTCGCGATGCGCGGCTCCGGGCCGGCGAGCAGATGGCTCGCGCCGTAGATGCGAGAGCGCCTCACGATCGTCGTCAGCGGCATGATCGCCGGCGATCCCCATCAGGGGGGCGCGACCTGGGCGGTCTTGCAGTACGTCCTCGGCCTCCGGCGGCTCGGTCATGACGTCTTCCTGATTGAGCCGGTCAGTGTTCCCTTGGAGGACTCGCCCCAGGCGGCGTACTTCCGCCAGGTGGCGGCCGAATTCGGGCTCGAGCAGGCTGCGGCGCTTCTGCGGGTGGACACCCAGGAAACCTGCGGCTTGCCGTATGACCGGCTGCTGGAGGTCTGCCGCCGCGCCGATGTGCTCCTCAACATCTCCGGCATGCTGACGGACCCCGAGCTGGCCGGCCGTATCCCGCTGCGGGTCTACCTCGACCTCGACCCGGCCTTCGTCCAGCTCTGGCACGCCACCCAGGGCATCGACATGCGCTTCGCCGGCCACACACACTTCGTGACGGTCGGCCAGGCCGTGGGCCAGCCCGGCTGCGCCGTGCCGACCTGCGGCCTGTCGTGGATTCCGACGCTCCAACCGGTGGTCCTGGAACATTGGCCGGCCGCCGCGCCGATCGCCCCCGCCGCGGACGCCGCCCTCACGACGGTGGCCAACTGGCGGGGCTACGGCTCCATCGAGCACGAGGGCGTCTTCTACGGGCAGAAGGCCCACTCCCTGCGCCAGCTCCTGAGCCTACCGGCTCGGACCCGCGAACGGTTCCTGCTGGCGCTGGCCATCCATCCCGGCGAGCGGCAGGATCTGGACGCCCTGGCGGCGAACGGCTGGCAGTTGGCGGACCCTGCGGAGGCGGCCGGCACGCCTGCCCGCTACCAGGCCTTCATCCGGGGCTCGAAGGCCGAGCTGGGCATTGCCAAGAGCGGCTACGTGGCCTCGCGGTGCGGCTGGTTCAGCGACCGCAGCAACTGCTACCTGGCCTCGGGCCGGCCGGTCATCGCCCAGGAGACCGGCTTCAGCCGTTTCCTGCCCACGGGGACTGGTCTGTTCGCGTTCGAGACGGCCGACGACGTGCTCGCCGCCATCGCGGAGATCAACGGCGACTACCCCCGCCACGCGCGGGCGGCTAGGGCGCTCGCCGAGGAGCATTTCGACTCCGACAAGGTGCTCGGTGGCCTGCTGGAACGCATCGGGGCCGCACCATGACCGCTTCCGACGCCGAGTTGCTGGCGGCGCTGGGCCCGTGCCTGGGCGCGGCCATCGCCGGGCTGGAGCGGCGGCCGTCCGCCTATTCCTCCAGTTTCAAGATGGAGGAGTTGGACGTCCGCCTCGGCCCTCGCGACGGGGGCCGGACCCTGGAGATGCTGTTCAAGGACCTGGGCCACCAGGGCATGCTCGACGGCGCGCGGCGGGCGAAGCCGTCGTTCCTCTACGAACCGCTGCGGGAGATCGAGACGTACCGGAAGATCCTCGCGCCCGAGCGGCTCGGCACGGCCACCTGCTACGGGGCCGTCGCCGACGCCGCGGCCGGCCGGTACTGGCTCTTCCTGGAAAAGGTGCCCGGGCGGGAGCTGTATCAGGAAGGGGATCTCGCGGTGTGGCAACAGGCGGCCCGCTGGCTGGCCGGGCTGCACAGCCGCTTCGCCGGACGGGACGACCTCCAGCCGCTGGCCCGGGCGGCGCACCTCCTGATCTACGGGCCGGACTTCTATCGGTACTGGATCGGCCGCGCCTGCGCCGCTCAGCCCGCTTTGGAGCGGCTCGCCGAGCGCTACGACTTGGTCGTCGAACGCCTGGCGGCCCTGCCGATGACCTTGCTGCACGGCGACTTCTACGCCTCGAACGTGCTGGTGCAGGAAACGGGCGAGGGCAACCGCATCTGTCCGGTGGACTGGGAGATGGCCGCGCTGGGGCCGGGCCTGATCGACCTCGCCGCCTTGACCGCCGGCAAGTGGACCGAGGAAGAGCGCCTGGCCCTGGCCCTGGCTTATTACGACGCTCTGCCGGACCCGTGCCGGTCCCTGGACGAGCCGGCGTTCCTGAAAGCGCTCGACGGGTGCCGGCTCCACCTGGCCGTGCAGTGGCTGGGCTGGGCGCCCGGCTGGTCGCCGCCGGCGGAGCACGCGCACAATTGGCTCGGCGAGGCGCTGGGACTCGCGGACAAGCTTGGGTTATGAGATCTCTGATCGTCAACGCCGACGACTTCGGCCAGAGTCCCGGGGTGAACCGGGGGATCGTCGAGGCCCACGAGCGCGGCATCGTCACCAGCGCCAGCCTGATGGTGCGCTGGCCCTCTGCCGCGGAGGCGGCCGCGTACGCCCGGGAGCGCCCCGGCCTCTCCGTCGGCCTGCACTTCGACCTCGGCGAGTGGGCGTACGGCAACGGCGCCTGGGTCCGTCTCTACGAGGTGGTCCCCCCGGACGATCCGGCTGCCGTGGCGGACGAGGCCGCCCGGCAGCTCGTCGCGTTCCGCAATCTGGTGGGCCGGGACCCTTCCCACCTCGACTCGCACCAGCACGTCCATCGCGAGGAGCCGGCCCGCTCCATCCTCGGCGGGATCGCCCGTGACTTGGGGCTGCCCCTGCGGCACGAGACCGCACACAGCCGCTACTGCGGGGACTTCTACGGGCAGGATGCGAAGGGAACGACGCTCTCCGAAGCGATAGGCGTCGAGGCCGTGCTCCGCATTCTGGAGACGCTGCCGCCCGGGATCACTGAGTTGGGCTGCCACCCGGGCCGCGGGGATGACCTCGAGGGGATGTACCGGGCTGAGCGTGAGGAGGAGGTCAGAACCTTGTGCGACCCGCGGGTGCGGGCCACCCTGGCGGAGCTTCGGATCGAGCTGCGGTCGTTCGCAGGAGCCTAAAGCGGTGGGAGCTGGCCTGACTCTCAATCAGCCCCGTACGAACCCGCGGTGGAGAGAGCGGGTGTGGCATATACTTTTTTTGGAATGCCGTCCTGGACCGAAACCCGTCTATGGGAGCAACTAGCCTCCTCATCGAGCCCTGAGTTCCCGAGCATCGTAGGGCTTCTCAATCAGTGGATGCCTGACATCGAGAGAGTCCTGGACGCTGGGACCTCTCCTCTCCGCTTTACTCTGCACGATGCGGAGCACTCATTTCGGGTCGCCGAGTGGATGGCGAAGATCGTCCCGAAAGACGTCCTCGGAAAGCTCAGCGTCTATGAGCTGGCCTTGCTGCTTCTGTCCGCCTATCTGCACGACATCGGCATGACGCCGGAGCAGGCCCGGGTGCAGCGCCATTGGCGGCACCTGGTCTTCGGGCCAGTCCCCGCGGAGGAGGGAGGGCTGTCACAGGAGGAGGCCGCTGAATTCCAGCGCTGGCTCGACGACGAGAGGGGCGGGCTCGTGCCGCCCCTGGCCCAGGACGGCAGACCCGGCGAGGAGGATCTCCGCCAGGCAGCCGAGCTGATCACCTACTACGCGCGCCACAAGCACAACGACTGGAGCGGGGAGTGGATCCGGCGGAACGCGACCGGCGCTTTCGGCAGCTACGAGGGCTGGGTCGAGGATCTCGTGCGCCTCTGCCAGAGCCATCACGAGGGCTACGCCGATCTGCTGAAGGAGCCATTCGATCCGCGCCCGGCGGGGCGGCACGGCGAGGTGGTCCATCTCCGCTATCTTGCCTGCGTCCTGCGCGTGGCCGACATCCTGGACGTGGACCCGGAACGCACGCCGCCCGTCCTCTTCCAGCACCGGGACATCGCACCCGAGAGCGTCATCTACTGGTACAAGGATCACGACTTCTGGGTGCGTCCTGACGATTCCACGCTGGTGGTTCATGCGCGCCCGCGCAGCGCAGTGGTGGAGAAGGCGGTCCGCGACACGGCCGAGTGGATCCGGCTCGAGCTGGAGACCTGCGCACGTCTGGACCGGGAGAAGCCGTTCTCCCACAGTTCCCTCCGAGCCTCCGAGCCACTACCGCACAAATGGACCTTTCCGGATTCGATCCAGCTCCAGGTCCGGCCGCGGAACGACGACTACGTCTTCATCGATGGCGCGTTCCGGCCGAACACGGCCAAGCTGCTGGAGCTGCTCTCGGGAACCCAGCTCTACAAGGAGCCGCTGGCCGCCGTGCGGGAGCTCCTCCAGAACGCATTCGATGCGGTCAAGGAGCAGATCGCGCTCGAACGTTTGGAGGGCGATCCCAAGGATGAGAAGCGGACCGACGCCATCACCGCGCTCCAGAGCGTCGAGCTTTGTTTCGAGGAGAGGGAAGGCCGCTTCTGGCTTCTCTGTACCGACAGCGGCGTTGGCATGACGCGGCCGATCATCGAGAAATACCTCCTGGTCAGCGGTAGCTCCCGCCGACACGACATCCTGGAGCTGGAGCGCCGGTGCGAGGCTGCCGGCTTCCACCTTGGCCGCACGGGGCAGTTCGGGATCGGCGTACTCAGTTACTTCATGCTAGCCGATCACGTCGAGATCCGCACCCGCCGAAGCGCCGAGCGCGGCGATGCGGAGACGCATGGATGGCAGTTTCAGACGGAGGGTGTAGGATCCTTCGGGGAACTCAGGAGGATTTCCCAGGGGAAGCATGGGACGACGGTTGGTCTGCGCCTCCGGCGCGAAGTTGTTATAAACCGAGATGAGTTTCTGTCACGCCTGCAGAAGTACTTGCTGGATACTTTCCTGCGAATTCCCTGCCCCTTCCGACTTGTTGCTGAGGGGGATTCTGGGCCCCGTCTTCGTCTCGAGACTGGTTGGCAGCCGCTTGATATGTATAGTCTGGTGGATGACTTTATCCGTGAAACGGATGAATACCACCGGGGTCGCGTCTCTCGCCAAAAGATCCCGAAGTTTTACTTGGACAGAGACAACCTCGAATTTTCGGAGTGGTCTGCCGTTGCCGAACGTTTTCGATCCACGAGTCGATGGGAGAGCGAAGTGGGAATCTTGCCAGGAGGAATCGGGCACTACCGCCTGTCGGTTCTGTTTTTCGAGCTTCCAGGCGGGCGAAGCAGATTGTTTTTCGATGTTGACCCTAAAACGGGAATCGCAATGTCTCTTCCCCTTTTTAAGGCGCTCGCCTTAACTATGCCGGCTGAGCTGCAAACCAGCTTCCAAGGAATGAAGGTGCCTTGTATTTCGACCGACGGCAAGCCTTTCTATCAGTGGAGCCTTTCTTGGTTTGGAGCGATCGATTGGGATGGCCAATTGGCCGGCCAAATCACTGTGGACCGGAGCAGCTTCACGCTCACTCAAGAGGCTTCTGAGGCACTCGCGTGGCTGAAGTCACGTGGTGAGCAATTCCAGGCCATTGTCCTGTCTGAAGAACCAACAGACTATGCCGAGCTGAATATAACCCTGAGCCCGCTCGCTCCTCCTTCCTCCGAAGCTGGGTGGTTCGTCAACCATCCTGATCTGAATGGCCTTAGATGGGAGCGGCTTTCACTCCCGGCAGTGAGCGGGTCTTCTCTCAATTTTTTGAAGAGAGCTGTGCGAGCAGAGCGAAACGGTAAAATCCTTTCTGTGACCCAACCCTTTGAAGTCAATTGGGAAATCGAGAGGTCAGGTTTGAGTCTTGAATGGGGTACGGGGAGATTCTCGAAAGCCTGCCCGAGTCGGCTCGCAGTCGTCAGCATATCACCACTGGTCGTCATTCCTGAGTTCACCCTTCCGCGGAGAGTCAATGAGGATGTCCGTTACGTTCAGTGCGAGTTTCCTCCTGCTTGGAGCTCAGTCGCGGCTTTTGAAAGCCGCGGCGACAAGGATTTATGGCTCTGGAATCGTGCTCATCCTCTTTCCCAGAAGATCGAGGAAGAGGATCTGGAATGGTTTGCAGGCTATAGCTACTCGCAAGTCTCGGAAAATCTTCTGCAAACGAGTGGGCGGACTGCTCTTTACCTGATGAGTGTTTTACAGAGCAGCGGTTTCTCTTGGCAATACCACCTCGCGGAGGACTTCCGCCCGGGCTTCTGGCGTGAGCTCTGGGACAACTTGGCGTTGAGCCCTGCGGCAATCGCGGCTTGGCTCCAACTTCAGGATGGTGAGGGATTCCTTGGTGTGCTACACCCCAAGGGTCTGGAATGGATTCCGGCCACGGACCCTCGCGTCTCCCGCTACCTTCCGGACCCCGGAGACGAGTGGAAGCTGACCATCGAGTATCAGACTGGCTCAGCCAGCAGCTCCTGACTGTTGGCCGCAGACTTGGAGCAGGGGCCGCCGACGAGGGATGTTGGTCGCGCGGACTGGCGAGGCCGACTCTTCTCTTTCCCCTTGAGCCGAGGAGCCGGAACTCGGTGAGGTGGGCTTCGTTGGTACCAGGCTTCGCGTTGCCCAAGGACCAGGAGACTCAGCCTCTGGCGAAGGCCTGCTCTGTCGCCACCGGTGGTGCTGTCGCTGTCGTCGTCGCTGCCGCAGGCGGCGAGGCCGAAGACGAGGGCTGCGATTGTGATCGCGAGAATGGCTCGAAGGGACTTCAGCTCAGATAAGATGGCTCCCTTGGTTGTGGCGTTGCGGCGGGGACGACACGAGCAAACGCGGTTCCACCCCTGAGGTTGGGGCTTATACAGAAGCCGGCGGAGGCCACGCGGGCTGCGTTTGCCACAATGCCGCGCCGCGGAACAGCCGCGACTACTTTCAAGCGACGAACGGAAGAGGACGGATGAAGCTCAGGAGCAAGCGCGACCCCCAGGCCGAGCTCTACTCGAAGCCCTGGAAAGTCGAATCCGTCGATCAATGCCGCTTCTATCATTCGATGGACCTGCCGGGCTACGGCGAGGTGGCCGGCGACTGGGATCTGCGGCCGACGATCGAGGAGTACTTCGGGGGCGTCGACTTCCAGGGCAAGCGGGCGTTCGACGTCGGCACGGCGAGCGGCTTTCTCACGTTCGAGATGGAGAAGCGGGGCGCCGACGTCGTATCCTTCGACATCGGCGAGAACGAGACGTGGGACGTGGTTCCGCACTCCGATCTCAGCCTCGAGCGGGAGAAGCTGAAGCGCTCCAACTCGCGCGGCCCGCTGCTCAGCTCCTACTGGTTCGCGCACGCCGCGCACGGCTCGAAGGCGAAGGCGTACTACGGGAACATCTACGACCATCCGTACGAGCTCGGCGACTTCGACGTCGTCCTGATGGGCACGGTGCTCTCGCATCTGCGCGACCCGTTCATGGCGATCGAGTCGGCCGGCAAGCTGGTCCCCGTCGGCGGCAAGATCATCATCGTCGACGGCTTCATCGATACGGACACCCCGATCCAGCTGCTGATGCCGACGACCGAGAACAAGGCGCGGTTCGCCTGGTGGCGCTCCTCGAAGGGGATGATGACCCGGATGCTCTCGGTGCTCGGTTTCGGAGCGCCGGAGATGACGCCGTGCGAGCACCTGCAACTGATCGGCTACGAGGAGCCGCACAAGATGCTGCTGATGACCTACGTGGCGACGCGCGAGGAGCCTTGGGTCCGCTGATCCGCGGGTCCATTCCTTTCGACCTCGCCCTCCGCACGGACAGCAGATAACTGATAGACGATGCAGCGTTCGTTACTCCAGACGCACCGATAACAGGCATCAAGGTGCTCGCGGAAGTCTTTGTAATGGTCGAGCCACCAGAATGCCGTGTTGGGAAAGAGCAGGAAGTTGCCGCCCTTGGCCCGTAGCGCTTCCAGGTGGGCAATCGCCGCGGCGCTGTCGGCTGGGTAGTAGCCGGCATACACCCCGCCCTCGGTCTGCGGGAAGTGCCATGCCTGCCGGCCGTTCAACTTTAGCAGCTCGTTATCGCCTTTGCTGACGACAATCGTGGTGGCGTCGCGTGGCAACGTGGTGCCTGCTACCTCCCGGATTTGATGGATCAGCTCCTGATAGCTTTTGAGCCTCAGCTCGTGCTCCCTGGCGTGTTCCTTGGTCAACAGAAGCATGGCCAGGACCTTTGGCGATGGCGATCGTTTGGGACGACTGCATGCGAGCTCGTAGGCGCGTACCATCGCCTCCGCGCTCTTCACCCAGCCAGGCGCGATGCGGTCTACAACCTGCTGTCGAGGGCGGCGTGGGGCCTCGTAAGCTGCTCGCACTGCACCAGCCACCGAGCGTACGTCAGAGGGATCGCAGTACCAGGCAAGCTCGCCAAGGTGGTCTTCAGCGCTGCCACGGTTGGTGCTGACGACGTTGGCGCCCGCTGCGGCGGCTTCCAGAGTTGTAAGCCCGGGGAGCTCATACCAGCTTGCCATGGCGTGGACCTTGGCCGTTGCGTAGTGGGTGAGCAGATCCCCGCGCTCCAGCCAGGGGACGAAAAACGTAATCGGGCCGGCTGCCTGCTTGCAGTCCCCGAAATACTTGAGCTGATCGATACTGGCGCTGCCGACCACAACGAGTGGAAGCCTCAACTGCTCACAGGCCCCTATAAGCGTCAACTGGTTCTTACGGTCCTCAATTCGCCCGACCGACAGCACAAAGTCTCGCCTGCCGTAGCGCTCCCGCAGTGAGGGGTCCTCCTGTGCTGTCATGACGTCGGTGGGGGCGCTGGCCGGAACGATGACACACTCAGGGTTGACGCCGAGCTCACGGCAGATGCTCAGTCGTTCCGCATTCCCGGTAGGCAACATGACGTCCGTGTGCTCCAAGGTCGCGAGCTGCTCCTCCCACCACTCTTGGAGCAGATGCTTCGGGCGTGGCGGTCTCCCCCAATACATGTCTTGAACCCGGGAGAGCTCTGCATTGTCCCAATAGAGTGGCGTCAGGACGAAAGGCCTATCCCATGCCAGTGCATTCATCGCCGTCTGGTATGTCTCATGTGGGCACTCGAGGCCGACACAATGCACAAGGTCGTAGTTGCGAAGCGGCTGAGTCGCCCGGGTGCTGATATCGATGCTGATATCGTTTCTGCCGACGGCTTCCCGCAGCGCCATTGCCATATCTGCGTCAGCGCCGCATGCCGGTTTGTAATTGGAAGACAACCTAAGTAGGACTCGCATTGACTCCTCGCTTGCCTATGGAAGGGGAATACGCTGCAGCGCCGCATCCAGTCCCGCCTCGGCCTCCTTCAAATGCATCTGAATGCTGGGCGGAACCTGACCGTTCCAGCGCAAGGCTGCGTGATAGGCTACCCATGCTATGCCCAGTGCAAACGAGAACGGGTTGATCCCCTCCACCCCCCTCTTCCTAAGCACCACGTGGGCATAGTTCAGGAGCCATCGGTCGGGAACCTGCCCGAATAGCTGGCGCATTGTGTCCAGGACCTCGACGTGGATTTCTTCAGTGCCTCCCAAGGTTTTATTGGTGGGGTACATGCGCGAGCCGGCCAACACTCGCGGCAGGTAAGCAAACTTCGCTCCGCCGCTAGCCAACCGGAGCCAGTATTCGTAATCCATGCAAAATTGAATGCGCTCGTCCAAAAAACCAAAACGCTCAACCACTCGCCTTCGGAAGAACGTGGCAGGCTGAGAAATGAAACAACTGTCCTTGAACCGCCTGGAGTTCCACGGCTCCGTGGGATAGGGTCCCGTAATCCTGTCCTCTTCATCGATATAGTTCGCGTCGCCATACACGAGATCAATCTGCTCGTTCGCCTGCAAGAATTCATAGGCCGCCCGCACGGCGCCCGGATAATACACATCGTCGGAATTCAGCCATCCGATGATCTCACCACTTGTGGCCTGCAGCCCCTTGTTAATGGCATGGGTCTGACCGTTGTCCTTTTCCGACACCCAACGCAGCCGGCCTTCGTATTGTTTGAGGATCTCGACGGTTTCATCGGTACTGCCGCCGTCCATGACCACATATTCGGAATCGGGCATATCCTGGCTGAGGACACTCTCGATGGTCCGCTCGATGAACCGTCCCTGGTTGAAGGAGGGCGTGATAAACGAAACTCTGGGAGGCGTATGCATCTGGAACCTCGTAGTCGTGAACGCAGTTTAAGCGGAGCTCGCACCAGGCTCCTCCCGGATCGCTGCAAACTCGGATTCGAGCTGTCTGATGCGTTGCAAGCGCTCTTCGGCGGTCGCGTGGAGATCATGAATGATCTGTTGTTTCTCCTCAAGCTGAGCGCTTAGGTTGCTCATCTCTTCGTTGAGTCGATTGATGAGCTCCAAGCGCTCCTCGGCGGTCGCGTGGAGATCATAAATGACCTGTTGTTTCTCCTCAAGCTGAGCTAGGAGGACTTGGCCCCTTGACTCGATCTGAGGCACAGGCTGCGGACGCTGATCCGTGGCTGACAGGGCTGTCTGCACAACCTGCTCAAGCTCCCGAACCACTGTGAACGAGCCGGCATGTATCGCCCGGCAATACTCATGCACTGGCTGGTCACCCTGTTCGCCGATATTCGGTTGGTTGGGACTTCCCGTATCCGGCAAGGACAGCCGAACTGTAAAGAAGTACTTGCCAAGGCCGACTTTCAGATGAATAATGTGATGATAGTATAACCATGTCCCGGGCAGCACAGAGCCGAGTATCCTTCTTTCTGTTGCATCTCTTCGAATTCGGATTATGTTCGGGGCCTGAAAGACGCGGCCGCCTTCATCCTGGCACTCCAAGGCAGCCATAGGTACCCCAATCTCTTTCAGGACCTCAAACGCATAGAAGAAATGCGCCCGTTGACCCGGTTGAAATGTTCGGGCGGCCCGACCTTCCTCGTCACACACAGCCACACCCGTACACCTCGCCTGGCCATCGGTCAACTGGCTCGTAGAAGAAAGATCCAGAAACGCCTCTTTGGGCGGCCAAAAGTTCTCGTCGAGCATATGCTGTTGCCAACCTCCACTGGCGTTGACCCTCACCAGCTCAGATCTTGTTCGTAGCCTGTTGCCGTCAGCAGACCCCCGTAGCGGGCCTTGAAGGCCCGCTTGACCTTATCGCTGAAGTGATTCTGCCAATCGCCGGCAATCGCCTTGCGCTGATGGACTGTCACATCCTCCTGCCCGCGCTGGCGACCCTTGGCGAGGCGCTCGAAGCGGCTGGCAAGAATGACCTGACGTAACCGCTCACGGGAAACCGGCAATTGACATTCGTCGATCAACACTCGCTCCAGAATCTCCAGATCGTGCTCCAGCAGGTCTTCGTACCGGATCAGCCGCTCACCTGCTTCCAGCCAGGAGAGTTGGCGGTCTGCACAATTCAGGAGCCATTCGTCCATCAAATAAATCAAGCCGTCGTCGAGCGATAATGAGTGCAACAAGGGGCGGGTCCTGGCCAGCCAATAATGGGTATCGGGATGGCTGAACTTGTAGCTCATATAAGCCGAAACCAGTGTGTCACGCAGGTCACGAATAACTACAAACCGCCGCCAGGTACCCGGCAGGCGGACACTGTCGAATTGCTGTTTCGTCAGATAGAGAGCGGGATACACCTTACCAGCCTGCACGGGCCAGTGCACGAACTGGATAGCTCCCCATTGCGGCGTTACGATTCGATTGGGGGCACACTGACGGAGGATGTCGGCAATCCACATCGATCCCGCTTTCCAGTGCGTGATGTGGAAAATCGTCGGCATGGCCTCTTCAGCATTGTCCTGGACAGTAAGAGGCGGCGCCTCTGTGAGGGCAGATTCTACTACGATGACTTCGCGGACGGAGCGGCCGATTTCGACGGCTGGATCAGCGATCACTCGTTCCTTCTCTTGCAACTGGGTCTTGGCGGCCGCCTCCGCTTTCTCCCTTTCCGCTTGCATCGCTTCGATGGCGGCCCGCAGGCTGTCAGTTTGGGTTACAAATTGCTCGATGATCTGCAGACGTTTTTCGGCCTCTCCCTCCAGTCGCGCGCTTCGGTGTGCCAACAAGGTGTACTGTACATCCGCCCTTTGGAGCAAATCCAAGCCCTTGGCCTCCAAGGTTGCTCCAGCATACTGAGCGAAGGCTTTAAATACTTCGGGAAGCTTACCGTCCGGCGAGAGATCGGAAGGATCGAGCTCGCCACGAATCATCGCATCGTGAAGCTGATTTTCATAGCCAAGACGGCGGAATACGTCCGTGCCCAAAGTCAGAAGAATCTGTTGAACCTCCTGCGCCGTCAAGAGATCGCGCCAACGGCCGACCGAGCGGCTGTGAACCGCGTTATGGTCGAGCAACTTTTTATCCCCCATCGTTGCGCGACGATAGGTCTCCATCAAATCTTGGTTATGACCGTAGTCCTGCATGGAGCTTTCATAAGTTAAATCCAGAAAGGAGCATAAAGACTTGATGTGCAAAACGGGGTCTTGAGCCAAATCCTCATATTTCAAACAGAATTTTTTAGAGTCACTCGCATCGAAGTAAGCGGCAAGCAGCGGGAAGCTTACCGTTGTGTCGAACGTGTAGGGGGAGAGCGAATCACCCATCAGCTCTTGAACTGTCAGACCCCACGTCTCTTTACATGATGTGATTACGTCGAGCGGATTACGCTTGATCCATATTTTTGGTGCCTCAGGGAAGATCTCGTCCAGCGCAGATAGAATATGGTAGTATCGCGGTGTCTTATCGATAAAGATGCGTTTACCCACGCGATCCAACAGGGTGCCATATATGCTGAGAGCAAAGGCATTGATTGCGCTATTGAATAGATGGGCGTCCAGCAGTTCCTGTATGCCCCTCTGAGCAAGGTAATGGTCGTACGGAGCAGTAACCAAAAGACGATTGTCGCGAAGGCCCATGAGGGACAACAGGAACCAAGGTTCTGGCGGACAATGGACTTGCGAGTGGCTGCCGAGTATCGCACCTAGTAGACTAGAGCCCGAGCGTGGGGTCGACAAGATGAAGACCAGATCACTGCCGTCGGGTTTTACCACGCTCACCTCTGAATAATGTCAGCTCATTCTTAGGAGCAAAAGATCATTCGTCGGAAGGGGCGGGTTTGGGCACGGCTTCAGAATAGCACAGGGGTTCCGAGCGTAAGCGAAAGAAGTGGGATGTGACAACAGGCGGGCAAGGGTCAAGAAGGCGAATCGGGACTTCCGCGAGCTGTCGGCGGCGACGACATAAGACCCTCATCACCCCGGCCCTCTTCTCCCGGCCTCCCCCCCGCCTGACGGGAGAAGAGGGGGAAGACCCCTCATCACCCCGACCCTCTTCTCCCATCGCCCTCCCGCCGACCGGGAGAAGAGGGAGAACAGCAAGACTCCGCGGCTGAGAGGGAGTGGTGGGGGAAGGCTCGAAGCGGAAACACCGCCGAATTCTCTCTGATCCTACCCCGTCGAGCCCCCCTCTTCTCCCGTCAGGCGGGGGGAGGCCGGGAGAAGAGGGCCGGGGTGATGAGGGTCCTTGGCCGCTGCGATACAATCCCCGCCATGTCCCGCTTTGAAATCATTTCGCGTTTCACGCCTCAGGGCGACCAGCCCGAGGCCATTCGCCAGCTCACGGAGGGCCTCGACCGGGGCGACAAGGAGCAGGTGCTGCTGGGAGTCACCGGGTCCGGCAAGACGTTCACCATCGCCAAGGTGATCGAGGAGGTGAACCGGCCGACGCTCATCCTCTCTCACAACAAGACGCTCGCGGCGCAGCTTTTCCAGGAGTTCCGCAGCTTCTTTCCCAACAACGCCGTCGAGTACTTCGTCTCCTACTACGACTACTACCAGCCGGAGGCCTACGTTCCAGCCACCGACACCTATATCGAAAAAGAAACCAGCATCAACGAGGAGATCGACCGGCTGCGGCTGCGCGCCACCAAGGTGCTGTTCGAGCGCCGGGACGTGATCATCGTCGCCTCCGTCTCCTGCATCTACGGCCTCGGCGCGCCCGAGGCGTTCTTCGGCATGCTCCAGTTTTTCAGCCGCGGCGACAACGAGGGCATGGAGCCGGCCCTCCAGCGGCTGGTCAACATGCAGTATCAGCGCACCCAGCTCGATCTATTCCACGGCAGCTTCCGGGTGCGCGGCGACGTGCTGGAGATCGTCCCCGCCTATGAGGACGCGGGCCTGCGGGTGGAGTATTTCGGCGACGAGATCGAGCGCATCACCCGCTTCGACGTGCTGCGCGGCAACGTCCTCCAGGAAGTGGAGCGCATCGCCGTCTATCCCAAGACGCACTACGTCACGCCCAAGGAAAAGCTGGAGAGCGCCATCGAAGGCATCAAGGCCGAGCTCGCCGTGCGTCTCGACGAGTTGGAGGTCCAGGGCAAGCTCCTGGAACGCCAGCGCTTGGAGCAGCGCACCCGTTTCGACCTCGAAATGCTCAAGGAGATCGGCTACTGCCACGGCATCGAGAACTACTCGCGCCATCTCTCCGGCCGCGCGCCGGGGGAGCCGCCGCCGACCCTTTTCGATTACTTTCCGGACGATTTTCTGTTGGTGGTGGACGAGAGCCACCAGTCCATCCCCCAGGTGCGTGGCATGTATCACGGCGACCGCTCCCGCAAGCAGACCCTGGTGGATTTCGGCTTCCGCCTCCCTTCGGCGCTGGACAACCGGCCGCTCACCTACGACGAGTTCGACGCGCGCATGGGGCAGCGCATCTACGTCTCGGCCACGCCGGCCCCTTGGGAATTGGAACGCACGGGCGGCGTCATCGTCGAGCAGCTTCTTCGCCCGACCGGCCTGCTGGACCCGGTGATCGAAATCCGTCCGGCCCAAGGCCAGGTGGACGATCTCATGGCCGAGGTCCGCAAAATCGTGGCGAACAAAGAGCGGGTGCTGGTGACCACCCTCACCAAGCGCATGGCCGAGGAATTGACGCAGTACCTCGCCGAGCTGGGAATGAAAGTGCGCTACATGCACAGCGATATCGAAACCTTGGAGAGGGTGGAAATCATCACCGGCCTGCGCCGCGGCGAGTTCGACGTCCTGGTGGGAATCAACCTGCTGCGCGAGGGTCTGGATCTCCCCGAAGTCTCCCTGGTGGCCATCCTGGACGCCGATAAGGAAGGTTTTCTGCGCAGCGAAACCTCGCTCATCCAGACCGCCGGCCGCGCCGCCCGCAACGTCAACGGCCGGGTCATCTTCTACGCCGACCGCGTCACCGATTCGATGAAAAAGGCGCTCGACGAGACCGAGCGCCGCCGCATCCGGCAGGGTCTTTACAACCAGGAGCACGGCATCGAGCCGGCGACCATCCTGAAGGACATCCACAACCCGCTGGTCGCCATGAGCAATCTCGACCTCTACTCCGCCGGCCCCACCCGCCTCTCCGAACTGGCCGGCGACGTCGACCTCCCGCTAGCCGAGCGCATCAGCCGTCTCGAAAAAGAAATGAAAGCCGCCGCCAAGCGCCTGGAGTTCGAAGAAGCGGCCGCTCTGCGGGATCAGATTCGGGAGCTGCGGGAGTTGCAGATTTATGCGGGGTGAGTTGAGCCCTTCCCGCTGGCTCACCGGCCGGTTTTTGAGGTGGCGTTGATCTTGGCAGCCAGATCCGTCGCCTCCTTTTCCGTAAAGCCGCCTGTGATCAAGACCTTACCTTCCAGTATCATCGCGTAGCAGCACGATCTTGCCCGCCACGCCCCCTTCCATGAGCATCTTCTGTGCCTCTACACCTGCAAGGAGGGGCAGCCGTGCCGCGATCTTGGGTTGAATCTTGCGCTGCTGAAGGAGACCGAGGAGCTTGGCCATATCCTCTCGAAACGGCCGCGGATCCTTGCGGTACAGCTGGGTGATGCCGTAAAAAGTCGAGCGGCGTCCGGCGAGCCGCGCACCCAGATAGAGGGCTGCGAGTCCGCGAAGCATCGCGGGCATGCTGAAGCGATTGTCCTTCTGGGCGGCCACGAAACCGTAGCCGACCACCAGCCCGCCCCTTCTCGTCGCGCGAACGCACTCGCGGGTACCCGCACCGCCGAGTCCGTCGAACGACACGTCGACTCCGCTTCCAAGGATCGAGCGCACCTGGTCGGCAAGCGACGCGCCGCGCGACTCGATGGGTTCGGCGCCGAGCTGGCGGACCAGATCGAAATGCTTTTTCGAAGCCGAGCCGATCGCCTTGGCGCCGATCACCTGCAGGAGCTCCAGCGCAGCGCTTCCAACGCCTCCGTTCGCCCCGGTCACCAAGGCCGTCTGCCCTTCGTGCATGGAAGCCGAACGATGGGTCATCTGGAAGGCGGTCATGTAGTTGAGCACCAGCGCGGCGACCTCGGCGTCGTCGAGCCCTTCCGGTACGGGGATAAAATGCTTGGCCTCGCGGACCAGAAACTCAGCCTGTCCGCCGTAGACGACCAAGGCGCACACCCGCTGCCCTACCGACAGCCCGGTCACTCCCGGTCCGACGGCATCGACGTCGCCCACGACTTCATATCCCGGCGAGAACGGGAACGCCGGAGCGTAGAGATAGGACCCCGTTCGCATGATGATATCCGTCGCTCCGGCGCCCGTCGCGCGCACCCGAATGCGAGCCTCGCCGGCCTTCGGTTCGGGCACCGGCAGCTCGACGACCTCGAGCTGATCGAGCCCGCCCTTCCCCTTGAGAATCAGTGCTCGGTAGGTTGCCATACGGCGGTCATCCTAACTCCGATCCCCTTGCCAGGCCTGCAACCAGGCGCCTTGGCCTTGCCCTCTCCCTGCTCCTGTGATGCAATCCCGCCCACCATGACACGCGACGAATACGACAAGCGCCAACGGCGCCTCGAGGAAGAGCTACGAGCCGGCGTCGAGCTTCTGGAGATGGCTTATCGATCCCAGCTTCGAGCCCTGCAACTCGTCTGGGCTGCCGCGGGCGGAGAGGGAGTGGAGATTCTGCCGCCGGTGGTGGCGACAACTTCCCCGACGGCGACCGCTCCAGCCGGGCCCGGAAGCCCGGCGGCAACTCTTCAGCCTGTCCGGCGAGAACCCTGGGCCCTGTTCAACGACGTCCAGGAGGCGCTCGCCGAGGTTCCCGAGACCTTCGACCGCAACGACATCTGCCAAATCCTCGGCTACGTGCCGGATCGCGGCTCCTTGTACCGCACATTCCAGGAGCTGAAGCGGGAAGGCGTCCTCGTCCTCGCGCAGAGAGGAACCGGCAAGTGGCCTACGCGCTACCGGAAGGCGGCGCTGAGCCGCGCCACGGCCTCCGAGTAACGCGCCAAAGCGGTTCGAGAGCTCCGCCGGCCGCTCGGGCGACGCGCCGGAACGTTCGAACATCACCGGGGACTCGATGTGCGACGAGGCGAACCCGTTCTAGGACACCACGATCCCGCTCCGGAACACGGCGAACCCGCTCAAGAACACCGCGGAGCCGCTCCGGAACACCGCGGACCCGCCGTGGAACACTACGATCCCGCTCTGGCACACGGCGAATCCGCTGTGCATCGCGCAAAGCGGGCTGGCGGTGAATCAGACCGAGATGGTGGTGTACCACCGCGAGATGGTGGTGTTTCACCGGAGGTCGGTGGTGTACTACAGAGGATTGGTGGTGTTCCACGGCGAGATGGCGATGTATCGCCGGGAGTCGGCGGTGAATCACCGGGAGCTCGTGGTGAGTCAAATCGAGCTGGTGGTGATTCAAACCGAGGTGGCGGTGATGCAAGCCGAGGTGGCGGTAAGGCACGCCGGGATCGCGGTGGCTCACGCCGGGATCGGCGTGGTGCAAATCCGGCTGGCGGTGATGCAAATCGGGTTGGCTGCGATGCCGCTCGGGATGGAGGTGTCACACGGCAGGATGGCGGTGACTCGTGACGGAAGGGCCGCTATGCAGATCCGTCTGGCCCTGACGCACACCGGGCCGGCTGCGATTCAGGCCGACCTTGCAGTGACCTTCAGCAAGATTACGGTGACGTAGTGCGACATGGGAGAGTCGCCTGCTTGGTGCGTCTTAACTCGCCGCCGGAGGCGAGCGTCTCGCCTGATCCCAGCCATCGCCACCGCAGCTTCCTGTATGATTGCCAACGTGAAATCGCGGCTCAGGCAAACCTTGGAAGCGTTGTCCGGCAGAGGAGCAATTCTCGCACAAGCTGTGCGAGAATCTGAACGACTCCCCCGGGGAGAATCAGTAGCCAGGAGGCTCTCATGAGAACTCTCGTCATGCTATCTGTCGCCGGTCTGGTAGCGCTTTGCGTCGGGGCCGCTCACGCGGAAACCGAAGAGCATATCTACGGGGTTCTGCGGACATCCAAGGGCTACATGGTCGTCTGGAACGAATCGAAGGCACACTTCAAGGTCGAGCTTCCAGGCAAAGAGCTCAGACGTTCGGAAATTGAGGGGTTGGCCATTTTTATCGACCAGCATCTTTTTCAGATCCTGGTTGCCGATCTTTCTGACTTTGCCACAGGTGAGATCTCACCCAACGCGACTCTCGATCAGTACATGCATTACGAGCTGAAACATTGGCAGGACACGGCCGGCATGCCTATGCCAAGCACGGTCCATGCACGAGACCAATCGCAAGATAAAACATACATGCTGTGGGAGATTCGGTGGCCAGAACAGGCAATACAGAAAGATGAGTTAAAAGGTAAGGCGTCGATCAAGCAACTGTTTCTTACCGCCTTGGCGGGGGACAAAGTTATGATTGTCAGTCGTACTGTATTGGAAGGCGAGGATGAGGACGCTGCTTTGCAATATCTCAAAGATGTGGCGCGCACCTTGGTAATAAGCAGCGCCAGGATTGACATCAGCGAAATCCAGCGCCAGCTCCGAGGAGAGCACTAGTTGGCCGACTGGGATTTACAGCCGATCGGTGGGATCCCTGATGCCGACCACGTCCTCCTGGACTTGGCCCGCCGCGAATTTGCTCTCGCCGTAATTTGGTGGACAATCCGACCATGGCGATATCGACTGCTGATGCCAAGCGGCGCGTGGTCCTTCCTGCAGCAAGCCCCGGGGACGTTTTCGACATTCAGAGTCAGGGCGAAGGCCGCCTGCTCTTGGTCACGGCGCGAGAACGCGAACGTGAGGAAGTTTTGCGGCGGCTCTCTCGAACGTTGCCACTTCCTCGGCGCCCGACCGGAGATAGTTTAGGTGGATAACGCGGTCAATGAATCCCGGCTTTGCAGATTCCAAGTCTGGAGTGGCGAGAACCGCTTGAACGTCACCCGTTCCCTCGACTCCCGGGCTGGCAAGGAAATCACCCAGGGCATCCAAGGTGTCTCTCTTTGAGGCCCCGTAATGATGCTGGAGGGCGTAATAAGCCTCTGCAAGGACCCAGTCGGAGACGAGCACGCGATCCCCTGCCTTCTCACGCTCCAAGAGGAAATCCAAGGCCACGAGAGCCAAGTCGCGAGGCTCGCCTGTCAGCACTCGTACGAGGACGGAGGTGTCGAGGCCGACAATCACAGGTCGCGATCCCGAGCAACGCCTCGGGCGATGCTTTCACGGATCGTGTTCATGTCGTGCCGCGTCACAGCACGAGCGGTTTTTCCAAGGACACCGAACCAGGGCGGAATCGCTCGTCCCTCAAGCAGGCCCCGGGCTGCCGCAGCCTCACGAGCCGCAGGCTCAGGCGCCTCGTCTTGCCCGACATAGCGCTGGTAGAGCTCTACAGTCACCTCACCGACCGCCCGCTTCTCGAGAGCGCTCTTAGCTTTGACGAGGCGATAGAGCTCATCCGGAATTTCGATCGTCGCCTTCATGGGAACAGTAAACCGTATGGCGGGGGTTTCCGTCAAGCTCTTGGCGAGGAATCCGGTCATCGCAGCCCTTCAGGCCGCTGGAAAAGCCGCGCGTCAACTGGTAGTCGGGCACAGCAACAGCAAGAAGCGCCAGGGTTCCAGAGAGGGATTGGCGGACAGCCCGCCAATCAGCCTCCGGCGCACCCTCTTGCCGAACCGAGCCTGGCAGCGGCGGACTCTCCACCGCCGCCTCCACCGGCAAGCCGTTCGCCAGTCGAGCACACCGACTGAAGCTACCGGTGGCTGGGCGTCTTACCTGCACTTGCCCAACGCACCGGCGTTGAAGATGCTCGCTACCTCCTGGGGCGTCAACGCACGGTTGAAGATGTCGAGCTCGTCGAGGTCGCCGGCGAACCATCCCGACAGTGGCGAAGCCGCGGTGCGAGTGCCGATGCGCAAAGGGCTGTTATTCTTGAGAGAACCCAGCCGATCAGTGGGATCGCTGGTCCCGACTTGGAAGCCATTGTGGTACCAGCGAATCCCGGCGTGGCTGGTCCTGCTGACAGTGACCGCCAGGTGGTGCCATTTGCCATCCGTCAAATCAGGCGCTAGGACAGGCGAGAGATAGTTGGAGTAACCCGTGCCCAGCCCGTCGGCCAACTGGAGGCCTAGGGACCCATTAGACAAGAAGAAGTGGTAGCCCTTGACCGCCAGAGGCGTATCGATCCTCTTGTCGAGGATCGTCATGACGTTCGTTCCAGAAGGTTTGACCCGAATCCAAGTATCGATCGAAAAATTGCCCGGGCAGCTCGAGTAGCTGCCGAGGCAGGAGTCGGTGAGACCGGCAGGGCCGATATTCGTCACGATCGTGGAAGGAGACTCCACGTAGCTGGCGACGCCGTCGAATCTCAGGGCTCCGGCCACCTTTCCAGAGATCGGAGTGGGGCCGCCGACATTCGCGCCGGTGTTGCCCGTGGCAAGGTTCGCAGACAGGGCTCCTATGGTCTCGTCGAACGGGTACCAGGCAACCATTGTCGTGTTGGGAGTGGGCGAGCACATAGCCTGGTGCGAGAGGTACTCGAAGGCGCCGATGTCGGAGCCGTTGCCGCCCGCCGCGTCCGTCGTATTGGGATCGTCGATGGGCCGGGCGAACCCGCGCTGATCGGTGGTGAGGGGATTCCCGGTTGCTGGGTCGTGCGCCGCGCTGCCGTGGTCGATCGCGGGACTGCCAGGAAGGAGCGCAAGGGTCTGGGTAGGCCCGCCATTGCTTCGCAAGCCGTGGGGATCGAGCATTGGATTGAGCGGTGGATTTGAGCCAACCTGGTCGTGATTCACGCCGTTGGTAAAGCCGGAGCTGAAGTCGTTGCTGCCGATCAGGTTGTAGCCCTGAGAGATGAATGCGCCGGTAAGATCCGAACCCCGCATGCGATCATTGCCAGTGGCAGTCACGGTGTTGCCGGCAATGATCGTATTGCTGACATTCACCGTTCCCGCTTCGTTAGTAATGCCGCCACCTACGCTCCCTCGGGAGTTGCCACTGCTGTTGACGGAATTCCCGAAGACCGTGCTGTTGGTCAGGTTAAGGGTGGCCGTCGGGTAGGTGTAAATCGCTCCACCCGACCCGCTGCCGTCGACGCCATTGACGGTATTGCCGGTCAACGTGCTGTTGGTGATGTTCGCTCTGCCGGTTTGATAGTTGATGATCGCACCACCGGCGCAGCCGCCACCCCCAATGCCTGGGCTACTGCTGCTGGCGGAATTGCCGGAGAGGGTGCTGTTGACAACGTTCAGTATGCCGCCCCAATTGAAGATAGCGCCCCCGGAGCCCTGAATGCCGCCACTTACCGAATTCCCAGAGAGCGTGCTGTTGGTGATGGTCAACACGCCCTTGGTGACCTTGGTAATGCCGCCGCCATGGAGATCGCCGCTTGGCGCCCGTCCGTTGGCTATCGTCAGGCCGGAAAGCGTGACGTCGATGTCCAGGTGGATATGGCCGACCTGCAACACACGCACCTTGTGGTCGCCGCTGATGGTCAACAGGTTTGCGCCCGGCCCCTGAATCGTTAGGCTCTGATCAATCTCTAGCTGGCTCTTCAGTGTGATCGGACTGGCGACCGTCGTGGCGAAGGTGATCCTGCTGCCGGGGCAAGGGTTGACGAGGGCGTCGCGCAACGAGCCTGGACCGCTGTCGGCATTGTTGTTCACGATCGGATCCGTCACGCAGGCTGCCGCCGGCCAGCTTACCGAAGCGAGCAAGAGGGCGGCAATAAGGGGGGTAAAGCACGATCTTCTGATAGTCATATCTATTTCTCCTGGGGCACCTTTTCGGGGTCCCTCGGTCCTCGTTAATTAATTGTCCGGAATATCCGAACGCAAGAGGACAAGGGCAAGCGGTATGCCAGCCGGAGAGAATCGTGAAAGGCCAACGAATTCAATGGGTTGGAGATCCGAGACCGGCTGGCCTGGGCGCCAGAGCTAGGGTGAGGTTACCAGTGGCTATGGCAAACTCACCCGAGGTGTAGCGAGCCCGTAGGAGATCCCTACGGGCTCTCGCTTTATGAGCCTTGACCTTAGTCGCGCCGGAAGAGGACATCGACGAAGAAGTTGCTGCAGCTGGTGGTTTGGGGGAAGGCGCCGGCGGGAGATCCCCAGTAGCCTCCCGTGGCGGTGAGCGGACCATTGGTGATCGGCGAGGAAAGCCCGCAGAAGGTCTTGACCTGCATGGTGTTGGTGTTCACCGACACCCGGTAGTGATTGCCGGGATAGATCCGGATGGGCGACGTCAGGTCGACCTGCACCCAGCCCGAGCCGCCGCTGGAGTAGGTGGCCTGCCTCATCAGCGTGCCCACTTCGTTCCACAGTTTGAGGGTGTTGGTGCCCTGCTCGCCCGGCGCCCGGTAGAACCGCAGGCCGGTGACGCGTCCACCTTGCGAAATGTCAAACACTGTGGCCACTTCGTAGCCGGGTGTTGCGTCGATGACGCTGGCCGGCGTCTGGGTGGTGAAGATGGTGGACTCCAAGGTGTCGAGACAACCGTGGTGGAGGTTCACGTAATTGAAGACGGCGTTCTTCGAAGGCGACGAATACGGCGTGTACGCAGCCGCCGGCACGATACGGCACATGACGTAGAGCGAGGCCATGCTCGCCGGGAGACACTGCGCCCCCAGCCCGTAGTCCTCGTCGTGATCGGAGCCGAAGAGGTGGGAGACCTCGTGCGCGAAGAGGTTGTCTCCTTGCGCCAGCAACGATCCGTTCAGGTCGGGCATCACGAAATAGGATCGGGTGGCGCCGCAGACGGAGCCAGTCCCGTTGGCCTGACCGGAATCGAGGCTCTTGCCGCTGATCAGGCCGGCGAGATCCCGTTGCACGGACCCCATCTGGGAGTTCCAGCGATTGACGAACTCGGTGATCAGGCCGGGTGTGCTTTCTGAGTTGTAGGGATCGTCCACAATGGTCCAGTAGACGGTATAGGTAAGTTGAAGAGTGAGGAAGAGCTCCCGCTCGAGAACGCCGTTGGCCCGGTTGACGGACTGCAGGACGTAATAGCCGGCGTAATCGCCATATCGCTGGTAGTACTCGTAATCGGTTTCGAGCGCGAGCTCGGCCCGGCGGATGGGATGCGCGAAGCTCTTCTCCACGAAAGGTTTTTTCGCCGCATCGCTGCGCGAGCGCGGTCCTGCGATCATGCCGGAGATCTCTCCCGACCCGCAGTAGGCTCGAGACTCCTCCCGGACGCTGTCGTTGTCGTAGACCACCACCCCGGAGGCGCGAGGATCGCCGGTGTGCCGGGCGAGAGAATCGATGAAGAGCCAGCCCTCACGGCTGCGGATATACCCTTCGAATTTTTCCGGGAGCACGAGCACGCGGACGCTGCTCTCCGGGTCGCCCGCGACCCGGCCCTTGTAGGTGGCCACCGGCCGTGATGGCTCCACCACGGGTCCATGAGCGGTCATGAGGACGCTCTTGAACCTGGGGGCGCGCACGTCGGCAGGCTCGAGCTCCAGGTTGAGGATCCGATCTCCAAGGTCGAGCTCGACCTTGCCGTTTTTGATCACCTGCTGTTGGATCTTCAAGGTATCGAGATCGTAGGCCTCCCAGCGTTGGAACCGTGCGTTGAGCTGGCGCTGGACGGCTGGCGCCGGTTGCCTGGTGATTCCAAAAATGGCCGCGGAGTCGTCCACGGGCGGCCTGGCGAAGGCGGGACCGCAGGCCAGCGCCATGAGGATCATCAACCAACAGAACGAGATCTTTTCCTTTCGGTACATGAGACGAGCTCCTTTCGTTTGGGTCTCCGGACATCGGGACCCCTTGTTTCTACCGACTCATGCGCTGCGGGCTGTGGAACTCCGTCACGTTTGGAGCTTGACAAGGTTTCGAGCTCGACGGCGCATCTCTGGAGAAAGGAGGAAGTGGAGATGAGAGCGAAGACAAAGAGGCTTGGCAGGTGGATGTTGGCCGTCTTGATCGGTGCCCTGTGGATTGTCCCGGCGGGAGCCACGACTCTGATCCGCCAGAGCCTGGAGAGTCTCGTGGCCGACCACAGCCGAATCGTCGTCGGCGAAGTCCTGGAGGCTCACTCCTACTGGAACCGGGACGGGACCTCCATCCTCACCGACGTGCGATTCGCCGCCGGCGAAATCGTCAAGGGAAATCTGAAAGACAAGGAATTCACCATTACCTTGGTGGGCGGGCGCGTCGGAGGCTTGACGACCGTGCTCGTGGGAGGTGCAGAGCTGGTTCCCGGCCGTTCTTATTTGCTGTTCCTGAACGAGCAGAACCTGGCGGGCGCCAAGGGCGTGCTCACGGTGCGGGAGCACGTTCAGGGCGCGTTCGACATTCAGCAGGGTCAGGACGGCCCGCGCGCGGTCAGTCACCCACAAGGGAAATGGTTTCCATGCCTTCAGCGCCTCGGTGCCGAGCAGCCTCAAGGATGGCCATTATCACAACGTCATCGTTCGCAACGCTCGTACTGGCGCCAGCCTGACCGGCACCGGGCAGAGCGTCATCTGCCGGGTTGGCATGTTTCCAACCCAGACACCCGCGTCTTTCATCGACACGCTGGGCACGAGCTGGTCCGTCGGCAATGTGTTCAGCTCCTCGAAGCCGGGGAAAGTGACCCATCTGCGCTATTACAAGGCGGCTGAGGAGACAGGGCTTCACACCCTCAAGCTGTGGACCGAGAGCGGCACGCTCCTGGGTTCGGTGGAAGTCAACTTCGGAACCGGTGAGGGCTGGGTCACAGGACAACTTCTGCCGAGCCTCTCGATCCAGGCCAACACCCACTATGTGGTGACGGTCACGACCTCGACCAAGCAGTCGAAAACCTCGTGCGGTCTCTCGCCTCCGATCACCAATGGCCCGCTCACGGCCCTGGGCGGCCGGTGGCTCGAAGGCAACGGGATCTTCCCGACGACAACCAGTTGCAGCAACTTCTGGACGGACGTCTATTTCGATCAGTGAGGAGCCTTTGCGTCCGGCGTGAGGGGATTCCCCGGCTTGCTTCGTTACCCTCGGCAAGGCAGCCAATCAAGGCACGCCGCCGAAGCTAAGGAACCAAAGTCCATGAAAAAGAAACTCAAGAAGCTCGCGCTGGCCAAGGAGACCGTCCGGAACCTGGATGAGAAGGATGCCAGTTTCGTGAATGGCGGTATCAGTGGCAGCGCCTGCACGAACCCTACCTGCATCAAGCTTTGTCCGTTCACCAAGGACTGCTAGAAGCCTCGAGATACCGGGTGGGCGGTCTTAAGGCCGTCCACCCGAACCCACGCTGCCGCAAGTCTGGTCAGCGCTCCCAGGGAGGCCCCCAGGATATAGTTGGCCGATGCCGATCGTCCTGGCCGCGGCCACCAGCGATATCTCGCGGATCTTCATCGAGCTCGGCGCGGCGATCGTCGGGCTGGCGGTGCTGGCGCGCCTGGCGAGCCGGTGGGGATTTTCAGCCATCCCGCTCTATCTGCTGGCGGGCCTCGCGTTCGGCAACGGCGGCCTCTTGCCGCTCAACGTCACCCAGGAGTTCGTTCACATCGGCGCGGAGATCGGCGTCGTCCTGCTGCTGTTCATGCTGGGTTTGGAGTACACGGGCGAGGAGCTGGGGGCGAACCTGCGGACGGGGCTGCCTTCGGGCCTGGCGGATTTCGCGCTCAATTTCCTGCCGGGGCTCCTCGCCGGCTTCCTGCTGGGATGGGGAACGCTTGCCGCCGTCCTGCTGGGGGGCGTGACGTGGATCTCCTCGTCGGGAGTGATCGCCAAGGTGCTGGGAGAGCTTGGGCGGATGAACAATCCGGAAACGCCGGCGATTCTCTCCGTGCTCGTTTTGGAGGATCTCGCCATGGCGCTCTACCTGCCGCTCGTCTCGGTGCTGCTCGTCGGTCGCGGCTGGCGGGAGGGAGTGATTTCCGTGCTGATCGCTCTGGCCACGGTGGGGATTGTGCTGTTTGTCGCCTTGCGGTTCGACAAGGCGATCAGTCGCGCGGTCTCGCATCAGTCGGACGAGATCATCCTGTTGAGCACCTTCGGCCTCGTTCTGTTGGTGGCGGGCGTGGCGCAAAGGCTTCAGGTGTCGGCGGCAGTGGGGGCTTTTCTGGTGGGCATCGCGCTGACGGGCGCGATCGTCGAGCGGGCCCACCGGATGCTGGCACCGTTACGCGATCTGTTCGCTGCCACTTTCTTCTTCTTTTTCGGCCTCGAGATCGACCCGGGCAGCTTGCCGAAAGTGCTGCCGCTGGCCGTGGCTCTCGGCGTGGTGACGGCGTTCACCAAGCTCTTGACCGGCTGGCTGGCGGCGCGCCGCGCAGGGATCGAGGGCGCCGGTCGCTGGCGGGCCGGAGCCGCGCTCGTAGCACGCGGCGAGTTCTCCATCGTCATCGCGGGCTTGGGGGTGAGCGCGGGCCTGGAGCCGCTGCTGGGTCCGCTGTCGGCGGCCTATGTGCTGCTGCTCGCCGTGCTCGGTCCCATCCTGGCGCGCTTTGTAGCGCCCGAGCGCAAATCTCTCAGCTCCCAGGCGGCATGATCAGGATTCGCCGCTTGCTCGCCTTGGCGTTTGCCGCTCTGCTTTGGACGTGCGCCGGAAACCAGGCTCTTCTGCACCCCGAAGCGCCGGCGATCAACCGGCAGGCACCCGAGCGATTCCGGGTGCAACTGGAGACGAGCAAGGGTTGGGTCATGCTCGAAGCTCATCGCGAGTGGGCTCCACTCGGCGCTGACCGCTTTTACAATCTCGTCCGGCTGGGTTACTACGACGAGGCGCGCTTTTTCCGGGTGATCTCCGGCAAGTGGGCGCAGTTCGGTATCCATGGCGATCCGCGGGTTTCGGCTCTCTGGCGAGGGAGGACGATTCCGGATGATCCGCGCCGCGAGTCGAACCAGCGTGGCAGGGTCGCCTTCGCGTTTGCCGTCCCCAACGGCCGGACGACTCAGGTGTTCATCAATCTGAGGGATAATTCCGAGACTCTCGACGCGCAGGGATTCGCGCCGTTCGGAGAGGTGATCGAGGGGATGGACGTGGTCGACGCGTTGAACGCCGAGTACGGCGAAACGGCGGGGGGCGGGATTCGCGGCGGCAAGCAGGAGCCGCTGTTCGCCGGCGGTAATCGATATCTCGCCGGCGAGTTCCCGCGGCTCGACTTCATTCGCCGGGCAAGGGTAATGAAATGATGGCCACTCTGGAGGAAATATGACGCCAAGGTCCCGGATCGCTCCCGTTCTCGTTGCTCTGGGTCTTTTTGCCGTGGCCGCCCTGCCAACGGCCGCCGCCTCCTATCCCGATCCGGTTGAAGGGGATTTCATCCTCCACGATTTCCGGTTTGGCACCGGTGAGATTCTGCCGGAGCTGAAGCTTCACTATCGAACGATCGGCCATCCGGTGCGCGATGCTCAAGGGATCACCCGCAACGCCGTTCTGGTGCTCCACGGCACTACGGGTGCGGGGACCAATTTCGTTTCAGAAACCTTTGCCGGCAAGCTCTTCGGTCCCGGGCAGTTGCTCGATGCGGCGCGCTACTTCATCGTGCTGCCGGACGGCATCGGTCACGGTCAATCGAGCAAGCCGAGCGACGGTCTTCACATGCGTTTCCCTCACTACACTTATGACGACATGGTGACCGCTCAGTACCGGTTGCTCACCGAGGGGCTCAAGGTCAACCATTTGTTCCTCGTCATGGGCACGTCGATGGGGGGCATGCATTCCTGGGTGTGGGGAGAAGCGCATCCCGGATTCATGGACGGCCTCGTGCCATTGGCCAGCGCGCCGACCCAGATCGCCGGCCGCAACCGGATGATGCGCAAGATGGCGATGGACGCCATTCAGGGCGACCCGGAATGGCGGCACGGCGAATATCAGGCGCAGCCGCGGCAGGGCATGATGGGTTTTCTTCACCTCTTCCTGATGATGACGAGCAGCCCCCTGCAGTGGCAGAAGACGGCGCCCACCCGCGATCAGGCGGACGCGTTCCTCGCCGAGCAGATGGCGCGCCGGCTGGCGACGCTGGACGCCAACGATGCTCTCTATGCCTTCGACGCCTCGCGGGACTACGATCCTTCGAAGGATCTGGAGAAGATCACGGCGCCCGTCCTCGCCATCAACTCGGCCGACGATCAGGTCAATCCCCCCGAGCTGGGGCTGATGGAGAAGCTGATGCCGCGCGTCAAACACGGAAAGTACGTGCTGATTCCAATCAGCGACGAAACGCGCGGGCATGGCACCCATTCCTTGCCGGCGGTTTGGGGACGATATCTGGAGGCGTTCCTCAAGGAGCTGACGGGCAAGTAGCCCGGGCATTCCCGCGCACGGTATCCTGTTGTCCCTCGGGGACGCCATGCCGGATCACGATCACCTCGCCCAGCGAATTCACGAGCTGCCTGACAAGCCCGGCATCTACATCTTCAAGGATGCCGGCGGCAAGGTTCTGTACGTCGGCAAGGCGAAGTCGCTGCGCAAGCGGGTGACCTCGTACCTGACGCGGGACCACGAGCCCCGCCTGGCCGTCATGATGGCCGAGGCCGTGGACCTGGAGTTCGTGGTCACCGACTCCGAATCCGAAGCCCTGCTGCTCGAAAACAACTGGATCAAGAAGAAGAAGCCGCGCTACAACATCCTGCTGCGGGACGACAAGACCTACCCGTATCTCCGCATCACCCTGCAGGACGAGTATCCGCGCATCGCCTTCACCCGTCGCATCCGCGACGACGGCGCCGAGTACTTCGGTCCGTTCCTGCCGGGCGGGCTGGCGCGCAAGGCCATCAAGCTGGTCCAGAAGCTGTTCCAGATCCGCGTCTGCCGCATCGAGATCGACGGCTCGCTGGCGCGGCCGTGCCTGTACTTCGACATGCACCGCTGCCTCGGCCCCTGTGTCGCCGGCTTGACCACGAAGCAGGCGTACGGCGAGGCGGTGGACGAGGCGCGGCTGTTCCTCGCCGGCCGCAACGAACAGCTCGCCAAACGGCTCAAGCGGGAGATGTGGGAAGCCGCGGAGGCCGAGGATTACGAGCGGGCGGCCCAGCGGCGGGACACGCTGGCCGAAGTGGAGGCCATCTCACAGCGGCGCAAGCTGTCGTCGGTGGAGGACGAGGATCTGGACGTCTACGGCGTCCACATCTCCGGCGGCAACGCGGCCGTGGCGTCGCTGATCATGCGGGGCGGTCAGGTGCTGGATAGCCGGGAGCTGTTCTGGGAGGGCGTCGGCCACATCACGCCCGAGTTCCTGCTGTCGGAGGTGCTGCCCCAGGTCTACGACCGCACGACCTTCATTCCCAAGGAGATCCACCTGCCGGTGGCGATCGAAGGCGAAGAGGCGCTCGTCGACTGGCTGTCGGAGAGGAAGGGCGAGAGGGTCTACCTGCGGATGCCCTCGCGGGGACCGAAAGCCGAGCGGGTGGCGCTTGCCATGCACAACGCCGAGCTGGCCCATAAACGGCGTTTCCGGGGCCTCAAGGTCGCGCCGGGTGCCACGGCTTTGGAGCGGCACCTGGGGCTGGAGGAGCCGCCGCGGCGCATCGAGGGCTTCGACATCTCCCATTTCCAGGGCGGTGAGACGGTGGCCTCCATGGTGGTGTGGGAAGAGGGGCGGATGCGCAAGAGCGACTACCGCAGCTTCAACATCCGCGATCTCACCCAGCCGGACGATTTCGCTTCCATGCGCCAGGCGGTCGAGCGGCGCTACCGGCGGGTGCTGGAGGAGACGGGTGCGATGCCCGATCTGATCCTGATCGACGGCGGGCGCGGCCAGCTCAACTCGGCGCTCGCGGCGCTCGCAGAGCTCGGGGTGGAGGAGACCTCGATCTGCTCGCTGGCCAAGCGGGAGGAGGAGATCTATCTCCCGGAGCTTCCCGAGCCCCTCCGCCTGGGACGGGACGACGCCGGATTGAGATTGCTCCAGGAGATTCGCGACGAGGCGCACCGCTTCGCCGTCTCCCGCCATCGCGCCCGCCGTTCGGCGCGCACGTTGCACAGCCGGCTGGACGAGCTGGCCGGCGTCGGCCCGCGCCGCCGCAAGCTGCTGATCCAGACTTTCGGCAGCCCTCAAGGCGTGAAGGAGGCCAGCCTCGAAGATCTCCAGAAGGCTCTGGGACCCGCCGTGGGCGAGCGCATCTTCTCGCAGCTCCACGCCGAGTCCCACCAGGACTCTGCGCTGCCCGACGTCTCGGTCTAAAGCGGCCGGGGAACCCGTTTCAGGATGTAGATCGCCTGCCGGTTGCCTTTGAAGACGAAGGGACCGGGCAGGCTCCTCTCGGAACCGAAAGTCGCCTCGAGGTGATAGTTCTGCAAGATCCACTCGCGCATCGGCGGCTGGATCAACGGATGCCCGTCAGCAGCCTCGATCTCGCCGAGAACCAGGTAGTTGAACCGGCGGCTGCAGACGCGATTCCAGGCCTTGTTCCACGGCCGTATCGCCGTCTCGCTGGGGAGGTTGTCGACGCGGCTGGGCAGAAAAGAGAGCTCCTCGGCGAACAGGATGCGCTGGTCGGGCTGGGCGTGATGGGCGAGCCAATTCAACGCGGCCGTCCGCGAGTCCTCCAGCCGGAATTGGGAACCGGAATATTGGTAGAGGGCGGGAGCGAAGAGGACGACTGGGAGGATCGCGGCGGCCAGGTCCAATCCCAGGGGCCGGGCGAGCCGGCGGCGGAGGCCGGCGTAGAGGAGGGCGGCGAGCGCGCAGCCCAGGGGCACCAGCGGTAGGAGGTTGCGGAAGGCCCGGAACGGATACGGCATCGCCAGCAGGAGAGTGGCCGCGGCAAAGAGCGCCCAGCCGCACACCGGGCGCCGCCACTGATGGTCGCGCAGGGCGACGGCGAGGCCGGCCGCCACCAAGGCGAGGAAGACGAAACCCAGCTCAGGGTGCTCGAGCGGCAGGTCCCACTCCGCCCGGTGGACGGCCTGATCCCAGAAAGAGCCCAGCTTGAGGGAGTCATAGAACTGCGTGATCTCCCGCGTGGCCGCCAAAACGTCCGCCGTCCGCAGGGCGAGGGCGGGCATGGCGGCGAGTAGGGCCGCCACCGTGGCCAACCCGGCAAGGAGGAGCCGGCGGAGCTTTTCGCTCCAGGTCGCCGCCGAGAGGAGAACGGCGAGAGCTGCCGGCAGGCAGACGAGGACGGCAGGGTACTTGATGGCCGCGGCCAGGCCGGTCATGGCCCCCGCCAGGATCGCGTCGCGCCGTCCATGGCGCCCGTCGCGCGCCCCCTCGGCAAAAATCAGGGCTGCCAGCACGAAGAAGGCCGCCAGCGGATTGACGTTGACGATCGTGCTGCGGGCCACGAGGGCCGGTACCCACGCCGCGAGCCAGGCGGCGAAAAAGCCGGCGGCCGGGCCGGCGAGGCGCCGGGCGAGCAGGCCGGTCAATATCACCACGCCGAGGGAGAACAACAGCGTTACCAGCCGGCCGATGACGACGAGGTCCACCGGCTCCAGGATGTCGTAGTACCGAGGCGGGCTGCGCGACAGGTCGTCGCTCAGCGGGTGGCCGTGGATGGCAGCGTAGACGGGGGACCAGGCGACGGCCGCTCCGGCGACCAGGTAGAGAGTGAGCGAGCCGTAGTAGTAGTTGTCCGGCTCCCAGGTCCGCTTCGCCAGGAGGTGGAGCGCGTGGTGAAGGACATGCCCTTCGTCCACGTAGCTCATGTAGGGGAGGCCGGCCGGAAGCGCCGGCAGGCGCAAGGCGGCGGCGAGGACCAGGAGGGCGCATACGGCGGCCAGAGATTTCCAGCGCATTCTATGAATTAGTACGAAAAGCGTGGCAGTTTCGTTGGGCCGAGCGCGCAGTCACGGCTTTGCGCGGTAGAATGCTGGTCATTGCATGTCGAATTCAATCAGCTTTGAGCAGCGCCCGACGGACGAAGAGCTCCGGCTTTTCCTCGACCGCATCGGTCGCAGGCTGGCGGATCATCCGCCGGGCCTGGATCCGGAGGCCCACCGGCAGAGGGTGGCGGGATTGTTGCGGGACGTGGGAGAAGCCAACTTCTATCATCTCCTGAGTATCCCTCCGACCGCCAAGGCGCACGAGGTGCACGAAGCCTACGACCAGATCGCCCGGCTGGTTCACCCCGCCAATGCCGGGCGCCTCGGTCTCTCCGGGCGGGAGGGTGTGCTGGAGATGCTCTTCGAGCGCCTCACGCTGGCTTACCTGACCCTCATCCAGATCGATCGGCGCAAGGTCTACGACCGGAACCTCGATCCGGGAGTGTGGGGGGCTGCCGGCTCGGGGGCCGCCCCGGAGCAGCGCCGCGAGGAAGTGCGGGAGGTCGCCCAGAATTACTACCAGCGGGCGATGGCGCTGGTTGCCGATCGCGACTATCACTTTGCCATCGAGCTGCTGCAACAGGCCGTGCGGGTGGACGACAGCCGGCCCGAGTATCTTGTCCTCCTGGGCACCTTGCAAGCGAAAAACTCCCGCTGGTTGCGAGTGGCCGCCGAGAACCTGGAGCGGGCCACCAAGCTGGGCTCGCGGGATACCGAGCTGCCGGCGCTGCTGGCGAGGGTGCGGGAGCGTCTCGCCGCCGGCGAGGCCCTGCGGCCACCCACCGCGGACAGCGATTCCTCGTCCGAGGCACGGCGGATGGGCCTGGACGGACCGGAGGTGGAAGTCCTGAATCCCGACGGCGACGAGCTCGACGTGCCGTGGCCGACGTCGAATCGGCGGAGCCGGCGGTAGGCCCGCAGGGACACAGGCGCTAACTCGGCCTCAGAGCGCCCCCGCCCGAAGACCCTCACCCCTGCCCCTCTCCCGCCCCCTCCCACCCCCCACACCGGGAGAGGGGAACCCGGTTGGAGCGGTCTTGCTTTTTCTCCCTCTTCTCCCGGTGTGGGGGGTGGGAGGGGGCGGGAGAAGAGGGTCGGGGTGATGAGGGTCTTGGGCGGGTGAAGGCCGGCATGGGATACAATAACCTCTGCTGGAGAGCTCCAGGTGGTCGCTTCGCACGGCTTTCGGGCCGGCGCGGAGAGGAAAGTCCGAGCTCCTACGGGCGGCAGGCTTGCTAACGGCGAGGCGTGGCGACGCGACGGAAAGTGCAACAGAGAATAGACCGCCGGGTGCCTTTGGGCGTTCGGTAAGGGTGAAACGGTGCGGTAAGAGCGCACCGCTCGGCCGGCGACGGACGAGGCTAGGTAAACCCCCTGCGGAGCAAGACCAAATAGGGGAACGGACTTGCGGGCTGCCCGTCCCGCCTCCACGTCCGGTTCGCCGGGCGCGGGGCCGTTTCCGGGTAGGTTGCTCGAGGCCGGCGGCAACGCCGGTCCCAGAGGAATGACCACTGTCCGGCGCTTCGGCGCCGGGGATACAGAACTCGGCTTACGGAGCTCTCCGGCGCTTTGATTCTTCCTGCACATCTGCCGCCTCCAGCCGGCCCCGGCGACCGGGTTGGAGTGGCTGCCCTGTCCGGTCCCGTCGATCCCGGCCGTCTCGAAGCGGGAGTGGAAGCCCTGCGGCGCCTGGGTTTCGAGCCGGTGCTGGCGGACAATCTACGAATGCGGCACGGCTTGTTCGCGGGCAGCGACGCCGATCGTCTCGCCGCCTTCCACCGCCTGGCGGCCGATCCCGATCTGCCGGTCATTCTCTTTGCCCGCGGCGGCCATGGCGTGCTGCGGATCCTCCCCGGCCTTGACTGGGATCTTCTCTCCCGCCGGCCCCGGGCCTACATGGGCTTCTCCGACCTGACTCCTTTCCTGCTGGCGGTGGTGAGCCGGCTGGGGCTGGTGGCCTTCCACGGTCCCATGGTGGCGGCCGATCTGGCACGCGGGCTCTCGCCCGAGGATGAGGCGTCGTTCCTCGCCGCCCTGGCCGGCCGATATCCGGCTGAGTTGCCGTTGACCGCCGTCCTCAGGCCGGGGAGCGCACGGGGGCCGCTGCTGGGCGGTTGCCTCAGTCTGTTGACCTCAACGCTGGGCACGCCCTGGGCTCCCGACCTCGCGGGCGCCGTCGTCTTCTGGGAGGACGTCAACGAACCGCCCTACCGTATCGACCGCATGTTGACCCACCTGGGCCTGTCGGGTACTCTGGAAAGCATCGCGGGCATGATCGTCGGCCACCTCGGAGAGCCCCAGGAACCTGGGCGGGAGGCGATCGATTGGCCGGCGCAGATCGCCGACAGCCTCGCCCGCTACTCCTGGCCGCTCGCCTTTGGACTGGCGAGCGGCCATGTGCCGCCGAACCGCACTCTCCCCTTGGGGATGCTGGCGCGGTTGGACGCTGAGGCAGGCCGGCTCGTACTGGGTGAGGAATAGGGTCCGATGGCCAATCCAGTTTTCAAGACCACCAGCAATTCGGGCCCCCCGGGTCCTGCCCTGCCCAAGAAGGGCTACACCTCCGAGCACAAGGCGGGGGAGTACGTTTTTCACGAGGGCGATCTGGGCACGGAGATGTACATCATCAACGAGGGCAAGGTGGAGATCCTCAACCTCGTCGGCGACGACGAGCAGATCCTTGCCGTCCTGGAGAAGGGGGACTTCTTCGGCGAGATGTCGGTGCTGGAGGACCTCCCTCGGGCGGCGTCGGCACGGGCGTTGACCGACATTCGCCTGCTGCAGATCAACGGCTCGACGTTCGATCAGCTCCTCCAGGGCAACCCCGAGATCGCCGTGCGCATGATGCGCAAGCTCTCCCGGCGGTTGCGCGAGACGGACGAGATGCTGAAGTCGTTCCTGGGCACCAAGATCACGGCCTCCCGCGAAATGCCGCGGCCGGAGGCGCAGGTGCCGGCGGAGGGGCCGGAAAAGCTGGTGCACGTCCCCTCGGGAATGGAGTTTCCCCTTTCCACCGGCCCGGAGACCACCATCGGCCGCAAGGACCCGGTGACCGGCATCTACCCCGACATCGACCTCACCCCGGTGGACACCCAGCGTTCGGTGAGCCGCCGCCATTCCAAGATCTACCGCCGCGGCGGCAAGTTCTTCTTCGGCGAGGAGATCGGCACCATGAACAGCACCTTCCTGAACGGCAAGCGTCTGGAGACCGGCGTTCCCTCGGAGATCCGCCAGGGCGACGAGGTGCGGTTCGGAGTGGTGATCCTGCGCTTCGAGGGCGTGTAGATTCGCATTCTCCTGATCGCCAACACCCTGCCGCCCCGGGACGTTTCCGGCGTTGGCGAACAGGTGCTACAGTTGGCGGCCGGCCTGCGGGAGCCAGGGGATCGGCCTGGAGATCAGGTGGAGGTGCTGGGCCGCGGGCCCGGTGGGGCCGCGGGTCCGAAGGTGTTCTTTCCCCTCTTGGTGGTGCCGGCGGTCTGGCGGGCGCTCCGCCGCTTCCGGCCTCACGTCGTGCAAGTCCACGAGTCGGACGGAGCGCTGGCGGCCCTGCTGGTGGCGGTCGTGGGAGCGCTCCTCGTGCCGCGCCCCCTGCTGGTGGCCCTCCTGCAAGTGAGCTACATCGAGGAGAGGCGAGCGGTCCGCCCGCTGGTCGCCGCGGGACGGGTGCTGGGCCGGCCGGGAGCCGTCGAGCTTCGCTTTCGCTGGCTGAAGGCCCCGCTGCAGATCGTGCTGGGCTGTCTCACCGCCTGGGTTGCGGATCTGGTTCTGGCGCCGAGCGCGGTCACCGCCGCCGAGATCCGCCGCGACTATCGGGTGGACGCCGTGGGAGTGGTCCCCAACGCCACGGGTGGCCTGGTGGTGGAAAAGGCGTCCGCCGAGGTCCCCGAGGGACAGCCGGGCTACCTGCTCTTCGTCGGCCGCCTGCGCATCCGCAAGGGCGTCGAGGTGCTGCTGGAAGCTCTGCGCGGCTCCCGCGAAGCTCGCCCTGCCGAGCTGCGGATCGCCGGCGACGGCGAGCACCGGGAGCGGCTGGAAGGGCGGGTGAGGAAGTTGGACCTGGGGAAGGCGGTGACCTTCCTCGGCACGTGCGACGCTGGACGGGTGCGCCGGTTGCTGGCAGGCGCGGCGGCATTGGTGGTGCCCTCGATCTACGAGGGGATGCCGCTGGTGGTATTGGAAGCCATGGCGGCTGGCGTGCCGGTGGTGGCCAGCGCCGTCTCCGGCATTCCCGAGGTCGTGGAGGACGGAGAGACCGGCTGGCTGGTGCCGCCGGAAGATCCGCGGGCTCTCGAGCGGGCCCTGGAGGACGTTCTGGCGCGGCCGCAGGAGGCGCGGCGCCGGGGCGAGGCCGGACGGCGCCGCGTCGAAGAGCGATACCGCCCGGCCAACGCGGCTGCCCGCTGGCGGGAGGCGGTGCTCGCCTCCCGCTTGAACGTTGCAAGCGAGGACTTTGGAGGATTGTCTGAATGATGGGACGAGCCCTGCTGATCGTCGGCGCCATGGCGACGCTCGGCGTCATCGCCGCCGCAGTGGCAGGTTACACGCTGCACGGCCCGACCGATACCAATATGCCGCTCCACGTGCTCATCGCGCTGGCGTCGAGCCTGCTGCTGCTGTTCTCCCACTGCTGGATCATGTTTTACCTCATCGGCACCGGCAAGGCGATCAAGGACGCGGTGAAAGAGAACGGCCTCGAGCCCGCCATCGTCGAGGAGACCAAGCGCTTCAAAAACGAGTCCTACCCTTGGCTGATGCTGGCCATGGGGCTGGTGATGGCGGCCTTTATCCTCGGGGGCGGTGTGGCCACGGGCTCCGTTCCGCGCTGGGTCCATCACGTCCTCTTCTATCTGGCGGTGGCGGCTCAAGGGTATGCCCTGTGGATCGAGCGGCGGGTCCTGACCGAAAACGAGCGCCTGATGACGGATGTGGACCGCCGGCTCGCCGCGGCTCCGGCTCGGGCGGCTGCGCGGTGATCGTTGCCGAAATGGTTGTGAAATGACCCCGAATCTCGCCTTCATTGCCGCGGTGCAGCTCCTGTTGCTGCTGCTCGCGGTCTCCATTCACGGCGCGGCACAGGCCTGGATGGCGGCGCTTTGCGGGGATCCCACGGCGAGCCAACTCGGCGGCACGAGTTTGAATCCGTTACGCCACTTCGACCTCCTGGGCTCGCTGCTGTTCCCGGCGCTTCTGCTCGCTTTCGGCTTTCCGGTTTTCGGCTGGGGCCGGCCCCTCCCCGTGGTGGACGCCAACTTGCGGCGGCCGGGATGGGACGGCATTCTCGTCGCGGCGGCCGGACCGGCGGCGAACCTGCTGCTTTCCGCTGTCGCCACAGTGGCGCTCATCGTCGGCGTCCACATGCTGGGGGCAGAGGCGCGGCAGGCGGCTTACGCCTCGCTGACCCTGCCGCTGGGAATGGAAAAGGTCGGCTCGTTTCCAGTCATGTTCACCCTGGTGCGGATGGCTTCGATCAACGCCTGTGTGGCGGCGTTCCAGCTCGTTCCCCTGCCACCGCTCGACGGCGGGCAGATCGCGTTGCGCCTGCTGCCGCCCGACTGGGCCGCGCGGCTTGCCGCCATCCGCCCCTATGGCTTTATCATCGGGGTTCCGGCCGGACTGGCCCTGGCATTCCTGGTGCTCCTGCCGTTCTACGGTCTGCTGGCCGTGGTGATCAATCTCGCCTGAGAGGGGGACCGAGAAGTGACTGAACAGAAGACCGTGCTCTCGGGCATGCGCTCGACGGGCAAGATCCACCTGGGCAACTACTTCGGAGCCCTCAAGAACTGGATCGGGTTGCAGGACAGCTATCGCTGCTATTACTTCGCGGCCGACTGGCACGCCCTGACCAGCGACTACGCCGATCCCTCGGAGATCGCCGCCAACACCCTGGAGATGGTGATCGACTGGCTCGCCGCCGGGCTCGATCCCGCGAAGTCGACGATCTTCATCCAGTCCATGGTGCCGGATCACGCCGAGCTGCATCTGCTGTTCTCGATGATCACGCCGCTCGGCTGGCTGGAGCGCGTGCCCACCTATAAGGAGCAGATGCAGCAGATCGAGAACAAGGATCTCTCCACCTACGGTTTCCTCGGCTACCCCGTGCTGCAGACGGTGGACATCGCCGTCTACCGCGCCCATTTCGTGCCGGTGGGCGAGGACCAGGCGAGCCATCTCGAAATCAGCCGAGAGATCGTGCGCCGCTTCAACTATCTCTACCAGCGCGAGGTCTTTCCCGAGCCGCAAGGTCTGTTCACGCCCGCCGCCAAGGTGCCGGGCATCGACGGCCGCAAGATGTCGAAGTCCTATGGCAATGCCATCAATCTGTCGGATTCACCGGACGTCATCCGCCAGAAGTGCATGCAGATGTTCACCGATCCGCAGCGCCTGCGGCGCAGCGATCCGGGGAGGCCCGAGGTCTGCAACCTCTATGACTTCCACAAGCTGGTGTCGCCCCCCGAGGTGCAGGAGAGGGTGGCCCGCGAGTGCCGGGCGGCCACCATCGGCTGCGTCGACGACAAGAAGCTGCTGGCGCAGATCCTCATCGACTACCTGGAGCCCATGCGCCGCCGCCGTGAGGAGCTGGATCGCGATACGGTCTACGACATCCTGCTGGACGGTTCGAAGAAGGCACGGGAACGCACGGCCGAGACTTTGGAACAGGTGCGCGACGCCATGGGGCTGGATTACCGGAAAGCAATCCAAAAGGCGACGACCGGCGCCGCGGAGAAGGTCGCCGGATGAGCGAGGAAACGCCGGGGCTCCCGGATTTGCCCCCTCCTGAAGATGCGAGCGAGGAGGACGGCGCCGAAGGTCCCCTGCCGGCGGCCTGGCGGGTGCACCTGCCGATCTTCGAGGGACCTCTCGACCTGCTGTTGCATCTGATCAAGCTCAACCGGGTGGACATCACCGACATCCCGGTGGCGACGATCTGCGATCAGTTCCACGCCTACCTGGGCCTGATGGAGGAGCTGAACCTCGATATCGCCGGCGAGTACATCTACGAAGCGGCGCTGCTGATCCATATCAAGTCCAAGATGCTGCTGCCGCGGCCAGCGGGGAACGCCGGAGAGCCCGAGGAGGATCCGCGCCAGGAGCTCGTCGAGCGGCTGCTCGAATACCGCCGCCTCAAGGAGATGGCGCAGTCGCTGGCCGAGGTGGACCGCTTGCGGCTGGGCATCTGGACGCGCCGCCCGCAGCCGCTGCCGGCGGCGCCGGAGGACGAGGAGCAGCAGGTGGATCTCGGCGAGGTTTCGCTGTTCGACCTCATGGGGGCCTTCAAGACGGCGCTGCTGCGCTACGAGAAGGAACACCCGCCGCCGCTCCAGCTCTCGCTGGAAGCCTATTCAGTGCGCGGGCAGTTCGATCGCCTGCTGGGGATTCTGGACGCCGGACGCCCCTTCGACCTGATCTCTGACCTCAAGGACCGCACTTGCCGGGCCGAGGCCATCGCCGTGTTCCTGGCCGTGTTGGAGCTGGCGCGCCTCAATCTGGTCCGCATTCATCAGACGGAAGCCGGCGACATCCTCCTCTACCGCACCACGCGGGAGCTGGGGGACGCCGATCGGGAGGCCCTCGGTTCATGACGGAGCGTAGCGACATGGAGGCGGCCATCGAGGCCATTCTCTTCGTCTCTTCGGAGCCCGTGCCGCGCACGAAGCTGCTGGAGCTGTTCGACGAGGGCGAGAGGGAGCAGGCCGCGGAGGCGTTGGAGTCCGTGCTGGCCCGCTACTCCATCGGTGACGGCGAGAGCGGCCGGGGCGTGCTGGTGGAGGACGTGGGCGGCGGCGTGCGTCTCGCCACCCGGCCCGAGGTGGTGAGCTGGCTGCGCCGTTTCTTCGACGTCTCGGGCGGCAACAAGCTGTCGATGGCGGCCCTGGAGACGCTGGCGATCATCGCCTACCGGCAGCCGGTCACCGGGCCGGAGATCCAGGAGCTGCGGGGGGTCAACCCGGCCGGCGTCGTCAAGACCCTGCTCGAGCGGCGCATGGTCCGCATCGTCGGCCGCAAAGAGGTGGTGGGCAAGCCCTTTCTTTACGGAACGACCCGGGAGTTCCTGGTCCATTTCGGGCTCAACAGCCTGAAGGATCTTCCTCCCCTCGAAGAGTTCGAGGAGACGTTCGGCAGCGGCGATGCATCCGCCGTTGCAGGTCTCGCCGAGTTGGCAGGATTGCCTCAGGAATCTGTGGAGGAGCCGGCGGCTGGCGACAGCGAGGAGCAGTTTCTGCGCGAGGTGGCCGAGCTCGAGGAGCGGCAGGACGCTTTGCCGGTGGAGGATTCATGAGCGAGGACCGCCTGCAGAAGATCCTCGCCCGGGCCGGCGTCGCCGCCTCCCGCCGCAGAGCCGAGGAGCTGATCCAGGAAGGACGCGTCACCATCAACGGCAAAGTGGCCGAGCTGGGCGAGAAGGCCGATCCCGAGCGCGACGCCATCAAGGTCGACTCCCGGCGCATCCAGCCGATTCAAGAGCATCACTACTTCCTGCTCAACAAACCCAAGGGAGTGATGTCCACGGTCACCGATCCGGAGGGGCGGCGCACGGTGATCGACTTCGTGCCGCCGGGAATGCGCAAGGCGCTGGTGCCGGTGGGGCGCCTGGATTTCAACACCGAAGGCCTCCTGCTGCTTACCGATGACGGCGAGTTCGCCCAGCGCGTGGCCCACCCGCGGTATGGCAGTGTCAAGACTTACGAAGTCAAGGTCAAGGGGATGCCGACCGAGGCCCAGCTCGAGAAGCTGCGCGCCGGCATCGTCATCGACGGCAAGCGCACGGCGCCGGCGAGGATCACCTCGCGCGCTCCCTATAAGCCGGTGAGCGCCCGCCGCCGGGCCGAGGCCGAGGGCGAAAACTCCTGGTGGATCGTCGAGCTTACCGAGGGACGCACCCGGCAGATCCGCGAGATGTTCTTCAACATCGGCCACGGCGTGCTGAAGCTCCGCCGGGTCGCCATCGGCACCCTGCGCGACCGCGATCTGCCCGTGGGCGCGTTGCGCGAGCTGACGGAGAAAGAAGTCCACCGCCTTCTCAAGTCCACGGGCCGGCCGGCCGAGAAGAAGCCAGCCCGGAGACCGCCGGAGAAGGCCGCGGAGAAGAAGGCGCCGGCCAGAAAAGCGCCCGCGAAACCGGCGACCACACCACGCCGGGCGGCAGCCAGAAAGGTCGCGGCGAGAACGGGCCGCACCAACACCAAGCCTCGCCAGGGACGGCGATGACGACGCCTCTGATCGTTGCGATCGATGGTCCTTCAGGAGTTGGCAAGAGCACTGCGGCCCGCCTCTTGGCGCAACGGCTGGGAGTGCCGTTCCTCGATACCGGCGCCATGTACCGGGCGATCGGCCTCAAGGTGTTGGAAAGCGGTGCCGATCCCCGCGACCGGACGAGGGTGCTGGCGCTGTCCGACGCCGCCGACGTTCGCCTGGGCCGGCGCGCGGACGGTAGCTTCGAAGTCCTGCTCGATGGCCAGGCGGTCGAATCCCGCATCCGCACCCCTGAGGTGAGCGAGGCGACCTCGACGATTTCCATCTATCCGGAGGTGCGGCAACGCATGGTGCGCCTGCAGCGTGAGACCGCCACCCAGTTTGGGGCCGTCCTCGAAGGGCGGGATATCGGCACCCGAGTCTTTCCCGAAACTCCCTACAAGTTTTTCCTCGACGCCCGCGCCGATGTCCGCTTTCGCCGCCGTTTCGAAGAGATCCGGACGGCGGGAAGGCCCGTCGTCTACGCGGATGTGGAGGACGAGATCAGCCGCCGCGACCAGCGTGACAGCACCCGCCCCGACTCGCCGCTGACCCGCGATGACTCCTACGTCCTCATCGACTCCTCGGACCTCTCGGCCGAGGAGGTAGTGGAGCGGATGGCACGGATCATCGATCGCTGAGGGACGGCGCGTTACGGAGCCGCCGCCTTCAGCGTCAGGAACTTCGGCGCCGACATCGCCTTGCCGTCGAAGACGCGCAGCACCAGGCCGGAGCCTTCAGCCGTTGCGGCACAGCCGGAGAGTAGCAGCCAGGTATCTCCCCGCGGAACGAGCACCTGGTTGACCGGAAGGTGCTCGTCGTTCTTCGACTTCACCTCGAGCGGCAGGTCCGTCAGGCGGAGCCACTCTCCAGCCGTGCCGAGCCTGGTGAGGACGAGGATCTGGTTCGAAGGTTGGCGGTGGTCGAACCAGGCGAGCCGCAGCGAGCCGCGGTGGTCGCCGGACGGTAGGTCAATCCAGTAATCCTTCCCCTGTCGCCAGATTCCTACCGTGTCCTGGGCTCCCCAGGGAGTCCAGGTGGAGCGGCGCCAGGCCTTGCCGGAATTATCCGAGAGATAGACGACGCCGTCGCCCGATACGTAAGCCGCGGAGGTTCCCGTGAGGGCGATGAGTTGCCCGCGCCGGGCCGCCGGCATGTTGGGGAGCCCTACGACCCAGGCTTCCGGCGGGCCGGAGGCGGAGAAGAGTCCCGTGCCGGTGAGGATGCCGTCCTTCCTTTGTGGCGCGGGGAGAACCTGAGGCTCACCGACCGCGGCCACTTCCGCGGAGCCCCGGCTCGTCCACACCCGGTTTTCGAGACGGAAGGCCCAGGCCTTGAGCTGCCCCGCGGTGGCGCCATGGCCGTAGAGCAGGACCCAGGGGGCGCCGGTGCGGTCGTACGAAGCTGCGACGGTGGTGGCCTCGGAAGCCACGACCCTACCGCCGAGCGGCTCCCAGGAGCCGTCCTTCCATTGCACCGGCTGGAGACAGGAGGAGCCACAGGGGTGGGTCGCGACGACCGGGCCGGGACCCACCGATCCTCCGAATCGCCCCTTCGGGTCGTCCGGGTAGACTCGCGCCTCGCGCCCTTCGGCGTCCAGCTCGACGATCCACGCCGCCTGGCTGGTGCCGCTGGGAGGGACGGCGAAGAGCGTCCGGCCGGCCGCCGTGTCCATCCCGATCAGCGTCAGGGTCGTCGAGCCGTCACAGATAGGAGCGGCGGCAAACACTGGAGCCGCCGCCAGGGCGGCTGCCAGGATGGCGACGTGAAACCGGGTCCGGATCTCCATGGGATTTCTCCTGCCGGCATTGAAACGTAGGGGACGCTAGATTTCGGCGGCGCGCCGCCGTACCGACCGCACCCAGTGCCGGCCGCCGAGAGCCTTCACCCGCGCGATCCGGTCTTCGGCCAGCCGGTCGGCGGCCAGAGCGGTGGGAATCGACTGAGCGCGCGAGATCTCGAAGACGCGCGCCATGTTGGCGTAGATACCTCGCGTCAGGCGCATGGCGGTGTCGCGATTGTAGCCGACGAGCTCGCAATAGACGCTCATCAGGCCGCCGGCGTTGATCACGAAGTCGGGCGCGTAGAGAATGCCCCGGTTGTGCAGATCCTGGCCATGGCGCCCCTCGTCGGCGAGCTGGTTGTTGGCGGCTCCAGCGACGATTTTGCAGCGCAGCCGGGGGATCGACTGATCGTTGAGCACCGCGCCCAGGGCACAGGGAGCGACGACGTCGCACGGCACCTCGAGGATTTCGTCCGTGGGTACCACCTCGACGCCGAGCTCGTCGTGTGCACGGTCCGTGGTTTTCGAGTCGATATCGGCGGCGAAGACCTTGGCTCCGGCCTCGCGAAGGAACCTCGCCAGGTTGTAGCCGACGCTCCCCAGGCCCTGCACCGCCACCGAGCGGCCGTCGAGCGAGCCGTCGCCAAAATGGAAAGCCACCGCGGCCTGGATGCCTTGAAGGACGCCGAAGGCGGTGACCGGAGACGGATCGCCGCCGCCGCCCTGCTCGGGCGAGACGCCGGTGACCCAGCGCGTCTCATGCTGGATGACCTCCATGTCCTCGATGTCCGTGCCCACGTCCTCGGCGGTGATGTAGAGGCCGTTGAGGGACTCGACGTAGCGGCCGAAGGCGCGGAGGAGGGCCTCGCTCTTATCTTTCTTGGGGTCGCCGACGATGACGGCCTTGCCGCCGCCGAGGTTCAAGCCCGCGGCGGCGGCCTTGTACGTCATGCCGCGGGAGAGCCGGAGGACATCGGTGATCGCCTCGTCCGTGCTGCCGTAGGGCCACATCCTCACGCCGCCCAGCCCCGGGCCCAGGACGGTCGAATGGACGGCGATGATGGCCTGAAGCCCGACGTCGGGATTGGAGCAGACGAGCACCCGCTCGTGGCCCATCTCGACCATTTGCTGGAACAGTTCCATCGGAGACCTTTCTCGTTACAGCGAGTCCAGAGCTTCGAGCACCTGCTCGTCGTGTCCGTCGACGCTGACCTTCTTCCAAGCCTTACGGACTTTGCCGTCGCGGTCGATGAGGAAAGTGGAGCGCTGAATGCCCATTGAGATTTTGCCGTACATGTTCTTCTCCCGCCACGCGCCGTAGGAGTCCGCTACGCGGTGATCGGTGTCGGCGAGAAGGGGGAAGTTGAGGCTGTACTTGTCGCGGAACTGGCCGTGGCTTGCCACGTCGTCCGGAGAAACGCCGAGCACCACGGCACCCTTGGCCTTCAGGTCGGCCGTACGATCGCGGAAGGCGCAAGCCTCCTTGGTGCAGCCGGGAGTGTCGTCCTTGGGGTAGAAATAGAGCACCACGGGCTTGCCGCGGAGATCGGACAGCTTGACCTTCCCGCCGTCGTCGGCAGGAAGCGTGAAATCAGGGGCGTCGTCGCCCTCCTCGACCCAGTCGACCATACGAGTTCTTCTCCTCTTGCAGTGGAAAGGTGCGGCGCGGGGGAACCGCAGGGGGAGTTTATTGGATTCTTTGCAGGTCTGGGGGATACGGCTCCAGCCCCACGCGGGCGGCGGCTTGCCAGAGCTGCCCGTCGAACGTGGCCAGAACCAAAGGCATGTCCAGCTCCTCCTGCCATCTCACGGCTGCGGCAAGTTGGACCGAATCATAGCCCCGCAAGCCAAAAGACCAAGCCAGGTCACAAGACCGCCCAATGAGGGAGTCCGTGATCTGGTGCCGCTGGAAGTGTCGCCACTCGGTTTGGAATTGGTGACGGGCGAGCTCGGCATCCTCAGGGGCTAGGGCTCCACGACGAACCGCCCTGGCGAAAGCAGCCACGACCTCGGCTCGGCTGATCGACACCGTACCCACGACGTTTGCTTCGGCGAATGCTTGAACGATCTCGGATGAGCCTGGCTCGGTGACATAGCGTTTGACCAGGGCGCTGGAATCCAGATAGCAGATCAATCCCGGTCCTCGAGGAGGATCTCTGAGACGGTCTTGGTCCCTCTTAGGGGCACTCTGGGAACCTCGGGGGGGAGACGTTGTCCGCTCCACGAGACGACTCCGGCGTCGACGAGTCTCTGGATCTTTTCGTCGATCGAGAGTTCGGAAGGCAGAACGGGCAGATCCGCTTTCCGCTTTTCTTGGTCTGCGACGGGTAGGAGCCGAGCCACAGGCTTCCCCTGGTCGGTAATCACCACGGCCACCCCATCCTGGATCTCTCGGAGGTGCCAGCCGAGCTGCTCTTTGAGCTCCTGGACTTCGATACTCTTTTGACCCATGAGCGGATCTCCCTTACCGAAACATCTTATACCAAGAGATCATGCCCGCCGCATCCGGAACGCGATGCCGTCCCAGAACGTGAAGGGCTGCGAGCCCGCCACCATGACGGTGAGCTCCGCGGCGCGGGCGTGGCGTTGGACGTCCCAGCGATCCACCTTCAGGCTGTCGCGATAGGAGTAGTTGAAGATCACGAAGTCGCCACCGGCCCGGAGGACTCGGGCCGCCTCGTGGAAATGGGCCTCGGCCAGCGCGGGACCCGCCTGGGCGATGTAGGGAAAGGAATCCACGGCGAAGACCAGGTCCAGGCTCTCGTCGGCGAAAGGGACGAAGTCGCGTCCAGAGCCCAGGTAGAAATGGACGTTGGGGAGGCCGGCACAGCGATTCCTCGCCGCCTCGACCATCCGCGGTGAGATGTCGATGCCGTGCGCTTCGGCAACCCGGGGTGCCAGGGCTTCCTGCATGCGGCCGATGCCGCAGCCGATCTCCAGAGTCCTACGGTCTGGCCCGAGAAGGCTCCAGCGGTCGAGAAGGTTCACGACCTCTTTGGTTGCTTTGCCCAGGATCTTCGGATCGCCCAACGAGTAGGCGGCAACGCTCGCCATTTCGCTGCGGCTCACGGCGCGGTCGAAGAAGGCGCGATTGGCGGCGATCACGTCTTCCGCCGGGGCCGTTGATACCGCGGGCTCCGGGTGCTCCCGCAGCATGGTCGCCACTTCTTCGCATCCCTCGCGATGATCGTGGAGCAGACGCGCCGTTTCACGAAGGGACGGATGAAGCGGTCTTCCCCAATGCTGTGCGACCTCCGCGAGAAGATCCGCCACCTCGGAAGGCCAGCCGAGGGCGAGAATGAGTCGCGACAGGGCGATGACCGAAGAAATCTCGCCGGAAAGGAGATCCAACAGCACTTTGCGGGCGATGGGCGGCTCGATTTGCCCCAATCGTGCGTCGATCTCCTTCCCATCGAGGGACTCGGCGGCCGTTTCCATGAGGCTATTCAAACACAGCCCGCGACTATCATTGCTCCATGGACTCCCACGCCACGGCCACGCTCCTCAAGACCTGGGCCTTGGAGTCCGGATTCGATCGAGCCGGCGTGGCGGACCTCGGTCCCCTGGAGCACGGGGAAGCGCTGGTGCGCTGGCTCGATCGCGGCGACCAGGCGGGGATGGAGTACCTGGGGCGGCGATTGGAGGCGCGGCTTGATCCCTCTCAGATCTTCCCCGGAGCGCGAAGCGCCCTCTGCGTGGCTCTCCAGTACCACCCTCAAACCAATGAAGATGGCGAGCGTCAACCAGAGCCCACCGGAAACCTTTGGCGCCGGGTGGCTCGTTACGCTCGGGGGCAGGACTATCACGAGGTGATGGGGGTGCGGCTGCGAGCTCTGGAGACCCGGGTTCGCGAGGCGTTCCCCGGGTGCGAGACGCGCCGCTATGTGGACACCGGCCCGGTGCTGGAGCGCGAGCTAGCCGCCCGCGCCGGGCTGGGCGCGGTGGGGAAGAACACCATGCTGCTCCATCCAGAGGGAGGCTCGTGGTTCCTTCTCGGCGAGCTGTTCCTCTCGCTCGACCTGGCGCCGGACCAGCCGCTCGCCGACCTCTGCGGCAGCTGCACCCTGTGCCTCGACGCCTGTCCCACAGGAGCATTTCCCGAGCCCTACCGGCTGGACAGTAACCGGTGCATCTCCTATTGGACGATCGAGCACCGCGGGTCGCTGCCTCCCGAGGCGCGGCGGTTGGTGGGTGGATGGGTCTTCGGCTGCGATGTCTGCCAGGAGGTCTGCCCCTGGAACGAGGCGCCAGCTTCGGCGGTCCACCCCGAGATGGAGCTGCCGCCTGAGCGCGGGGAGCTCACTCTGGAGCGGCTGCTGCGCCTCCCCCGCGAAGAGTATGTCGAGCGTTTCCGGGGAAGCCCGATGAAGCGGGCGAAGCTCGAGGGTCTGCATCGAAACGCCGCCGTGGCGATGGGGAACCGACTGGAGTCACGCTACGTGGAGCCCCTCGCCGGCATATTGCGAGAAGACGAGACTCCACAGCTCCGCCGCCACGCCGCCTGGGCGCTGGGGCGGATCGGCGGGGCCGAGGCTCAGTCGATCCTGACCGCCGCACTGGCCGCCGAGGCCGACCCGGAGGTGGGGGCGGAGATCAGGAAAGCCTTATCTACCAGTCTCTTAGCTGCGGATTGACACTGGCTCCTCCCCCCCCTATACTCGAAGGCCCGAGTTCTCAATGACTTAAGTAGAGCTCGACACCCCCACGGCCGTGGGGGAAGACAGGCTGAGCGCCTGAATCCAAGCCCAAGGAGGAAAGTTTTCATTATGCCGGCCAGTGAAGAACTCGAGGACCAGTCGTTGATGACGGCTGAGTCCGAGGATGAGCGGGACTCGGAGGAGTACCGCAAGCTCCTCGAGCTGTACGACGAAAGCATGCGCAATCTCACCGAGGGTGAGATCGTGACCGGACGCATTATCGGCGTCACGTCCAACGCGGTGATCGTCGACGTGGGGTACAAGTCGGAAGGCCTGATCCCCATCGAGGAGTTCACGGACCGAGGCGGCGAGCTGTCCGTCAAAGTCGGTGAGGAGGTCGACGTCCTGCTCGAGAAGACCGAGGACCTCGAGGGGCACGTGCTGCTCTCGTACTCCAAGGCGCTGCGCATGCGTCGTTGGACTGAGGTGGAGCGGGCCTATAAGGATGGCCGCGTGATCAAGGGCCGCATCACCGACCGCATCAAGGGCGGACTGACGGTGGACGTGGGCCTGCGCGCCTTCCTGCCTGGGTCGCTGGTGGACATCAAGCCGGTCAAGAACCTGGAGTCGCTGCGCGGCCAGGAGCTGGAGTTCAAGGTGATCAGCCTCGACCGCCGGCGCAACAACATCGTGCTGTCGCGCAAGGCCGTGCTCGAGACCGAGCTGGTGAAGAAG
>Ga0134121_10000303_pt1 | contig 58137 bp, 35 predicted proteins | sample KB301_FD_96463 | JGI IMG/M metagenome (GOLD analysis project Ga0134121, IMG submission 96463) | Terrestrial soil microbial communities without Nitrogen fertilizer from Kellogg Biological Station, Michigan, USA - KB3-0-1 | ecosystem: Environmental > Terrestrial > Soil > Unclassified ...
CTGCGCGTCGCCGCTGCTATCGTCCTGCATGGTCCAGTCGCTCGGATAATCGAATGAAAGACCATCCTTCGTGACGGTCTTAGGTGTTTGTGCTTCGACCATCAGGCAACTAAAAAGAATGATCGCCAATAGTTTGATTCGGCTCATGTCGTCCCCCCAAGCTTCCAACTCTTCATTCAACAACTGCCGCACCTGTGTTCAGTGGTGCGAATATCTTTAACGATGGTTGTCCGAACGTCAAACGCAAGTCACTGCGTAAAGAGATCAACAACCTTATCGAAGCCGGATCGATGGTTTACTTTTCTCAATGTGGGGTCACAGCGGTTTAGTTCGGTTAGAACGGCCAGAGATCTGCGATGGGTGACAATCACCTCCTCGCGTTGAAAAACGACGGTACTGTTACAAGGGACGGTTACAATCCATCGAATAGAAGGTTGGACATTGATGAATGATCAACCCATCAGAGGTCAACAATCTTTCGAATTCGGTGGAACGATACGTGGATCAAAACACAAGCCAGACCCCCAATTCCACCGATCACCGTTCAACCAGGATCACAGTGACTTCGGATTAAGGATGTGATATGGAAGTGGTAATGCCAATATGATTAAACCTGAGAAGGTCAAACCCGCTCTGTTTGCGCTGCAAGCGATTCTCGTGAGGGCCAGATTTATGGCTCAGACAAAGGAGCCGCACGAAGATATTGCAATGTTAATGGACTACGCTGAATATCTCCCTCAGCTATTTTTGTCCGAGGAGGATATGACGGAAATGTATCGAAAGTGTCTTCAAGGCGCGGCCGAACGATTTCCGTTTAGCCGTCCTGCATTAGAGTTATTTGATGGTGAGCCTCCTGAAAAATTGTGAATATCAAACCAGCACTCAAGGTGGGCATCAGTGTAGTTCTGGGTTTTGCTTTGTCTGCATCAGGCTCGCGGCTTCCAAAACCAAAGGCACCATAAATTCAATCGAACTCGCGCTATTGTCACGCCTCGCGGAATTAATGAGTCGTCATGGCGCAGAAGATTCCCCCCAACTAACCCTAGTCGGCGCCGGCATCAAACGAAATCAATAACGCCGCAAATGTAATCCGCGAGCTAACGCCTACTAGTAGAGCCGTGCAGGAAGCAGCTCACGGGATTGAGACTGATGAGGCGACCGAACGATACGAATGAAAATATAACCCCTGGTTCGCGTTTTTATACTCCGCTTCGGAGAGTGTTGTTATCTCGAGCGTACGATTCAACAGGTCCTCGGCCAGGGCTTCTTCGCCGTTCAGTTCCGCGGCACGCCCGAGCGCCTGGATGTAGTTGTCCTCAACTTGCCAGAAGTTATCTCGGCTTGCGCGTAAGCAAAGCCGAAGACGCAACTCGCATCGGTTGGCCCGTAAACATGAGGTACACCGTAGTTGTCGTGATAGATCGTGACCGAACGCGCAAGCCGCTCGATGCGAGCGTCGGCTGCTTCGGCTCTGGTCACCAGCAAGCTCAACAGCAAGAGCGTGCTGATACCTATTGTCCTGAACACCGATGTTTGCTTTGTAGCACTAAGAAGCATTGCTATGGCCCACCCCCTTTCCTCTCAGGTCTTGCTCAAGCTCTTTTGATATTGCCTCGAGGAGCGGCAACCTGGATGTGTTAAGAAAAAAGTGATCGCCGGGTAACATTCGCAATGCGAAAGGACCGGTCGTGTGCTCGCGCCAGCCCACAATACCGTGACGAGGAAGGCCGGGGTCATCGAGGCCACCGAAGGCCGTGATGGAAAAACTGAATGGTGGTTTAGGACTGTAGATATATGAATTGCAGAGGGTCACATCTGCGCGAAGAACGGGCAACACCAATTCCATCAACTCAGGATTTTCGAGCGCCTCTTCGGGGGTACCGTTGTAGCGCCGGAGCACCTCCGGAACTGCGGCCTCAAATAGCTTCAGATCGATAGGCCCGTTCCTGATTTGTGGGCTGCCACGACCGGAAACGAAAAGGTGGACCGGCTCCGCGTTGCACTCTCTTCTCAGGTAGTGTGCCAGCTCAAACCCAATAAGTGCGCCCATGCTGTGGCCGAAGATCGCGAAGGGTTTGTCCAGGTATGGAGCGAGAGCTTGGCCTACGAGCGGTATCAGTTTGTTGATTTCAGTGCAGGGCGGCTCAGTGATGCGCGAGCCTCTGCCGGGTAATTGAACCGGACAGACTTCGATCGTGTCCGAGAGAAGCCGCTGCCACGAATGAAAAATAGAATCTCCGCCGCCGGCATAAGGGAAGCAGAAGAGCCGCACACTGGCTCTTCGATTCGGCTTCCAGTTGACAAGCCAGGGAGTGGTCATAACTCAAAAATGAAACTTATATCGAACTTCGGCCCAAATCTGGCGCGGCTCGACCCAATGAACTCCTCCCAACAGAGGACTGTTGTCGAGCAGGTAGCTGCCGTTCGTCACGTTCAAGACATTAACCGTCACAGCCCAGTTCTTGCCGAACCGTTTTCCACCTCCTAAGTCAAACCCCACATGGCCGGGCAAGTGACTGGGACCCGTCGCCTCCTCCGCTGCCTGATTTGCGAAACCGGATCCGTAATGGAGTTCTCCGAAAAGATAGCTATCCCACGGCAACGATAAGAAGCTACCCAGTGTCATCGTGTGCCGTTGATCGTGATCGAGGAAGAAACGATCTGTTGAAGCCAACTCCTCTTCTTCCCGAAGCCCGCCACTAAGCCGACCCCAGCCTTCAGCGCGCAGGTGCGCGTAAATGAGCGAGAAGCGAAGGCGTTTAGCAATGCTGGGCGAAGTCACGCTCACGTCCACGCCGCGTATGCGGGCGTTCCCGATCGTAACCGGGAAGAAGATGTTTGACGCGCCGAGCGACTCGTGGTCCAAAAAGTTCTGCGCCTTGGTGTTGTAATAAGCGGTGTCCAGCCACCAGCCCTTATATGGAATCGTGATGCCAAACTGAAGTTCTTCGTCACGCTCCCCATGCAGCGGCAAGATTTCGAATCCGCTCGTTTGGACAAACTCCAACAGTGAACCAGAAACAGTGGAGAGCGGCGGCTCCTGATAGTAGCGACCGTAAAATCCGTGCACCACCCAGTTGACGCGTGGCAGGCGAATCGTCGCGCCCACCCGCGGGTCTACAGCGTTCTCACTGAGGCCGCCCTTGAAATGCGTGTACCTCAATCCTCCCGTGATCGTCAGCCACTCAGCCGGCCGGTATTGATCGCCGACGAAGACAGCTTCCATGTTTCCATTGGTCCTGACGCGCTGAGCGAGGCTGAACTCCGGGTCGTCTGTAGATCGCAGGCCGAAGAAGTTGTTGTCGCGCTCGAAGAATCCGAAAAATCCTATCTTCAAACTATGCCTGCTTGACGCGGCGGTCGCGACGGCGTGCAAGCCGGCGTAATGCGAGCTCCGGTCGTGGCGCGGAATGAGCGGTTGGTCGTTTGGACCACCCAGGAATTGCCCACTGGCGAAGTGGTAGAAAGGCGAGACGGTAAAGACGAAGTGTGGTCCACCAGTATGTACCCACGTCAGAAACACAAAGCCGTCTCTCTGCTTCGTCCGATCGTCGATGCCTGCTGCCTGAGTTTCCGGATCGTTCGGGACCTGATAGTTGTCTCCTTCAAAGGAAGTGTTGACGCGGAACTGGTTGGTGCGGCTGGGACTGAAGATCAGGTTAGCAAAACCACCGATGCCACTTCCTTTATCATGCAGCACCTCCGGCCCCGGTGTTGCGAGGCCGTAATCTTCGCGGAATCCGTGCAAGCTCGTGTAATAGGCAAACCGCTTCGTGTGATCGGCGAAGCTGACGAAATTATCGGTGACGTTGAAGTTTCCATAGACGACGCCCAGTTCGCCTTCCTTGTTGCTGCCTTGCCCGGTGCGCGGGACGATGCTGAAGAGGCCGTAAGTGCGATCGCCGTATTCGACGGAGTAACTCCCGCGCTGTGCTTCAAGATAGTCAATATCATTTATGTGGAAGGGGGTGCCGACATCGACTCCGGTGTTTGTATTGGGGATCGGCACACCATCCACAAGCCACGTCACCTGATGGCCTCCGTGTACGTGCAGAATGTTGTGGGTTAAGTAAGAGCCGGGTACAAAACTCGTAATCACCCTGGCACTGCCCGAGCGCGTTGCCCCAGGTGTGGTCCTGATCTGCTCTTTGCTTATAAGCGTGGTCGGGGCCGGCGTCACTGCGCCCACTTGTTCTGCGCTCGGTGCGACCTGAACGTTCTCCTGCAAGGCCACGATCTCGAGCTGAAAACGGATCTCCGGCGAACTGCCTGAGACGAGTCTTATATCCTTTTGGGCCTTTGCGAATCCCGGAGCCTCAACGCTCACCACATACTCCCCGCTCGCGATCCCGATGAAGAGGAATTCTCCGTTATCGTTTGTCTTGTCAACCTGCGAATAGCCCGGAGTTTTTGGACTGAGAGTTACGTGCGCCGCTCTAATCGGACTGCCATTGGGATCAAGCACTACGCCGCGCACCTCACTCGAGAGCGCCGCCTTGACACCTGTCGCACAAATCATTAAAAGCCCCATATAGTAAAAGGCACCTTTGATCCGCATGGCCGTCTTCCTTTCTTTAACGCCCGGCCACTTTCGAGGACAGGCCCGCCATCTTTCGCTGAGCCGCACCATTTACAGTCTTAACGAATACCCGAATGTTTCGCGGCTCCAGGGTTTCCAACCTGAGGTACTGATCGCTCAGCCCAAACTCCGACCCCCACATCACGCGTATACCGTGCTGGTCCAAAACGGTTCGGAACTCTTCCCCTTCCAAACGTGCTCGAACCAACGCGTAACCGGTCTCGGTCCTTCTTTCAGGCGTAACCAGCTCAAACACTCCCTCCTTTTCGCCGTTCCTCAACAAAGTGAATGAGCTTTCGATTTGTTCAATTACTGTTGACCCGAGTTTGAGCTGTTTCATCGCTTCCTTGGTTGAAACAGAAGCGACCACATTGCGATTTTCTTTTTTCAGCTGGCCGGCATCAACGGAGTTGGCGCACACCGCCCACCCGATTCGATACTCCGCCGTCCCATGGGACTTCGAAGTCGAACCAATCAGAAACAGGTTTTTCCTGCCGCGAAACTTTTGATAAAGCTCGTGCGTCAACATCCTCGAGTCGATAGCACGAGAGGGCAACGTGAGATCTATGAGGACCGCCGTTTCATCAGCTACACCGGCAATGACGACCTCAGGGTCAAAGATTGCGCCCGTTGGGTTATTAGGCAAACTCAGGTAAAGAAGATCGGGCTTTATCTCTTCGGCTTTCGCAACGAGCAAGGCTTCAGTAATCGCAAAGCCGAATGGCTCCGTGTAGACGTCAGTTGTTCTGAAGCCCAAGCCTGCAAACGACTCTCGCGCACGCCAATAGCCAGGGCAGACGGTCAAGACAGTCGGGCGCGCTTTCAGCTTTGATTTGAAGACATGATTTCTGACCACCTCAATCGCCCCAGTAGCGCCCGCAGTGGGGATGCAATCGTCCTGGTGAATGTCAAAGTAATCGCTGACGGCGGCGGCAAAAAGTTGCTGACTCGCTATCAGATTCGCGTAAGGCGTCCCTGTTCTTAGTTCGATGTGATTCATGACGATCAAAAGAGCCTGCCGCCGATCGTGGCCTCCATTTCGGGGACGACGAGGGCTGTGCCCTTCTCCTCAGTGGGAACTCCCAAAATCAAAACTTCCGAGATGTGTTTTCCTACTTGCCGCGGTTCGAGGTTAAAAACAGCGAGCACCTGGCGGCCCAGGAGGGAGTGCTGCGAGTAGTTGGTAGCTTGAGCGATGCTGCGCCTGGTCCCGAGTTCCTGGCCGAAGTCAATCACTAATTTGTAAGCGGGCACGCGACAGCCTTCCGCTACTTCGACCGAAGAGATGCGGCCCACGCGAATATCGACCTGTTCGAAGACTGAGAAGTCAATTGTTCCAGTTTGACTAGTCATAACAGGACTTTAAGTCTCTCCAGTCGCGACGTTTGATTTCACGGGCAGCCGTATCACCGCGTTGTATAGACCCAGCCAGAAATCGGAGATCAGTTTTAAATGGCGATGGTAGCCCTCAACGATCCAGGCCAAGCTCTCCTCGTTTAGCGCATAGCGTTCGACGGCGTTCAAGGATTCTTCCTTGTGATCCTTTTCAGCAGCGCCGATGTGGGTGTAGAAATATTCGCAGGCTTCGTGAAACTCGTCCGGGTTCGACCATAACGGCAGGTAGTTGCGCGCGCCGTCGTAGAGTTTGCGCAGCATCGTGTAGGCCTGCCACTCCAGCGCCAACTGCGCTCCGAAAGACATGTGGGCGTCGCCGTAAAGCTGCCGCTCGCCTTCGATCAGATCCCGTGTGGACGGCAGCATCTCGATCTCTCGTTCGAGCCGATCACGGTCGAGCCTCCCGTTTTCCCCAAGCTTATTGGCAAGCTCCTCGAAGAAGTGGTCCAATAACACTGAGTGGGCCTTACTGGAGTTTCCGTAACCCATCTCGGAGTAGAGTGTTTTCACGTACTCGCCTTTGGCGTCTAAATCGTCGGTAGCGCCGACGAGAGTGGCGAGCGCGTCGGGGAATGACTTCACCCACGCCTCATAATTTCGTGCAAAGACTTCCAGTTCTTCAATAGTGAAGCTCCCGGACATCCATCGGCGGTAAAAGTCATTCTCCAGAGCAGGCTGGCTTGTGATCTCCCGCAGCAACTGTGTAAGCGCGTTCTTCACGGCAGTATCCTCCTAACGTCTTAATGGGGCCTTTGGCTCAGCTAGCCGCCTTCGCCCTTTTTCTTCTGAGCATCTCTTCTAGATCATCCGCAGAGAGGCTCTCGATACTTCGCAACGTCTCCGCCCTCTTCTCAAACTGACCAGGACTCGTTTCGCCGGCAACGAGCAGCGCGGCAAGCGAGGCGACCGTCGGCGCCTCAAAGATTTTTCGCAGCGGCAGGTCTGGTTGAAACGTCTTCCGCACACGTGAGGCGACCTGTGTGGCTAAAAGTGAATGACCACCCAGTTCGAAGAAGTTGTCATTAATGCCCACCCGCTCGACCCTTAGGACTTCAGCAAAAATTTCGGAGAGCACTTCCTCGACAGCATTGCGCGGGGCAACGAATGCTACGTCTAATTCCCTCTCGCTGCCTTCAGATCGAGGAAGCGCGTGGCGATCCACCTTGCCGTGCGGAGTAAGAGGTAACTTATCCAGAACACGATAAACGGACGGCAACATGTATTCGGGCAGCTTCGCTTTCAAGAACGCGCGCAACTCGCCGCCCGTCGGGAGTGGTCCATGGGTGGCCACGACGTAAGCTGCCAGATACGCGTCCCCACGCGCATCAATGCGCGCGACGACGACCGCTTCCCGCACGCTCTTGTGTTCGCGAAGCACCGTTTCGATCTCACCCAGCTCAATGCGGAAGCCACGCACTTTAACCTGAAAGTCATTGCGCCCGACGAATTCGATCCGCCCATCCGCCAACCAACGCGTCAGGTCGCCGGTCTTGTAGAGTCGCCCGCCCGGCTCGCCAGCGAAGGGATCAGGGACAAACCGCTCGGCAGTCAGCCCCGGCTCGTCCAGGTAGCCGCGGGCGAGGCCATCGCCTCCGATATGGAGTTCGCCCGTGACACCGACCGGCACGGGCTGCAGGCGCCGGTCGAGAATGTAGAGTCGTGTGTTGGAGACGGCCCGCCCGATGGGAACCGTAGCGGCGGTGCGTGTGAGTTCCCGCACCAGTTGCCAGGTGGCGAACGTCGTGCTCTCGGTTGGGCCATAGACGTGGAGCAGGCGGCGCGGTGGGCCATTCTCAAGCACTAGCCTGACGGCGGAAGGATCTGCTGACTCGCCGCCGAAGAGTAAATGCTCGAGCGGAGCGAATGCCTCGGGCAACTCATACGCGATCTGGTTGAAAAGTGCCGTCGTCAGGAAGAGTGTGTCGATTCGCTGCCGCCGAATCTCCTCGGCAAAATCGCGCGGCGACAGGATCACATCGAGCGGCAGTCCGACGAGTTGCGCGCCACTCAAGAGCGCGCCCCACACCTCGAAGGTCGTGGCGTCGAAAGAAGCGTTCGACGCCTGCGCCACACAGTTCGAAGATCTCAAATCTACATAATCGGCAGCCGCAACCAGGTGATTGACGGCGCGGTGAGGAATCACGATTCCCTTCGGCGTGCCCGTCGAGCCCGAGGTGAAGATGACGTAGGCGGTGTTCTCAGGATCAGTGCTGTTTGCCGGATCTGCGTCGCTCTCAGAATCGATGGTGCAGTCGGCGGTGTCAACGAGAACGCGATGGTGTCCTTCGCCAGCGAGATCTGCAGCCGTCACGCCATGAGTCACGATCACCGGGCACTGCGCGGTTTCAAGTATGAAGGTGAGCCGATCGCGCGGGTAGTCCGGGTCGAGGGGCACATATGCGCCGCCTGCTTTGAGCACGGCGAGCATGGCGACGATCATTTCTGCCGAGCGTCGCGCAAGCAGCCCGACGCAAACCTCCGGTACGACGCCGAGCCGGCGGAGGCGGTGCGCCAACCGATTCGCGCTACGGTTCAACTCGCTGTACGTGAGTTCGTGTTGCTCGAATCTAACTGCAACCGCATCCGGCGTGCGTTGGGCCTGTGCGGCGAACACTAAATGAACCGGACGATGTTCCGCGGAGTTTTCACCGAAGTGTCTGGGTGTATCGTTCCACTGCAACACCTCGTCCGTTTCGGCTTGCGACAGCATTCGCAGCCGCGAGACCTGCTCGTCCGGGTTTGCGACGGCGGCCTCCAGCAGATGCTCGAAGTGCCTCGCCATCCGCTCAATACTCGCCGCGTCGAACAAGTCGGTGTTGTAATTCACCTCGCCGATGAGACCTTCTTCCGACTCGGCCATTGACAACGACAGATCGAACTTCGCCGTTTGAATCTCCACGTCCAGTTCGCCCATGCTCAAACCAGAGAGACTCAGGCTCTCAGATACGGCGTTCTGTAGATGGAACATCACCTGGAAGAGAGGTGAGTGGCTCAAAGTTCTTTCAGGCTGCAACTCTTCTACCAGCTTCTCGAAAGGCAGGTCCTGGTGCTCGTATCCTTCTAACGCCGTCTCCCGTATTTGCCTCAGCAACTCGCGAAACGTAATCGTGTCCGAGAGACGCACGCGCAACACCAGCGTGTTGACAAAGAACCCGATCACGCCCTCGGTTTCGGCGCGGTTGCGGTTGGCTATCGGCGTACCGATGAGGATGTCTTCCTGATTCGTGTAGCGATAGAGCAGTCCGGAGAAGGCCGCGAGCAAAGTCATGAACAACGTCGACCCTTCTCGACGGCCCAACTGCGTAATCTGTTCGCTTAATTTTTTCGAGAAGACCAGGGGCCGATAAGCGCCGTGAAATGTCTTGAACGCGGGCCGCGGTCTATCCGTTGGCAAGTCGAGAACCGGCGGTGCGTCAGCCAGTTGTGTTCTCCAGTAGGAGAGTTGCTCTTCGAGCTTCTCACCTTGTAGCCAGTTTCTCTGCCACAACGCAAAGTCCGCGTACTGTATTGGCAATTCGGGAAGCGCTGCTCGTTGTCCCTTCGTGTAAGCTTCATAGAGCTGCTCTATCTCGCCTATAAAGACTTTGATGGACCAGCCGTCGGAAATGATGTGATGCATCGTGATTAACAACACGTGATCGTCTTCCGCGAGTCGCAGCAGCTTGACCCGTAGCAGCGGGCCTTTGGCAAGGTTGAACGGTTTCTCCGCTTCTTCGGCCGCGAGCCGTGCGGCTGTCGCTTCGGTCTTTTCCGAGGAGGATTCTCGAAGCTCGATGAGCGTCAGACTGAAATCCCATGCCTTGTGAATGACTTGAACCGGGCGGTCGTCAACTATGGAGAATGTAGTGCGCAGCGCCTCGTGCCGCCACAGGATTTCGTTCAGGCTTTGCTCCAACGCTGTGACGTCGAGCGCTCCCTGCAAGCGAATCGCGTGTGCCAGGTTGTAAAGAATATTGTCGGGTTCGTATTGATCGAGAAACCACAAGCGCTGCTGCGCAAAAGAGAGCGGGGCAGTTCTGGTCGCCTCCGAAACTCTCTCACCCGCACGGAGAATTTTCTTCTCTGTTTTCACTTTGCTGCCTTTGCCCTCTTTCTTCTGAGCAATTCCTCCAGATCGTCTGCCGAAAGGCTCTCGATCCTCTGGAGAGTCTCCGCCGTCTTCTCGAACTGTCCGGGACTCGGTTCGTTGGCAACGAGCAACGCTGCGAGCGCGGCGACTGTGGGCGCCTCAAAGATTTTTCGCAGCGGCAAGTCCGGTTGAAAGTCCTTCCGCACACGCGAGACGAGCTGTGTGGCTAAGAGTGAATGGCCACCCAGGTCGAAGAAGTTGTCATTAACGCCCACGCGTTCAACCCTGAGGACTTCCACAAAAATTTCGCAGAGCACTTCCTCAACAGCATTGCGAGGACCAACGAACGATACGTCTAATTCGCGCTCGGCCCCTTCGGACCGGGGAAGCGCGCGACGATCCACCTTGCCCTGCGGTGTAAGAGGCAATCGATCCAGGAAGCGATAGAAATGCGGCAACATGTATTCGGGCAGCTTATCTCTGAGGAATGCATGCAGCTCGCTTCGCGTTGGCGCTTTTTCCCCAGCAGGAACAATGTAAGCCGCCAGGTGTGTATCGCCGTGCGTGTCAGCGTATGCAGTGAGAACTGCTTCGCGAACGGCTTCGTGTTCGCGCAGCACAGTTTCGATTTCACCGAGTTCAACACGGAAGCCACGAACTCTCACCTGCTGATCCTTACGACCAAGAAATTCAAGCTGGCCATTCGCGAGATAACGAACTATGTCCCCGGTCGAGTACAAACGCGCCCCGGCACTCCGGCTAAATGGGTCGGGAATAAATTTCTCCGCCGTCAGTCCCGCTCTATTGAGATAACCACGGGCCACATTCTTCCCTCCGATGTACAGCTCTCCCGCGACACCAGGGGGCGCCGCCTCCAGGTGCTGATCAAGCACATAAGCCTGCACGTTCGGCAGCGGCTTTCCGATGGGAAGCGTGACGCTCCCCACGTCCTTCATGGTTCCGTTGATCTGATAAGTCGTTACCCCGACGGTTGTTTCTGTCGGTCCGTAGTGGTTGAAGATTGAGCACTGCGCGATCGTCCACAGTTGTTCGCCAAAGGTGACGCGCGAAGCTTCTCCGCCGATCATGAGTACCTTGCGCGGCATCAGCTTCGACGGATCAACGGTCTGTTGGAGAGCAGCCAGATGTGACGGGGCTATCTTCAGGTAATCTATGCGGTGTCGTTCGAAGTAAGTTGCCAGAGCCTGCGCATCCACCGCGCGTTCTTCACTTATCAAATGCAGGCAGCCCCCGGTCAGCAGCGGGGCATAGATCGTCGTGACAGGCCCATCGACAGTCAGGGCCTGGACCATTGCGAAGCTCGTGCAAGCGTCCAGCCCAAGTCGCTCCCGGATACCGTGAATGTAGTTGCTGAGTTGGCGGTGCTCCACGAGCACGCCTTTAGGACGGCCGGTCGAGCCGGAGGTGTAGACGACGTATGCCACGTTCTCTGCCATAACTGTGCTGTCAAAATCCGCATCGTCCTCCTGAGCGATGACCTCCGGGTCGAGACAAATCAACTTAGTGTCGGCGGCTGGAAGTGATTCTTTCAAATCCTCTCGCGTCAACACGAAGGAGAGGCCGGCGTCTCTGATGATGAATGAAAGTCGCTCCGGCGGAGACGCCGGATCGAGTGGAACATAAGCTCCGCCGGATTTGAGGATGCCCAGCAATCCGACCAACATGTCGGTCGATCGTTCCAAAAGGATGCCGACCAGGACTTCCGGCCCAACCCCCAGCTTTTGCAGATAGCGCCCGACCTGATTCGCGCTTTGATTCAACTCTCTGTACGTGAGTTCGTGTTGCTCGAATCGCACTGCCACAGCATCCGGCGTAAGTCCAGCCTGTTCCGCGAACTCTAAATGAAGAGGAATATCTCTCGCGTAGTCTCTGCGGGTATCGTTCCACTGGACCAGGACCTCAACCTTTTCGGTCTCGGTCAGGAATCGCAGCCGCGAGATCTGCTCATCCGGGTCTGAGACTGCGGCCTCGAGCAATCGCTCAAAATGTTGGGCCATCCGCTCGATACTCGCTGCGTGAAATAAGTCAGTGTTGTAATTCAACCTGCCAACGAGGCCTTCGTTCGTTTCGACTGTGGATAACGAGAGATCGAATTTCGCCGTTTGAGTGTCGATCTCCCACTGACTCATGCTCAAACCGGAGAGGCTCAACCTCTCTGTCACGGCGTTCTGTAGATGAAACAGGACCTGAAAGAGAGGTGTGTGACTCAGAATCCTTTCCGGCTGCAACTCTTCCACGAGCTTCTCGAAAGGCAAGTCCTGGTGTGCATAAGCCTCTAACGCCGTCTCTCGCACCTGGCCCAGCAACTCGCGAAACGTCATCTGCTCCGTGAAGCGCGTGCGCAGGATTAGGGTATTGATAAAGAAACCAATCAGGCTTTCCGTTTCAGCACGGTTGCGGTTGGCGATCGGCGTACCGACGAGGATGTCGCGCTGTCCCGAATAGCGGTACAGCAAAGTGGAGAAGGCCGAGAGCAGAGTCATGAATAACGTCACTCCCTCGCGGCGGCTCAATCGCGTAATATCTTCGCTGAGACTTTTGGAGAGATTTACAGAAACATCGGCGCCGTGAAATGTTTTGAACGTGGGTCGTGGTCTATCGGTTGGTAATTCGAAAAGCGGCGGAGCATCGCCCAGTTGCGCTCTCCAGTAGGAGAGTAGTTCTTCGAGCCGCTCACCTTGCAGCCAGCCTCTCTGCCAGGCCGCGAAGTCCGCGTATTGGAGGGGCAAGTCGGGAAGCGCGGCTTCCCGCCCGTTCGCGTATGCTTCGTAGAGTTCTCCAATCTCGCGTATTAGGACCTTGATAGACCAGCCGTCTGAAATGATGTGATGCATTGTGACCAGCAACACGTGATCTTCTTCTGCGAGTCGCAGCAGCTTGACGCGTAATAACGGTCCTTCAGCCAGGTTGAAGGGTTTTTGTGCTTGTTCAGCGGCGAGCCGTGCGGCTGTAGCTTCCTTCTCTTCGAGAGAGCCCTCTCGAAGCTCGATAACTCCTAACCGGACAGCTTGCATTTCATTGATGACCTGGACCGGGCGAGCGCTAATCACCGCGAAAGTCGTGCGCAGAGCTTCGTGCCGGTTCAAAACGTCGTTGAGGCTCCGTTCTAACGCGGTTACGTCGAGTGCTCCATTCAAGCGAATCGCCGTCGGGATGTTGTAAAGAATATTGTCGGGTTCGTACTGATCGAGAAACCAAAGCCGCTGCTGCGCAAACGAAAGCGGCGCGGTTCTGGTGCGCGAACCCAACTTTGCCGCGGGCGCCTGCCGGCTACGATCGATCTTGTCCTCGCCTGCGCTTTCAAGTGGATGGGCCAACTTGCTCGTTGCCGCTTCACCAGTCTCTTCATCAGAGAACGAAGAGACTTGCAGCAACAACTCGGCGGTACGCTCAATCCGCTCGCCACCATCTTCAAGCAGCGCTTGCGCCAGACCCTCCACAGTCGGATGCTCAAAAATTTTGCGCACGGGCAATTCCACCCGGAAAGCTTCACGCACGCGCGAAACTATCTGAGTAGCCGACAGCGAATGCCCCCCGATATAAAAGAAGTTGTCGCAAACACCGATTCGATCCAGTTTCAACACCTCGGCGAAAATCGTGGCGAGCACTTCTTCCAACGCGCTGCGCGGCGCAATGTAATCCTCTTCGCTTTCAAGACTTGTTTCGGGCGCGGGGAGTGCGAGGCGATCGATCTTGCCCGATGTGGTCAGCGGGAAGGCCGCGAGGGTCACGAACGCAGAGGGCAACATGTACTGCGGCAATTTCCCTCGCAGGAAATCGCGCAGTTGCCGGGCTTCGACTGTGCATCCGGGATTGGCAATCAGATATGCAACCAGCCTTTTCTCTCCGGCTGCATCCTGGCGCAACGTTACGACTACCTTGCTCACCGTCTCGTGCTGCCTGAGCGTCGCTTCGATCTCACCCAGCTCGATTCGCATTCCACGAATCTTCACCTGAAATCGTTTCTACCGATGAACTCGATGTTGCTGTCTTTGCGATATCGTGCGAGATCGCCCGTCTTATAGAGTCTCGCGCCCGGCTCGTCGCTGAACGGATTAGGTATGAACCTCTCAGCGGTCAACGCGGGTCGATTTAGATAGCCATGAGCCAGACAAGCGCCGCCGATATAGAGTTCACCTGGTACGCCCACCGGAACGGGATGAAGGTGAGAATCCAGCAGGTACATTTCAGTATTGGCTATGGGCCGACCCAGCGGAGGAAGCACCGGCCAACTGTTGGGATCACGCGGCAACGTGAAGGAGGTTACGACGTGAGTTTCCGATGGACCATAATGATTGTAGAGCGTGCAATCTTTCAGTCGCGCGAATAGCTTGCGAACGCCATCTGTAATTTGTAACTGCTCGCCGCCGACCATGAACTCGCGGAGACTCAAAAGCGACGTTGGTTTATCGCAGAACTCTTCCGCGAGTTTCTGTAAGACCAGTACGGGTAGATGAAATCTCTCGATCCTATTCTCATCGATGAAGCGACCGAGCGCGGGTATGTCCACACGCAGCGAGTCGCGAACGAGCAACAAACATGCACCCGCCGCAAAGGTGGAAAATATTTCTTCGAAACTGATATCGAAATTCAAGGAGGCGAATTGCATCGTTCGCGCGCTCCTCGTTTGCGCCGCGAGGTGCCAGTCGACCAGATTCACGATTGCGCGGTGCGGCATACAGACGGCCTTCGGCGTCCCGGTTGAACCCGACGTGTAGATCACATAAATCCAATTCTCGGGCGTCACGGAGGTCGGAAGATCTTCGTCACTACTCCGCGCGATATTCTCCCAATCTGCATCAAGACAAATCACGCGCGCACCGGTTTCCGGAAGATCTGCCGCCAGGCGTTGCTGCGACAGCACCAGTGGACCACCGGCGTCTCTCAACATAAAATCCAGACGTTCGCGCGGATATGAAGGATCGAGCGGCAGGCACGCCGCGCCTGCCTTGAGTGTGCCAAGGACGCCGACGATTGTTTCCAAAGACCGCTCCATGAAGATGCCGACCACGTCGCCCGTACCGATACCGAGTCCGTGCAGGTAATGGGCTAACTTGTTGGCCCGTGCATTCAACTCCCGGTAGTTCAGTCGCTCGTCTTCCAAAGCGACGGCGACGGCATCCGGCGTTCGCGCAACCTGTACTTCAAAAAGCTGATGCGCGCAGAGGTCCCGCTGGTATTCAGCGTGGGTGTCGTTCCAGTCGAGCAGCAGTTCGCGTTGTTCAGCCCCGCTCAGGAGTGGCAGTTCGGCAATGCGCGCAGACGGATCGACAACGATGCCTTCAAGCAATGTCCGCAGATGTCGGGCCATCCGGGCAATCGTGTCCCTGTCAAAGAGGTCTGTGTTGTACTCGAAGGTGCCCTGAAGTTCGGGACCGAGCTCGTCGAAGTAGAGGGAGAGATCAAACTTCGCTGTCTCGGCCTCGTACTTGAGCGGTGTCACGACGAGGTCCGGAAGCTTCGCCTTGCGGTCGGGTGTGTTTTGCAGCACGAAGACCACCTGGACGAGCGGGCTGTGGCTCAGATCCCGGCTGGGCTGTAACTGCTCGACGAGATATTCAAATGGCAAGTCCTGATGCGCGTATGCGCCGAGAGCTGTCTCGCGGACCAGCCTTAGTAGATCTCTGAAAGTCGGATTGCCGGAAAGATTCGTACGCATCGCCAATGTGTTGACGAAAAACCCTATTAGTCTTTCCAACTCCTGGCGATGGCGATTGGCAATCGGCGAACCGACGATCAAATCTTCCTGCCCGGTGTAGCGATACAGAAAGACCTTGAAGGCCGCCAGCAACATCATAAAGAGCGTCACGCCCTCCGCCTTGCAGAGAGATCTAATCGACTGCGACAGTTCAGGCGACAGTGGGAATGAGAGGCTCGTCCCGTTGTAAGTTTGGACCGCCGGACGAGGACGATCGGTGGGCAGTTCCAGAATCGGCAGGCTCCCGCCGAGATGTTGCCGCCAATACGCGAACTGTTCGTCGAGCACGTTGCCTTTTAGCCACTCCCGCTGCCAGGCCGCGAAGTCAGCGTACTGGATCGGCAACGTGGGAAGCGTGATCTCCCGCCCTGTCACGTAACCTTCGTAGAGCGCAACTACCTCGCCGATAAACACGCCCATGGACCAGGCGTCGCTGACGATGTGATGCATCGCGAGCAGCAGGACGTGCTCCTCATCTCTCATCCGAACCAGAGTGATTCGCAGGAGCGGCCCATGTTTCAGGTCGAACGACGCCTGCGTCTGTTGGTGGATTAAGTTCTGGACTATGTCGTCCCGTTCTGATTCGTTTACGTGTGTGATGTTTACGACTCGCAGATGAAGCGGTTCGGGAGGCGCGATTATCTGAACCACCTCGTTATCGATGACATCGAACGTCGTCCGTAAAGCCTCGTGACGCCGAATGACCTCGCTGAAGGATCTCTCCAACGCGAGCGTATCGAGTTTGCCTTGCAGCAAGACGGAGCTCAAAAGGTTGTAAGCAGGATTGTCAGGCTCGAACTGATCAAAGAACCAGAGTCGCTGTTGCGCGAAAGACAAAGGGGCCAGCCCGCCCTCTTCGCGGCGAGGAATTCTTTCGGCCTCAGGGGAGTTGATTCCCTGCTCGCTCAGCAGCGCTTCCAGCAGGGCTCTCCTTTTAGCCGAGAGATCGAATGCTCCTCTTGATCTGCTACTCATGCCTTTTGTGCCTTTTGTGTCTCTTTTTGGCTAACCAAGTCATCAACTTCTTCGTCCGACATGCTGGCGAGCTTCAGCAACAACTCGGCAGTGCGTTCCACTCTCTCTCGATGCACTTCATCTTCTAAAATGGAAGCCGCCAACCCGGCCACACTCGGCGCCTTGAAGAGCTTTCGCAACGGCAGTTCCAACTGAAATGCATCTCGCACTCGCGACAATACCTGGGTTGCTAAAAGCGAATGTCCGCCGAGATCGAAGAAGCTGTCGTTAATACCGACTCGTTCGCGCGACAGTACTTCCGAGAAGATTCCGGCCAGCACTTGTTCCAACGCCGTCCGCGGCGCAAGATAAGTTTCTTCCGTCTCGACTCCGATTTGATCGGGCAATGCGTTGCGATCAACTTTGCCCGTAGTTGTGAGGGGCAAAGCATCGAGTACGACGAACGAAGACGGCAGCATGTACTCAGGTAGCCGTTCACTGAGAAACTCCTTCAGTTGCTTCGCGGTCGCAGTTTTTCCTTCATTGAGAACCACATAAGCCATCAGCCGTTTACTCAGTAAGACGACTGCATCCTTAACATGCGGATGCTGCGCCAACGCGTGTTCGATCTCACCCAACTCGATCCGGTAACCGCGAATCTTCACCTGGAAGTCGTTGCGACCGGCGTATTCGATATTTCCATTTGCGAGAAAGCGCGCCAGGTCCCCCGTCCTGTAGAGACGCGCACCCGGCTTCGCGCCGAACGGGTGAGGGACGAACCGAGCTGCCGTTTGACCCGGATGATTAAGATAGCCGCGCGCTACCCCGTCGCCGCCGATATACACTTCGCCTGTAACCCCGACTGGCGCAGGTTGGAGTTGTGAATCGAGTACGTAGATCTGCGTGTTCGCCACGGGCCGGCCAATTGATACCGAGCGCTGGTCCGTAGACCAATCGCAGCCATGGACGCTACTCCAGACGGTGGCCTCGGTAGGCCCATACTCATTAAAGAGTACGGCGTGCGGCAGAGTCTCAACGTGACGCTTAACTAATTCCGGAGGGCACGATTCTCCTGCCACGATCACTGTTCGAAGCGAACTCAACTGTTCTGGTCCACCGTGCCGTAAAATAAGTTCATAGAGAGCAGGTAGACCTAACAGATGTGAGACGGAGCGCTGGGCGATCAACTCGGCGAGATACGCTGGATCCTGGTGTGAGTCTTCCTCCGGAATGATAAGGGTTCCGCCCTGGCAAAGCGTCCAGAAAAGGCCAGCCACGGAGCTGTCAAAAGCGAAGGGTGAAAGTAAAAGGAAACTGTCTAAGGGCTCCTGGTAATAACGGAAGCGTGCGAGCAGCGAATGGACCAGGTTGCGATGCGAGACTAGAACGCCTTTCGGTGTGCCCGTCGAGCCTGAAGTGTAGATCACATAAGCGAGATTCTCGCCATTAATCGTGGTTTTAAAATCCGCGTTAATCTGCGTTGCAATCTCGTCCGCGTTCCGCTCGAGATATTCCGGTGTGATTACGATCTGCGCACCCGCATCGGTCAACATCCGGGACAAACGTTCACGCGGATGGAACGGATCAAGCGGCAGATAAGCGCCGCCGGCTTTGAGAATGCCGAGAATCGCTACGATCGCCTCGGTCGAGCGCTCGAGACAAACTCCCACCAAACTCTCAGGTCCAGTGCCGAGCCTGCGCAGGTGATGGGCCAACCTGTTGGCCCGCTCATTGAGCTCTCGATAGGTCAACCGTTCATCTTTCAGGAGCACCGCGACAGATTCTGGCTTCGCTGCGGCATGCTGTTCGAACAGTTCATGTATGCAGCGGGCCGGCTCGTTCTCTACTCGAGTATCGTTCCACTCAAACAGGATTTGCTGCTGTTCGTCATCGCTCAGCAGTTGCAGCCGGGAAACTTGCTCGTCTGGTTTTGATACCGCGGCCTCTAACAAACGCTCCAGATGTCGGCCCAACCGCTCGATGGTCGCTGCGTCGAACAAGTCCGTGTTGTATTCGAGTTGCCCACTCAGGCGTCCATCCGTTTCACCGACTGTCATTACCAGGTCGAATTTCGCCATGAGACTATCGAAGGGCAGAGGCGTCAGGCGCAGCCCGTGCAACTCCAGATCGTGCATCGGGGCGTTTTGTAGATCGAGCATCACCTGGAAAACGGGTGCGTGACTGAGGCTCCTTTCCGGTTGCAACTCTTCGACCAGCTTCTCGAAAGGCAAGTCCTGATGCGCGTATGCCTCTAATGCCAGCTCTCGCACCTGGCCCAGTAATTCGCGAAATGTCATCTGCTCCGAGAGTCGAGTGCGGAAGATCAGTGTGTTGACAAAGAAACCGATCAGGCCTTCTGTCTCGGCACGGTTGCGGTTGGCTATCGGTGTACCGACGAGGATGTCGCGCTGGCCCGAATAGCGGTAGAGCAGAGTTGCGAAGGCCGCTAGCAGCGTCATGAATAGCGTCGCACCTTCACGACGGCTTAACTCCTTCAGTGACCGGCTCAGAGACTCTGATAAGAGCAGAGTCTCGTGAGCCCCCCGGTAGGATTGTACCGGCGGGCGGGGCCTATCGGTTGGTAGTTCGAGAAGCGGTGGGACATCAGCGAGTTGCGCTCTCCAGTAGGAGAGTTGCTCTTCGAGCCGCTCACCTTGCAGCCAGCTTCTCTGCCAGCCGGCAAAGTCCGCGTATTGGATCGACAGCTCTTGAAGCGGCGAAGGGCGTCCAGCAGCGTATGCTTCGTAGAGCGCCGCTAGTTCTCGCACAAACACGCCCACTGACCATCCATCCGAAATAATGTGATGGATTGTCAAAAGAAGTACGTGCTCGATTTCGCCGAACCGTAAAAGGTCCGCGCGCAGCAATGGTCCTGTCGTTAGATCAAACCGTTGGCGCGCACTTTCCTCGGCCCATGCGCTCACTCTTAACTGGCGTTGGCTCTCGTCCAGTTCTTGCAGATCGTGTACCGGTAATTTGAAGACGGCGCTCTTGTTGATGACCTGAACCGGGCGATCGTCGATCACGGCGAACGTGGTGCGCAGGGCCTCGTGCCGCCGCAGGATTTCGGTGATGCTTCGCTGCAACACCGACACGTTGAGCGCCCCCGAGAGTTCTACCCCGGTGTGTATGTTATAGAGGGGGCTATCAGGCTCGAGTTGATCCAGGAACCAGATCCGCTGTTGGGCGAAGGAGAGCGGCGCCGGTCCGGACTCTGTGCGGCGGGGAATTCGTTCGACCTTCGCCTCTCCGATTCCCTGTTGACGCAGCAAAGCCTCCAGGATCGCCCGTTTCTTTGCGGAGAGTTCCAATGTCAGTTTGGAAGAGCTATTCATCATTTCTTAAGCCACAAAGAAGCACCAAAAGCACAAGCGATATGGCTCAGCTTTTTGTGCTTTCTTGTGGCGATCCAGTTTCGAGGTGAAGCTTTGCGGCGTCCTCGTCAGAGAGCGCAGAGAGCTTGAGCAACAACTCGGCGGTGTGCTCCACCCTCTCTCGTTCCTCTCGATCGTTCAAAATGGCTTCCGCTAATCTCTCTACGGTCGGCTCCTCGAAAAGCCTTCGCAGCGGTAACTCCACCTGAAAAGCGACTCGCACCCGCGACGCAACCTGCGTTGCTAAGAGCGAGTGGCCGCCCAGCTCGAAGAAGCTGTCACGCACGCCGACAGGCTCGACCTGAAGTACCTCCGAAAAAACCCTGCAGAGCACTTCCTCCACGGCCGTCTGCGGCGCGACGTAGACCTGGGCCAGCTCGGGTCTCGCCTGTTCAGGCTCGGGCAGCGCATTGCGATCAACTTTCCCGGTCGCCGTGAGCGGCAGAGCATCGAGCACCACGAAAGCGGAAGGCACCATGTACTCCGGCACTGTCCTTTTTAAATAGTCCCGCATTTCACCTGCCGTCGGCGGTGACTCTTCACGCCCCACCACGTATGCAATCAGCCGCTTCCCTCCAGGCGCGTCCGCGCGCGCAACAACTACAGCCTCTCGGACGCCGGGATGCTGGCCCAACACAGTCTCAACCTCGCCAAGTTCTATGCGGAAGCCTCGCACTTTCACCTGCTGGTCCACTCGACCAACGAATTCAATTTCCCCGTCTCCGAGGAAGCGCGCCAAATCGCCTGTCTTGTAGAGACGAGCGCCCGGAATGCGGCTGAACGGGTCGGGAACGAATCGCTCTGCCGTCAATCCCCGCTGGTTCAAATAACCTCTCGCGAGGCCAACACCGCCGACGTGAATCTCGCCGGTAATGCCGATTGGAACAGGCCGAAGATGCTGGTCCAACAGATAGATTTGCATGTTTGAGATGGGCCGACCGAGGCGCGGAACATCGCCTTCGTCTTCCACGTATTGCACTGCCGTTGCGTAGACAGTCGCTTCCGTGGGAGCGTAAGCGTTGAAGAGTCGCCGCCCTCGTGACCAGCGTGCTGCGGTCGTCGTGCTGCAAGCCTCGCCTCCGACGATGAGTGTTTGCAATGCCGGATATTCTCCGTCGGGGATCGTGTCCAATTGAGAAGGCGTTATGGCTATGGTGGTGATCGCATAATCGCTCAGCAACCGGGGCAGTTCAGATCCTGACGCGCCCTGGGCCGGCAGGCACAGCGTGGCTCCGCCGAGCAGGGCCATGAAAATTTCCAGTACTGAAGCATCGAAACTGAGAGACGCCCCCTGCAGGATTCGGCTATTAGAATCGACCCCAAATAGCTTGATTGAGGCTTCGATCACGTTCGTCACTCCGCGATGAGCAACGAGTACTCCCTTGGGCCGGCCCGTCGAGCCGGACGTGTAGATGACGTAAGCCAGATTATCCGCCAGCGCCGGAGACTGAACGTTTTCACTGCTCTCATTAGAGAATGCGGAACAGTCTGCATCCAGACAAATCGTCTGCGCCGCCGTGTCCGGAAGGCGATGAAGAAGTGAGTTCTGTGTCAGCACCACTCGCGCTTGCGAGTCTTCGATCATGAAACGAATGCGCTCGGGCGGATATTCGGGATCGAGTGGAAGGTACGCCCCGCCCGCTTTCAACACCGCGAGTAACCCCACCAGCATCTCGATCGAACGATCCGTAAAGATTCCCACGAGTACTTCCGGGCCGACTCCCGATCCTCGCAGGTACCAGGCGAGCTTGTTCGCTCGCAGATTCAATTCGCGATAACTCAACTCCTCACTGCCGAGACGAACTGCAATCGCTTCGGGAGCGCGTGCCTCTTGTTCCTCAAACAATTCATGCACGCATTTCTCTTCCGAGAACGGCGCGGCTGTTTCATTCAGTTCCACCAGTAGACGACGCTGTTCCTCAACCGAAAGCAGGCATACCGTTTCGTGATACGCCGCGGGCTCCGCGCTCATTGCCGCAAGCACACGGCTGTAGTAACCGGCTATCTCTTTCGCCTGTTCTTCGCCAAGTTCCAGGGTCCGATAATCCAGAGCCAGCTCGATCTGTGAGGAAAGGTGGTCCATGTTGAACTGCGCCGTGAGCGGGTAATAGGTTTGCTCCGTGCCATCTACGTCAAGGACCTCCAGGCCGTCCACTGCACGCAGGCGGTCTGCGACGTGAAAGTGTGTGTAGTTGAAGACCGTATCGAATAACTGCTCCGCGCCGTGGACTCTCTGTAACTCTTGAATAGGGTATCGCCTGAAAGGCAGGAGTTCGTTTTCGGCTGCATAAGCGCGGAGCGCAAGATCAACCCACGTGGCGCCGCTCAACTCCATGCGCAACGGCACCGTATTGAGAAAAGCTCCAAGGATTCGCTCACCGTCAGTCTTCTCCGGTCGTCCATTGATAAGGAGGCCAGTGATCACGTCCGAGTGTGCCGTGAGCAGGCTCAACACCTTCATATGTGCGGCCATGAGAACACTCTTCAGCGGGATCTCGATCGATTGGGCCAGCCGCTTCAGACCATCGGAAACTTCGACCGACACCTGAACCTCGACGCGCATGACCTCGCCAGCGTCGGCGTCCGGCTGAGTGAATGGTCTAAGAGCGAGGCGGCTGGCCTTCGCGCCGGCGAGAGTCGTAGTCCAATAGCTCCGGCACTCCTCGGACTGTAGTGCCTCGCGTTCGAGCAACACGAAGTCTTTGTAACAGGCCGACAGAAGTGGCTCGCTGGGAACGGGCTTTCCGTCCAGCAAAGCGAAGTAGCGCTCGAAGAATTCGGTGAAGAACGATGCCACGCTCCAGCCGTCGAAGAAAGGCTCGCTCATCGTAAACTGAACCGAGTTATCCGCGAGCAGGTGCAGATGAAAACGGAGCAGCGGGGCCTTGGTCCAAGCAAACCCGCTGCGCATTTCGTTCGTGATCCATTCAGCTATCCGACTTTTCTGCTCAGCCGGCAAGAGGTGGCGCAGGTCTTCAATGATTAAGCGCAGGTGAGGTGTTTGATGAACGAGCTGCAAGGGTTCGCTGAAGCCGATGAGTGCGAACGAGGTGCGCAGCATCTCGTGACGCTTCGCCATCTGGTCAAGCGTGGACTGCAACTTCTCGATATCGAGTGGGAGGCGCAGGTGCAGGCTGCTGATGTAGATAAGGTAGTCGGGACTATATTCGCTATGAAAGACCATACCGGCCTGTAACCGCGACAGCGGATAGGCATCCTCCAACGCTTGAGGCAGTTTGCGACGATCTTCTTCCGAGATCAGATCGAATGGTTGCTGATTTGATTTTGGGAGGAGGTTTTCGGCGACCCTGACCAACTCGGAGAGGTCACGAATCGTCGGGTGCTCGAAAAGTTGCTGGAGTGAAAAGTCAAATCCTCGCTCCAACACTCCGGCCCGTGTCCGAATGCTGAGAATCGAATCTCCGCCCAACGCGAAATAGTTGTCATCAATACCCACGCGCCGGACGCCGAGCGTTTCTGCCCAGACATCGGCCAGCAACTCTTCGACATTCGTGCGCGGCGCGATGAAGGCTGCTGCAAGTTCGCGCTCGGTCCAATCGGGCTCGGGCAGAAGTTTTCGATCAACCTTGCCGTTTGGAGTCATCGGGAGGATTTCGAGGAATACGAAGGCCGAAGGAATCATGTGAACCGGCAACTGATCTTTTAAGAACTCGCGCAAATCGCCGCTGGTAACCCGTGCAAGTCCGTTGCAGACGCAGTAGGCCACCAGCCGCTTTTCTCCGCGCGCGTCTTCCCTCGCCAGAACGACGCTCTCACGAATCGCAGGATGCTGCGCGAGTGGCGCATTAACTTCTGCCGGCTCGATACGAAATCCACGGATCTTCACCTGATCGTCGACACGACCTCGATACTCGAGGTCGTCCTCGAGCAGACGACGCGCCCGGTCACCCGTGCGATAAAGACGCCCGCCAGGCTCGCGGCTGAAAGGATCCGGACCGAAGCGTTCCGCCGTTAGATCGGGGCGGTTTAAGTAACCGCGCGCGACTCCAGCCCCACCGACGTAAATCTCACCCTCAGCATCACCGGAGAGTGAACGCAAGTCGGCGTCGAGCAGGTAGAGTTGCAAGTCTGGAAGCGCGCTACCAATCATGCTTCCGCGTCCTGCGCTTAAATCGTCGCATGTAATCGGCCTATAGGTGACGTGGACCGTGGTCTCGGTGATGCCATACATATTGACGAGTTGCGGACGCTCATCTCCGTGCCGGTCCAACCAGGACTTGAGCTTTTGTAGTTCGTGCGCCTCACCACCGAAGATTATTAGTCGCAGGGCAAGTTCTTCTTGTACGTCACTGTCTCTTTTCAGCAGATCTTCTTCCGCCTGACTTAGTTGCCAAAAAGCCGACGGCGTCTGGTTGAGTACCGTCACGCGCTGCTGCCGCAGCAGCTCATAGAAAGCCAGAGGATCACGACTCACAGCGAAGGGGACCACCACCACTCGTCCGCCATAGAGAAGCGCGCCCCACAACTCCCAAACGGAGAAATCGAAGGCGCAAGAATGAAAGAGCGTCCACACATCGCGCTCGTCAAACTCGAACCATTTATGAGTCGCGTCGAAAAGGCGGACCACGTTGGCATGACTCACTGCCACACCCTTTGGTTGGCCCGTCGAACCCGAGGTGTAAATGATGTAACACGGATGACGCGGATCAGAGCCACGGATTAAATCCGGATCCGATCCGCGGCTTTGATCTGTGTAATCTGTGGTTGATAGTCCTTCCGGTGTGAGGATCACAGCCGGCTTTGCGTCTTCGATCATGAACCGCAGACGCTCGCGCGGATAACTCGGATCTAGCGGCAGGTAAGCTCCACCCGCCTTTAAGATACCCAGTATGCCGATTACCAGGTCGAGGCCACGATCGAGGGACAGACCGACCAACACCTCTGGCCCAACTCCGAGTGCGCGCAGTTGATGGGCTAATCTGTTTGCTCGCTCGTTAAGCTCGCGATAAGTCAGCCGCTCGCCCTCAAAGCTAACGGCGATTCCATCAGGCGTCGCCGCTGCCTGCCGCTCGAACCGTTCGTGAATAGTTTGGTGATCACAAAGAGGCACAAAAACTCTCAGCAATTCATTTTGTATATCTTGTGCTTCTTTGTGGGCGAAAGATCCTTGACCCAAAGTGCCTCCGAAATCTGTTCAAGTAAAGTTTGATAGTCTTGCAAGAGTTGACTGATCCACTCGTTGTGAAAACGTCGCTTGTCGTATCCAATCCTCAGCACTAACTCTCGACCCGGTATCGCCCACACGGTGAGCGGATAATTTGATCTCTCGACAGTGCCGGCGCTTACCACCCGCAGATCGCCACGGACGTATGTCGCACTCCTGGGATAGTTCTGGAAAACGAAGATGCTCTCGAAAAGCGGTTTTCCCGGTTCAACTTCGCTCCACGCCTGCACGCGAGCCAGCGGGCTATATTCGTACTGGCTGATCTCCGTTTGCTGCGCCTGCAATTGTTTGAGCCAAACGGCCGGTGCCGCGTCGACTGTGATCGTTGCGCGCGCCGGCAGCGTGTTAATGAATAGCCCGACCATCGATTCGACTTCTGCTATCTGCGCCGAGCGTCCCGACACAACGACACCGAAGACGACTTCTTCCCTTCGGCTCAGCGAACTCAGCAACAAAGCCCACGCACCCTGAACCAGGGTGTTCAGCGTCAACTGATGTCGTTGTGCGAACCTCTGCATCCTTGCGGTTGCATATTCCGGCAGTTGAATTTCCTGTTCCGCATACTGGTAAGTGCCAGGGACCAGGATGCCGTGGTTGGGCAGCGGAGTCGGCGACTTGAATCCTTTGAGTAATCGCCGCCAGAAACTCTCTGCTGCTCGCAAGTCCTGCTTTTTGATCCAGGCGATGTAGTCTCGATAACCGCGTTTGGGCTTCAGTGATGCCTGCTCCCCGCGGCGTAGGCTGTCGTAGGCCGTGAGTACGTCGTCGACGACAATGGGCACCGACCATCCATCCAGCAGCAAGTGATGGCTGGTCCAAATAAACAAGCTCTTGTCGTCAGCCGTTCTAACCAGGGCCAGACGCATCAGCGGCGACTGCTTCAAATCGAATTCCTGCTCACGCTCTCGCCGCAGGTATTGCTCGAGATTTTCTTCCTGCTCCCGGCGGCCGAGACGGCTCCAATCCGAACGCCAATCCTCACGCTTGAGGCGCACTTTTGCCGATCGCCTGACCACCTGCACAGGTTCTTCCACGCCTTCCCATTCAAAGCCGGTTCTGAGCACCGCGTGTGCATCTACCGCTGCTTGCCATGCCCTCCCGAATATCTCTTCGTTCAGGCGTCCGTTCAGTTCGCAAACTAATTGGGTCGTGTAGATTCCGTTGTCTGATCCATAGAGACTGTGGAAGAGCATGCCTTCCTGCATTGGCGACAGAGGATAAAGATCTTCTATTGGTCCGGCGGTTCTTTGAATCTGCGCTAGCTGCCGCTCGTTCAAGTGAGCTAACGGAAAATCGGAGGGCGTGTACTCCCGCACTTCGCGTAACACGCAATGCTCGATCAGTTTCCGTAGTCTTCTGATGAAGCTCTCGGCCAATGCTTCGATAGTCTGTCGCGCGTGTAGTTCACTGCTGTAGACCCACTCCATCTGAAGCCGGCCGTCTCTCACCGCTCCATCTATTTCGATCAGATACTTGCGTCTGCCGAGCTTGCCGCGTGACTGACCAACCGGATCGTTTGTAAGGACAAAAGGCGTAGACGCATCATTGAGTACCTGGTCGAGTTGGCCCAGGTAATTAAAGCTCATCTGCGACTGCGGAAGTTCTTCCAACTGAGTGAAGATTGTTTCGTCGCCGCATAGATATCTGAGCAGACCGTAGCCGAGGCCTCTGTTCGGCACCCGCCGAAGTTGTTCTTTTACAGACTTCAACGTCTCTCCCGGGGCGGAAGAATTGCTTACGTCGAGTAGCACAGGGAAGATTGTGGTGAACCATCCGACGGTTCTCGAAAGGTCGCAGCCTTCGACGATTTCTTCTCGCCCGTGTCCTTCAACGTCCACGAGCACTCTTTTCTCAACAGTCCACTCCGAGAGCGCCTGGGCCAAGGCTGCGAGCAGCACGTCGTTGATCTGAGTTCGATAGGCGCGCGGTACTTCTTGCAGCAGGAGACGTGTCTCCTCAGCCGTTAAGAAGACCGAGAGGCTGCGCGCCGAATCCAGGGTGTTGTCTCCCGCACAATCGACTGGTACCGTTCCAACGTCGCGGCGAGACTCCGTGGTCCAATATTCCAACTCCTCCCGCACTGCCGCGGATTGCGCCTGCGCGCCGAGTAAATCGGACCAACGCTTGAAAGAAAGCGTCTTCGGAGGAAGTCTGACGTCCTCTCCGCGTTGCAATTGCTCGTAAGCGCGTTGCATGTCGTCGAGCAATATCCGCCACGACACGCCGTCAACTGCCAGGTGATGAATCACGATTAGCAGCCGGTGCCACCTTGCCTCTCCTAGATCGAAATAGACGGCGCGGACGACTGGTCCATTGCTCAAATCAAGGCTCGACTGCGTCTCATCGGCGACCCGGTTGAGCTCAGCCGTTTGTGCTTCGGAAGTGAGGGATGACAGATCTACGCACTCGAAAACCTGGTGAGTCTCGCGCGCGGCAATCGTCTGTTTCCAGTCTCGAGCTCCGCGCTCGAACCGCAGCCGCAGCGCGTGGTGGTGCTCGATCAATTGTTTGATGGTTTTCTCCAGCAGCTCGGCGTTAACAGGCTGCTTCAGCCCGAGCATCACGGCCTGATTGTAATGGTGAGGATCCGGCAACTGCTGTTCGAAGAACCAGTGTTGAATCGGCGTCAAAGGAATAATGCCGTCACCGGGTTCCTCTTCCGCCGCCTGTGTGCGCGAGGTTTGTGTTACACCAGCAAGCTCTAAAATGGATCCGTGTTGCAGGACCTGCTTCGGCGTGATTAATAGCCCTGCGTCTCTGGCGCGAGCCACAATCTGTATGCTGACGATTGAATCTCCGCCCAGTTCGAAGAAGTTCTCCGTTATTCCGACTCGTTCAAGTCCGAGCACGTCTTGCCAGATCCGCGCGAACTCCTTTTCCACCGCTGTGCGAGGTTCTACGTAGTCTTCTTCAGTCTTGATTTCTTCTGGCGCCGGAAGTGCTCGCACATCAACTTTCCCACTTCCGCTAAGCGGGAGTGCATCCAGCAAGACTACGGCGGCCGGCTGCATGTACCCTGGCAACTTATTCTTTAAGTATGCGCGCAGCTCGTCGGGTGTACATGCTTGTTGATGATGGCAGACGACGTAAGCTACTAATCGCTTGTCCCCGTCTGCTTCCCGCATGATGACCACGGCGTCCCTCACCGCACTATGGTTCCGCAAGTGCGCTTCGATCTCTCCCAGCTCGATGCGGAAACCTCTCACCTTCACCTGCGTATCTGCTCGTCCGACATACTCTACGTTTCCGTTCGCCGAGTAGCGTCCCAAATCGCCGGTCTTATAAAGACGCGTGCCCGCTTTCAGGGAGAACGGATCGGGAATGAACTTCTCTGCCGTGAGTTGCGGACGATTTAAATAGCCCCAGGCGAGTCCGTCTCCGCCGATGTATATCTCTCAGGCTATGCCCGGCGGCAAAGGCTCTAAGTTTTTGTCGAGAATGTAGACTTGCGTATTTGCAACAGGCTTGCCTATCGGAACGGTTCGCTCGTTTGTGTCCGGCGCGCACTTGTAAGCCGTAGCCGTGATCGACGCCTCCGTCGGTCCATACAAATTCGCAAGCTCCACTTGCGGGAACAGCCGGTACACGCCGTTTTTTAATGCGATTGAAAGCGCTTCGCCACTACTAATCGCACGCCGTATACTTCCGCAATCCCTAATCCGCCCATCTTCTATGACTGCTTTGAGCAATGTCGGCACAAAGTCCAGAACCATCACTTGTTCTTCGCGGATTAATTGGACCAGATAACCGATGTCGTATTGCCGATCGGAAGGGACTATGACGAGACCTGCTCCCGTAATAAGGGGTTGGAACACCTCGTCCACCGCCGCATCGAAGCTGATGGAGTGGTTCAACAACGTTCGATCTGAGGCAACGAGCGGGAACTCGCGAGCGAACCATTGCATGTGCTTAGAGATCGAGCTATGGGAGATCATCACGCCCTTAGGTTGGCCCGTTGACCCTGACGTGTAGATGACGTAAGCGAGGTCTTCGCCAGAGGTTTCCAAAGATTCCACCGATGGCACATTAATCTGTGTAATCTGTGGATAGACAACAATTCGCGCTCCGTGTTCCGGTAAGTTTTCAAGCAGTGACTGACTCGTCACCACCATCTCAGGCTGTGCGTCGGCGAACATGTAGGCAAGCCGCTCTTTCGGATATTCAGGATCGAGTGGCAGGTATGCCGCGCCTGCTTTCAAAATTCCAAGCAGGCAGACGATCATGTCCATCCCGCGTTCCAGACAGATTCCGACTCGCGCTCCGCGCGTCACACCCAAACCTCTAAGACAGTGGGCCAACCTGTTGGCGCGATGATTTAACTCTTGATAACTCATCCGCTCGCCTTCAAAGATCAGAGCGACGGCATCCGGCGTTGCCTCAGCTTGCCGTTCGAATAGTTCGTGCAGAGTAAGACTTGGAAAGTCCACGTGAGTTTCGTTCCACTCGCGCAGAGCCATGTCTTTGTCGGCTGCACTCAAAAGCGACAGGTCCGAAACCCGCTGTTGCGGACGGGCAATCATTCCTTCGAGCAAGGTTTCGAGATGGCGAAGCATTCGGCAGACAGCCGCCGTGGCAAAGCGATCTGTTTTGTAGCCGGCGTGCAACGACAACTGCGCACCCGGCTCCGCGGCGATCGATAGCGGGTAGTTTGTCTGCTCGATTGAACGAACACCGCTGATCTCAGGGCCGTCACGTCTAGCCGCAAGTGAGGAGTCCACGGGATAGTTCTCGAATACAAAGATGCTTTCGAAGAGCGCCTGGCCGCGCGGCACATCGCTCCATTCCTGCACCTGCACAAGCGAGCTATATTCGTACTGGCGCAATTCGACCAACCGCTCTTGCAACTCCTTCAACCAGGGGATGAGCAACTGACCCGATGGGACGCTAACTCGCAGAGGCAGTGTGTTGATAAAGAGGCCGACCATCGCCTCCGAGCCTTGTAAGTCAGACGGACGACCCGAAGACGTAACACCGAAGACGACGTCGCGCTCTCCACTGTAGCGGCTGAGCAGTATGGACCACGCTCCATACAGAAGAGTACTCAAGGTGAGTTGGTTCTGGCGGGCGAAGGCTTGCAGCGACTGCGTCGAAGTTTCGGTGAGATGAAGCGACTCTTCACTGTATCCTTGCTCCTCTTCGACTACGTTCACATTGTCGATCCCGAACGGAGTTGGCTCAGTAAACCCGTTGAGCGTCTCGCGCCAGAATTTCTCGGCTCCGACCTGATCCTGCCGGCCCAACCAGACAATGTAGTCTTTAAATGGGCGTGGTTCTGCAAGACGCGGCTCTCGGCGTAAGTCGGAAGGGGCGCAGCTTGCGTCGTAAATGGCGAAGACTTCTTGCAAAACGATCGAAAGCGACCAGCCGTCGATCAGCAGGTGATGATGGCTGAAGACGAAAACGTACTCTTCGTATGATCTCGTGAATAAAGCGAGGCGGAGGAGCGGCGCATATTTGACGTCAAAACCTCGCTCGCGATCGCGCCGCAAATATTCTTCTAAAAACTCTTCCTGTCGTTCGTCGCTGAGCTGCGTCCAGTCCTCCCGACTTATTTTCCCTTCAACTTCTCGTCTGACGACTTGAATCGGCTCCGTCCAGACATCCCACGCGAAGTCGGCGCGCAAGGACTGATGACGCCGAACGACTGTTTGCCAGGCGGCCTGAAGCGCTTCTTCGTCAAGACTACCTCTCAACTCGCAGACTAATTGTGTCGTGTAGACTCCGCTGTCAGGCTCAGAGAGACTGTGAAAGAGGATCCCCTGCTGCGTTGGTGTGAGCGGGTAGTCGTCTTCGATCTCACCGCCAAACTTCGCAAGCTTCGCCAACTGTCGCTGGTCCAACTTCACAGGCCCTGGCTCTTCAGAGATTGATTCTCTTGCCTGGGGCGGCGTTCCGGTTAGCTGAGCCAATTCTGCGATAGTTTGGTGCTGAAACAATTGCTTGGGTGTCAGATAGATGCCCGCCTCTTTGGCGCGCACGACGATCTGAATGCTGAGGATCGAGTCACCGCCCATCTCGAAGAAGTTGTCATTAACACCGACGGGTTTAATGCCCAGCACTTCAGACCAGATGTCAGCCAGTATCTGCTCAGTCTCGCTGCGAGGCGCTTCAAAGCTCTTCTTCGGTCTGACTGCGACTTCGTCTGGCGCAGGTAGTGCGCGGCGATCAATCTTGCCGTTCAACGTCAGCGGCAGCGCCTTCATCTCCACGATGACTGCGGGCAGCATGTACTCCGGCAATCTCTGTTGCAGGTGGCTGCGTAAGTCTTCCGCCGAAAACGGCTCACCATTTTTCGGGACGACGTAGGCCACCAGGCGCTTATCACGCGTCACCTCCTCATGCGTGATGACCACGCTTTCCCGCACTGCGGGATGCTCGTTAAGCAGCGCTTCAATCTCTCCCGGCTCGACACGAAAGCCGCGTACCTTTACCTGTTGATCTGTTCGCCCCAGATACTCAGTCTCACGATCCGTCAACTGTCGCCCCAGATCGCCCGACCTGTACAACCGCGCTCCCGCCCCGCCGCTGAATGGATCAGGGAGAAACCTCTCTGCCGTGAGCTGTGGCTGTTGTAAATATCCACGTGCCAATCCATCACCGGCGACGCACAACTCACCCGCTACGCCTGTCGGCACGGGTTGCTGGTGCTGGTCCAGTACATAAACCTGTAAGTCGGGGATAGCGACGCCAATTACGCTTCCCCGCCCTGACTCGAGATCAGCCATCCTGATACGTCGATAGGTGACGTGAACTGTTGTCTCGGTGATGCCGTACATGTTGACCAGTTGCGGTTGCTCGTCTCCGTTTCGTTCGAGCCACGGCCGCAGGCTCTGAAGCTCGAGCGCTTCGCCTCCGAAGATCACCAGACGCAGGCCCAGCCCTGTGTCTTCATTAGCGCTCTCTTCCACGAACATGAGTTGACGGAATGCAGAGGGGGTCTGATTGAGAACGGTGACGCCTTCTCTCCGCAGCAACTCGCGGAAAGCCTCCGGCGTGCGGCTAACGAAGTATGGGACAACAACTACGCGACCACCGTGGAGGAGCGCACCCCACAATTCCCACACGGAAAAGTCGAAGGCGTAAGAGTGAAAGAGGGTCCACACGTCATGGTGCGTAAACTCAAACCAACTTTTTGTCGCCGCAAACAGCCGTAACACGTTGTGGTGAGAAACGACCACGCCTTTGGGCCGGCCAGTCGAACCGGAGGTGTAGATTACGTACGCGGCATTATCCGACGATATAAGACTGTCGGGGTTGGCATCACTCTCGCGTTCAATCTCCTTCCAATCCCTGTCGATACAAACCACTTTGGCCTTGTGAGCCGGAATCTGCGGCAATAAATTCGCCTGGGCGACGAGCACCTCCACTCGTGCATCGTCGAGCAGAAACGCTAATCGCTTTTGCGGATAGGAAGCGTCCAGCGGAACATACGCGCCGCCCGCTTTGAGAATTGCCAGCAGGCCCACAAGCATTTCGGCACTGCGCTCGACGCAGATCCCAACCAGCGCCTCTGGTCCAACGCCGAGTCGTCGCAGATGTCGCGCCAGCTTGTTCGCCCGTTGGTTAAGTTCTCGATAAGAGAGATGCTGGTCGCCAAACACGACCGCAGTGTCCTCCGGTCTTGCGGCAGCCTGTTCTTCAAACAACTGATAAATGGTCTCTTCCTGAAAAAAATATTTCTCGTGCAACGCGGTAGCGCTTTGCGCCTTTGCGCCTTGGCGCGAGAGATCTTCTCCGGAAAGCAGAGGCAAGCGGGAAATTCTTTCGGCCGGGTTTGCGACGACTGCATCGAGCAAGTTCCGGAAGCTTTGCGCCATCTGTCTGATGGTGGTCGCGTCGAAGAGATCTGTGTTGTATTCGAAGCTCGCGTACAGCTCTTCGCCCGCTTCGGCCATCATGAGCGTGAGGTCAAACTGTGCAACGCGCTGCTTGAGCGGCACGGATTCCATCTCGAGCCCGCCCAGATTCATTCGCGCTCCCGCTTCACCCAGCGCGAATAACGAAAGCCCCTCATCGCTCGGCTGATGTGTTATGTGCATCGAGAACATGACCTGGAAGAGCGGCGAACGTGAGGGATCACGCGCGGCCTGAAGACGCTCAACCAAAATGGAGAATGGATAGTCCTGATGTTCGAAGGCGTCCAGTACGTTTCGGCGCACCTGCGCGAGCAAAGACTCGAATCCGGCATCGCCAGCGACCGTCGCTTGCAACACCAGCGGGTTAACGAAGTAACCGACGAGCGGGGCAAACTCGGCCCTGGTTCGGCCCGCGGTTACCGAGCCGATCAATAACTCATCCTGGCCCGTGTAGCGATGAAGCAACGCTTGAAAGGCAGCCAGCAACAGCATGTAAAGCGTGGCGTCGTGCTCACGGCTCAGGGCTTTCAGCCGCCGGACAGTTGCGGCGCTCAGCCGTAAAGGCTCAGAAGCACCGCGGAAGGTTTGGATGGGCGGGCGCCGGTGCGTGATGGGTAAGTTTAAGATCGGCAGCTCGCGCGACAGTTGATTGCGCCAGTATGCCCAGTGCCTCTCACCCTGCTCATTCGACAGCAACTCTCTTTGCCAGCGAACGAAAGCTGAGTAGCTGGACGAGAGAACAGGGAGCGCGGCGCGCACGCCGGACTGTTCTGCCTCGTACAAGAGTCCCAACTCCTGCATCATGAGCGCCAGCGACCAGAAATCTACGATGATGTGATGGGCGACGAGTAGAAGGATGTGCTCATCGTCTGAACGAGTGAAAAGATTGATGCGCAGGAGTGGGCCCCGTTCGAGATCGAAAGGGCGCTCGCTCTCCGCGGTCAATCGCTCGTCGAGTTGGGCTTCATTCCAGTGCCGCGCATCCTCTTGCCGGAAGTGAAGCTCAACGCGATCAGCGACTCGTTGAATGGGTTGCCCTCGCGAAATAGTGTAGGTCGTTCGCAAGGACGGATGGCGCTCGAGCAATTTGGAAAAGGCGTGTCGTAAAGCAGCAACGTCGACTGCGCCGCGAATTTTCACGGCCCGTGCGATGTTGTACGCCGTACTCTCCGGCGCCAGGTTGTGCAGGAACCATAAGCCTCGCTGGCCGTAGGAGAGCGGATACTCGTTCTCGCTTTCACCGGAGGCAGTGGCAGAAGCTTTTGGCTCATGCAGTTCGTGAGCTTTGTGTGTGGCTTCGCTCAATTGCGAGAGAATCTGTGCGCCAAGCTCGGCGATGCTTGATCCCTGCAGGAAGTTGACCATCGGCAAGGAGACGCCCAGACTCACTTCGATCGAGTGTGCCAGTTCGATAGCGGTCAAGGAGTCAAGACCGTATCGAGCGAGCGGTTGATCCATGTGCACACTGCCGGAAGCAATCCCGAGCTTCGCGGCGACCAGCGACGCCAACCATGCACTGATATCTTCGACGCTCAACTGCGAAGTCATCAGCTCCGGCGCGTCGCCCTCCTCCGAAGCAGTTGCGCGCCACCCGGCGACCGCGTCGAGCGCACCTTCCAGAAACTTCCGGCGGGAAGCACGTCGCTGAATTTTGCCGCTCGAGGTTTTGGAAATTGAGCCCGGCTTAATGAGCGCGACAGCATAGACTTGCAGATCGTGTTCGGAGGTTACCGCTTCACGGATTGTCTCGATCACCTGGTCCAGGTCGGCTTCCTTACGGGTGTCTATCTCTTGAACGATCACTAAACGTTCCTCACTATCGGCTTCCACAGTGAAGGCCGCGCCGCAGCCCGGCCTGAGGCCCGCGTGACAACGCTCTACAGTCCACTCGATATCCTGCGGATAGTGGTTCAGGCCGCGGATGATGATGAGATCCTTGATGCGGCCCGTGATGAAGAGTTCCCCGTCTTCGATGAAACCTAAGTCTTCGGTGCGCAGGAATGGCCCTTCGCTTGTATCTGACAGATAAGCGTTGAAGGTTTGGTGTGTTTCTTCCGAGCGATTCCAATAACCCTTAGCCACGCTCGGACCGGAAACCCAGATTTCTCCGACCTCACCATTTTTGAGTTCGGTTAACATTGCCGGGTCGACGATGATGACGCGCTCGTCCGGCAACGCGCCGCCGCACCCAACCATCAGTTTCGCTTCCACTTCCTTGATTACGGGCAGGCTCTGCTTGCGACCGCCGGTCACGACCAAAGTCGCTTCTGCGAGTCCGTAACAGGGGAAAAGGGCTGAACGTCGAAAGCCACATGGCGCGAACCGGGATGCGAACCTGTCGAGAGTTTCGGCGCGGACAGGCTCTGCACCGTTGAAGGCCACGCTCCAGCTACTCAAGTCGAGCTTTGCTGCGTCAGCCGCTGTGATCTTGCGCGTGCACAGATGGTAAGCGAAGTTCGGCCCGCCGCTCGTCGTTGCCCTGTAGTGAGAGATGGCCTCCAGCCAGCGCACCGGACGCTGCAGGAAAGAAGCGGGCGACATCACGACAGCCCTGATCCCGGCGTAGAGAGGCTGCAGCACTCCCACCATAAAACCCATGTCATGAAACGTCGGCAACCACGAGACGTAGCTGTCTGTCTCCGTGTGCTCAAACAGGTGAAAGATCAGACTGGCGTTGTGCAGCAGGTTCGCATGTGTGAGCATTACGCCGCGGGGATGCCCGGTCGAGCCTGACGTGTACTGAAGAAAGGCAAGGTCGTCGGCAGTCGCAGGTTCAGGTTGCCAATCTTCATCAACACTGGTCTCAACCATGTCGGTGGCGAGCCATTGGAGAGCTTTCAGATCCGGGGCTTCTGCGAAGATCGATTTCGCTCTCGTCAGTATGAGCGAAGTAGTTAATACAAAAGCTGCCTGAGCATCAGCGATGATTGTTCCCAACCTGGGCAGACTCCGACTAAGCCTGGCGAATTGCGGTGGATAAGCGGGAACAGCCACCACTCCTGCATAGAGGCAGCCGAAAAAACCCTCGATGAAGTCTAATCCCGGCGGGTAAAGGAGGAGTGCCCGCCCGCCTTTCGCCCCTGTTTGTCGCAGCACTGCGGCGATTGCGCGAGCGCGCCGCTGCAATTCCCCATAGGTTAAATGAAGCTCACTTGTTTCTTCGTCACGCAGGAAGGTGTAGGCGAGTTGGTCAGGATGTCGAAGCGCGCGATGGTCCAACAACTTGATCAAAGTTGCCGGCCCCCTGGTCGCTTCAACAAAAGACTCTAATTCCGGAGTAGTCTGGTACTGCATCGCCTCCGTCAAACTGCAACTCAGACGTTACATTCCATCAAGAAACCGCGCGGCATGTTCTGGGATGAACTGCTAGCGCAATTTAGGGAGGTGAATTTTGACTGGGCTTACTGCCGGGCTCTTCTGTCGGGCTACTACAAAAGGGAGGACGCCCTAAACAAAGATTTAGAGCTTCTCGTCGGGTAAGTTAACTTTGAGGGCGTAGATTATATTGGAGCAATATTCGAACTGCAAGACAAAATCCTTTATCCACAGATTACACAACTTAATGAATAGAATCTGTGTAATCTGTGCTGAACGGGTGCTGCAATGATACAAGGCTATCCTGATAGACCTGCCTTACGTGCTGGAGAGAAGCTCCGGCTTCATATTTCGACCCATAACCCGCACAAACGTTTCCGTGTTGACTTCTACAGGCAAGGCGTTGGACTGGCTAAGATGGGAAGTCTCGACGCACAAACCGGTCATTACTTCGCGCCGCTCCACCATTACGACGATTGGGGCTGGCCCAGCTATGATTTTCGCATACCTAACGATTGGCCGAGCGGCGCCTACATCGCCAACCTCATAGAAACAAATCAACAAGGCGAGCCGATTAACAATAGCGAAGAGCTAAGCGCAGACGGTCGCAATGGCAAGGCGCTGTTTGTAGTGAAAAGCAACTCACCCGGACAAAACGCGGAGATTCTTTACAAGCTGTCCCTGACAACATATCACGCGTACAACTACTCGGGCGGCGGCAACCTCTATGTGGGCGAGTGGTGCAAAGATCCGATCACGAAAAAGAGAGTTAATAAAGTGAGCATTCACCGGCCCGGCGGCGGAACGGGCGGCGCAATCCCACACTTCGACGCGAGCAACAACGTTTCCGGCAGCATTGATTTTTACGATGCCGGATCGCCTCGCCAGACATTCGCACACTGGGACGTTCCGTTCATCACCTGGCTGGAAAAGAATCATTACCGGGTGGATTACTGCACTGATCTCGACCTGCACGAGGAGCGTGACCTCCTTACGCCTTACCGTCTCCTGCTCAGTGTCGGTCATGACGAATACTGGAGCGAGCAAATGCGCGCCCACATCGAAGCGTTCATCCGACAGGGCGGCAACGTGGCCTTTTTCAGCGGCAACACGTGCTGGTGGCACATCGAGTTTTGCGATTTCACTAAGGGTGCTGATGGCGAGCTTCACCCGACGGCGTTCATCCGTGATTTCAACACCTGGAAAACGAATCCTGAAAATTCACTCACCGGAGTTAGTTACCGCAACGGAGGAGGGTCGTGGATAAAAGAGCGCGAAGCGCTGGGCTACACCGTGCAGAATGCCGATCATTGGGTGTATGAAGGAACTGGCCTTCGCAACGGAGACGTTTTCGGTGCTGACGAACGTCTGGTCGGTTACGAATGCGACGGCGCGCTCTTCACGCGCGACAATCACGGCTTTCCTGTTCCCACGGGCGCAGATGGCACGCCGTCCGACTTCGTCATCTTAGGCGTGGGTGAGTTGGCGGGCTCAGAAGGATGGCAATTCGAGGCGAGGGAGAATCAGAATCAAGGGCCTCGAGCGGCGACGATGGGCCTCTATACTCGCCGCGGAATCGTCTTCACCGCCGCAACCACCGATTGGACGCGCGTCCTCAACACCAATAAACAGATTGATGGCATTACAAGGAACGTCCTCAACCGATTGAGCTCACATGCAGTTCGCATCGTTGGACCACTCTCGGATGATGAACATGGTTTCCTGCCTGTAACACGCTGCCGCCAGCCGGAGGGAAGCAATGCAATTAAGTTTCAAGTTGACGCCGGCCAACTACCGAATCAGGAAGATCTAAAGTACCGATGGTCCATTTCAGGCGGAGATGCCGTTGCGCAGTTGCCGTTCGATCAGCCGGTGTTTGAAGCAGTGATGCCTGCTTCGCCCACGCCAGTGACTGTGACGGTGGAAGTTGAAGATGGCGCCGGCTATAAAGGTTTCGGCACGCTGACGTTTACGCCGCTGTCTCAGCAGGAGTACTTACAATTTCAACTCTGGACTTCTCTTCGCACCCTCGCGACGTTGGTCCAGAGCGCGTTTAAGGAACCGATCGCCGGCGCAAAAGAAGAGACGGCACGTTTGTTATTCCCGCTCTGGGATCCCACGATCAGCCGAGCGCTCACTCCGTCCCTGCAAGATCTGCAAAACGTCGCTCTCGGAGCGCGACAACTGACGATGCTGGCTGAGCAGTTGAGAGACTTGGCTGAGCGATTGATAGAGCACAGATGAAGACTCGAAAATTTTATTTTGTGCCTTTTTCTGGCTGAAGATCTTTGCCTGAAAGTATGTTCTCGACGATAGCGACTCCAGGCGACTGCTGCTCAAGATTGTGAAGTTTCTCAGACATGAGTTTTGCTCGCGCCGAGTAGGAAGAATCTTCGAGTACTCTGTCGATCAGACGACCCAGCTCAGGCGTCGACAGCTCCTTAAGCCACAAACGCGCACCCAACCCGTGATAGACGACGCGCGCGGCATTTCCAAATTCATCGTAATAGACCGGCATGAGCAGCATTGGCACTCCCATAAACGCGCTTTCTTTAACGCCGGTAACTCCTGCATGAGAGATCATTAGTGATGCTCTATTCAGCATTTCCACTTGCGGCGCCACAGACGTAATGAACACGTTATCAGGACAATTAAATTCATCCGGCTTCAGGTAGTTGCCAACCGTGACGACGCCTTGCAAAGCCGGCCTTTGGGCCATCGCGTCCATAAACATCTGAAAGAATCGTGAAGATCGTGCAGGAAACTTGAAGGGCAATATGCTGCCGAGGGTACAGTAGATGAGCGGTTTATTCTCGTCGACGCGATCCCAGGGAAAGTCGCCATCTCTTCTCTCAATGTCAACAGACGATTCGATGAAAAACGCACCTTCCGGTTTTCGGGGTCGAGGGAAGTCCAATTGTTCCGGGAAGAACACCAACTCCGGCAGCAGTAACCGAGGCCAGGTCTCTACGCGAAAATCGATTTTGCTCATCGGGTAACCGAAATGGCGCGCGAGCTTCTTCAGGTCCCCGGAGATGTCCCAGTCTCTGGAATAGAGACGACGATACAAGAACAATTTTCTCCACTCGAACCATGTCCGCAGCCGTGAGCGCAAGGTGTGTTTGGGAATAAAATTTGATTTGAACGGAGGAACCGCCGAGTCCTCGACAGAGATCAAGGTGCTGGAAAAAGAGATAACCGGAATGCCGGTCTGGCAGGCGGCGATTCCGACCCAGGGCGTGCCGCTCGAAGTGAGTAAGAGATCCGGCTGGAGGTGACGTGTGGCGCGATCTAATTCACCTTCGCGCAAAAGCTCGCACGTCCCTTGAAAGCGATCTTTGAATTCGGCCAAACCGTACCGCTTGCCCTGTGCTTCACTCTCAGACTGTTTCGCCAGCGTGCCTTCGGGAAAAGCACGACTAAAAATGGGAGTGAAATCGAAGCCTTGAGAACGAATGCGCGGCTCAGTGTCAGGGATACACAGGTATTGCACATGATGCCCACGATCGCGCAGCTTCCTGGCAAGAGCGAAAGTCGGATTCAAATCCGACGCGAAGTGAAATGGCATGAAGACTATCGTCGCCATATTTATTCATTAGCCACAAAGAGGCACAAAAAGCTTCAAGGCAGAGCGAAGGCGATCTAATTGCTTCTCAGCCTTATCAATAATCTCTTCCTTCACGACTCGTCGCCCAGCAGGTAGCGCTCCAGCTTTCCACGACGCCTAACATCCAACGTGGCGCAATGGAAAGATCCGCCAAAGCTATTGAAGTTTCGAAAATTGCAGAGAATCGGGGTGAAGCCGCAATTCTTTAGCATCGTAATCATTGGCTCATCCTGACGCTCAACAATGACCCGCTTTTCATCGAGCATGAGAATATTCATGTTAATCCACTTGCTGGTCATGTAGAGCGTGCGCTCGGGCGGCATGATGGGTTTGGGAGCGCGGAAAACATCCCAGCCCTTGAACACCTTCGGCACTTCACGGACGCGCTCCGGATTGATGAGCAGCTTACCTGGCGCCAGAGGTGCTAAGGTAGCGTCGATATGCATGGCATGTGGGTCATTGAACTCAAAGACGTAAATCCGATAAGTGTCTCCGAGGTGACGTCGGAGCCACTCAATACCAAACTTATTCGTTACGTTACTCTCCTGCGCCAATATGTCTCGACCGCAGCGAATGAAGTCAGCGGCATCGAAGGTGGGCTCAAACTCTGTGATGACGAAGCGCGACGGCTCGCCGTTCGCAGGCTCGGTCCATTCATAATCGTACAATTCGTCCTTCAATTCCGGACTCGGAGCCGCACTCCACCTGGCTCCATTTTTGAAGTACTCCTTGAGGAGTGGTTTGAACGCGGCCGTGCCGTAGTGGCGTGAACGCCATGCGAGTGGACATTCGATGATCTCATTGCCAATGACCAGCAACACGTCGCGCGGCATTGCATTGTAGAGCCCGGTGCTGGTCCATCCTGGTGCTCCGTATTGTTGTAGTTGATCTGTAGGTACCGGCCGGCGTACTTTTATGCCTTCTCCTTCCAGTATGTGGACAAATTCTTCCAGTTCCTTCTTTGCCATTGCGATCAGTTCAGGTGGAAACGGCTTGCCGGCATTTTCTCGAAAGACCCCGAGCTGATCGTGTGGCACGGTGGCTTCCAGGGTGATGTGATAAGGAGGGAATGTGGCGCCATCTACGACGCCGACAATCGCTTCTTCGAGTGGATCCCACTCGTTATGTGAGTTGACGGGACAGTAAGCATTGCTTTTTGAGGTTTCAGTATTTGTTTTCATGATGAAAATTTAGATACTGTCAACGTACGTAGCTGGCTCACACCGTCAGGAATTACCAGGACGTATTGCTTCTTTCCAGCTTCCATTTGAATATCTTTGTGTCGTTTGTCCCTTTTGGTGGCTCAGATCCGCAGGTGCAGCAGCCTCTCCATGTTCTTCCAGCCGGTATCGCCTGACACGATCACTACGTCGCCCTCGATATTGAACTTGTTAATCGCAGTAATCGCCGCGTGCAGTACGCCACCGGTCTGGAGACCACAAAAGATTCCCTGGTCTCTCAACTGCGCGGTGCAACGCAGAGCCTCCTGCTCCGTAACCTTCACCACGTGATCAAAGACACCCTCGTCTCGCGCACTCCGAATAAAAGGCGTGATGTAGTCGCCTTCATCAAACGAACCGGTGCCGGGAATTTTGGCGCCCCGCGCGGCTTCGACAGTCACGATCTTAATGTCTCGCTTTTTCTCTTTTAGGAACCGCCCCGTACCATTCATCGTGCCACCCGACCCAAGCGAGCCAACGACCATCGCGACGTCCGGAAAATCGGCGAAGATCTCTGGTCCAATCGATTCGTAGTAAGCCTGCGGGTTACTCCAGTTGTGCAATTGATCCAGAAAGAGATACTTGCCCGGCTCGCGTTGCAGCAACACCTCGCGGCAATACCTGTTGCCTTCGATCGTGAAGTCGCCTATCTGGATCACTTCAGCACCGAAGTACTGGAGGAAGTTTCTTTTGTCCGCGGTTATTTTTGAGTTAACGATAACGGTGGCTGGAAAGCCGTACAATTTGGCAAACAATGCGATCGCGCACGCCATGTTGCCGCTCGATGCATCCAGGAGTGTCACTGGCGGACGAAGCTTTCCCTCGCGTTCCAGAGTCCGAATTATGTTCAAGCAGGCGCGATCTTTGACGCTGCCTGTTGGGTTGTATCCTTCGAGTTTGACATGGATGCGCGCGGCTGGAGTCTCTGCCGAGCGCAGCCCCAAGTGCGGTGTTTGCCCGACCATGCTCATGATGTCTGTGTACTTCATTAGACATTCTCCGTCAGTTCATTCCAGCGTACGCGGCGCGAGTCACGCAGGATCGTTATGATCTTGCGTGCAGGCACGTTTTCATCGCTGCTCTGGGACTGGGAGTAATTGTCTCGGCGCTGCCTGCAAGGTCGGGCGACTTTGAACAAAGGCGCAGACAGGCAATTCGATGTTGAAAGTCTGCCCTACGCGCGCCATGAACTGCAAGCAGTGAGTGGCTACCAAGTTCGAAGAAATTGGCGTCGGCAACCTTCTTCAACCGGCGTGCGTGGCGCCAAAGACACGTTGCTTCTTCAGCAATTGAATTGGCAAGGCAGTTTCGAGAAACTACTAAGGAAGAGTTGTCAGGCGAGGATTAAGACTGTACGGTTTGCGCGAAGTCGTCTCTGCATCTACCTTCAGCCAGGAGAAACCTGCGTCCAATATGGTCACGTATTGCGGGCGGGGGATGTAACCGAGATAGACTGTTACCTCGATTCATGACACAAGCTAAATTGTTTGAAGAACACAAAATCGCACCGAATCTTCCGGAGGGAATGAGTTACCGCGCTCAACTGATCTCAGGAGCCCAGGAGAAGGCTCTTCTCGATCATGTGCGTCAGCTACCTTTCAAAGACTTTGAGTTTCACGGGTACAAAGGTAAGCGGCGCACGGTATCATTCGGCTGGCAGTATGAATTCTCTGGCCGCGGCGGACTCCAAAAAGCGAATGACATCCCTCAATTTATTCTGCCATTGCGCGCAGTCGTGGCAGAGTTCGCTCAGATCGATCCGGAGTATCTGCAACATGTGTTGGTTATAGAGTATGGGCCCGGCGCCGGCATAGGATGGCATCGCGACAAGGCAGTGTTCGGCGACGTCATTGGTGTCTCGCTTTTTTCTCCATGCGTGATTCGCTTTAGAAAAAAGGTCGTTGCGGCGGCGACTAGTCGCGACGATACCGCGAATAGTATCGATGAGGTCAGCACTGGCCGCCTCAAAAAGGCTATAGGTAAGCTCAATGCCGGAAGCCAAAAGCGCACCCCGAACAGAACCACGTGGCAGCGTGTGAAGCTCGTGGCAGAGCCGCGCTCCGCGTATCACTTAACCGGACCCGCACGTCATGAATGGCAGCACAGCATCCCAGGCGTTACCGAACTTCGGTACTCAATTACGTTCCGCTCGTTGGCGTAGACGAAACGTCACTCGTAGTATCCGCCATTAGCAGTAAGCAATATATTCCAATCGTAAGCGCCGAACGCAGCCCACACTGTGACAAACCCCTTATTCGGCGGTAACTGGGGTTAAACGAGAGGAGGCAAGCAGCTTAACGGAGATCGCGGATACGTGTTGGCCTACGATTTGCTCGATATGACACGCGGCGAAAACATGCGCCAACTTGGATGATTAAGCAACACCTACTGTCCAAGTTAGCATTGTTATCGCACAACAGGAATAAGAACAAGCAGGGTGAAAGTTGTATTACCAGCCAATCAACCTCGAATTCATTACATTCGTGTGTGCTTCTTATGACTTACGCCCGAGGTCTGACAATTTTCGATTGGAATTATGAGGAATTTATTGAGCAATAATGAAAAAGAGGGGTTTGGAGTCTCGGCTGTTGGCGCCACGACGGAAGTTGTGTTGCTGACGGACACAACGCTGACCGCAAAGCAAGAACATCCCTTTAAGCACACTGCTTTCAGAGCAATCACTCGCGGAGTATCCCGACGCATAGATGCCTGCCAACTTACTCATCGATCCCGCGAGGAGGTCAACTACGAAAAGGCCTGCTCTCAACTCGAGCAATATTGTCAGTTACTCGGTAGATGGGGAGTGGATTTGATGCCAGTTGCTGCTAGTGATTCACATCCGGATTGTTGTTTTGTTCAGGATACAGCAGTTGTGCTGGATGAGGTTTGTGTTATCGCCAGCATGGGTGCCGAAACGCGGCTGGGCGAAGTGGCAGAAGTAGAAAAAATGATCGCGCCTCTTCGCAAAATACGACACATCTTTTCGCCGGCAACTCTTGATGGCGGTGACGTAGTGCAGTTTGGCAAACGACTGTTCGTGGGTCTTTCTACCCGAACCAACGCCCGCGGTATTGCGGCCCTCGCCGAGATCGTCGAATGCTTCGGCTATACGGTCATACCAGTTGTTGTAAATGGAGGACTGCATTTGACTACAGGCTGCGGAATCGTGAACGACGAGACAGTGCTGTTAAATCCTCGTTGGCTTGATGCGTTCGCTTTTAGTGGACTGAGACGACTTTACGTTCCAGAAGCCGAGCCATGGGCCGCCAACACAATCCGAGTCGACGACAATGTCTGTCTTGAAGAAGGTGCGCCTCAGACGGTTGATCTGGTCCAACCGTATGCGGGGAGTATTGAGACGCTAGACATTTCGGAGTTTCGTAAAGCTGAGGGGAGCCTGTCTTGCCTTAGTCTGATTTTTAAAGAAACAGTGCACAATCACAATATGAACGAACACGGGGGGCGTCGGTAATGGACAGCATTAGTAACAGGAACTCGACGGAAGCAATATTGAAATATTTCGCTAAAGCAGAGAATGACCTGACAACGTTGATGGATATGGATGACCTGGACCAACAGGTTTTTTCAGATCCAGCGGTCGCACGCGAGTTTGAGCAAGCACTTGCCTTTGCGCTGCGATCTGCATTTGGTAACGTGCCCTACGATCAACCGCATCATCTATTCCTGCAGCGAGTCCTATACCGTATAAACCGACTCAAGTTCTTCTGGTACGACGAGCTTTCCAACTATAAGAATGAAAGTTCGAAATACCTACGTGAAGTCCAACTTCGTATCGAATCACTGTGGGAACCATGGGAACGATCTCAAATTGCTTTCGCGAGTAACGTTGAAAAAGACAACGTCGCAGACGGCCTCAGCATTCGTGCAGCGGAAGACCTGGCGCCACTTCCCTCACCTGAAGGAATGTATTTCCGCGACCAAATGGGAATCGCCGGATACCGGAAGCTTTTGCAGGTCGCCTCGTTAGACGGACTCGTAGAAGCGAGCCAGCTTTCGCGCACTCTTGGAGGTGTCTCAAACGAAATCCAGTCCATGATGACTCGGCTTCTGGTTGAAGAATATGGAGGCGGGCGTCTGAGCCGTAAACACTCCTCGTTTTTCACAGTCATGTTAAAGGAACTAAATATCAGCGCGGCGCCTGAAGCTCACTTCGAATTAGTTCCCTGGGAGGTACTGGCGACAATCAATCACAGTTTTCTTCTCTCCGAACGAAAGCGCTATTACCTTCGTTACGTGGGTGGCTTGCTTTACACCGAAATCTCGGTGCCAGCAGCGTTCGATAACTATCGTCTTGCAGCAGAGCGGCTCGGAATGTCCGATAAGGCTAGAGGGTACTGGGACCTTCACATCAAAGAAGATGAACGCCACGGACGCTGGATGCTCAACGATGTTGCCATACCACTGGCCCAGATGTATGCGGATAATGCGTGGGAGTTGGTCCTGGGTTATGACCAGCAGAGGTTCATTAGTGAGCGGGCCGCCAAGGCAACAGCAGAGTTAGTAAAGCAGGCCGATTACTCCGATCAGCTAGAGTGCTCCAGCCGCGAAGAAGGCTTTGAGGTGGCGGCATGAACAGTCCAGTCAGCCAGAATATTGTTTGCTCTTTTATCGTGCCAATTCGCAGGGTGCAGGTTGATTCGCTTGAGATCAAGCGGTTATCTAATTACTTCAAATCGCTAAGCTCGGCCGGTTGTGAAGTGCTCATTGTTGACGGTTCCCCGAAATTAGTTTTTGAAGAGCATGCCAAATCCTGGCGATCCTTTTCCAAACACGTTGCCCCTGATCCCAAGTACACCTACTTGAATGGAAAGGTAAACGGAGTTCACACCGGCATTGATTTGGCGTCCTGCGAACGAATTCTTCTTGCCGATGACGACATCCGATATACCGCCACCGACGTCAACAGAATGTGCGAGCTTCTCGATTCCTTTGAGATGGTTCGCCCACAGAACTTTATCGCTCCGTCCCCGTGGTGGGCCCGACTTGAGAACGCTCGTATTCTAATAAACAGAGGGGTGTTGCGCGCTGGCGACTATCCCGGAACCTGTGGTTTTCGTCGGTCAGCAATACTTCGGGTTGGTCCTTATGATGGCGATGTCCTCTTTGACAACGAGGAACTGGTGCGCCACTTCGCGGTTAAGGGCGGGGATATAAAATACGCGCTCGATTTCTTTATTCTCAAACGGCCTCCAACTCTTACAAAGTGGTTGGAACAACGTCCTCGTCAAGCCTACGAAGATTTCGTAATGCGAGCCAAGACTGCCGCCTTCCTTGCCGTGATTCCGGTGACACTGGGGCTCAGCTTTCTGACCACCGCTCGTTCCGTAATTTTCTTTCTTGCGATGCTCTCCTTGTTATCGGTGCTATTGAGCGGTCGCGGCCTGATGCGCGATGCGGCCTACCGGTTCTTTCCAGTTCATTCACCTTTCTATGCTCCGCTTTGGATCCTTGAACGTTCATTAAGCGTCTACTGGGCACTTTATTGGCGCGTGTGGTATGGAGGCTACCCTTTTGGAGAAAAGCTATTAACTAAAGGCACCGGCGTCGCCTGGATCGCTGGCGGGAAGGTTCAAAGTAAGAACTTAGCCAACGCGGTAGTGTTCCGAACGTTGAGTGATCAGAAAAATGTCTAAACCAATCCAAGGTGCAGAGCTGCTGGGAGATTTGCCCGAAGGAGAATTCCGCGCGGCGCTTCATCAAGCTGCAGAATGGGCGGCTCACTATCGATCGAATATTGCCGAACGACCTATCTCGGCTCACGGACAACCGGGAAATGTATCGGCACAACTACCAACGAGCATTCCGAAACTGCCCGTGCCAATCGAAACTGTTGTGGAAGATTTCGAGCGCTTGATACTTCCAAACTTGGTCCACTGGGGCCATCCTGCTTTCCTGGGTTACTTTGGCTCCACTACCACAGCGCCTGGCATTCTGGGCGAGATGATAGCTGCGACTCTCAACGTTAGCGCTATGACGTGGGCAACTTCGCCTGCGGCGACAGAGTTGGAATCGGTCGTGTTGCGATGGTTGCGGGAGATGCTTCAGTTACCCGAAAAGTTTTTTGGCGTTGTCTATGACACAGCATCGGTTGCGACGTTGCATGCTCTGGCCGCCGCTCGAGAAAGTCTTCCACTCAACATTCGGGCTCTCGGTTTGACGGGTCGTCAAGATCTACCACGCCTGCGTATCTACGCTTCCGACCAAGCCCACAGCTCCATCGTCAAAGCAGCAATCACGCTCGGCATCGGCGAAATAAATGTAAAGCGTATTGTTAGCGACGACTTGTTTCGATTGGATCTGAATGCTCTTAAACTCGCGGTCCAACACGACCGCAGCGCTGGTTACTTGCCGCTCGCAGTAGTAGCAACCGTAGGTACAACATCTGTCGCGGCAGTGGATCCGATTCCCGAAATAGCTGCATTCTGCAAAGCCGAGAAAATCTGGTTGCACGTCGACGCGGCTTACGGTGGCGCAATGGCCTTATTGCCGGAAGGCCGCCAGTTCATGAATGGTGTAAGTGAGGCTGATTCAGTTGTGGTCAATCCGCACAAATGGCTTTTCGTACCATTGGACTTTAGTACTCTCTACACCACACATCCTGCGCTTCTTCGAGAAGTGTTCTCACTGGTCCCCGAGTACCTTCGCGGCGATGCTGAACAGGCAGAAACCAATTACATGGACTATGGCATTCAACTGGGCCGAAGGTTCCGCGCTTTGAAAGCCTGGATGGTCTTTTCAGTCTTCGGTGAAACAGGATTGGTCGCTCGAATCCGAGAACACATCCGGTTGGCGAGACTCTTCGCGACCTGGATAGAGAACGATCCTGATTTTGAGTTGCTCGCTCCGGTCGAAATGGGCGTCGTTTGTTTCCGAGCAATTTTCGCCGGCAGCGACGGCGACAATTTGGTCGAGCGTACAAATGAGCTCAATCGATTAATTGTGAAGTCCGTGAACGCAACTGGGCGAGCATTCTTAACCCATACCGTGCTTAACCAGAACACGGCAATGCGCATTGCGATAGGGAATGTACTTACTACGGAACAGCACTTAGCTGCCGTCTTCAGTTTGATTAGACAGGAACTCGAAAGCCGGAAAAATACTTCGATCTTTTTCGCTCGCTCAACATCATCAGACTCTACACGCATTTTAGTAAATCCTGAGATGTTTTCTCGATGAGTACCACTGATTTCCCGAGTACTAACGAGCTACCTTTGTTTCCCAGTTTCTTCATGGGAGGATTTGAATGCGCTTCTCATCAACTCCTTTCCGGCCGCCGTCTCGATTTGACCGCCGCTACTGGTCATGATCGATATGCCTTTGAGGACTACCAACGCCTGCGCGAATACGGAATTGAGGTGGCACGGGATGGCATACGATGGCATTTAATCGAGCCGAAGCCTTATTGCTACGATTTTTCCAGCGTACTGCCGATGTTGCGCGCGGCTCGCGAAACACGCACTCAAATCATCTGGGACCTCTGTCATTACGGCTGGCCCAATGACCTTGATATTTTCAGTACTAACTTCATCAAGCGCTTTTCCAGCCTCGTGAATGCATTCGTCCACCTGTTGAATGAGGAAAGTGAGCTCCCGCTCTTTATTGCACCGGTCAACGAAATCTCTTTCTTCGCGTGGGCCGGTGGAGAATCAGCTTATCTCAACCCGTTTCAGACGGATCGGCCGGACGAACTCAAGGCGCAGCTGGTTCGCGCAGCCATTGAAGGCATAGAGGCCGCCTGGTCTGTCAATCCGCGCACTCGGATTGTTCATACAGATCCTTTAATCAACGTGGTCCACAATTTGGAGCGACCAGAGGAATTCGATGTCGCAGAATATTACCGTCTTTCGATGTTTCAAGCATGGGATATGCTCGCTGGACGACAACGTCCTGAGCTGGGCGGCGCTGAAAAATATCTGGACATAATCGGTGTTAATTACTATCCCAACAATCAATGGTTGTGTGGTGAGACCAGCTTCCATCCAGAGAGGTGGTTGGAGGTTTCCGACCCGCAGTATCGTCGCTTGAGCAGCCTACTCGGAGAGGTATATGAACGTTACCAACGACCGCTGTTCATTGCTGAGACAGGCACTGAATCTGACGGCAGGGCGGATTGGCTCCGGTATGTGTCGGAAGAAGTTTGTGAGGCACTTAATCTTGGAATACCTATCGAAGGTATATGCCTGTATCCGATTGTTGACTTCCCGGGCTGGGGAGATGACCGCCACTGCGAAACGGGTCTTTGGGGTATGGCTAATGGGCAAGGTCACCGGGAGCTACATTTTCCGCTAGCCGCAGAACTAAGCACCCAGCAAAAGGCTATCGAAAACACGAGAGCAAGTTGTCGGTGCAACCCATACGTGTAAATGACAATACTCGGGTTCAGACTAGAATGTCCGTCCCGAGCATTATCATTCTTCGATTGATTCCTCAGTCGGAGCCCGCTACTTTGACGATCTTGTTGTAAACGCCGAAAAGCAAGAATGGCGCGACCCATTGGCCGACGAAAAGGCTTGCTTTCGACCTTCCCGTCAATTGAAGAATGGCAGACGTGGCAATGGCACCACCCGCTGCCCAAAGGTAGATATCTGAAGGAAGTTTGGCTGTTTGTTGCTCGATGGTTCGTGCCAGTGGACCTTCGGAGTGTTTCCGCGCCTCGTTCAATTCAGAAATCGGTTTCGATATAGTTGCGCTCATCAAAAATTCCCCCTTGCTCGTTTGATTAATGTCATTGCATGACAAAGCCGACCTTAACGAGAATCGGTCATGAAGTTCTCAGTCCGAGGTTACGAAACAATGTTTCTACTGGCCCGTGCAAGCCTTGGGCTGCAGTAACATAGATCCCAAATGACGATCAGTGAGTTGGATTTGAAGGGATTGATTCAGGCTTCCAATCGCCAAGCACCTTACAGAATTGTAAAGCGTCCTCGGTCATCTTACTATTATTAAAGAACACGTAACCGCGTCTGGATGCAACAAGTGATGTCGCCAATTCCTTAAGTTCACCGAGCTCATACTGGTAACGCCAGCCATTCCTGCCATGAAGTCGGAAGTAGTATTTGTCCGGAGTCACAGTCGTTCCAATGAATGGATCGACTACATGGCACAATTCAAGACTTACACAAATTGATCTTACTACCGCTGCATCCCAATCTCCGCGCGGTTCCCAGCACAAATTGAGATCCTGTCGATCTATCGAGCAGAAGAATTTTTCCATACTGGCAATGTTCTCTGCGGTTTGTTTGAAACTGGCCGGGCACTGAAAAAGAATTGTTTTGGCTTTTAGGACCTTTGCCGATGCGAGCGTCGCTCCCCAAGCCTCGTTCACTATTTCCGTCGCTCTGAAGTACCCGGCCTCCGCCTTCTCAGTCTCGGAGAGTTTTCGTTTGAGTCGCCGATAGGTAGGGCTCTTGGCCTCATGAGTGATCAATTGCCAAGCCTTCAAAGTGAACTCAAAGTCCGCCGGCATTTGTCGGCGCCAGCGCTCTAGTGTCGTGAGTCTGGGCGGGTGGTAAAAGGTATGCTGAACTTCAACACATGAAAAGGTGCGCGCATATTCCGCCTGCGCCACACCGAAGCCGCATGTGCCGATCTTTGTTTTGCCCGTTATCTGGTGGCAGGCTTGATCCGAGTGCAAGCTTCTGACTGGTCCACTTCTTGATACGGATAACTCATTCCGTAAGCGACCCATCACCAGTAAGCTCCATTCTTCAAATCGCCCGCAGTTGATGCCTATCCCAGCTCCGCGCGAAGTGGTAAATAATTACGTCTTAGTTTCCTGCGGGCGATTCTTCATTGCTCCCCTAACGTTCAAGAAGGCAAGGCAGAGCTGTAAAAAGATGAGCGCAAACGCACGATCATGTAAACCCCAAACAATCCACAGAACATTGCTCAGGAGGAACAACCAGAATCCCCAATTCCGTTTGAACTTCCTTTGAGAGGCAACCATCCAGGCTGCGATAACCGTCACCAGCATCGCTGGCCATTGAATAGCGTTTACCAGGTCCATTCTGAAGTCACTGCAAGGCGCGTTGGGCAACGGAAAAAGATTACGGTTGAGTTGGTTAGAGCTTTGTGACGTCGGATGCCCAAATCAACAGTTCCTCTTGGCGAAATTCCTTCTGCAATTGTGTCCGATAGTTAGACCACCATTCTTTGTCGAGCTGATTAGACATCACTTCGAACATGACCATTTCGTCACGGCTTACTTTATTAACATCTTTCCACAACCCGACCGCGGGAGAACGAACGAAGGCGGTCACTCCTCCGAAGCGATTGGTTAGCTCTTCACGAACCTTGAGAAAATGAGCAGTGGGAAATTCTTGTTTGTTGTTATCGCGAAGCGGCAACAGTAGTCGAATTAAATGCATCAGGATGTACCGATCTTCCAAGAATAAGCAATGTTTCCTTCTTAACTTCCGTCTTACCGATATTCATTAACGGAACTACGACCTGTATCGCTCAGGTTCGAAACATCCCACGCGGTCAGTTTCCCCTGACACACCAATCGCCCTGCTTCATTAACTACAAACTCCCCCTTCTCAGCAGGGTTGCAGCACACAGGGCCGTATAACACGCTGCCCTCTTCGTCATTCCGCAGCACTACCAGTTCACGACCGTTTGGCAAACAGTAAATACCTCGCTCTCTTAGAATGATTCCCCCCTTGCTCGTTCGCACTCTTATTCGGAGCGTCTTGTTAAGCGAACTCGTTATTAAAGCCCGCGGTACTCGTATCCGTTCGGGTGTTCCCTGTCGAGGTTAAATATCAAACAGAGCGACCCGCTTCCCCATGACCATTCCCCCGTTCGCCTGTCAGAGCTAACTCTTGACGCAACACTTTTTCGTTCGAAACTTTACCGTTACCATTTCCTAAGCGACCGGGTGTCATAACGACTGCCTGCGCTCGCTTAACACTCGTGATCTTTCCGTACGTCGTAAGCGACTGGGCAACTATCTGGTCCATGTTGTAGTACTTGTACGTTGCCAGGCGGCCGACAAAATGAACCTTCGGTGTGCCCTCTGCCAGGGCTCTGTACTTCGCATAAAGTTCAGCATTCTCTTTGCGCGGAACGGGGTAATAGGCATCACCCTGCGCTTTAGGAAACTCATAAACAATACTTGTCTTCGAGTGTTCCTGGCCGGTGAGATATTTGAATTCGGTAACACGAGTGTAGAGCTGGTCGTTTGGATAATTCACAACTGGCGCAGCTTGGTAAGTAGACGTGTCATGCGTTTCGTGTTTGAACTCGAGGGACCTGTACGGCAGTTTTCCGTAGCAATAATCGAAATATGAATCGACGGGACCGGTATAGATCATCTCGCGAAATGATATTTCTTTTTCGATTTCACGATAGTCACAGTTCAGCATGATCTTAATATTCGGATGATCGAGCATGTTCTCAAACATACGGGTGTAGCCATGGAGAGGCATCGACTGATAAGTATCCGTAAAATATCTGTCGTCGCGATTGGTGCGCGTGGGCACTCGTGAAGTCACACTGGCGTCAAGTTCAGAAGGATCGAGTCCCCACTGTTTGCGTGTGTAGTTGCGAAAGAATTTTTCATACAATTCCCGACCCACTCTACTGACAACAACGTCCTCCGAAGTACGTACTCGTTCGACAGGCTCCGCAACCTTCTTAAAAAATTCCTCGACCTCAAAGGAAGTGAGACTCAATCCGTATAGACTATTGATAGTGTCGAGGTTGATTGGAATGGGAACTACTTGCCCATCCACACTGGCGCGCACTCGATGTTGATAAGGTCGCCACTCTGTGAACCGAGATAGATAGTCGAAGACTTCGCGCGAATTCGTATGAAATATGTGTGGACCATATTTATGAACCAGAATGCCGGCTTCGTTGTAATGGTCGTAAGCATTACCGCCGATGTGTGGACGTTTGTCACAAATCAATACTTTCTTGTCAGAACCAGCAGCGAGTCGTTCTGCCAAGACACTGCCGGCAAAACCAGCTCCCACAATTAAATAGTCAAACATAACCTTACCCCCTTGTTCGAACCCTATTTCAACGAAGCTGCGCCTGGAGAGTCTTGATTCCGCGCCTTTATTGTTGATATCGCAGGCTAACTGAGCTTCGTATTCTTGCTGATACCGTTATCGCAATCGAGTTTCGTTCACCTCGTCAAAGACTCGCGTCCACCGATGCGATAACGGTTCGCAAGACCTATCCAGCCGTTGCCGATTTTTGAACTTGCTTAGCCTCCTGTAAGCGCTCTCCCAGCTCTTCGATTTCGTCTTCACTGAGAACTTTGCGGGCCTTTTGAAACATCTCACCTTCTTCTTCTTCCACATGGTGCTCAACGTTTTCTTTAAGCACTGTAAACTTCGCTGTCCACTGTTCATCATCCTTGGGTGCAGATGCCAGCTCTTCTAATAATTGCTTAACGAGTGCGTGTTCCTCATAGGCTTCGAGTGATATGGCTCGCGTCTCCTCGTATTCTTCGAGAGCTGGATAAAGGATCTCTTCTTCAATTCGAGCGTGAACGTCTAGTTCATTTTTGAGCTCAGCGAAGAGTTCTTCTCTGCCCTTTGTTGCACGTTCGGTCGTTTCATCTATCTTCTCTAAAATCCCGGCCACCTTTTCATGATCGGCCTTAAGTAACGTAAAAGCGTTCATGTAATTGCTCCTTTCAGACTTCGAACTTAGAAGCTTGGCAAGTTTGGTTCCGCGTAACTCGACTTAGTTCTATTGTTGTCAACAACATCACAATGAGGAGGGACATTGACGGAATTGTTCGCTGGTGCGGTGAAGGTGACGCGTTCTTTACTAATGTATGTCAGTTACCCGGAGCTTAAAGCTCTAAAGTACTAACCCTCAATACATTTTCGAACACGTTGAACGAATCTAACTGCAACGCACGTCCTTTTACAGAACAAGCGTTGGGGCAAGCGTTAATGCCTTTCCGACGATGTGACTTGCTTTCTGATAACTACGGCGAGCCCCATCAGGGTGTCTTATGAGCTGTAGCGGCCCGTTAGGTGCTTCGACCTTCAGGCGCACTTGTTCCGGTGTTGGTTCATTTGAAGTTCAGAATCATTAGTGAGAACGCGCGAAGGTGAAAAAAGGCTAGCCGTAGCTAGCCTCTCAGAATGCAAAGTTAATGAAAAAGACCCCGGGTCTTGAAAACCCGAGATCCCTTTACCCGTCGATTGCTCTCTTAACTAAAAGCCGACGCGATTTTCACGCTGCTTGGCTTCGTTGACTTTCAACGCCCGTCCGCCTAGTTCCTGGCCGTTGAATTTCTCAATCGCCGCGGCGCCTTCTTCCTTCGTTGACATCTCGATGAAGCCAAAGCCACGCGAGCGGCCTGTTTCACGATCTTCAATCAACGATACGCTTTCGACTGTACCCGTTTGCGCGAATAATGTTTGTAGTTCATTGCTCGACGTGTCAAACGAGAGATTACCGACATAAAGTTTCATAGACATAAGTTTCTTACCTTTTCCCTCTATAGGGTTTCTCACTCCGGAAGACTTCTCTCCTTTGCGAGTTAACAGAAGCTCTCATGGTGAACATGTTGCTTCCCAATTTGCCACCGAATTACATGTCCATGCCGCCGGGCGTTGCCCGTGGCTTGTCACCTTCATGTAGCTCAGAAATAAGCGCTTCAGTCGTGAGCATCAGCCCTGCGATTGACGCGGCGTTTTGCAGCGCGCAACGTGTTACCTTGGCGGGATCAATTACACCCGCGGCCACAAGATCTTCAAACTTTTCGGTCACCGCGTTATAACCAATGTTTGGGTTCTTCTCTGCACGAACTTTCTCGACAACGACCGCACCTTCTTTGCCGGCGTTTGAAACAATCTGACGCAGCGGCTCTTCCAGTGCGCGCTTGATGATGTTGACGCCAATTTGTTCGTCTGCATCGCCGGTGGATTCGTCTTCGTTACTACCTTCGAAGAGTTTGAATTTATCGAGCACTTTAGCAGCGCGAATGAATACGACGCCGCCGCCTGGCACAATTCCTTCTTCTACGGCCGCGCGCGTCGCGTGCATCGCATCTTCAACCCGCGCTTTTTTCTCGTTGAGTTCGGTTTCCGTCGCTGCGCCGACGCGAATTACCGCGACGCCGCCAACGAGTTTCGCCAGCCGCTCTTGCAATTTTTCGCGGTCATAGTCTGAGGTAGAATCTTCGACTTGAGTTTTTAATGTCTTCACGCGAGCCTGGAGATCTTTCGTCTCGCCGCCGCCATCGATAATAGTCGTATTGTCTTTATCGATCGTCACACGTCTTGCGGTACCCAGGTCTTCAAGCTTGACGTTCTCGAGTTTGAGCCCGAGGTCTTCGCTGATGACCTTGCCACCCGTGAGGATCGCAATGTCTTCAAGCATCGCCTTACGACGATCACCGAAGCCCGGCGCCTTGACCGCGGCGACGTTGATCGTGCCACGTAGTCTGTTGACCACGAGAGTTGCCAGGGCCTCGCCTTCTACATCCTCGGCGATAATCAAGATTGGTTTGCCCAACTTAGCAACCTGCTCAAGAATGGGAAGCATGTCTCTCATCGCAGAAATCTTTTTTTCGCTGAGCAGAATGACCGGATTCTCGAGCACGGCTTTCATCGTTTCCGCGTCAGTGACGAAGTAGGGCGAAAGGTAGCCGCGATCAAACTGCATCCCTTCGACAACTTCCAAAGCCGTCTCCATTGTTTTCGATTCTTCGACGGTGATGACGCCATCTTTACCAACCCTGTCCATCGCTTCAGCGATTAACTCGCCGATACTGTGGTCGCCATTTGCTGAAATCGTGCCGACCTGCGCGATCATGTCTCCAGTGACGGGTTTCGACATTTTCTTGATCTCTTGAGTTGCGCGCTCGACGGCTTTATCGATGCCGCGTTTCAGAGCCATCGGGTTCGCCCCCGCGGCCACAGTTTTCACGCCTTCGCGAAAAATGGCCTGCGCTAGCACGGTTGCGGTGGTGGTACCGTCGCCCGCGACATCGCTGGTCTTCGACGCTACCTCGCGCACCATCTGCGCGCCCATATTCTCGCTTGCATCTTTCAGCTCGATTTCTTTCGCCACTGTCACGCCGTCTTTCGTGATGGTTGGGCTGCCGTATTTCTTATCGAGAACTACGTTGCGCCCCTTTGGTCCGAGGGTGATTTTCACTGCGTCGGCGAGCTGATTCACGCCGCGCAGAATTGCAGCTCGTGATTCTTCGCCATGTACTATTTGCTTTGCCATAATCTTTGTCTCTTCTCCTATTTAAAGGTGTCACGCAAACTCTCGGTCTGCGGGTCGTGGAACATAAGTCTCAAATATCAGTTTGCGTTATGCCAGAACCTATTTGCCCTTTTTGCCGACGGCGGCTGCACCGGCGCGGGTGATGATTCCCAGAATCTCGTCCTCGCGCATAATCAAGAGCTCTTCGCCGTTGACCTTGATCTCTGAGCCACCGAACTTGCCGAACAACACGCGGTCGCCTGCATTGACATCGAGGGGCTGGCGCGATCCGTCTTCGCGATATTTACCGCCCCCGGCGGCTATCACTTCACCTTCCTGGGATTTCTCTTTCGCTGAGTCAGGAATGATGATGCCGCCGCGCACCGGTTCGCCTTCAGCAATGCGTTTCACGATTACGCGGTCGTACAGTGGTTGGATATTCGTCGTCATAACTTCTCTCAATCTCCTTTTGTTTCTACCGGGAGTTGGGGCTACGAGGCGGCGAATTGGTACGCCATCATCGCTTGCGTTAACAAACGCCCTTAACTTTTGGTAGTTGAGCTGTAAGTTTCAGACGAATCTGGCGGGTCCAGAAGAGCTGAGAATGGAGTTAGCTGGTCTCGGTTCGATCTAACCTTACGCTTTGTGGTGCTATATGTCAAATGGAGGATATAGCACATACGCATCATATTAGGTAAACCTGTAGTTGCGTGATAAGGTGCGCGGCGAATCGAGTTCAAGCTTACTCTCTTCTCAGCTCCTCTGGAATCACCCAGATCACCTGAAGTCCATAGCCAAACAACCTAAAGGAGCTAACCATGTTTACACGCCATGTCATAATGGAACTGAAGCCGAACGCCACCACCGAGTTTACCAACGTTGTTGAGAGCAAGATTTTGCCACTCCTACGTAAACAAAAGGGATTCCGCGATGAGATGACTTTCGTCGCCCCAGACCGCTCGGAAGCTATAGCAATCAGCTTCTGGGACACTAAAGAGGAAGCGGAGGCCTACAACGTCTCAGGATATCCCGAGGTATTGAAGACGCTCACGAGTTTGGTGGAGGGAACGCCCAGAGTTGGGGTAGCTGAGCTTGCCACTTCAACGCTTCACAAGCTCGCAGCTGCGAAAACAGCGTAAGTAAAGCAGACGTATTTTCTATCAGAGAGAGAGGGTGGACATCCGCCCTCTTTCTTCGTCTGACAGAGATGTTTTCAGAATGCGTTTCAAAGAAAATCCACGAGGATGATTTGTGGGCCAGGCATTCACAGCACTGCGTTCCAGCGCAACATCCGCGAATCACCGATCGAACGCGAGCGGAGAAGAACTGACGCTACTTCTGGCAGCGGCACAATCAGGATCACGATACGCCGCGCCGCGGTATTACGTTAGAGCTTCTCCGTCGGTCGAACTTCGTTCAAAGCTTCAGAAGATTTTTTTGAAAGCCCTGGTAAACCAGTTACCCGCACTCTTCGCGCCTTTCGCGGTCTTCGCACCTACGTCCTCACCCTTATCCGCTGCTTCCGCGCCCACAGCCTTCGTCTTTTCCACGGCCGCTTTTGTACCCTTGACGGTCGCGTCCTTCACATCCCCAGCCTTGTCACCGACCTCAGCGCCGACGTCTTTCGTCTTCTCGCCAGCGACCTTCGCACCCTTGA
>Ga0134121_10000304_pt1 | contig 58011 bp, 51 predicted proteins | sample KB301_FD_96463 | JGI IMG/M metagenome (GOLD analysis project Ga0134121, IMG submission 96463) | Terrestrial soil microbial communities without Nitrogen fertilizer from Kellogg Biological Station, Michigan, USA - KB3-0-1 | ecosystem: Environmental > Terrestrial > Soil > Unclassified ...
ACTCGCGTGTGCCAGGGCGATGCGGATGCCTTCCGCCTGATTTTCGAGAGGTATTCGCGGCCCGTCATCAGTTTCATTTACGACATGGTCAACGATCGCGCGCTGGCCGAAGAGCTGACGCAGGAAACTTTCGTCCGCGCCTTCCGAGCGATTCACACCATGCGCGCCGAGACCAAACTCTCAACCTGGCTGTTTGGCATTGCGAGAAACGTCGCGCGCGAGGCGCTGAGGGCACGCACCCGCGCGAACAATCACGTCGATCTCGCGGATAAGTCGGTCATGGATCTAAGCGATAACAAACCGGTGCCGGTCGAAGGACTTTTGAGCAAGGAGTTGAACACGCTTGTCCGGCGCTCGCTGGCATCGCTTGATGAAGACAAGCGACTGGTGTTCACGCTCAAGGTTTTGCACCAGTGCAGCTACGAAGAAATCGCCGCGATCACCGGTTTCTCGCTTGCGAAGTTGAAGACTGATTTGCACCGCGCCCGCGCGGAGATGCGAAAGAAGATCAGTCCATACGCTGGAGTTGGTTATGAAGTGTGAAGTTTGCAGTGAGTTGTTGGAAGAATACCTGGACGGTGAGCTGGCGCCGCCGGATCGCGAGCAGGTCAATGCGCATCTGATTTCGTGCGTCGACTGCTCGGAGAGCTTTGCAGCGTTAACCGCCGAACAGGAACTGTTCGCGCGTTACGATCGCGAAATCGAAGTGCCGCCATTCCTCTGGACGAGAATTGCCGCGCACACCAATGCACCCAAACGAACCTGGCTCGCAACTCTATTTGGAAAAACATCGCTTGCCGGCGCGATCGCCGTGTTATTGATCGCTATCGCAATCGGCGTGGTCTATCTCTTATCGAAACCCAACCCACCAGTTCCGACAGTAGCAACAACACACTCAACTGCCCCAAGCCCAAATCCGCTTCCCAAACCCGTCGAAACCGCGTCCCCGAAACGTGAAGTAATCGCGTCGCACCAAAAACCAAAATCGCGAGTTAAGCCACCCGTCGTAACGGATCAATCCGATGTGCTCTCGTCAGATCTTGCTTATCTCGACGTAGAAGAGCAGGACACCGACTTGCACATCGAACAGAGCAAGCTCCTTCTGCGCTCGATCAAAAACGTTCAGATCCCCGACACCGACGAAGACATCGACGTCACTTACGACAAAGCACTCTCGCGCCGGCTGCTGAACGAAAACGTCGTCCTGCGCCGCGACGCCGAGATGAAAGCAAAGTATCCGACTAAAACACTTCTCGCTGATTTGGAACCGTTCCTGATTGACATCGCTAACCTGCCGGATCGTGCACGCCCTCAAGACGTGCGGGAAATTAAGGAGCGTGTGCAAAAGACTGAAATCGTGGCAGCGTTACTGGATTACCAGGACCGCGGCGCCAACAATCGCTAATGAGAGTAGAGGCTAAAGAAATGTTGAAACACCTTACATCGATTACGTTGCTCTTCTGCGTGCTTGTTTTGATGACGGCGGTTATCGCCAGCGGCCAACAAGGAAGCGGTTCCGGCCGCGGCTCCGGTTCCGGCCGTTCTTCTTTTCAACAAAGCACGAGTGAAGCGACGACCGTCTTTCGCAGTGCGCGTGACCTCATTACTGACGGCGATTGGGCCAAAGCGCAGGCAAAGTTTGACGAGTATGTCTCGCAATTTCCAAACGAGAAAAACATCGACGCCGCGCTCTACTGGATGGCGTACGCGGAACACAAGCAAGCGAAATACGATCAATGCCGCATGACGATCGACAAGCTGCTTCAGAAGTATCCGAACACGAACTGGAAAGACGACGCGCGCGTGTTGTTGGCGCAAACGCCCGGCACTCCTGCCGCGGCGTACGTCGATGTTGCCAGAACAGCGCAGGGTGACACAGTGATCACGCTGCCGGTAATCGAGCAACCGCTGGTTTACGGACAGGTGGCGGCGACGATACCGAAGAAACAAATAGCGCCCGCCGCGCGGATCGCTCAGGTTGACGGCATGGCCACACCAGTCGCAATCGGGATTGGTCCTGGTGACGACGGAGACGACGACAACAGCAACGATCCATGTGAATTCAAGATCGTCGTGCTCCAGGCGCTGTTTCAAACAGACGTGCAACGCGGAATCATGGCGGCGAGCGATTGGCTCAAGCCGGGTTCGACGCAGACCGTGCGTTGCAAGAGTGCGGCGTTGACGTTGCTCGGTCGTAACGGCGGCAAGACCGTGACGCCGGTGATCCTCGGTGTCGCGCGCAATGAAACCGATCTGAAACTACGAGCTCGCGCCATCTCCGCGCTCGGCGCAACCAACGACGACAGTGTGGTTGATTCACTGCGCGAGTTCGCGATGAGCTCGCAGGACAACTCGATCGTCGAAGCGTCGCTTTACGCACTGAGCAAACACACGGGCGAGCGCGCGATCACGGTGCTCAGCGAGTTTGCCACGAACAGTAGCCGGACGATTCCGCAACGCAAAATGGCCATTGCCAGCATCTCGTCTCGTACCGGTGAGCCAGCCGTCGATGCTCTCTTCCGGATCTATGACGGCGATCAAACAGTCGAGATTCGCAAAGCGGTGATTTCCGGTTTCGCAAATCGCCGGAGCGAGCGCGCGGGTACGAAGCTCTTTGACATTGCCCGCAGCTCTGACAATGTCGAGCTTCGCAAAGCGGCGATCAGCGCGATCTCGCGTCGTGGTGGAGACAAAGCGATCGAGTTTCTGCTCAGTCTTTATGACTCAGAAAAGAACGAGGAGTTGAAAGACCAGATCGTCAACTCGCTCGGATACGGCAGCGGTATGTTGATGGCGCCGCTCATCGTGGATTCAGAGAAAACTGTTTACACCATGAACCCCAAAAACAGAATGGAAGACCAGCGCGTGGTTCGCAAGATGATCGAGATCGCGCGCAGCCCACAGGCGCCGATGGAACGTCGCAAGCGCGCGATCGGATGGCTAAGCCGCAGTAAAGATCCTGAAGTGCTCAAGTTCCTCGAAGAGCTACTGCGGTAACACAGATAACACGGATTAAAAACACGGATTCAGTTATGAAAGTATTAGCTGTGATTCTCGTACTGTGCGTTGTCGGGCTGGGGCAGACGAAGAGTTTTATCCCGGTCGAGGGCGCTAATCTGAAGGCAAAGATCGATGGCGCGATCGTCGCCGGTAAAGCGAACGCGACGAACGGCCGGTTCTGGGTCGGATACCAGTTCGAAGCCAGGCCCGGGGTCGCAATCGATTACGAAGTTGTCGACAGTTCCGGCGGTGTTTACATCACGACCGACGGCACGTCGATAATGTTCGATCCGCAGCACGAAACGCGCGAGCTCGGCGTGTTCCTTCTTTACGACACGACGCGCGAGACGTTCATTCGCGTTGAAGTTTACAACCTGCGCCGCAATCGTGAGTACAGCGGTTATCCGGTTTACTGGGCCGGACACATCAGCAACGAAGAGAGTCTGAATTATCTCAAGTCGATCGTCGATGCGCCGGCGCCGGAAGTAAACCGACTTGCCGAGCGCGCCACGTACGCGATTGCGTTGCACGACGACGCGCGTGTCGATGCGATCCTGACCGAGATGATTCGACGGCCCGTCGCTGAGCCGATGCGCTCTCGCGCGATCTACTTTCTCGGCACCACGCCCGAGACGGCGGCAAAGAACACGCTCTTCACTGAGCTCGTTCGCAACAACCAGGAGAGCACTGAAGCACGAAACGCCGCGATGTCGGCACTCGCGATGAGCCGCTCGGCCGGCGTGTTGCCGTTGCTACAGAACCTCTTCGAAACGATGACCACGCGCGATCTCAAACGACGCGCCCTCTCTGGCATCGCGCGCAACGACAACAACGACGCTGCTGCAACTTACCTGATTCGCGTGTCGGAATCTGAGAAAGACATGGAGCTGCGCAAGAGTGCGATTGCCAATCTCGGTCGCATCGCGGGACAGAAGAGTTTGGGCGCGTTGACCAGCACGGTCGACGGCGATGCGGATCTCGAAGTTCAGAAGCAGGCAGTGATTGCGATTGGGCGACGTCCGAAGGATGAAGCGATTCCGATCCTGATCCGGACGGCGCGCAATCATCCGAAGATGCCAGTGCGCAAGCTGGCGATTCAGATGCTCGGACAAACTGGCGACGAACGCGCAGTCGCATTCTTCAGAGAACTTTTGAGCAAGGATTAATGTGATGAGTACTTCGATTCACAATCTCGACACGCTTAGAGAAGCTGCGATCACGTTGCTGCGGGAAGTTGAGTCGCTTGCGAGCCAGCAGGAGCCGCAACCGGCGCGGCTTGGGCTTCAGGAGGAAGTGCAGCGCTACGAGACCGAGCTCATCCGCGAGGCGCTGCAGCGGACGCGCGGCAATCAGCGGCGTGCGGCGAAACTGCTGGGCGTGAAAGTGACGACGCTCAATTGCAAGATCAAGAGATTAGGAATTCAATGTGTGGGCCAGAATTTTTAGACCTGCTTAGACATGATTACAGGATTTGCAGGATTGACAGGACAAATCTTGTTCATCCTGCAAATCCTGTAATCCTGTCTAAACCTACCATCACTGCACACGCACCCTAACCTTGTTGGTCGTCTTCCCTCGTAACGTCGCACTCACAAACAACGTCTGTCCGGTAGGAGTGTTATCCGGCAACCTGACGATGATCTGGGTAACACCAGCGACGCCGGCCAACGGCCCGACAAACTCGACCATTAACGGGTAAACATTCAGCGACGCATCCTCCGCGCGCGCCGTGACCGTCGAGCTGTCCTCACCCGCCATCAATTCCATGTTCATCCCAAACAGCATCAACCGCGTGCGATGATCCGCGCTGAAGTTGAAAAGATTCGTCAGCGGAAATGGATCGCGCACGAACGTCGGCGAGTCGAGCGCCACCGCACTATCCGAGCCGATTTCTGAAATCAGCATCGGCTCTGTGAATTGCACGCGGAACACCGCACTCGAGCCACGCGCGAGATAGTAAAGACTGCCATCCGTACCGACTTTCAAATCAACCGGGTTTGAAATACCCGACGCAAAGTCTGACGCCGTTCCCGTCGACGGATCGAAGACCCTGATCCAGCCGGTGCACAGATCCGCGAAGAAATACTTCCCGACGAAACTCTGCGGGAACTGCACGGTCGCCGGATTGTAAAAAGCGCCGCCAGCGATCGCGCAGCCAGTCGTCGCCGTGCCCCCGTGTTGATAAGCAAACAACGGCGATCGAAATTGCGGATTGCTCGTTGGACCTTCGCTCAGGTTCCAGCCGTAATTCGATCCGCCGATGCCGTCGTTGATCTCTTCCCACGTAACCTCGCCGACGTCGTTGATGAACAGGCGGCCCGTTCCCGGTTGAAAAGCGAACGTGAATGGATTGCGCAGGCCGAACGCCCAGATCGATCGGTTGGCTCCCGTGGCCGTGTTGAAAAAGGGATTGTCTGTGGGGATCGAGCCGTCTGAGTTGATACGCAACATTTTGCCGAGCCGGTTGCTCAACGTCTGCGCGTTTGATCCGTTCGCGTTCTCGCCGACTGCGACATACAACTTCCCATCCGGTCCAAAATGAATAGCGCCGCCGTTGTGATTCGTGGCGGTGCTAAGATTGTCGAGCTCGAGAATGATTTGTTCACTGCCGGCCGCGACGACGTCGCCGTTCGCAGTGAAGCGACTGACGCGGTTGTGTCGTGGCGTGGAGGGAACGGTGTAGTAGACGTAGAGAAAATTATTGCTGGCGAAGTTTGGATCGAAGGCGATGCCGAGCAGTCCGCGTTCGCCGTTTTGGTCAACGTTCAAGGTGAGGAACGGTGTCGAGAGCAAGACGCCGTTCTTGATAACGCGCAGGCTTCCACCCTGTTGGCAGACGAAGATGCGCCCGTCAGGCGCGATCTCCATTGCTGTCGGATTGGCGAGGCCGCTGATTCCTGTTTCACTGAATCCCGGCGGCAGCGTCGCCGCATTTACTGCAAAAGCAAATAAAAGAACTAAGCCGCAGATAAACGCCAGTCTGCGGTTAAGGTGCAAAATACCAAAGCCGCCCATAAACCTGGTACTCCGGATGTCCTTTTACCTTGAACTCGATCTTCCTGCGCTTCCCGTCGCGCTCCTTGTTCGTCGGATAGTAGCCCACGATGTATCGCTGATTTATGTCGGAAAAAATACGCGAATAAATCGCGTCCGCCTGCTCGGGCACTTCCAAAAAGTCGGCCCATCCTCCCGACACCGACGCCACACTGGCTAGGATTGCCTGTTGCTTCGAAATCAGATCGACATTCGCCTCGACCACAACCGGATCGATGTTTTGATTTTCTTTCTCGATCCGCTTTCTGAGCTCGTCTCTGCGCTTCGACGATACATGGCCCATCCAGCCTGCTGATTGAGCCAGTTGGCTGGGGTTCCACTTTCGCAACTGTTCTTCAGGCGGCAAGCCCCAAAACTTTACTCCAGGAATCACTGTGTAGAGAGTAGCGCGCTCTCGCTCCACGACTCGATATAGATCTTCAAGACTGAACTCCGTCTCGTTACTCGGAAACTGCAGCTGATATAACGCTAACTTCTCTTGCGCGGCTTTAAGCGCCTCTCCTCTTAGACCAGGCGGTATCGTTAGAGCGACCTTCGGATTTCGCAGGTAAAGCGCTTCGTCACCGTCAGTTTGAAAGATGATTATTCGGCGCACGTCGCTTTTCTGGAAAGCTTCGTGCAGAGTCGCCATCAGCGCACTGTACTGCTTGCTGAGACCAACGCGAGGAAAGGGTAATCCGGCAGAGGGGGTTCTGCCCCTGCTGTCGATCACACGTGGGGTCGGGTTTACTACGTCTAATATCAGGTCGAGTTTTTCCTTGAGCTTGTTCTTGTCAGTCGTGAAGTCCTGAATCAGATCGACATCGTCCGTGACTATCGCCATCTGGTCCTTTGGGCCAAGTTTACCCACCAGGACCTTCGCGGCCTTGATGCTGTTGTACAAATAAGGAATCTGGCTGCCGCTGTAATCGATGAGTAGAACGATCGCGCGCGGGATATTTACGTTGTCGCCAGTGGAGAAGTGTCCGACTGTTTGCGGTGCGCCGTCTTCGGCGATGGTGAAATCGTCTGCGGTCAGCCCGGCAACGGGCTGGCCGTGCTGATCGAGAACCAGCAAGTCACTGCTCACCAGCGATGTGTCAGTGCGAATGACGTCGTCTTCCTCACCATTCGCGGCTGGTTGATTCGTCGCCAACTCGATGGCGGTGCCCTTTTCAGGGTTCCACTTGAGTCGTCTGAGACTGGAACCGAAGTCTTTGATCTTTTTTCTTTTCGGTGGTGATTGCGCGTGGGCAAGGAGTGAGAAGGTTAGTAAAGCGATGAGGATTGTTTGGAGAAAGGTGCGCATTTCGCGACTTAGTCTTTCCGCGACAACTCGGCAACTATCTCGCGCACGGCCTGACGCGCTTCTTCAACTTCTTCCGGCTTGAATGAAACGGCGCCGACGACTGCATGCCCGCCGCCACCATAACGTTCACAAATCTTCGCGATGTTATGCGTGCGCGGCACGGGCGCCCACGGATTTGAGCCCACTGAGATCTTCGTGCGCTGGGACCCGCGCGTGAGCGCAACCGAGTAAGTCGCTTCCGGATGCAGGTAGTAAGGGATGAACTTGTTGAAGCCTTCGTAACCCTCGTCAACCAGATCAAACTGCACCACGCCGTTTGCGCTCGTCGCTTTCTTTCTGATGACTTCGAGCGTTTCGAGATGTTGATTGAGTATCGGCTGGAAACGGCGTTGCACTTCCGCGCTCGTCGCAACTTCCTCGAGCGATTGCGTCGTCAACTCGCGAATGATGCGCTCGATGAACGCGTCGTCAGGATCAGACTCGATCACTTGCATCAGTTGCAGCGCGGGCTCTTTCAACTCGACGCACTGCGCCGGCGATTCGTAAAGAGCGCCGTCGATGATGTGCGCCCAGTGGACCAGCGATTTGATCGGCTCGTCGTTGAACCCGAAACGCTCGTGCGCAACTGCCGCGATGAATTCCGTGCACGACTTCCGCGTCGGATCGAGAAACTTTCGACCCGAAGTGTCGGCGCGAAAGTGTGCCTCGTCTTCCGGCGTGAGGAAGGCCGACTCGTGATGATCGAACCACCACGTCAGTTTCTCTGACGCAGCGTATTTGAAATCGACGATCGCATTCTCGTCCGAATCAAACTGGCCCGGGTCAAACAAATTGCCAGGCCGGTGCAGCAGTCCGGTGTAATTGACTTCCGCTTCAGGATGCATGCGCTCTTTGTAGAAGCGCGTGAACGTCGCCGCTGAGGCGACACCGTCAAAGCAGTGACCGTGATACAGGATACGTAGCTTCATTCAGAAGTTAGTTCTTACACGGCTGGATGACGGTGGCTGAAGTAGCGCCGACTTTCGACGCAATGAACTTGTCGACCTCGTCTTCGACCAGCTCACCGTTAACAACAAACGCTTTCTCGGTGAGCACGTCGCCCTTGGCGTTGACCTTCTCGGGTTCGAGAAAGATGTTCCACGGCGAACCCCAGTTGCGCTTGTCGCCGGTGAGTTGCCGGTAGCCGTAATGCGCGGTCTTCTGCCTGTCATCCCGCGACTCTGATTCAGTCACCACCGGAAACGATGGGCCATCCTTGCCGAAATAGTTGCGCACGTCGTCCTTCGTCGCGTATTCGCTGACGCCAATCACCTGAAATCCCTGCGCCTTGTACTTGTCGTACAACTTCGCCGCGATGGGCGCTTCGTTTTTCCAGTTTCCGCACCACGGTGCAAAGTAAACGATCATGACGAGCTTCTTGCCAGTCATCAGCGCGCGCAAGTCTTCCGTCTTGTCGGCAGTCAAACTTGGCAGCGCCCAGTTTTTGTAGTTCACCGTCGACTCGGTCAGTGGCGAATACTCGTGACCGGCCTGCGCACGCGCAACCGAAGGCGCGATGGTGAGTGCGAGAATAGAGAGGGCGAATAAAAGTTTGTTCATGGTACTACTCCATTAGTTGGCGGCGCTGGCAGTGGCGGGCGTTTCTGCCAGCAGTGGCTTGACTGCGGCTTCCCACGCGGCTTTGTCGCGCGCCCCGATTATCTTCTGGCGAATGCGGCCCTGGCGATCGATCAGATAAGTCGTCGGCAAAACTGACTGCTGGAATTTTACCTTGGCATCACTACCACCAAGCAAGACTTCGTATTCAAACTTCGCGACTTCCTTCTGGTAAGTGTTCACGCCGTCGGCATCGTCGTCGAGCGACGCGCCGACAATCTTCAATCCCTGCGGTTGTAGCTCGTGCTGCAGGGAGTTCAGAGCGGGGATCTCTTCGCGACACGGAATGCAGTAAGTGGCCCAGAAGTTCAGCAGCACGACCTGGCCCTGAAGCTCTTTGAGTCGAAACGGTTTGCCGGCGAGTGTTTGAAACTCGACATCCGGCACCATTTCGAAGTTTGCGTTTGCAGTCGCCGTCGTTTCTTTGGCCGGTGGTGTTTCAGTCTTGAACCAGCGGTTCAGCAAACCTTCCGCATTCGGAACGAGGGCCATGAATCTCGAGCTGGCCAGCAGAGTCGATTGACCACTCATCACCAGCAGTCCCACGAGAATCAGCACGACGCCTGAGACGACCTCAACTTTGTGCAAGTGTCTGCGGAAGTTTTTGTAGAAACCCAGAAACTGGTTGATGCCAAGACCCGTCAGCAGAAACGGCACCGCGAGACCAGCGGAGTAAAACGCTGAAAGGACGAGGCCGCTGCGCCAGCCGCCGCTAGTCGCTGCAAGACCGATAATGCCGCCGAGGATTGGACCAATGCACGGCGTCCAGCCGGCGGCGAACGCCATACCCAAAGCGGCGGAGCCGAGCACGCCACGCGGCTTCTCGCTCGAGAAGAAACGTGTGTCTTTGTAGAGTGCTCCGATCTTAAGTAGTCCGATCAGTTGCAGGCCAAACGCGATGATGACGAGGCCGCCGATTATTCGTACCCACGGATTGCTCGTGATCGCAGCGCCGACGAGCCCGGCAGTTGTACCGAGCACGAGAAAGATAACTGACAGGCCGGCATTGAACGCGAGCGAGTTGATGATCACTGCGCGACGACTGGTCACGCCTTCTTTAAGATTGTCGATACTGACGCCGGACATCAGCGAGATGTAACCGGGCACGAGCGGTAAAACGCACGGCGAGAGAAACGAGAGTATTCCCGCCGCGAATGAGATCAAAATGCGAAATAAAGTAATTCCTTCGTCCATTGCTTTTATTAGCCACAAAAATCACAAAAGGTCTATTTGTGCCTTTTGCGCCTTTTTGTGGCTCACTTTTCTTCAACTAATTGCTTGATCAAATCACCGAGCCGCGCAATTTCTTCTTCACTCGCGCCCAGCGAGATGTAACGCACCACACCCTTGCGATCGATCAAAAACGACGTCGGGATAGAAAACACGCCGTAGTTAAATTCGTTCTTTTCGCCATCCTCAACGAGGAATCCGTACGGCAGCTTATTCCGCGTTCGGAAGTCGCGCAAAAACGCCAGCTCTTCGACGTCGTTTAACTCTTTCCCGCCACCGCGACCATAGTACTTCGTCACGCCCAGGATCACGAGCCCCTTGCTCTTATATGTATTCTGCCAGCGCGCCAAATTCGGCAGCGTGTAACGGCATGGACCACACCACGTCGCCCAGAAATCGAGCAAAACCACCTGGCCGCGAAAGTCTGTCAACTTCTTCGGCTGCTGCTCAATCCACTCATTAACGATCAGCTCCGGCAACGCGACATTCGTCGAAACCAGACTATCACCGAAAAGCTGGTCGGTATTCAATTCAGGATCGAGCCGCATTAAACGCACTGTGGCTTCTTTGTAGAGATTCGCCGACGGCAACTGAATCGCCAGACGTCGCAAGTCTGTCAACGCGCTAATCGCCAACTTCTTCTGATCTGTTTTCAAGTACGAATCAGCGATCAGCACCGTCGACTTCAACAGCATCTCATCGCGCTTGACCACCTCATCTTTATTCGTCTCGATAAACTTTTTCGCCGCGACGAGCATTTGCTTCGCGTGCGTGGTCATCGGCGCGTGGTCTTTCGCGCGCAGATACCAGTCTGTGATCAGAAGCTCCATGCGGTAAAGATCGTCTGCGCTCTGCGGCTGGTGACGATGGTACGTTTCGACCGCTGCTGTCGCTTCAGTAATGAGATCCTTTTTGACTGCGTAAAGAACGACGACGTTACGAGCAGCCTGCGCTTTTTGACCGTCGGGATCGTTTTTGAGCAGCAGACGCATCGTCGCGAGGGAAGCATCCGGGTCGGCGGCGAGGTGATGAAGCATGCCGAGGTAATAAAGGTCGTCGCCCTTTAAAGAGCCGCGCGCTTGCAGTGTTGCAGCGTTTCGGACAGCGAGATCTTTCTGTTCTTTCTTCGTCTGTGCTTCGAGTTTTGGATCGTACGGAAGTTTCTGTTTGTTGAATTCCTGAAAGCGACGCCCCAGATATCCGTTAGCTTCTTCGAATAATTCCTGCGCCGAACGCTTGTCAGGCTTGCCGTCGGCTTTGACGGCGGGAGCGAGGCCCTGCGCAAACGTCGAGCTGGCAGCCAGTAGAACAAATAAAAAAACGGCTTTAATCATCTTTGAGAGGAAACAATTGCTTTGGAAATCAGTTCACCCGTTAAAGGAGCGAGTAGGATTCCGTTTCGGTAATGCCCGGTTGCATAAAAGAGCCCGTCAATTTCACCACAAGGGCCGATGACAGGCAAACCGCCAGCGGCACGCGGGCGCAATCCAGCCCATGTATCGATCACGGGCAGACCTGTGATTGCGGGTGAAATTTCGAGCGCATTCCGGAGGATTGTGGCGATTCCGCCTGCGGTTACGCACTTTGCGAAACCGGCGTTTTCGCTCGTCGAGCCGGCCAGCAAACGTCCATCCTGGCGCGGTACGATGTAACCGCGCGGGCTGTAAATCACGTGGCGTGTTAGCTGCGGCTTCGCTTCGAGACAAATCATCTGGCCGCGAACAGGCTCGATCGTGGGCGCCGGCGCGCTCTTTATGAAACTCGACCACGTTCCCGCAGCAATCACCACCGTTGGACAGTTGATCGCGCCGCGTGATGTCTGCACGCCGTGCACGCGATTCCTCTCCATGGTTACAGACTCGACCGTTGTTTGTGTTGCGATATCGACGCCGAGCTTCGTTACGCTGTTTGCGAGGGCGCTGAGCAGTCGACGATTCTCGACCTGAATGTCTTTTGGAAATCGCAACGCGCCGAGCGTCGTTTCGGAGATGCACGGTTCTAACGCACGTGCTTCTGCGATGCTGAGTCGTTCAACGGAGAATCCCGCGCGAGTTTGCCACTCGTAGCGTCTTTCGATTTCTTCGTGATCGTGTTCCGTGAGTGCGAGATAAAGCGTTCCGGTAGTGTCGAGCTCGACGTCGATCCCCGTCTCTTCGCGCAAAGCGGCAGCGAAAGCTGGATACAGGTCGCGGCTCTGGCAAGCGAGATTGAAGAACTCGTCCGGCGCGTCGGCTTCGACCTGCGGCAACAACATCCCGGCTGCCGCCCACGACGCTTCCGTGCCGAGGTTTCCACGCTCAACGAGACAAACATCGCGCACACCACGCAGCGCAAGCGCACGCGCAATGGTTAGTCCAATGACGCCGCCTCCAACGATGACAATGTCATAGTGATCTCTCATCCGAAAAATAGGTCCTGTAGGCCCTATATGACCTATTGTTGTATGCTTTGACCATGCATGCTATCACACTGATTCCGGGCGACGGCATCGGCCCCGAAGTCGCCTCAAACGTAGTGCGAATCATCGAAGCGTCGGGTGTTGAGATCCAGTGGGAGACTCATTACGCAGGCGCACAAGCCCTCGAAAAATTCGGCGAAACATTACCGAAAGAACTGCTCGATTCGATCCTGCGCAACAAGGTCGCGCTCAAGGGACCAATCACGACTCCCGTCGGCAAAGGCTTCACGTCGGTCAACGTTGGACTGCGTAAGACGTTGGATCTTTACGCGAATTTGCGCCCGGTGCGCGCTTTGCCGAACGTGCCGTGTCGTTATCCTGAGCTCGATCTGATCGTCGTGCGCGAGAACACGGAGAGTTTGTATGCGGGTTTGGAACACATCGTCGTGCCGGGCGTGGTTGAGAGTTTGAAGATCATCACCGAGAAGGCTTCGACACGCATTGCGCGTTTTGCTTTTGAGCATGCGAGACGCGAGTCGCGTAAGAAAGTGACGGCGGTTCATAAAGCGAACATCATGAAGCTGTCGGACGGTCTGTTTCTCGACTGCTTCCGGAAAGTCAGTGTGGATTATCCCGAGATTGAGGCGGATGACAAGATCGTCGACAACGCGTGCATGCAGCTCGTGATGCGCCCCGAACAGTTTGACATCATGCTGCTCGAGAATCTTTACGGCGACATCGTTTCTGATCTTTGTGCGGGTTTAGTCGGAGGTTTGGGCTTAGTGCCAGGCGCAAACATCGGCGAGAAAGGCGCGGTATTTGAAGCGGTGCACGGCTCGGCGCCCGACATCGCTGGCCAGGGCATCGCCAACCCCACTGCCTTGCTACAATCCGGCATCCTGATGCTGCGATACATCGGCGAACGCGAAGCCGCGGATCGAGTCGAAACTGCGATGCTCAACGTCTTCCGCGAAGGAAAGGTCCGAACCCGCGACATCGGCGGCACCGCAAAAACGGCCGAATTCGCGGACGCCATTATTCAAAAAATGGTTTAGCCGCGGCTAATTAATTCTTCTATTTCCTCGGCGTGCTTCGGGACTTTGTGCGTCAAAACCCTTGGTCCATTACTCGTGCACAGCACATCATCCTCGATCCGCACACCAATCCCGAGATACTGCTCCGGCACGTCCTTCGTATCAGGCGCGATGTACAAACCGGGCTCGACAGTCATCACCACACCCGCTTCGAGCGCGCGTGACTCCGTCCCGAAGTAATATCGTCCGACATCATGCACGTCGATGCCGATCATGTGCCCGAGCCCGTGCATGTAAAACTGCTCGTACTTCTTCTCCTTGATCAGCTCTTCCGGTTTGCCTTTCAGCAATCCAAGCTCGACCATCCCTTCCGTCAACACCTCGATCGAATGCTGCTTCAACTGATCGTGCGTCGTGCCAGGTCGCACCATCTCCACACACGCCATCTGCGCTTTCAACACGAGGTCATAAATCTCGCGCTGCGCCTTGGTGTAGCGACCATTAATCGGAAAAGTGCGCGTAATGTCGGAAGCGTAACCCTTGTATTCAGCACCAGCATCGAGCAACAGCAAATCGCCGTCGCGAAGCTCACCGTCGTTGTTGATGTAGTGAAGCACGGTCGCGTTTGGACCAGCACCGACAATCGACGTGTACGCCGGACCTGAGGCGCCGTGCCGCCGGAATATTTGCTCGATCAACGCCTCGAGCTGGTATTCCTGCATGCCGGGCTTGGCTGCCTTCATCGCCTCACAATGTGCTTCGGCAGCGATGTCAGCCGCAGCTTGCATGATCTCGATCTCTTCGGGCGACTTGAGCACACGCATCTCGTGTAAGATCGTCGCCGCATCGACAATCGTCTGCGGCGGATGTACCGGCTTGCGATTCCACGAGCGCATGTCTGAGATCTCTTTGATAATCACGTTATCGAGATTGTGATCTACACCGAGCCGGTAATAAAGCACGTCAGCGCCGTCAAGAAATTCTCGCAGCTTCGACTCAAACTCCGCGATCGGAAATGACTCTGACGCCCCAAATTCACTCTTCGCGCCTTCGACTCCCGCGCGACGCCCGTCCCAGATCTCTCTTTCCGGATCTCTCGGCCGCACAAACAACGTGTATTTCTGGTCTTTGATCACGGCGAGCGCATCAGGCTCTTCGAAGCCGGTGAGATAGAAGAAATCGGAGTTCTGGCGGAAACGATAATGCGTGTCGTTCGAACGTGTGGTGTCGTGTGCACCGGGAATGATAGCGACGGATTTGGGCGCCATGCGGCGCATAAACTCCTCGAGCTGGGGCCTGATCATTACAAATTCTCCTGTTAGGCGTTGCCGCAAAAAGGCACAAAAAGCACAAAAGGATTGTACCCGAGCGCGAACTAGATCGATAATCGGCAAGCAAATGAGTACTCAAACGCTTCCGCAAACACGCGAGCTCGTCTCGGTTGATCCATCGACGGGCGAAGAGATCGGGCGTGTGCCGTTGCTGGATGCGGCGGAAGTTGCTGCTGCTGTCGCGAGGGCGCGCGCGGCGCAACCAGCATGGGCGGGGCTCTCCTACCATGATCGGGCGCGCTTCATTCTGCGTGCTCGCGAGGTCGTGTTGGATCAACTCGACGACATCGCAAAACTAATCTCCCGCGAAACGGGCAAACCAGTCACTGAAGCAATCGCGATGGAGATCGTGCCCACGCTCGATCTCATGCACTACTTCGCCGCCAACGCGAAAAAGATCCTCAAACGCAAACGAGTCGGTCTGGGCCAGTACAACTACATGGCCCGCACGTCGTACATCGTCTACAAACCACTCGGCGTCGTGGGAATCATTTCGCCGTGGAATTTCCCCTGGGCCACTCCGCTAGACGAAGTCGTGATGGCGTTGATGGCGGGCAATGCGGTCGTTGTAAAACCGAGCGAGCTGACGCCGCTGACGGCGCTCCGGATCGCCAATGTCTTCAAGCAAGCGCAACTACCGGACGGCCTGCTCGAGATCGTCACCGGCGATGGCTCGACCGGCGCGGCGCTCGTCGAAGCTGGTGTGAACAAGATCATGTTCACTGGTAGTGTGAACACGGGCAAGCGCGTCGCCGAAGCTGCCGCGAAACATCTGACGCCGGTCGTACTCGAGCTCGGCGGCAAGGATCCGATGATCGTTTTTGAAGATGCAAATCTGGAGAACGCCGCGCGGGCAGCGATCTGGGGCGCTTTCTGCAATTCCGGTCAGGCCTGCGCCTCGATCGAACGTTGCTACGTGCATCAGTCGATCGCCGACAAGTTCATCGATCTTGTGGTTAAAGAAACAAAACTGCTCAAACAGGACAAGCCGTCGACCGGCGACATCGACGTCGGCGCGATGACCAATCAAGAGCAGTTAGAGATTGTTGAAGATCACGTGAGCGATGCGATTCAACGCGGCGCTGAGTTGCGTGCCGGTGGTCATCGTCTGGACGAGTCGCGCGGTTGGTTTCACGAGCCGACCGTCGTCACCGGTGTCGACCACTCCATGAAGCTGATGCGTGATGAAACCTTCGGTCCGGTCTTACCAATCATGACGTTCCGAACTGACGAAGAGGCACTGAGCTTGGCGAACGACAGCATTTACGGGCTCACGGCGAGCGTCTTCACAGGCAATCTCAATCGCGGAAAGCGGATCGCCGAGCAACTCGACGCAGGCACAGTAATGGTCAACGAGGTCGTTTACACACACGCGGTGGCGCAAACACCCTGGGGCGGCGTGAAGCAAAGCGGCTACGGGCGGACGCACGGCAGTCTCGGACTGCTGGAACTCGTCTCCGCCCAACATATTCACGTCAACGCGATGCCGGGATTAGCGGATGTGTGGTGGTTCCCGTATTCAAAACGCGCCGGCCAGCTTTTCCGCGACTTCGCGAAGCGCTTCACCACGGGCTCGGTCTTGAGTTCCCTCCCGCTGCTACCGAAAATCCTGCGACGTCTCATCGAGCCCCGGTAAAGCGGGGGCAAGCCCCTCTTCCTGACTTGTTCGATGTCTACTTTGTGAAATTGTCCAGAGAACTGAGCGCCGAAAAAAAGAACAAGTCAGGAAGAGGGGCTTGCCCCCGCCGCTTTACACTACGAACCGAAATAGTAGTATACTGTCCGCCTCCCAAATTGCCTTCTCGCTCTGCTGTTGCTGTAAATCGCAAATCAGACGCCGTAGTTACACTCCCAAGTACTACTGCTATCCCTAACTCATAGCCCTGAAATTTCTGGAGGACTGTCAGTGAAAAAGATCCATGCCTTACTAATGATTGTGATCCTTTGTACAGTGAGCTTCGTGCCCCTGACGGCCCATGCCCAGAGCGAGAAGGCTCTGGAACACCGGGCCGAGATCAGTAATGCAATTAAATTCGACAAAACAACAAAGCCTCTCCGCGAGATGTTTGACACCGGTGAACGACCGGAGCCAGCTCGCGGCGGCAAGGACTTCGAGCCCGGACGGCCGCAGCCGGTCAGTAACCGACTCGTACCATTTACAGATCCATTGGCTGATAAGAGCGTCGGCCTGCCGTCGGCTCTCGCTGAGATCAAGGCGTCCACAAATGGCACGCCCGTCGATCCAAACGCTCGCGTGGCGCCGCCGGACACCACCGGCGACGTTGGTCCAAATCACTACGTGCAGTGGGTGAACCTGCGCTACTCGATCTACACCCTCGTCAGAGGTGTAAATAACGAGATCACCGCATTCGTGCCGGTGGCCGGATTTCCGAAAAACGGAAATGTCGTATGGCAAGGATTTGGCGGTCGCTGCCAGACGGACAATGACGGTGATCCGATCGTGCAATACGATCAGCTCGCCGACCGTTGGATATTGACCCAGTTCGCCGTCGGAGGCACACCATACACGCAGTGCGTCGCTGTTTCGACGACTCCTGATCCGACTGGAACGTACTTCCGTTACGCGTTCTCGTACGACCGGAGCTTCAACGACTATCCGAAAATGGGCGTCTGGCCGGATGCCTATTACATCAGCTACAACATGTTTAGAAACGGTCGTTCGTTCACTGGCAATACGATATGCGCCCTCGAACGCGCTCAGATGCTGGTTGGCGGTGCGGCACGGCAAGCATGCGTCAACACAACTGCGGCTCATAGTATCGAACCCGCAGATCTCGAAGGGACAACTTTGCCACCCGCTGGCTCGCCGAACCTGTTGATGAGTATCAGCACTTCTACTGTCCAGTTCTGGCGATTCGCTGTGAACTGGACCGCTGGTACAGGCACCTTGACTGGTCCAACCACGGTTGCGGGAGTTGCTGCATTTAGCCGGGCATGCGGTGGCGGTGTATGCATTCCACAACCAGGAACGACAACACAACTCGATACCCTCGCTGATCGATTGATGTATCGCTTGAGTTATCGCAAGTTCGGCGATCATGAAGCGCTGGTGATTAATCATTCGGTGACGAGCGGCACCGGTGTCGGAATTCGCTGGTATGAGCTGCGAAATGCTACCGGGCAAACTCTCGGATCCGCAGCGCCCGTGCTCTTCCAACAGGGAACATTCGCGCCCACCAATGATTTTCGTTGGATGGGAAGCGCCGCAATGGACAAGACCGGCGGCATCGCGGTCGGCTACAACATCTCGAATGCCAGCACGATCGTGCCGAGCATTCGTTATGCCTATCGTGGCCCGTCTGATCCGGCGGGAACGATGGGTAACGAGACGACAGTGCTGGTGGGAAGCGGAGTTCAAAACGGCAACCTGACACGTTGGGGCGATTACAGCACGATCAGCGTCGACCCGGTGGATGGCTGCACGATGGTTTTCACGACGCAGTTCCAACCGGCCAACGGCAATTTCAACTGGAGTACTTACATTCACAGCTTCAAGCTGTCGACTTGTAACTAAAACCTTCTTCTTCAGGCCATCCACAGATTACGCAGATTCTGTGTAATCTGTGGATGGCCTTTTTACTTTTGTGCAAGATCGCCGTAGTATCCCGCGACGTGTCCTTCTGGAAGAACTACATGCACCGGCGCGAGCGCTGGTATCACCAAAGAGATAACAATCGTCTCGTCCGCCCTTTTGAATGGGGCTTGCAGTATGTTTTCGATCACGTAAATGGCGACGATCCGCGCGAGCTCTTCCGCAGCCACACCGCGCGCGTAATGCCGGCGAGTGATGATTTTTACGCGCTGACTCCGATTACCGACTATCGTCTCGAAGGCGACCAGCTAACGTGGACAAGCGCCGTCCACACACCGTCGCCTGAGAACAACCTGGCGCGAGCGCGGTTCTTTCCCGCAAAAGATAAAAACTCACGCAAAGCCATCGTCGTGTTGCCGCAATGGAACGCGCAGCCGCAGAGTCACGTCGAGGCGTGCCGGATCTTCAACATGATCGGCATGTCGGCGTTGCGTTTGACGCTTCCGTATCATCTCGAGCGAAAACCGCCGGAGCTCGAACGCGCGGACCATCTCGTCAGCAGTAATATCGGGCGCACGATCCAGTCGATGAGGCAGGCAGTGCTCGACACTCGAGCCGCTGTTCAGTGGTTAAAGAGCGAGGGATATGAGCAGATCGGAATTCTGGGAACGAGCGTCGGCTCCTGTATAGCATTTCTCGCTTTCGCACATGAGCCTGATCTTAAAGCGGGGACTTTCAATCACGTTTCAGGTTACGTCGCGGATGTGGTCTGGCACGGACTCTCGACCGCGCACGTGCGGGCGGGCTTTGCATCGCATATAACGCTCGACGAACTGCGCAGTTACTGGGCGCCCATCAGCCCGATGCCGTTTATGCCGCGCGTCGCGCACATGGGTCACCGGCCGATACGCTTCCTCGTGGCGCGTTACGATCTCACGTTTCCTATCGACCTCACGCACGAAGCGATCGCGGAGGCGCGTCGACAAAAGCTTCCACTCGACGTCGTCTGGCTTCCCTGTGGCCACTACACCACCGGCGAACTCCCGTGGAAAGCAATCGACGCCTGGAAGATCGCGACGTTCTTCAGAAAACAGTTTAAGTAGCCACAAAAAGGCACAAAAAGCACAAAAGACAAAGAAAATCTTTTGTGCTTTTTGTGCCTTTTGTGGCTCTACTTGGCGAGCGGGAACACGGGCTCGATATCGACCGGCACATCCTTGAGCCTGTCGAGCGCCTGCTGCATCGGTGGTCTGATCACCGCAAACTTATCCAGTATCGATTTCGCCTTGTCGTACGAGCCTTCGGCTTCGAGCGTGAGCAGGTCGCGTGTGAGCTTTGTCACGCCTTCTTTGATTTTCGCGTGATCGATGCTGAACGTTCCCTTCGCTTCGTTGAACTTTATCGCGCCTTCATCAGTCAGGTAATTGAACTGCATCGCGACGCCGCGCCCGTGTGCTTCAGTAATTCCGAAACGCACTGACCGGAACATGCTGGCGAGATACGTCGTGTAGAGCGTTCGCTCCATGCTCTTCTCGATGATGCCGCGATCGATCATGTACTGGAGCGCCCACAGTCCCGTCATGTCGGCTTTCGCTTCTTCAATCGCCGAGTAAAGCTCCTTCAACTGTTTGCGCACGGTCGTTTCCTGGCCACCGACAGTGATGTTGTGTGGTCCAAGCCCATGCATCAGCTCGTGACAAAGGATGTGCGTGAAGAACGAATCGAAAGCGAGTGCCGACTGTTCCGACGGATCGAGAACGACTTTCGAGATCGGGATCAGCGTCTTGTTGAACTTCGCGTCCTGCACGTTCTTCAACATAACGCGCTTCGAGCCTTTTTCCTTCACGACGCGCTCGTCGTTCGGCAGATTGAACGCAGCAGTTTGCACGCCGCTGTTGCCTTCGCCTGACGCGAAGACTTCATTCACGACGCGAATCGGCGAAGCGGCGCCGAGCTTCGGATTCCGGTACTTCGGATCGATCGGAAGATTGTTTTCCAGCTCCTGCAAGTGGCCGCTGAACTTCGCGAGCTTTGCAGTCTCCGCGTCGTCGCGCAACGTCACATAAGATTCGAATGCGGCTTTGTAACTAAACAACTCGTCTTCGTAAGTCTCGTATGGACCGAAAGTGAGATCGATCGGTGAGTCGAGATCCATCCAGGCGACGTCGCTTTCGTAGTAATCATCCGAACCGAAGGCATCGGCGCGTTTGTTCAGGAAATTTTTTAGAGTCGTGTTGGTCGTTAGCGCTGCGGCTTCACGCAATAACGCTGCTGCCGGCCCGAGATATTCTTTGTAAGCCTCGCTGTAGGGAACGATCGTCAGCTTCCGATCTGATCCACGCCGGATTAGCCAGAAGAAGCCGGTCGCTTTTTGCTTGTCGGCGTCGGAGAGTGTCTGGACCCACGAGTTAAATTCATCCTTCGACATGTCGTCCGGGTAATAGCTCGCGTTGAGCGGCTTCTCACGCGGTACGCCGTCGATGAATGGTTCTTTTTCGTCGAGACGCGACCATGGACCATCGTTGATATAGAAGTAATGGAGGCGCTGTTGGCCGGCCGCGGACTTGTCGGCGAGCAGTTTCTTTTCGAGCGCGTCGTTACCACTCCAAACCTGACGCAGGAACAACGGATCGAGCAGCCTCGCCGCCGCAATGATCTTATCGAGCGCCTGCCGGTCTTTCGGCGTGAGCTTCGACGTGTCAGCGGTCAATGTGGTCGGCGCGAAACGCGCGATCTTGCGAGCCAGATCCGGATCGCCGCCGTTGGGCTTTTGTCCGATCAACGTGGTGGAGAGTAGTGCCATTGTTAATGCGATAGAGATGATTAGTTTCAATGAAGTCATCACTTTCCAACAGGTCTAAAGATTTCACTCACTTTACAGGAGAAACCTGGAAGAGTTGTGGTTGATAGAATGTCTTCGTTTTCAAGCCTCTCCAATAAAACTAACGAAGTTCCCTGACGCACGTACCTCTCCAAGCTCATATTAGGCGGATCTACAATCCAATACTCGGAAACTCCGTGTTTATCGTAGAGCTGAAGCTTGGTTAGGCGATCGCGCTGAATATTCACTGGTCCAGGTGACAATATCTCAATCACTAGAGCAGGCGGTCCCTTCAGTCTATCGTTGGAAATGATCGTCTCACTCTGTTCGTTAAGAAAAACGATCAAATCGGGAATGACTGCGCTGATGTTGCTAAGAATCACACCCACATTAGCAACAGCCTCTCCAACAGGACTGGCTTCCAAGTACTTTCCAATCAGGAGGATGAGCTTGAACAAAACTCTTTCATGTGTGAGGCCGGGTGAACGGGACACGAAACGTTCTCCTTCTATTATTTCGTAGCGATTTCCGTCGCCGTGTGGCATGGCTTCCCAGTCGGCGATCGTGAGAATTTTTAGTTTGGTATTCATAAGGCTCCGATGCTGGTGAGTGTTCAGCAGTTTACCACAATCATAACGCCTGTCGATTGTTCAGGATCTTCACGAACGACGCTGAGCGCAGTTCCTCGAGTGTCAATCCTGACAGGTCCACCGCCTCTTCTTCCGTCAGCGCGCCGCAGTTGACCGCGCGCAAGAAATAATTGAGCAGTCCCTGGCCCGTCGCGGCGTCGTCAAACACATCGCCGACAAGCGTCGCTTTCGCAGCTTTCTCGACGAAGTTCTTCAAACGCTCCGATGCCGCTTCCAATCCGTCAAGGAAGAACGAATACACGGCCGCGTAACGCGTCGGTAGCTGCGCCGGGTGCAGATCCCAGCCCTGGTAAAACGCGTTGGTCAACGAATGCTGAATGTGACTGTAGTGAAGCTTCCACGCGCGATGGACCACCTCGCGATTCTCTTCAATCTGGTCCTGCGTCAGCGGCGCACCACCTTCGACGAAGCGATGCGGCGCGACAGGCATGATGTTTGTCGCACCGTCGGAAAGCCAGATGCCTGTGCCGGCAAACGAAACCTGCATCATGTGCTTCGCAAAGTCGCACGCCGGATGCAGCATGTGCTGGTGCGCGGCGGTGATGTTGCAACCGGCTGTGTAGTCGTAAGTGCCGAAGTGAGCTGCAACACAACGCCCTTCAGCAGCAGCAAGCAACAACGGCAAGTTGATCTGGCCCTGGTGATTGATGATCGATTGCGTGGTTTCGATCATCATCTCAAACTTCAAACTACCTTCCGGAAGATCCGTATGCTTCTCCAGACGTGCGAGCACTGCCGCAAGCGTCGAGACCTGTTCGGGGATAGTGATCTTCGGCAGCGTGATGACGAAGTTGTCCGGCAAACGTCCGTGATTTAAATCGGCGAGCGTCGAGACAAAGATGTCGAGCGTGCGAAAACTCCGTGCGCGCAACTCTTCGTTGAAAGGCTTGATTCGAATGCCAATGAACGGCGGCAGCGTTCCTTTTTTCATTCCCTCGGCCGTTTCCGCAGCAGCCGACACTGCATGACCGTCTTCCTCGTCGTCAGGACGATTGCCATAACCATCTTCGAAATCGATGCGAAAATCCTCGACCGGTTCACTATCGAGCTTCTCGATCACACGACGATAGATCGTGTGTGCGAGCCACGCGCCTTTCTTCTCCTTGCGCGCGCGCTCCGGTTCTTCATTCAAAAACGAGAGCAGCTCGGTTGCTTCGTCGAATGATTCCGGCAGCTCGCTCTCGCCAGGAAGATCGATGGCGCGCGCAAACGTCAGAAAGTCGGGCGCAAACTGATCCAACGAACGCCGGGCCAGCGAACCGAGCCGTTTGGCCGAGTCGGATTTGAACAGGTGCGCGCCGCCGTAAACCGTGTGAACGGGCTGGCGGCGGCCGGTCTCGCCGGGGTAATGGCGCATGAATTCTGTGTTTGCCGCGCGCAGGCGGTCTGCCAGATCAGTCAGGGAGCCACCAGAAAAAGAAGATGTCATGGTCGTCCTCGCAAGTAAGTGTGGCGACAGTCTAACAGACACGAAATTGTTTATTGACATGACCTCACCCGCTTCGCTATGTTGCTTGTGAGCCTTCTCACCGGTTCAGCCCCGTTCTTCACCGCAATCTCAAACAGAATTTCGAGTTTGGAGAGCCGTTATGAGAAGAATCCTGCTTGTTTTGAGCTGCGCCGCGGTGCTTGTCTTTCAACCCGCTGGAGCAAGACCGCAAACGTCGCAAACGCCGGCGCCCGTGAAGCACGGCGGAAAAATCGAGACGAAATACGACGGGTTCAACTACGAGACCGTCATGCGTCTGCGAAAGATGAAGGTCAATTGCGATGGTTTCAAAGACAAGTTCAAGGATGCGTGCGTGAGTATCGAGGTCATGCTGCATTGCCCGGGAACGCAGGTCAACTACGTGAAGCAGGTCACGTTGCAAGTCGTGTTTGAAAACAAAGACTGGGTTCATCTCCACCCACCGGATCAGCGAGAATTGATCCTTGTCACTGACACGGAGACGCTGCGGGTCGGTCGCATGAGTCCGGTCAGCCGGGACCAGCCCGGTTGGGACACGAAGGTCGAGATTTTGGAAGCGAAGATGCCGTACGCGGTGTTCAAGAAGATGGCGACGTCGCAGTCGGTTGAGATTCAGGTGGGACGCGACGCGGTCGAACTGCGCGAGAAGAACATCGCTGCGCTCAAGGATCTCAATACGCGCGTGGTGAACTGAAAATATTAGTTACGGATTTTACGGATCGGGTTCTGATCCGTCTTCATCCGTGATCTCATCCGCGTTTTTCCGTGGCCGATTAAAAAGGTCATAAATCCGCTCCGATTCCTTCGTCACCAACGGACCAAGCACCGCCAGTATCAACACATACAACGCCGCAAACGGTTGCAGCACAGGCAACAGCCCACCACTGCGCGCGAGGTTGGCCATGATGATCGAAAACTCGCCGCGCGAAACGATCGTCAATCCAACATTCAGCGACGGTCCCATTCCCAATCGCGCACTCTTCCCCGCGAGTATTCCTGCCGTAATATTCCCGATTAACGTCACAACGACTGCGCCCAGCACCGGCCATACTGCGCCACCAAGCGCAAACGGATCGATCGTCAATCCGAATCCGAAGAAAAACAGCGCGCCGAAGAAATCTCGAAACGGAACGATCAGATGTTCGATGCGGTCGCCGTGTTCTGTCTCGGCCAAAACTAACCCGAGCAACAGCGCGCCAATCGCTTCCGCAACGTGAATCGTCTCGCCCAGTCCTGCTACCAAAAACAAACACGCGAAAAGGACGAGCAGGAACACTTCGTTGGAAGAAATCCGAAACGCTCGATTTAACAGCGGTACCGCGAGACGCCCTAATCCGATGAACCCGAGAATGAACGCGAGCGCCAGTCCGGCTGACTTGAGCACACCGCCAATCGACGTCGCACCGCTCAAAACCATCCCTGAAACCAGCGATAAGTAAACCGCCAGAAACACGTCTTCAAACATGATGATGCCGAGGATCATCTCTGTTTCCGGATTCGCCGTGCGCCGCAGATCGAACAGCACCTTCGCGACAATCGCACTCGACGAGATCGTCGTTATCCCGGCTGCAACCAAAACCTCCTTGAACGGCCAGCCGAGCAGCGCTGCGTAACCAAGGCCGAGCAGGAAGTTGATGCCGATATAGATCGAGCCACCAACAACGATCGATTTCCCCGACTTGATCAGTCGACTGACAGAAAACTCCAACCCGAGATAGAACAACAAAAACAACACGCCGACTCGCCCCATAAACTCGATCAGCGGCGCGCTTTCAATGAAACGGAAATCGAGTGGACCAATCTTAGGTGCGTGTGGGCCAACCACCATGCCCGCCAGAATCAGCAAAGGAACAACGGAAAAACGGAGCCGGGTTGAGATCAGCGCTGCAAGTGCGATCAGCGACAGCGCCAGTCCGACTTCAAGGACGATATGCTGCATCCGCTAATCGTCCTTCCCGTTAACGAGCAAGTGCTTGAGCTTTGCGTTGCTGCGTCGATCGCCGGCGAGGATCAGCGTGGCGCCTTCGTTGAGCAGTGTGGTCGCTTCGGGATTTGTTCGCTTGGTACCTTTCGGCTCGATGATCGAAACGACAGACGCGCCGCTTCGTGTGCGGAGTTGTAACTGGCTGATCGTTTTGCCAACAGCAAATGCACCTTGCGGCAACGTGAACCACTCGAGCACGAGATCTTCCAGCACGACTTCAGTCGATGGCAGAGATTTCGGCACGTATGTCAGACCGCCAACGATGCCGGCGATCTGTCGCGCTTCGCCGTCAGTCAGTCTCAATACGGATGCCGGTCGATCGAGATTCTTGCGGCTGAAGTGATAAAGCTCGCGTGTCCCATCGTCATGAATAACAATTGTTAGACGATCCCCGCTCAATGTCTCAACCTGAAACTTGCGGCCCACACCGGGCAGGTTCGATTCGCTGATACTTGACATCGATTTACTCCTTTGTCGTTGAGACTTACTGGCACATCTGCCACAACTTGATCGCTTCCACTGGCCGTATCAACATCAGAATCTGTAGCAACAGACTGTCGTGAATCAAAAATGTTAAGACCAACTCAATCAACACGAACACAATCAACGAACGGCGCACGCCGAGTTGTCGTGCGATAACAAAACCGATCAGCGCACAAGCGAGATCGCCCAACGAGTTGACGATCGTGTCGCCCTGGTAACCGAGCGCCGCGGTTTCCGTGCGATATTTATTAATTACGAAACTCGTGTTCTCAAACACTTCCCATGCGCTTTCCAACAGCAGCGCCAGCCAAAACTGCCACACGCGCGGCATGCGCTTGAACAGCAGCGTGATCAGCCAGAAAAACAGAAACCCGTGCAGCACGTGCGTGAAACTGTAGGGATCGAGTAATTGTTGCGACGTGTTTGAGCTGCACCAGTCGCTGACCCACAGCGCGAAATGGCCGCACGCACACCAAATCATTCGTCCCTCCGCGCGCAGCAACACGATCATTGCGAGCGGCACGAGCGCTGTGGCGATGATTGGCACCAGCCGGCGCCGATCTTTTGTCGTCGTCATGTTCCGAAAGAATTACAAGGTTTACATGATCAGCAGGAATTCTGACAAATGCGGCCACAAAAAGGCACAAAGCGGCTTTGCACTAAAAGTCGATTTGCGGTTCTTCGGTCCAAATGACTTTTTGAGCAAAGCCGCACAAGGCTACTGGCTGAGGAAGTCTTCGATCAGCTTGCGATCGTGTTCGTCTTTGATGCGGGTGAAGAGGCGTGTGCCGAGTTTCTTGATGGTCGCCGGTTTGTCGAAAGGCAAACTGTCGTACATCTTTCCACCGCTGAAGTGGCACGGCATGCACTTCGATTGAAAGATTGGTTTGAGTTGCGTGTCGAAATCGACTCGCGCCTTTTGTGCGGAAGGAGCGGCTGGATTGGCGGGCGCGGCATTCGTCGTTCGCGCAGGCCTGACGACGCCGCCCGACTCGACGAGCAGCAATGCCAGCGCAATCACGACAAGCACGGGCCGCATGTCGCAAATCATACGCCTCCGGCAACGATTACCCAACGTAATCTGTGTTCAGCGGCGATTTCCGTGTTTTGAGGCGGAACCAGTGAGGGACGAAACGATTGTTGAGTTTCAATCAGTGCGAAGACGAGCAAGCGAACGGGCTAGATTCTCGCGCGCCCGAGCCTCGTATTTGGTTCGGAAGAACTCGGTACTGTAGATCCATTCGCGGTTCACGAACTGCTCCAATACTTGTCTGCGCGCCGCTCGATACAGGGAATCAGGTACCCACGAATATTCTTCACGAACCTGCATCTCGTAATCGTCAAACCGATCGGCTCGCGCTCCAAGAATGCCCAGATCGATATCGACGAGAACCTCTGCATCTCTGCCTACTGGAACCGCGTTGTGCATCGTCGCCATGATCAGTTCATAAATCCGATCGGCTTTTTCGCTCGACACTCCGGCCGCCAGCACACTATCGCGCGCCCACTCCGCACTTCGCTTCTCGTTGTCTTTTTTGCTGGTATCGTAGATCGCGTCGTGAAACCAAAGCGCCAGCTCGACTTCATCCGCGTGGTCTGCCAGTGCGCGCACGCTTTCCAAATGCGTAAGGCACTCGTTCAGATGCTGCATCGTGTGATACTTGCGGTGCGGCTCTGAATAACAGGCGACGAGCTGATGATAAAGCTCCTCGCTAGCAGTCGACGCACCCAGCGCCAGCCACGCAGCTTGCCAATGTTCCAGTGAAGTTTTCATTTCCAGGATTGTTTCAGTGCAAGGCAAACAACATCTACTCGCCTTCGATCCACGCACACACAATATTGTCTGGTCGGTGAAGTATGAAGCGCCGGGCGTGCCGGGTTGGCAAAAGGTGGCGATGGCCTCAGAAGTCCGATTGCTGACTTCTGAGGCAGAGCCATTACTGAGTCTGTTTATCGTCTTCGGTGCAATGCCAGCCATCGTCGCGTTTGACGAAAACGTAACCGTAACCTTTTCCCGATTTGACGAAGCCAGAGCCCTCCATGTGAGTGACACGAATCACACCAGCGTTCAGTTTCGCTTTCTCAACGTCTATTCGAAACACACTCCAAACCTCATCGATTTCTTTGCGAAGCTCAACCCTGTTCTCAATTGGAATGTCAGTGAGATAGTTCAAGACAAGTGCCGGATCGCTGTTAGGAAAATTCATTTTCACCATGCCGGTGATTTTGATTTCCTTGCCCGACGGCAGTTTGAAAGACTTGAAATTCTGCGCCTGGCTGCTGCAGGCGATGCACGTAACCAGTATGGATAATGCGAGCGTTAGTTTAATTTTCATTTTTTCTCCGGGGAAGGCTGGACTATGAGAGTAACCCCGATTCAAGCTTAGCAAAAGAAAGGGCCGCCAGCGTTAATTATTTTTAAGAGCGCTGCCGAAAAACTGGAATTCCTGCCTAACGCTGGATTAATATCTGGCTCTGAATCTCAAGCAGTTTCTCGCTACCCGAAGTGGCGGTACTTGGCTCCCACTCGTTAGCGCCAGCAAAATACTTCAGTTACATCAGTAACAAAGAGAGGACGGCTTAGATTTATGCCACAAATATTCCTTTCATACCGTCGCAGCGATAGTGAATACATTGCGCCTATGCTGAGCGAGAAGTTGCAACAGCACTTCGGAGAAGACTCTGTTTTCTTCGACGAGCATAGTATTCCGCTTGGAGTTGATTTTCGGGAGTACATCGAAAATGCTGTCGGGAAATGCGATGTGCTAATTGCAATCATTGGAGATCAATGGCTTCGGGCGGTTGACGGGCGAGGCAACCGGCGCCTTGATGATCCATCGGATTTTGTACGTATCGAGATTGAGTCCGCACTCAAGCGCAGTATCCCGGTCATTCCGGTTCTGGTCGATAAAGTGGAAATGCCGTCAGCGGATGATCTGCCGTCGTCTCTTAAGAGCCTTGCCTTTCGAAATGCTACCGAACTGCGTGCGGGGCGAGATTTAAATCAACATACCGAGCAACTTATCCAGGGCCTGAAATCGCTGTTTGGCCTTAAAAATGTCACCGACGCGAAAGCAATCTCGAAGACAGATCCTGTTTCGGATAGGACCGACGCACCTTCAGATTTACTCGAAGAAATTAAAGAGAGTCTTGGAGGATTCATTGATAAACATCTGTTTGTCGGAACGATTCCACCTAAAAAGCTTAATAACGCGATTTCCACATATGCCAATCAACTTTCACCGGAAGATGTCCTCCTACTGTATGACAATACAGTTTTCGGAAGCGCGAAAGACGGTCTCATTTTAACGGCGGAGGCGGTATATTGGCGTACCGGCGACGATCCAGAACAACTTAGTTATGCGGAAATCAGGAAGGTGGACTTTCTTAAATATACAGTCTCGGCTGGAATTGTACTCAACGAAAAAGAAATAACGATAGAAGTGTCCGACGACGACCCCGATAAGGTAGCTCAAGCCTTAGCGAATGTAATCCGCGGTCTAACAAAGGGATGAAGAAGATCGGAGATCAACGTGAGATCGTGCACGCCACGACGACGCTCACGCCTTGAGCTAAAGCTTCGTTCCAGCAGTTGTAGTCGGGTTATCTCTTCTTCGCGGCTTTCTTGGTTCCACCCTTCTTCGCGCCCTTGCTGCCCTTGGTTCCCGGATAACCGTATCCGGATTTCTTTCCTCCTTTTTTAGTCGCCATTTCAGTTCTCCTTTTTTAGGATGTTTTCGCAGGACTCTTTATCGGTTTTTCCTTCCAACAGAAAGTCGGAAACGATGGGCTTAGACAGATTTGTTTGGAAGTCTTTGAAGCGACCTTGTCGCATCTCAATTACGTCCAACTGCTTGGTTTCCAGGCAAACAATCTTCAAGTGGTCTTTGAATCCATCAGAAAGATCGACCAGGTGTCCCCACCGCGTTTCCTCATCCGGTCGTCCCTTGAATGGCGGGCCAGGCTCGATTCCTTTTTCCTTTGTGCTAACAAAACTCTCAAAGTATCCCGGATTCTGACGATGGAACTTTTCGACCGCTTGAGTATGTTTCCACAAAACATAATTCAGGGCTCCCATTGATTCTTTCCCCAGGTACTCCTTGTAATCAGGCCAGTATTTGTAGATGGCCCGCGCGACTCCGGCATCCCGGGGCTTACTACTTAGATCGCACTCGTCCCTGACCAAAATAACCAGACTGCGCGTCAAGTGATCTCGATACTCATCCGGTAAAGCATCAGCCAACCTCAGAGGTTGTTTATCTTTTGGATCTACAGAGATTGGATTTACCGGAGAATCCAGCACCGACTGAATGTCGGCCAGAAGAAAGGCCACCCTCGAGATCGTCAACTTCGGATCACCCGGGAATCGCAGGATCTCGTCGGCCTCTGAGCTGATTCGGTTTTGCAAAGCTGCGCGACGTTCTAATTCTCCGGCAACTCGATTTGCCGCTTGCTGCTGTCCGAATAACCACACGCTGACTAAGAGTCCAGCCACACTTATGAGAGCTGTGATTGCCGGTGTAAGCTGCCATCTCACTTTCTTACGCAACTCGACTATCTCGAGCTTAAGCTTCTGAATCTCGAGTGAATCTGATTCTGAGGGCGGAGCGGGCACGAATTTAGCCATTTGCACGCTACCAGAAAAGTAAGATGACCCTGGGAAAGGAATTCCAGTAATTCAGGCTTGTTCGAGGACGCAGAACCATAGAACAATCCTGCAATTGTGTCAAACAATCGCAGGACGTCGGTGATGTAAAAGTCTGTGTGTAAAAACGAAGAGGGTGTAAGTTGGTTAGTAACCAAACTAAACCAATCCTTTAGAAAAGGAGCTTACACCCATGCTGAAGTTAGCACCGGCAACAGAACAGTTTCAACATTTCGTCAGCAATTTACGAGAGAGCTTTTGGGGCGACCTGAACAGTCAGACCCGCGAAGCGTGGAAGAAGTTCTTTGAAGCAGATTCGGAACGGCAACGAGATCGCTTTGCGGTGGTGGATGCCTACGAGCGCAATGCCGAACAGCGGCGGGATTATCGCAACGGTTATTACGAGCGTGATTTCGTGACGGTGTTAGGGACGCTGCGGTTGCGCATGGCGCGCACGCGCGGGCAAAGCTTTTTGCCGGCGGGACTGGAAGAGTTTCAAAGGCGCGCGCCGGAAGTATCGCTGTTGATTCGGGAAGCATTTTTGCGCGGCATCAGCACGCGTCAGGTAGGACGAGTAGTAGCGATCGTGACGGGCAAGACAGTCAGCGCGCAGACGGTCTCCAGGTTGACGCGCGACTTAGATGAGGCGGTGCAGCAGTTTCATGAAGCGCCGCTGAGTGATGACTGGGCTTATCTGTTTTTGGATGGTGTGAACTTAAAGGTGCGGCGCGAAAGTGGCCGTAAATGCGTGCAAATGCTGGTGGCATACGGGGTGCGCCAGGATGGCCGGCGCGAGTTGCTCTCATTTATGCGCAGCCAGGGCGAGAGCCAGGGGGCGTGGGAAGGACTCTTGAATGATCTCTACCAGCGCGGCCTGCGCGGCAAGCACTTGCAACTCATCATTACTGATGGCTGTCCCGGCTTGGCTGGAGCGATTCAGACAGTCTATCCGCGCGTGCTGCATCAGCGTTGTTGGGTACATAAGATGCGCAACATCCGTGAGAAAGGCCGCAAGCGTGATCGCGACGAGCTGAAGCAAACGGCCCAAGCTATTTACCTGGCCGATGATCGCAAACAAGCGCGTGCAGCGTTTCGTTGTTTCAAGCTGCGCTGGCAAACTGAGTATCCGACGATGGTGAAGCAGTTAGAAAAGGACCTGCCGGACCTGTTAGCGTTTTTCAGTTTCCCCAAACATCTCTGGAAGCAACTGCGCACCACCAATATTATCGAGCGTTGTTTTGTGGAGGTCCGACGAAGGACGCGGCCCATGGTCTGCTTTGTAAACGTGAAAAGCGTGGACCGAATTATCTATTCCATCTTCTATCGCTTTAACTTGGAATGGAAAACCCGCACCCTCGAGGTTTTTACACAAGCAGCTTGACGTCACCCAGGACGTCTTTATCTATTGAAAGTCAGTGGTAGCGCATACGAGACACTCTTCGCAACTTCTTGCTACGCTCCCGGCAGAAATGCTCAGTTTCTTGCAACAGTTGCGAGAAGTGCTCTAATCTTACGCGAGTCTTACGCGAGTTTCTCTCCGATGACGACAATGCTACACCCAGGCAATCTGAAGGGAACGGTTTCTTCAAGGGTTGCCAACGTGGAGAATATGCCTCTTATGAGCCGAGATGGTGACTCGGAATCAAGGACTGTGCTCGGTAACAAATTTGTTATCGAATGAACGGTCCTCCATTTTTTTGCGGCCAGCTTATGCCTGGCCAAGTCGTGACATAATCCCCGCCGCGTATACAGCTTGATTGGCATATAAACCGGGTTCTCGACCTCACCAAACGGATATTCCACATCTACATATTCTGAGCACCGAGTTGTAAATGGCGCAATTGATTCTTTTAACCCGCTTTCATATCCCAGGTGTCCCCCGGTCAAAGCGTCAAGTAATGTCCAAACTAAATCAAGATTGTACTTAGCCTCTACTTCGAATATGAAAGTGCCTCCAGGTTTCAAAACTCTGGAGATTTCACTTAACGCTGTATCGTGATCTTCGATGAAGCTCAACACGCTACCGCAGCAGTTCACATGATCGATTGAGGAGTCAGGAATTTTTAAGTCCAATAAGCTTTGGACGGAGAACTGCGGCGCCTGATATTGAGGGCTCCCCAGGCAGTTACCTAAAAGCGTTTCTAAGTCTGTATTGTAGGTCTCAGTAAACCTGAACGATGGTTTTAGGATGGAACCAATCGTGGGTGGATTGTGTTTTTTGCCCTCAGCAACCTTAATAAGACCCGGGGATATATCTACGCCTATTACGTTCGCTCCAGCGTTCGCATACAGGAACGATTGAAACCCAGTGCCACATCCCGCATCCAGAACTTGCCGAGGCGTGTCGGTCCATTGGCAGACGACGTCTTTCATAATGAAGAAATGGATCCTGCAGAACAGCCATGAATACCAGAGGTCATGGATTTCATCGTAGGTTGAGTCCATTTCATCAAAGATGAACTGGACTCTGTCATCACTGAGGTTCATTTGATATGTGATCGGACTGCTTGCCACCCGAGTTGGACCGCCGTTCGCAGGGGCGTATAAATCTGTATCATGCTGGCAACCACGCCCAAAACGCCTACGGTTCCGCCCAGATACTTCGCCGTAGACTCCTTTACATTGAAAACAAAATAGCCAGTTTCCTTTTCTCTTTCAAAAAAACGTTTCTTGATATTCAGGAAAGGCACAGGAACAGCTTTCCTGAGTCGGTTCTCAAACTCTCTATTAATGTCCCTGCGGATATTCAGTTGTTTTGCCTCATACTGAAGCAGATTCTTTGACAGGGCCGCCAAACCCAGGATAGCCGACGCCGTGTCTTCGATGTCACTCCAGTTGCCGTCCTTTTGTTGATTTTTCTTAAACCAGGAAATTGTTTTCTGTATTAGCTTATCGTCGGAAACCGGAAAGAGACCGTTTAGACACAAGGACCAAAGAATTTGGCCGTTCGCCCATGCTTCACCGGTCCAAAGACAATCTGGCTCACACTTTCTCAGCGACTTGATCAAATAGGTCTGGCATTTCTGAGCAGTGTCTTGCAGTTCTTTCCGTATTTCGTCAGATAAATTGATTTTCTTCGAGAAAAAATTGACGAGCAGGAAGTAAGCTGTGTAGTGGGGTGCTATTATCTGCCCGGACTTATCCTGCAAGGAACTCAGCCACTTCATCGCTGCTGCAGCATTTACATTTTCTGGAATTCGGCCCGCCTTCAAAAAGGCTATAAGAGCCCAAGAAGTTTCCCATGGTTCATCGTGCCAATTATTTCTTCCGTTAACCGAAAAGAGGCTGGCAATCCACGTGAGTCCCTTATCAACTATTGGATCGTTGGTGGTTACTCCTAAATCCTTCAGCGCAATGATGCACATCGCGGAATCCCAGATTTCTTCTCCCCACGATCCACAAACCTCCGTTGATTGCTCGCTTTCCATCCACGTTTTGATAGCATTTAACCACCGCGACGAGCCATCCTCTCTCAACTCCAAACACATGGCTGCCAATGCTGTGCAGCGTATTTCGTTCCAATGACCACTCTTACTGGCAGCTCGGAAGAGAAATCCGTAGGAATCTTTTAGCAATTCAATGACTGCTTCAATATGCTGGCTGAGGGTATCTGTCTTCATTTGCACTCACCGTCTACTTCTTGATTTCCGCACTAACGCCTGGGCCGCTTTCTCACCGGAGACTACCGCGCCTTCCATATAGCCCTGCCAATTAGCGAGATGCTCGCCAGCGAAGAAAACATTGATATGTGGCCGTTGCAGCAACGGGCGTAGTGTGAACCACTGCCCTGGGCGATAGAGAGCGTAGGCACCCTGTGTGTATCGGTCAGACTGCCAGGCGTAAGAAGTGATCGCGCGGCCGAGTTGGGGTGCACGCTCGTCGAGCGGGATAAGATCGCGCGTAATTGTGTCCATGCGCCGGCGATCACTCTGAGCGGCTAGAACGTCAGCCTTTTCACCGATGGCGTAGCTGGACAGGATCCCCTGGGTTCCCTGCTGATTCTTAGTGCTGTGAAAGTAGTAGTGGGAAGTCACGTCGCTGACGAGCGAGAAGTCGTCAGCGCCCCAAAAGCGTTCGGAGAAGAGAACGGGGCTTTTGACGATTCGCGAGTATTGTAACTCCCCGGCGGCAGTCAACTGAGCCGAGGGCAGCGGCGGATCAAAGCGAATGTCTTTAAGGACACGCGAGGGGACTGTGCAGATGCAGCCGTCAGCCTTGAAAGTATCGTTCCCCGCCCTAACCGTGATCTGTCCGGCGCTCTGACGTATCTCGCGAACTTGCGCGCCCGTATGTATGTGTTCTTCACCAATGCGCTCAGCGAGGGCTCTTACTAGACGCGAATTGCCACCTACAACTTTAAAATCCATTTCGTTGGTGTCACTCGCCTCGAGATATTCGGCGGATCCTAAAAAGGCTGAGACGTGACGGATTGACTCGCCGAAGTCCGTACTGTCCATCAGATCGCGCAGTCGTAAATCATCTTCGGTAAAGCCTATGTGCTGCAGCCAGGTCCACCAGTCATATTGGTCCAGCTTGATCTTGTCGCTACGTTGGTAAGTCTTGAACTGCTTTCTGAATTCTTCAAAGGCGTTTTTAGACTGCGGACTAAAATCCCATTCACCAGAGCGTTTAATTACCCCATCGCGCATGAGTGAAGCCTTGAAGCGGTGATCCTGCAACTCTATATTGAACTCACGGCAAAGAGCCTGGATTCGTTGATGTCCCATGCCGATCCATTCGCCGCCGAGTTCGCAAGTTAAGCCGGGGTTTTGCGAGAAGCTATGAGTCAAAACCCGTCCTCCGATGCGGTTTCTAGCCTCTACTACGATTACCTGCCATCCTGCCTGTTTCAAAGAGTAAGCGGCGGCGAGACCAGACAGCCCCGCGCCAATGACGATGCACCTTTGTGACTGGCGGGCAAAGGAGTTATTGAAAAGAGACGTGACGCCGAGTGTCGCGATGCCAACGCGCTTCAGAAAATCGCGGCGCGGCAATTTTAGACTTCTGTTCTCGGCCTTATATGGTCTATCTTTGTCGGTCATGTCAGTCTAAGCCGTGACCCGAACAAACAAGTCTATCTATGCTGTTTGCATCGCGCTTTCGACATATTTACCAGCTTGGTCATATACCACTCCGGGTTCCGGCCTATTCTCTCGCACAGGGCTGGGCTGCTGGCAAAACTAGAAGCGAAATACTCATCCCAACTTGCCTTGTCCTCGGCAGAGTCCCTATCCGTCGGTATATAATCCAATTGGGTCATCACCAAATCAAAGTAATCAAGCTGATACTCTGCGACGGTCATAACCTCACGAAAGGTCTTCTTATCTCGAATTTTTGAAAGATCCCAGTTATCGTAAAAGTAAGGCCGGAGGTGAGGGCGCTCAAGGAATATCTTATCCATCTCCAACGTTTGAGTGTTCACAATTGCATACATAGACGACTTCGTATTTGCCACAGAGAGATCCATAGTTTTCTTAGAGAGCTCCCTGAAATGGGCCATATTTTCCCTAAAGAGATCCCTACTTTCCCTAAAGAGCTCCATATTTTCCCTGGAGGACTCGATACTGGCCGTTGACTGCATAGTTTGAAAGAAGAAGATGAAGACAAGAGAAAGAGCGCCTACTAATGAGATTAATAGCGACAATTTCTCATAGAGAGTGAGTGAGTTTATTTTCAATTTAGTTTACCTCCCCGACATCAGAGGTAAAGCATGAAAGCTGTTAGTATTCCAGCCGCCGTTGTTTACTATTTCCTGAGTTTTTGATCGCCAAAGACAGTAAAGGAAAGAAGGTGGTAGCGCATACGGGACAATCTTCGCAACTTGTTTCGGACGCCAACTGCAGAAATGCTCAGTTTCTTGAACAGTTGCTAGAAGCTTCAGGTATCGAGATACCGAGCGGACCTTGTCTGCCGCTCCGTTCAACGAGTGTTGGGCCACGTTCAGATACCGCGGATACTAAGCAGCTGGCAAAAACATCTTTTCTGCGGCTTTAGGTAATTCTATTTGCAGAAAATATTCTTGAGGGTAGCGATGTTCTTTGCCTGACTCGTCAATCACATGAAGGTAACCATTGGCTGCAGCGGCCTCGTCAGAGAGCACTAAATAGAGCTTCCGACACTGCAGATCCTTACACTCTTCATTTCGAATACAAAGGGCAAATTTGATTCCGGTGCGGTCTCTGTCAAAGTCCTCCGCATGGACCACTCTTATTTGCGGCGCGCCGAATAGTTTTTCGTCAGCCTTCATTGCGAATTTGTGCAAACGCTGCTCACGCTTGGAATACTCGTGTAGGACGCGTGGAGTTTGGAATTCCCGATCTTCTTTGCGGTACTGGTTGAGCCAGTTTTGCTCGCGGCAGACTGCGACGAAGATCTTACAGTGAACTGAACCAATCAGAAAGATTGCTACGCATCTGAGTACTACCGCAATTACACACGCACCTAAAGGTTGCCACGATTGACCCCCAGCCCAACGGAGACAAAACTCAGCAATGCCGCAGCCAACAACTGCGATAATGTATCCATTGACGGCATATCTATACAGAATAGAAGTGTAAGGACGCCAGCGAAGGAAAGCAGCAGCGACTTTAGTATCCTTGAAGGCATGCATTAACGCTACTGCCTGAAGCACAGTAAAAGCCGTGATTGCATTCGCGATGTTGAAAAACTGTTGGGCGAATTCAATTAATTGTCCGGTGGATTCAGCCATATGCATTTACAGGGAGCCGGTGATGTTTAGCCCGTCGTTCCTTCCCAAAATTAGCAGGCTCAACCCCGCGTCGAAGGCGCACGTCTCCTGCAATCTGTTATTGAGTATGAGATTCAGTCTGGAAACATTTCGTGAACGATGCGCCATACTACAGCACCGTAAATAGCACCTCGTACATAACGGCATGTTACCCCTGGCAAAAAGAAAAGGCCGCCGGCTTTGAACTTCCTTGCGCTTAGTACGGCATCTTGATTTCGAATCACAAAACAAAAAGAAAACAACAACGGGTCACTGTGCATCTACCTGCATAGCCGCTAGTTCGTTGCCGCTCGGGTCGAGGAAGTGGAAACGCCGCCCTCCAGGGAAGCTGAAGATCGGATTGGTGACAGGCGCGCCGGCCGCAGTGACCGCGGCGAGTGTTGCCTCCAAATCCGTCACCTCGATCACGGGGAGAGGGGCTTGTGTTGCCTCCTGTTGGTCTGCCTGGAGTCCAATATCCACATCCCCTGTAAGTGTGCAGGCATATGTCGGTCCGAAGCCGGTCATCGTCATGCCGAATACCGTTTCGAAAAAGGTCTGGCTCGCCGCCAGGTCGCGCGTGGGCAACTCGATAAAGTTTAGTCTAGCCAGAATAGCTCTCCTTGTTAAGGCGATGGTGGTTTGAGTGGGTTGAGCACTGATTGTGGACACGGTGGAACTGGTACCAGCGATTCATTGAAACTGGGACCGGTCGCGGGCGATCCCGGGTTTAAGGCCGGCGCTTCTCTTTCATCGGAAAGGCCGGCGTTTGCGGCACTGAGTTGGCCTCGATTCATCCAAGCCTGCCGTTCTTCATGAGTTAACCCTGTCTCTTCCACTGCGTCAATGAAGAATGCGACATCGCGCCCGAGCCGGTCTTTCGTTTGACTCGCCGTCGGGAACTTGGCAGCAATGGCACGGCGAACATTGTTTGGAGTTCGGGTAACGTGCTTTTCTTCCAGCCAACCTTGTATTTTACTTGCCGCACTATCGAGATTGGATGGCGGTGAAGAGTGAGTAGCCCGGTCCAGGAAAAAAGCGTAGTCAACTTCGGTGGGCCTGATGCCAAGTTTCTCATACAGCCTATAGAATGTTTGCATTTTAGCGCCATCGCTTGCGCGGGATAGGTAATGGAGATCATACATGGAGCGCACGAATGCTGATTGACCAAACTTTTGGAATGCTCGAGTCCACGAGTTACGTCGTTGTTCATCCGCATAGATAGAACATAGCAGAAGCCTTGCCGATGAGTCAGTTAACGAAATGAACTTTCTTAGCGTCGCAGCGTCTGGACCAAAGGCTGTGTCCACGATAGAAGCATCGTGTTGGTCCACACACCAGAGAATCCACTGAACTTCTTTTCCGTGACCTGCAGTTGCACCGCGAGGTCCCCACGTTATGTAACTTCTGGGATCATTAGTAAAGCAAGGCATTGTCGGGTTTTGGGGCGACCATAACGGTTTGTTCTGACAGAAGTTCCATTCGAGACTGTCATAGTCAGTTGCCTCGTAAGTGAGCACTAATGTTTGGCTGCGTTCCTCTACGGATGGCACGGGAGAATTAGGAAGGAGTGCCTTCCAAAGCGAGTTTGTAATTGCGCCCTGCTGTGCAGAGGAGTCTAGCGGTATGTGGGGCCGAATTTCGGGACATGCAACCAGTGTTTTCACAGCCTGAGCAGTTCCATTTCCAAATTGACCATCGACAGTAATGGATGTTTTTCCACAGCGAACCAGCGCCGCACCGATCGCCGCCTGGGCTTCGGCCAGCTTGCCAAATTTCCCGTCAAACAATGATTTCTTGCGCAGTGAATACAGCACCTGATCTGATTGCGCGTGCGCCCAAGTCATGCCTCCACACACCAACAGTCCAATAATAAAGGTTCTTAAAAACCATCTCCTGCATGGACCCATGTCGATCTCCTTTGCAAATGATCAGCTTACGGTTATCTCAAGGTGCTTGTCTCCGGCAATCTGCTATTGAGTATGAGATTCGGGCTGAGAACGTTTCGTGAACGATACGCACTGCTAGCACTGGTCCACCAAAACTGCCAATAAGATAATGCGAACCGGATAATCGGGTGAAGTCTGACCAATATAGTCATGAATAGCTTGTGACCTACATAATTGTGAAGAAGGTGAGGGAGGACCATGCACGGCCGAGGTTAAGGATCGGCAATGCTTGGCAGATCTGCCGGCACCGGATCATTCTCGTCATTTCCGATTCGGAACATCACACGTGCCAGATTTCTAAGTCGGGTACTAACGTTATCAGCGGAAAGGTCCGCAAGGTCTTCCAATTCTTCCGCTGCGAAAGCCATCACATTTTGGAGACGACCGAGCATTCGCGCGTATTCAGCTTCATTTGGCACTTTCATGTCTTCCTCTCAATCTCCAAGATGTTTCTTGTTGGCGCCGGCCGCATCCCTTCAATTCGCTGGACACGGAGAAATCCAGCCTGCGGGTCTTCGATTATATTTGACACTGCGCTCTCACTTACGGAGTGCAATCAGCCGCAATGTGTAGACCCGGACTTTTTATGGTTCAATTTTCTCCAACGTTGACCCTACCGGATCAAACATCAACCGGCCTTGTGTTTGGATGAGAGCTACGACCGCGGCGAATTCATCTGGACCATTAATCTGTAGCGGCATAAAAGGCCCACTGGGCTGAAGCTGTACAGCTACACCGACTCTGAAAGGAACTGGTGGGGCGCCAGGTTGCTGTGGGGGATTCGTACTGATTTGTAATGCATAACCAACGACTTGGACTTGTGGCATCGTTGTTGACTCCCTTCATTTAGATGGCCAAAACTGTAATGTGCGTTTTTAAAAAAGTGACTTCCTAACTCTTAATGAGTTTTAGTCAATTTCATTTCACGCATGAGCCAGTTTTGCCAGATTAGGTGTGGAGTCTCGGACTTGATAGCTTTGTCTCGCTTACAGGTAAGAGGCAAAAAGGAAAGGCCGCTGAGTAAATCTTAGCGACCTTCGTCAATATCGTGGTAGCCCATACGGGACAATCTTCGCAACTTTTTGCTGACGCCACCGGAAGAAATGCTCAGTTTCTTGCAACAGTTGCGAGGAGCGCTTTAGGGTACAGTGCCGTCGACCAAAACACGACTAGCCTTCGTTCTCAATGTTCATTCTTCTCACGGGAGTCATCTGTTTAGTTTAGTAGTCCGGCGTACCTTGCCAAGGGAATAAACTTGGTCTAAACCCGCTACGGACAGTAATCATCACCGGAAATCTCTAGTAACTCGTCGGTGTAATCGAGGGAAGCTCACATCGCCACGGATCAAAGTTCGGGTGCGTCTTGCGTTAAACTTTGGTTGATGCGTTTCTTCCGACCAGGGTGTTGCCAATGGTCACAATCGCTAGTACCATTCCGTTGTCTAGCTATACCCTCGTCAATTGTCTAACGTGCTGACAACCAGCTTCCGTTGACGAGTTCCTTGCTCCGTTGCAAACAAAATGTGACCGCTGATACAGGATCAGCTCATGTCTTTTAAGCCTCTCGACCGCCCCGGTAACTATTTTCTTGTTTGGTGCTTGCTGATCTTTGCTTTTCCGCTCACGGGAATGGTCGCGGCTCAAACTCCTGCACCCACTCCAGACATCGAACTTCAGCCGATTCTGGCACACGACAAACTTGAACGGGACAAGGACCTGACGCTTCATGTTTTCATCTCGAATAAGTCAACTCTCCCTATCACGGTGAATGACGTAACGGTGGTCTCGGAGACGACCCAGGAAAAATCACGAACGTTCAAGCTTCCAATCAACCTGCCAGCGCTGAGCTCAACTAAAGCGGAAATCACACTACACACCCTGAGCGATGCGAAGTTTGGCGGGCAGAAAATTATCGTTACGGCTAATTACGTTTGGGGAAATCAACCGCAAAAGACGTCAAAAACTGTAGTACTGCCCCTGGAGATTAGCCGGAAGTTCGAAGAAGAGGCTAAAGGATTTCCCGGCGGGACAGCAGCGTTTCTTTACCTGCTGTTGCCGGTGATACCAGCCATCCTGAGTTTTCAGATTGTGGAGCAGCTAAGGAAAAAAGAAAAACTGAAAATGCCGGAGTTTGAAACGAAGCACATCGCTCCCGCATTTCTGATCGCGATTGTCATCAGCTTCATCATGGTCGTGGTCAGTAGGAGCGATGCCGGAGTCGAGTACTCAAACCCCACCGTGTTTCTTAAAGTGTTGTTCGCCTCAATTATTGCCGGTACCGGACTCTCCGTCCTGAGATGGCTTTGGGCCGCGATCCAAATGAAGCGTTGGGCATTTTCAAAAAATGACAAGGGGATCGACTACTTGCGCAAGGCGCTCCTTGGACCAAACGCGCCGGAAACCTTTGTGTGGGTTACTGGAACCAGTCAGGGAACGACTTGGGAAGGCTTTCGCCTGAGGCAGCCCAATGGGGACTTAGTGCTCGGCCCTCAGGTGATGGTGACGACCGAAGCAACGGCTGCATTTCAGGAGAACGCAGTACATGATCGTAAACTTTTGGTGCGACTGGTTAAAAATAATAAAATCGAAGTTCAGATCAAGGAGTCAGTCAAGCCAGCCGACCACAAGCAGGGAAACTTTGCCGTAGTCGCGGGGCTCGAACTTTTCCAACAAAACGGTAGCGCGAGCAAGCCGTTTGTTACGATTACGACATAAAAAAAGGCCACACCTTGAGGCATGGCCTTTTCGGGATCTGACGCTTTGCCAGTCCCATGTACCCTTTTCGGGTTACCCCGCGGAATACAGTCAAAGGCACCCTAGCAAGGCAAGATTTGTATGTCAACAACCACGCTCACAGAAACGGTAGTCGACATTGCCGATCACCATACGAGTCTGTTTTATCTGCAGAAGAAATCGATGACCGGTCAATCCCTGCCGTTTGCCGATCCCAACCAATACAACAAACTGCACCAGGACATGTATGAAAAGGGGCGAGTTGATTTTGCGAGCCTGCGGCAGAATTACCAACCCCAGGTCTTAAAATCATTATCGGCCGGGTATGACAATTACAAATACTGGCGCTACTTGCTGCTGTCGGATCAGGCGCAGAGTTATCCAAAGCGAGCCTGGCGCGACATGCTGCCCATTACCGGAAAAGTAATACCTCAAATCAACCTTGTAAAAGATGCCGCTATCAATTTTCGCGTTTTGCCAATCCCGCGCGTCGTGCTCTACCCCTCCGGCTGGTCCTCGTGGTTGAGCTTGCGTATTCTCGGTCCGCACAACCTGGACCAGTTAGCGTCGCTGCTGCAAAAGCTGTTTACCACCCCAGCTTTTCAGTTTGCTAACAACAACCCCGTTTCCCTCCAGACTGTCATGAGCAGCTTAGGAGATGGTGTGAGAACTGACGTTTTTGGGGACGACCCCCCTGACGTGGCGCTGCCTGAACCAACCTTAGTGACGACGGTCTTAGCAAAGCACCACGGAGCCTATTCAGTGGGAGATCCTCAGAATGAGCCGGCGTTGAGCCTGATAATTGCACCAGCCACCGGCCTGTCGCATAAAAAATTCGAAGAGGCTGTTTATCGCTTTACTCAACATGATAAGGATCCCCTCGAGTACATGGTGATGAAGGACTACTCATGCTTTACCTGGATGGAACACCGCTTGAACCCGAGTGAGCTGAATCGTCAGAAACTGCGTTGCTATCATCAAAACACGTTTCGGCTGTTGGTCCATGCCCGGCATCTCCTGGCGTTGCTGAATGCAGCAGCGAATCAAAAAAAGAAGCCGGTGAGATTGATTGAATTGGTCACGTCTGCTATCGCATTTTTCGACGAGCCAAAGTTTATTAACGCCTCATTTTTTGTATTCTTGAAAGAGTCTGCGATTGTTAAAACCGTCGAGCGCGCTAAAAAGTGGAGCGGAGCTTCAGTCTGATTGATTAGCCGCGGTGTGATTTCGTTTTTCTAAAATTAATGGCCGAGGATTCTAAGATTAGTGTCGAACTTCTGCTCGGGCGCGGATTTTTTCCGAAGGAGCTGCCGCCTTGCTTCACTACCGAGGCTTTTGCCAGATTCGCGGGCCAGCAAGCTCGACTGCCCGCAGTTCGGACAACGCGTCCCGGCATTCACAACCTGGCCCGACCGGGCGGACAACGTCGCCGGCTCCATCTGCCCAATCCTTTCAACTATGCTCATCTCACGAAGCTCATCACGGACAATTGGACCAGATTAGAAAGACATTTCGCGAAATCAACGCTGACTGTGAGTACGCCGATTCTCGACGTGTCGGAGCTGCGAGCAGTTAAGAGTAAACGCGAAGGACTGGAGCTGGCGAAGCATCGTGCCAACGTGCGCACTGGCGGCAGGTTTATTCTAAGAACTGATATCGCCCGTTTTTACGGTTCAATCTATACGCATAGCATTCCCTGGGCCCTGGAGGGGAAGGCTAAAGCCAAAGCGTTCCGGCACGGCGGCTTTGCGAACAATCTTGATGTTGCAGTTCGCGAGATGCAGGACGGGCAAACGCTGGGCATACCAACCGGACCGGATGCTTCTTTCATCCTCAGTGAGATCATTGCCACTGCCGTCGATCAGAAACTCCAACAAGCCGGAATATCAGGCATGAGATATGTCGATGATTATGAATTAATTTTTCCTTCGCGATCCGCCGCTGAAGCAGGGTTAGCTAAACTGGAACAATTCCTCTGGGATTTTGAGTTGGCGATAAATTTACGAAAGACATCGATCGAGGAACTTCCCGTTGATCTGGATCGAAGATGGACCGGTGAGTTGAGGCAATACCCATTCAGGGATGAAGAAGAAGTTTCGGCAGAGGAGTTGATCGATTATTTTGGGCGAGCGTTCGCCTTAAAAGCACAAAACCCACATGACCCCGTGCTTGCTTACGCAGTCGCACGATTGCGGACACTTGAAATCGAGGAGTGGCAGTTACTCCAAAATCTAATTTCCCAATGTGCGCTGGCTGAACATGGAGCCATGGAAGCCCTCGTCACTCACTATTTTCTCAATAGCGATGACGCACATGGTCCAGCTTTGGATCGTGTGATTGCAAACATCCTCGAGGAAGACTCTGTGCTAGCGCTGGGCACCGAAGTGTCATGGGCACTGTGGACCGCTATCTGGTTCAAACGACGCATCGCCTCCAAACTGGCAAAGAGACTTGATGGAAATCCCGATCCCGTGGTCGCCATTCTCGCGCTTCATGCGAAGAGCCTGAATTTAATTAACAGGAATGTTGGTTTCCCGATCTGGGCCTCATGGATGCGCGCCAGTTCACTGTTCGGTCCGCAGTGGTTGCTTGCTTATGAAGCTGACCTCAAACGATGGCTTCCTTCCGCGGAAAAACCAAACCACGTAGACTCCGTGCCGGAATTTTCTTTACTCAAACAAGCCGGCATCTCTTTTTTCAACGGAAACATCGATAAACCCACCAGAAGTCTTCTACACGCAGTTGAAGACGAGGAGCCCAGCATTTTCAGTTGATCCAACCACCGTCTTGAAATCCATGGACTAGAGTTTGGCTTGTGGAATAAGAATGACCGAAGCCGCCAAACCTTATTTCCAGTCGCAGACAAAGTATATGATTAGAGGGGGTGGTAGCGCATACGGGACTCGAACCCGTGATCTCTGCCTTGAGAGGGCAGCGTGTTAGCCGACTACACCAATGCGCCGCAGAGGTTGGGATTATAGGTAAGCCAGGGCGCCGATAGCAAGTTATGGACGCAGATCTGGCCTTATTTGCTATACTGCACGCGCTTGAGCTAACTAATCCTCGATGCACCTTTGCCTATGAACATCGTTGTGTTGCGGGAGACACAAGCGGGTGAGGCACGCGTCGCGCTCATGCCCGAATCCGTTAAGAAACTCGCCGGACTCGGAACCGCCATACATATCGAAAGTAATGCCGGCCTCAACGCCGCCCGCACCGATGACGACTATCGCGAAGCCGGCGCTGAAGTAAGCTCCGATCGAGACGGCCTCCTTGCTGCCGCCGATATACTCGCCGCCGTCAATCGACCTTCAGCAAACGATTTTGCACGACTGAAAAAAGGCGCGGTCGTGATCGGCTTCCTGCGGCCACTCGACGAACCCGCCGCTCTGTTGCCAGCAGTCGATCGCGGCGTCACGACTTTCTCGGTCGAGCTGATTCCACGAATCACACGCGCACAGGCGATGGACGCACTCTCGTCGATGGCGACTGTCGCCGGTTACAAAGCCGTCCTGATCGGCGCCACACACATCCCACGAATGTTTCCGTTGTTGATGACTGCCGCGGGCACGGTGCCGCCGGCGCGCGTCCTCGTGCTCGGCGCGGGCGTTGCCGGACTTCAGGCGATCGCGACCGCACGACGTCTCGGTGCTGTCGTCGAAGGCTACGACGTGCGCGCAGCCGCAGGCGAGCAGGTGAAATCTTTAGGCGCGACATTTCTCGAAGTCGATCTAGGCGGAATCAAGACTGAAGACGCAGGTGGTTACGCAGTCGAGCTCTCGGACGAGGCAATGAACCGCGGGCGCGCGTTGATCGCTGAACACGCAAAGACCGCCGATGTAATTGTCACGACGGCACAGGTGCCGGGCAGACGCGCTCCGTTATTGATCACTGAAGAAGCGGTCAACGGTATGAAACGTGGCTCGATTGTCATCGATCTCGCCGGCTCAACCGGCGGTAACTGCGCACTGAGCCAGGCCGACGTGACTGTCGAACGCAACGGCATAACGATCATCGCGCCGACGAATTTGCCGGCGACGATTCCGGTCCACGCGAGCCAGCTCTACTCACGTAACGTCACTTCCTTCCTCTCTTTGCTGATCAAAGACGGACAGTTAAATATCGACATGAAGGACGACGTTGTTGGACCATCATGCGTCACGCACAACGGCGAAGTCGTAAACCAGCGTGTCGCGGCCGCGTTACAGGCCCAACCAGGTTAGGAGCAAGTGAATGCCATTAGATGATCCGGTAGTTCAAAAGATACTTTTGATTTCGGCGCTTTATGTTTTTGCGCTCGCGGCGTTTCTTGGTTACCAGGTGATCTCGCGAGTGCCGCCGCTGTTGCACACGCCGCTAATGTCAGCGACTAACGCGATCTCGGGCATATCTCTCGTCGGCTCGATCGTCACGGCAGGTGCGCAGTACAACACCGTCAGCACGATCCTCGGTTTCATCGCAGTGGTTTGTTCCACGACGAATGTCGTCGGCGGCTTCGTCATCACCGATCGCATGTTGAAGATGTTCAAGCGGAAAGAGATCGTCAAAAAAGACTAACCACAGATCTCACGGATGCAATTCTACTTCATCGAATTCAGCTACCTGCTCGCTTCAATCTTTTTCATCCTCGGATTGAAGGGGATGAGCCATCCCGAAAGCGCGAAGCGGGGAATGCATCTCGCCGAGTTTGGCATGTTAATGGCCATCATCGGCACGCTGATGCATCACGAGATCATCACTTACACGTGGATACTCGCAGGTCTCGCTATCGGTTCGGTGGTCGGACTCGCGATGGGCGTGTGGGTCCCAATGACAGCGATGCCGCAACGAACTGCGCTGTCACACGCGTTTGGCGCCTTCGCGGCGGCGCTCGTCGGTATTTCTGAGTTCTACCGGTTTGGTGGTCACCTCGAAAACAGAGTCATGATGGGCGCGCTCGGCTTCGAAGTAATGCTCGGCGCACTCACGACCACCGGCAGTCTGCTCGCGTTTGCAAAACTCCAGGGCCTCGTACGCGGCACGCCCATGACTTACAAGGGCCAGAACGTCTTCAACATGGCCCTGCTCGCAGTCACGATCGGAATCTTCGTGTATCTGATCGTCGTGCCCGGTTCGATGCCGTTGTTTTTCGTAATGGTCGGACTCGCGTTCATCTTCGGGCTGTTGCTGGTGATGCCGATCGGCTCGGCTGACATGCCGGTCGTGATGTCGCTGCTGAATTCTTACGCCGGACTCGCCTCTGCAGCAACAGGCTTCGTGCTGTCGAACAAAGTGCTGATCATCGCCGGCACGCTCGACGGTTTTTCCGGTTTTATTCTCTCGATACTGATGTGCCGCGCGATGAATCGATCGATGACGAACGTTTTGTTCGGCGCGTTCGGAAGCGCAGCGACAGCCGCAGCGAGTGGCGAGCAAGACGGAACAATGCGCGAAGTCGGCCTCGACGACATCGCCACACAACTCGCTTACGCAAACAAAGTCGTGTTCGTGCCCGGTTACGGGCTCGCGACGGCGCAGGCACAACACGCAGTGCGCGAGCTTGCAGACGTGCTCGAGAAGCGCGGCGTCACTGTCAAATACGGAATCCATCCTGTCGCAGGCCGCATGCCCGGTCACATGAACGTGCTGCTTGCTGAAGCGAATGTGCCGTACTCATCTCTGTACGAGCTCGAGCAGATCAATCCCGAATTTCCAACCACAGACGTCGCTGTCGTCATCGGAGCAAATGACGTTGTCAATCCCGATGCGCGCGACAACCCGGGCAGTCCCATCGCCGGTATGCCGATTCTCGAAGTCGACCGATCTAAGTCAGTCGTGGTCTTGAAGCGTGGACAAGGCAAAGGTTTCTCTGGTCTGGAGAATCCTTTGTTTTTTAAGCCGGTAACAGGCATGCTGTATGGCGACGCGAAAGACACGCTGACGCGACTGGTTCAAGCCGTGCAGCACGCTTAGCCACAAAAAGGCACAAAGAGAACACAAAATTTTTGGAGACTAAATGCGAAGATTCTTAACCTCCTTCGTGTTGGCGAGTTTCCTCGTCACCACATTTCCCGCAGCCAATGCCCAGCGCGCGACTGCTAAATCAACCAAGAAGCCAGCAGCATCAGCAATAACTAAACGCGGTGTTGATACGATCGCGGCAGATCAACTCAGAGACTACCTGACGTTCATCGCTTCCGACGAAATGGAAGGACGCGACACACCTTCGCGCGGGCTCAACACAACCGCGAAGTTTCTCGCGATGAATCTCGCGCGCTGGGGTTTCAAACCGGCGGGCGACGAAGGCAGCTTTTTCCAACGAATCGATCTGCGACGAGAACGCGCCGACACCGGTCAAACAAAGGTTGATGTCAGCGGGCGAACACTCGCGTCGGGAACGGATTTTCTTCCGGTGGCGGGCACCGGCAATGTCAGTGGTCAACTGGTCTTCGCGGGGAACGGTTGGTTTGTGAAGTCGAAAGACATGGACGCATACAAAGGAATCGATCCGGCGGGACGTATTGCGGTGATCTTCGGAACTCCAAACATGCTACCGCGCGGGCTCTCGCGCGCCGACCTCGGCAAGCCCAAGGAAGAGCTCATGAACGCGAGCGATTACGCGCGCAGCAAAGGCGTTGTCGGTTTGATCTACGTGCCTGACACTCAGTACTTCACAAACTGGCGCCTTCGTCAGCGCTTCGTGGAACGTGGCTCGACTGTGGTCGCGAAGTTTCAACCGCAAACAGCAACCACACCGTTGCCGACGATTGTGATCACACCGGATGCGGCAAACATACTCTTTGAAGGAGAGACGCAAACCGCTGCCGCAATCTCCAACGCGGCTTTTGGTGCGAATCCGGTCTCGGTACCCTCGTTTCTGCTGAGCGATCAAAAGAAGCTCACGATGAATGTCGTGAACACGACCGAGACGGTGCCGACGCAGAATGTGGTTGCAGTTTGGGAAGGCAGCGATCCGGTTTTGAAAGCTGAGTACGTTGCACTCGGCGCGCATTACGATCACGTCGGTAGCGGTTGTCCGCCAGTCGGCGCGGACACGATTTGCAACGGCGCGGACGATGACGGCTCCGGCACGACCGCGTTGCTGGGAATGGCGGAAGCGCTCGCGAAGGCGCCGGTGCGACCAAAGCGTTCAGTGTTGTTCGTGTGGCACTGCGGCGAAGAGAAGGGCTTGTGGGGCTCGCGTTACTTTACTCAATTTCCGACTGTGCCGCTCAATCAGATCGTGGCGCAGCTCAATATCGACATGATTGGTCGTAGCAAGAAGGATGGCGATACGAACCCAAAGAATAGTGAGCTTACCGGACCGGATGCCGTTTATTTGATCGGCTCGACGATGATGAGCACGGAGCTCGGCACGCTCGTCAACAATGTCAACGATTCGTTTTTGAAGCTCACGTTTGATACGAAGTACGACGATCCGAAAGATCCACACCGGTTTTTCTACCGCAGCGACCATATCAATTACGCGCGCAAGGGGATTCCGATCATTTTCTTCTTCGATGGTGAGCACGAGGATTATCACCGCGCGGGCGATACGGCTGACAAGATCGATTATCAGAAGATGGAAAAGATTACGCGGACGATCTATATGACGCTCTGGGAGATTGGGAACCGGCCGGTGCGCTTGAAGGTGGATAAACCGCTGCCGGTGCAGATTACAGGGAGCACAGATTAACGCGGGTCAGATCTTTCAGATAATAGCTTTCGATAAGCTTCGGCGCGTGAGAGACCAAGCTCACGCGCCGCTTTTTTGAGCGCGGCGCGATGGTCCATGCCGTCGCGTTCGAATTGATCGACGAGTGCTGCAATACTCGATTGTTTCATCGGAAGATCTATAACGTTTCGATCAATCAATACCACGATCTCTCCGCGAATATCCGTCTTTTCCGTGTAATCCGCGGCTAATTTACTTAACAGCCCACGCCTGATTTCCTCGTGTAGTTTCGTGAGCTCCCTTGCGACGACCGCTTCACGCTCGCCGAGTATTTCGTAAGCGTCTGCAAGTGTCTGGGCAAGGCGGTGGGGGGCTTCGTAGAAGATCAATGTGCCGGGAATTGATTGCAACTCGGTGAGTCGAGCGCGACGCGCGTTCGTGCGCGACGGCAGGAAGCCTGCGAAGAAGAATTCGTCTGTCGGGAGACCTGCTGCAATCAGAGCTGTGATTAGCGCGCTTGGGCCAGGTACTGGAACGACTACAATCTCGTTCTCGATTGCGGCGCGGACGAGACGAAAGCCTGGATCGCTTATTGACGGTGTGCCCGCGTCTGAAACCACGGCGATGCTCGTTCCCTGCTTCAGGCGATCGATCAATTCCGTTGCGCGTTGCTGTTCGTTGTGCTCGTGATAGCTGATCGTCTTCGTGTTGATGCCGTAGTGATTGAGGAGCTTGTGTGTGTGGCGCGTGTCTTCACAGGCGATGAGATCCACTTCGCTGAGGACTTGAAGCGCGCGGTGCGTGATATCTGCGAGATTACCGATTGGTGTGGCGACAAGATACAGGGTGCCGGGCATGAAGCCATTTTACAGGAAAGATAAAGGCCCCGGCGTTTGAACCGAGGCCTTCTGGCAGGGTAGACCAGCAGATAACAGGCGGAAGTCAGATGCGGGTTAATACCGAGGGAATGGAATTCGTCTCCACCAATCGTTGTTGCGGTTGTTGTTGCGATCGTTGCGGTCGCCGCGACGCCAGTCGTCATCTCGATCGCGGCCGTAACCACCACCGTAGCCAAAACCGTAGACGTTGCTGATGTAGCGCAGCTCCTGCTGGATCTGCGACCACTCCGAAGCAGTGCGTCCATCGAATCCGCGACGCGCGAAGCGATCGAGATCATCGGCTTCCTGAAGCACTCGGCGCGCTTCGTTCGCGCTTCGATTCAGGTCGCGGCCATTGCCAACTCGCGATTTCAGATCGCCAACAGCGTCACGAAACTGGTGGACCTGATCGTTGATTCGATCTTCGCGGTTTGAGCCGTTTGAGCGGCTGCGATCGAGGGCGCGGTCGATGTCGCGTTCGAAATCTTTTGCGAGACGATCGAGACGATGAACGGAGTCCTTTAGTCCGCGATCGTCGTAGCGTCCGTACTGGGCAGAGGCTGCGGCGGGCAGAGCGAGCGCCAGAATCGCCGCCGCGAATATTGAAAACTTCAGTGTGTGCCGGTTCGTCATGTTGTGAATTTCTCCTCAGTAAGTCCGATGTCGCTGCCGGGACGTTTGGCAAGCGCTGTGCCTGTGGGGAAACTGCGGGAAAATCGGCACGTTTTAATAGCGGTAACGCGAAAAGGTGCAGGGATGACGGAAAACGTAAAAGGGGATTACTCACGCAGCGACGCAACGAAAGACGCTGCGCCGTTGCGCCGCTGCGCGTGAATCTTCCTCAGTGACGTTTATCGATAAGGATGACAAGGTGGCGTCGGATGTCGGCCTCGAGGAGGAGGTAATTCTTTTCGATCGACTTCCACGCGGGCGCGCCGGTGTGAGACTTGGCTAATAGCAGCTCCTCGTTCGCCCTTTTTATTCCGAGATGACGAATATTCGCCGCCGCGAGTCCGCCGCCACGTACGATACCGTCGCGCGGAGTCCTGGGCCATCCAGCTTCTACATACAAAGTGCGGACACCGTTCGTGAGTGTCAGCAGGTGTCCAACCATCGTCGAAGTCCCGGTCGGAAACCGGTGCCCTTCCTGTCTCGCAATCTGAATACTCGCACCCGCACGGTTCGCCTCACCCGCGAGCACCGTGAACTCCGCGAGCAGCCAATCGACGCCCGCCTTGCGCAGCAAGTCATTTGAATTCTTCAGCGACAGGTAAGCAGCAACGTCGCCGCGACCCGCCAGACGCGCCTTGCGCTCCGCTTCAGACAATGCCGCCGCCCACGCTTCATCTAGTTCGCTCATATTCGCTCGCCGATGGTATCATGAGCGCCGAATCGTCCCCCCACAATCCCAGATGCGGAACATATTGAAAATGACCCGATCACATCGAGCGCTAATGCGCCTTTTGACCGTAATCCCAGCGGTTGGGCTGTTTTTCCTGATCAGCGCAAACCCGTTCGCACAGTCAAACAAACTGCCTGCGCCGAGCAGTCACCTCAGCGACTTTGCCGGAGTGATCGATGCCGACACCAAGACGCGACTGGAAAGCCTTCTCCAGGGGCTCAAGGAAAAAAGCAAGATCGATCTCTATGTCGCTGTCGTCGAAAGCACCGGCGCCCAGGAAATCGCACCGTTCTCACAACAGCTCGCGCGCAACTGGAACATCGGCGTCAAGACGAGCCGCACGAAGACGCTGCTGCTCGTTGTGTCGACAGCGTCGAAATCGTCGTTCACGCAATTTACTCGCATGGTGCAGGCGGACCTACCGGATGGCGTGCTGGGCGAGATGAGTTATCGCATGAGTGGACCGCTGAGCGATGGTCGTTTCGCTGAAGCAGTGGACAGCGGCGTACACGTTTTTGCCAACGCACTAGCTGAAAAGATCGGCTTCAAAGTTTCTGATATCGAGACGACATCGTCGACAGTTGCAGCGAACACGTCCGTTCCGACTGACTCGCCGCAACCGGTGCTTGTCAGTGCGAAGGACACACCGCGCACGCGCCCACGCTCCATTCGTGATACACCAAAAGCTGAAGCACAGGCAACGCCGCCAGTCGACGCCCCCAAAACGGAACCGACGCCAGAAGCGACGCCGAGTGAGAGCCCCGCTGCGGAACCAATTGAGTCACCAAAAACTGAAGCCACGCCGGAGGAATCGCCGAAGCCCGACGTCGTTAAGACCGAAGCCACTAAACCAGGACGCAAGAAACCGCCTGCCGCCGCTCCGAAATCAACTCCCGTCAAGCAGAAGACCGCTGCAGAGATCGCAGAGCAAGATGCCGATGAGTCAGAGGAAGTCGAGCTGACGCTTACGAAGCCGTTGCCCGAACGCGCGGTGAAGTTGAGAGAGTTTCTCGACACGCATCCCGAGTCGAAATCCAGACCACGTGCCATCGAGCTGCTGATCAGCACGCATGCAGGCTTAGGCGATCAGAAGTTGAAAAACGGTGACATCGGCGGCGGCATCGAGCAGATGATGCACGCGATCGACGAGGCCGATCCCGGCATTCCCGAAAACCTTTTCGCCGGAGTGATCGCGCAGATTCCGACGAACTTGTATCTGCGCGGCGAGCGTGAAGCGGCTTACAAAGCGGCGCAGAGTATTGAAACCAAGTTCGGTAACGATCCGAAGCGTCTGCTCGAGATGGCTGGCTTTTATCTCAGCGTCGAACGAGGCAGCGACACTGTTCGCGTCGCCGAGAGTGCCGTGAAACTCGCGCCCGATCTCGCCGAAGCACATCGAATGCTTGCAGTCGGACTGCACATCTCTTTGCGACTCGACGAAGCCGCGGCTGAGTACAAGAAGACTCTCGAACTCGATCCGGCGTCGAAAGTCTCGCGTGGCAGTCTCGCCGATCTGTATCGCGCCGCTGGTAAGAACGAAGAGGCGCTCGCACTCTATAACGAACAACTCGCCGCCAATCCGAAAGACAAGGCTGCACGCGCCGGCAAAGTGATCGCGCTGTTTGAGCTCAATCGCGCTGATGAAGCCAACAGTGCGCTCCAGTCCGCACTCGCTGACGAGCCACGTAACTTGCCGTTACTCTCCGGCGCTGCCTACTGGCTCGCCGCGCACGACAACAACGAGAAGGCCCTCGAGCTGGCGCTCAAAGCAACTGCGCTCGAACCGCGTTACACATGGGCGCAGATCGCGTTGGCCCATGCGCTTGCCGGTGTGAAGCGTCCGCTCGATGCAGAACGCTCGCTGCGTTATGCACGTCAATACGGGAAGTTTCCGACGCTTACTTATGAGCTCGCGAGTGTGTTGGCGTCTATGGGACTGTATGAAGAAGCAGCCGAAGTTTTGCGCGAGTCGTTCACGATAAAAGACGATCAGATTCAGGCTTACCTCGCCGGACGCGTGAAGGTGAGTGATACGAGTTTTATCGATCTGCTTGCGCCGGAACGACGCGCCGGCATTTACCAACCGGCGTCGGCAGACACCGCGGCGAATGCAAAGACGATGAAGGCGTTACTTTCCTTCAGCACCGCAATCACGCCCGCTGAGGGACAGAAGATTGACGAGCCGGCAGCAGTCGCCACCGCGAAAGAGTTTGCATCGGGCAGCGACAGCATGCGTCCTTTCCGACAGGTGTATGCTGCGAGTCGTCTCGCGCGTAACGGAGTCGGCATCACGACCGCACTCGATCTGATCGCGCAGGCGAGACGAGCAACTGACGAGGCGCTCAAGGTTCCTGTGCTCACACTCGCGGTGCAAGCCGATGAATTTCGTGACATGCGCGCGAGTGCGATTTCGTCAGGGAGCGTTCCCGACATTGCGCCCGCGCCCGCGGCCGTGCTCGCGAATATATACAAGGGACGTTTGGAAGATCTCGAAGGCTGGGCGCTCTTCAACGACGAGAAGTATTCGGAAGCCGTCGTGCATCTGAAAAAGGCGGCGGAGATGTTGCCGGCAGAAACTCCCGCATGGCGCATCGCGCTCTGGCATCTCGGCGTAACGCTCGAACAGTCAGGCCAAAAGGAACAGGCGCTCGATGCGTATATCAAGAGTTATAAAGGTGAACCGGCGCCGTCAGCAGTTCGTCGATCGGTGATCGAGCAACTCTACAAGCGCATCAACGGCTCGCTTGATGGACTCGAGGAAAAACTCGGAGCGGCAACTGGAGCGGCGGTTAGCACTTCAACCCCGGCTACCAGCACGCCCGAAACGACAACTCCCGAACCGGCACCCGCGGAGACTCCGAAATCAGAGCCCGCACCACCACCGAAAACGATGTCTGACGAGGCGCTCAAGAATGCTTCGGCACGTTTGCGAACAACCGTAAAAGTCACCGGACGCATTGTTGACTCGAACAAAGTCGGAATCCCGAACGTGACTGTAGTGTTGATTAGTCCGTCGGGCAGCGTAATGGCCGCGACGACGGATAACGAAGGAATCTACTCGTTCAAGGTTGCGCCAACCGAGAAGACTTACAGAGTAATCCCCTCAAAGGACGGTTACACCTTTACTCCAATCGACCGCGCGCTGCCTGGATTGTTTGAGGATTTGAAGGAGATCGACTTCGTAGGAACAAAACCGTAACCACGGATTACACAGATTTTATCCGTGTAATCCGTGGTTAGCTTTTTCCTACCGGTTGTTGTTCTCTGAGGGAGTCAAGGGTTTTCCTTCAGCGTCGTACAGCTCAACTTTCCCATACTTCGCCAGGATCTCACGCGCCTTCGCAGCATCTCCGACGGCAACCACCTGAAGATGGCCCATGTCGATGTATTTCTTCGCCACGTTCTGCACGTCAGCAGCCGTGATTGCCGAAACCTTCTGCGGATACGTGTCCCAGTAATCCGCTGGCAGGTTGTAGAGCTTCTGCGTGATGATGTTCTGCAAAAGCGTCTGCGGCTGTTCGAGTGACAACGCAAAGCCACCGATAATCGCGCGCTTCGCATTCTCGAGCTCTTCCTCGGGCACGATATCTGTTCGCATACGATTGAGCTCGTACATGAATTCCTTCATCGCGCCCTCGGTGACGTCCGTGCGAACTTCAGAGCTGGAAATCCAGGTGCCTCTGAATTTCGTGCCACCAAACTGGCTATACGCGCCGTAGGTGTAGCCCTTGTCTTCGCGCAGGTTCAGGAAAAGACGTCCTGATGGACCACCACCGAGAACACGATCCGCCACCAACACTGAAAAGTAATCCGGGCTGGTCCGCTCGATGCCGAGTGTGCCGAGCTGCAAAACAGTCTGCACTGAGCCGGGACGATCGATCAGAACGATCCGCGAATCTGACTGCGCGGGCGCAGGGGGAATAGTCGCTGCCGGTACGTCGCCCTTCTGCCAGTCGCCGAACGCCTTCTCGAGCTTCGGCATGATCTCCTTCATGGTGACGTCGCCGACAATCGCGAGAATCGCATTGTTCGGACGATAGTACGTCGCATGAAAGTCAGCGAGGTCTTTGGTCGTCAGCTTCTTGATCGACTCGGCCGGCGCGGCAATCAACGAAGCCGGATGGCTCGTGCCGTAGATCGACTTTTGAAACTGTTCCGCTGCGAGAAACTGCGGAATCGATCGTTGCAACTGAAGCTGTGCGAGTGTGCGTGTTTTGTATTTGTCGACTTCAGCCTGCGGGAACGTCGGATTGCGAATCACGTCCGCAAACAAATCGAGTGTCTGGTCCAGGTTCTCAACCAGGCCACTCGTGTTGACAGTGCTAATCATCGACGACAGACCGGAGTTTGCAGTCAACGTAGCTCCGAGCGCGTCAACCTGCTCCGCGATGTCTTTGCTGGAGCGCTTGGCGGTGCCTTCACGCAACAACGCCGCGGTGAAGCCCGAAAGCCCGCGAAAGTCAGGCTTATCTGATAGACCACCACTCAACACCACGAGCTGCATGTTGAAGGTCGGCACTTTTTGCGACGGAAGCAGGATGACCTGCAATCCATTCTTCAGCGTCGCTTCTTCAGCGCGCGGAAGTTTTACTTTAAGAACTTCCTTGTTAACAGGCGCTTTGCCTTTGACGACCGCGCCCTTTGTGGTTTGCTGTCCTGGTCCAGTTTGTGTGCCTCCCTGGCCAAACGCCATAGACGACACGAGCACGATCAGGATCAGTGCGACGATAACGTTGTACTTAGTCTTCATCATTCTCATTGCTCTAACTCCTTTACTGTCCCGATGCGCCGGTTGCGGGCTTCGCCTTCGCCTTCGGCATGGTGATTACAACGGTGCGATTGGTGTCGACCAGATACTGTTTGGCAACACGCTGCACGTCTTCCTTGGTGACTGCGGCAACTTTGTTGAGTCGCTCGTTAATCAGGTTCGGATCGTTGTAGTAGACCGTGTACTGGCCGATCTGGATCGCTCGCGCAATTGAGCTTTGCAGGCCGTTGATCAGGTTGCGTCGTGTCGTGTTCTTTGCTTTCTGAAGTTCCCAGTCTGCGATCGGCTCTGTCTTCAGCCGTTCAATCTCGGCGTAGACTGCTGCTTCGATGTCTTCGGTCTTAACGCCTGGTCTAAGAGTCGCGTTTGTATACAACGCGCCGACGCCACGCTTCTCATCCATGAAACCATTAACACCGCTGACCATCTCTTTCTCTTTCACGAGCTTCTGGTACAGGCGCGAACTCTGGCCGCTTTGCAGCACTGCCGAAAGCACCTGCAACGCGTAAAAGTCAGCCGTATTTCCCGCGACTGCTTTGTAAGCGAGATCGACACGCGGCGCGCGTGCTAGCTGGTCCTCAACATTCGCGCGACGCTCTGCTTTTTGCGCGGGCTCAGTCATGTCGACTGCCGGTGGATCTGGTTGGCGTGGAATGCTCTCGAAGCTGGCCTTGATCTTCGCGAGAGCCTCTGCCGGTTTGAAGTCACCCACCAACACGAGCACTGCGTTGTTTGGTGCGTAATACATCTTGAAGAACGCAGCCACGTCTTCGACAGACGCAGCATTCAGGTCTTCCATTGAACCGATCGTTGAATGCTTGTATGCGAAGTTGTCGTAGATCAGCTCCTGCTGGATCTCGCCGCTCTTGCCGTACGGTTGGTTGTCAACGCCGAGGCGTCGTTCTTCCTGGACCGCGTTGCGTTGGTTGTCGAGGTTTTCTTTCGTGATCGCCAAACTCTTCATGCGATCGGATTCGAGGAAGAGTGCGAGATCGAGTTGGTTGGCGGGAAGAACCTCGAAATAGTTGGTGCGATCTTCGTTGGTGGTGCCGTTCATGTTGCCGCCGTTATTGAAGACGAGCATGAAGTGTTCACCGGAACCAACATTCTCAGAGCCTTTGAACATCATGTGTTCAAAGAGGTGCGCGAAGCCGGTGCGACCCTGGCGTTCGTTGCGCGAACCGACGTTGTAAGTGATGGAAACTGCTATTACAGGTGCGGAATGATCTTCAACAGTGATCACGCGCAGGCCGTTCTTTAAAGTGGTCTCTTTGAAATCGACTCGCACGTTGCGAGGGCCCTGTGC
>Ga0134121_10000305_pt1 | contig 57986 bp, 39 predicted proteins | sample KB301_FD_96463 | JGI IMG/M metagenome (GOLD analysis project Ga0134121, IMG submission 96463) | Terrestrial soil microbial communities without Nitrogen fertilizer from Kellogg Biological Station, Michigan, USA - KB3-0-1 | ecosystem: Environmental > Terrestrial > Soil > Unclassified ...
CGTCGGGCTACTTAAGCACGCGTCGAACGTGCCGCAGTGTGCGCTCGCGATCGAAGACATCTTTGCGCGCGCCGGATTTCCGAAAGGCGCATTTCAAACGCTGCTGATCGGTTCTGATGCGGTCGAAGGAATACTGAATGATCGACGCGTGGTGGCAGCGACGTTGACGGGTAGCGAGCCCGCCGGTCGCAGCGTCGCCTCAATCGCTGGCAAGCAGATCAAGAAGACAGTGCTGGAGCTCGGCGGAAGCGATCCGTTCATCGTTATGCCGTCAGCAAATCTCGACGAAGCAGTGACGACTGGTGTCAAAGCGCGCACGATCAACAACGGGCAATCGTGCATCGCGGCAAAACGCTTCATCGTTGCGGCTGAAATCTACGACGAGTTTGAGCGACGATTTGTTGAGGAGATGCGCGCGTTGAAGATCGGCGATCCGATGGAAGAATCGACTGACATCGGGCCACTTGCAACGCCGCAGATCGTCAACGATCTCGACGAGCAGGTAAAACGCGCGGTCGCTAGCGGAGCACGCGTGCTGACGGGTGGGAAGAAGATCGACGGTGCGGGGAATTTTTATGAGCCGACCGTGCTGGTCGATCTCGATATCAACGCGCCGGTGTCATGCGAAGAGATCTTCGGACCTGTGGCCACGCTCTTCCGCGTGTCGAATATCGATGAAGCGATCCGAATTGCGAATGCGACGCAGTTTGGTTTGGGATCGTCTGCGTGGACCAACGATGCGAGCGAACAGACACGATTCATCGAAGAGCTTGAAGCAGGATCAGTCTTTATCAACGGCATGGTCGCATCGGATCCGCGGTTGCCGTTTGGCGGCGTGAAAAACTCCGGATACGGCCGCGAACTCGCGGAGTTTGGCATCCGCGAGTTCGTGAACATCAAGACTGTGTGGGTTGGGGAAAAGACAGTTAACACGGATAACACGGAATAAAAACAGGATTTACGCGGATCTGAAGCTTAGGGAAATTGGACAGATCAATAGCAATCCCTCGGGGGTTTCGGTTGAATGCACAACGCCGGATTCAGCCCACTGAAAGATCGTGCGGGAGCTTACGCGCGCCAGGATCGCCGCATCGTCGATGCTCAACATCTCCGCCTGACGTGAGCAGTCACGACACCAAACGGTTCTCGTGCGTCTGTTGACGACCACCCACCTGTCTCTCTCGACGATGATTTCGGTCCGCGTTCGCATGCGGCCTCCTTTCCTTCGCTACATGGACCAGTACGCGCAATAAGATGCGGGGATGGAAGAGCGCCGCCGGCGGGATCATCATGCTGAAGGCGCGCAGGAGTACGTGACGCACTGCAACTGATTCTGTCGCCAGCGCAATCACGTGGTTCATGTAACGGTGCATGAACTTCGTCATCAAAGTCGCACCGTGACCCGTCGTCGCGGGATAGCGATAGTCTTCACCAGTCGCGAGCAGCCACGGCGCTTTGTTCACCTTTCCGAGTCGTTTCAGAAAGCGACGCGACAACACGTGCGGATTTCCGTTCTCACGCAGAGTATTTCTCAGTGTCAGTGCACCGAGTGCGGCGGTCGTCATGCCCTGCCCGTACACCGGATTGAAAGCACAAACCGCATCACCAAACAGCAAAAAGTTTTCCGGCAGCTCTTTCGCACGCTCGAAGTGACGCAGTCGATTCTCGGTTCCACGATGCGTCTTGATCGGCGTGATCGGTTCCGCGGCGCGCATCGCGTCGTAAATCGTCGAAACTGGAAGACTGCGCGCGAACTCGAGAAATCCGGCTTCATCACTCGGCGGATAATCCCGCGCTCCACCGGTCAGCGTGACGAGCCAACGATTACCTTCAACTTCAAACAGGATCGCGCCACGATTTCGCATCGGCGGCGCTGACTGCACGTAAGCGCACTTCCAATCGCGATCGAAATCATCCGGAATGCGATACAACCGACTCGCATAACCGAGATGAGCGTCGACAATCGTCTCTTCAGGTATCACGTAACCAAGATCGTTCAGCCAGCGCGGTGCACGCGACGCGCGACCTGTCGTGTCTACAACCAGATCCGCACGCAACTCTTTTGCAACTCGTCGATCCGACTCCGACGCGCGCGGACAAATCAGCACGCCCGCAAGTCGATTCTTTTCAGCGTCAGGAATGAGACGAAGCACATCGGTGTTATCAATGATCTTCACTCGCGGATTACTGCTGAGTCGTCGTCGCACGTGTAGATCGAGCACTGGCCGCGTGAAAGCCAGCACTTTCATCTCGGAAGGAAACCTGATGCCCCAGCCGGCGCGCGTGTACCACGCAATTTCATTCGCCATATCGACGAGGGGAACGCCATCAGCGATCATCTCGTCCTGCAAACCCGGAAAGAACTCTTCGAGCACCTCGCGCCCGCGCAACAACAACCCGTGTACGTGATTCGCCTGCGGAATACCGCGACGCACTTCCGCTGTTTCTTTGAAAACGTCGCGTTCAATTAGCGTGACTTCGTCAAAGTGATCTGATAAAACTCGCGCGGCCAAAAGCCCTGCAAGACTTCCCCCAAGCACCACCGCATGACGGCTCTGGGCAGCCTGGCGCTTTGAACTTGTATTCATTGCAACTCCTCCTAAATAATCTCGGCTCAAGTTTGTCGGGGTGTGAGTGCGTGAAAGATACGAGCGACAGGCGCGTCTCGTATTTAGAGAAGCCTGAAATGCCTGTGAGATTGTTCTCAAAAAGTTCTGAAAGCCATGATGAACCGGCCCGGACGCTTCTATCTATTTGACAGCTTTCGAGTTGACGTAAACGAGCGCCTCCTCTTCAAAGACAATCGCGAGGTGTCGCTTACGCCGAAAGTCTTCGACACGTTGCTCGTGTTGCTCGAAAACTCCAGTCACGTGATGACGAAGAAGGAGTTGATGCAGCAGGTGTGGCCTGACAGTTTTGTCGAGGAGAACAACCTCGCGCAGAACATTTCCATACTGCGAAAAGCACTCGGCAAGACACATGAAGGTGATGACTATATTCAGACAGTGCCGAAGCGCGGTTATCGATTTGTTGGCGCGGTCAGAGCGACAGGCGGCGAAGAGGAAAGTGTCATCGTTCGCGAACGCACACGCGCGCGAATCGTCGTCGAGCGTGACGATGAAGATCCTGTTGCGAGCGCTCGCGTGATCGATGTGTTGCCCACTGCGGTCGCACCAAAGCAGCTCGAACCAGCACTACAACGAACACCGGAGACGATGTACGCGCGCAGCGGCGACGTGAACATCGCGTATCAGGTAATCGGCGACGCGCCACTCGATCTCGTTTTCGTGATGGGCTGGGTGTCGCATCTCGAATACTTCTGGCGCGAGCCGAGCTTTGCGCGTTTCCTTTTGCGCCTCGCGTCGTTCTCGCGTCTGATACTTTTTGACAAGCGAGGCACGGGACTTTCCGATCGTGTTCCGATCAATCAACTGCCGACACTCGAGCAACGCATGGACGACGTGCGCGCAGTGATGGATGCGGTTGGCTCGGAGCGCGCGGCGTTGATCGGTGTGTCGGAGGGTGGTCCGATGTGCAGTCTCTTTGCGGCGACGTATCCCGAGAAGACGCTGGCGCTCGTGATGATTGGCACGTACGCTAAGCGGATTCGCGATGCTGAGTATCCGTGGGGACCAACACTCGAACAACGCGAACAGTTTTTCGAAGTGATGCGCGAGCAGTGGGGCGGACCGGTCGGCATCGACGAGCGCGCGCCGAGTGTAGCGGACGATCCGGACTTTCGCGACTGGTGGGCCACGTACTTGAGAATGGGGGCGAGTCCCGGCGCGGCTGTCGCGCTGACGCAGATGAATGCCGAGATCGACGTGCGAAACGTGTTGCCGTCGATACGCGTGCCGTCGCTCGTGATTCATCGTTCAGACGATCAGTGTTTGAAAGTTGAAGAAGGACGGTTTGTGGCGCAGCGGATTCCGGGTGCGAAGTTTGTCGAGCTACCCGGGAACGATCATTTGCCGTTTGTCGGCGATCAGGACGCGATACTCGACGAAGTAGAAGAGTTTCTGACTGGCGTGCGACACCCAATCGAGCCTGATACCGTGCTCGCGACGGTGCTCGTGGCGCGGCTGGTTGGTATAAAGGAGCGCGTGCAAGATCTTGGACCAGAGCGCTGGTCCGAATGGTGGCGACGCTTGCACGCGCACATCACGAAAGAGATCGAATGGTTTCGCGGCCGCGAGGTCGACATTCTGGAGAATCGTCTGCTGGCGATCTTCGACGGACCGGCGCGCGCGATTCGTTGTGCCTCTGCGATCACTGAATACACTTCGCGATTGGGTGTGCAAACGTGTACCGGGCTACACACCGGCGAGTGTGAAATCGTCGACGGGCAGGTTGCGGGCGCCGCGGCGCAGATGTGTGTGTGCGTTGCGAACGAAGCTGAGCCGGGCGAGGTGTTGGTGTCGAGCACGGTGAAGGATCTCGTTGCCGGTTCGGGAATCAGTTTTGAGGATCGTGGCGTTCACATGCTCACCGGTTGCGGCGAGTGCCGACTCTTTAAAGTTTAGCCACAAAAAGGCACAAAAAGCACAAAAACTGATCGAGTCGCATGGCGCAACAGACTGGCGAGTAATTTGAATGCTGAGATTTCTTATTTTGTGACTTTTGTGCCTTTTCGTGGCTAATTTTTATGTATCCATTTGCTGATATCGATCTGGCGCGGCGCTTGGAGCGGGCGGAAGCACACGGCAATGTCGAGTTTGTCGAAGCCCGGAAGAGAGCATTTCCGGATCGTGGCGCAACGTGGATCGAAGTCGCTGGTACGCATGCGATGTTCGACGGTGTCGGATCGCCGATCACGCAGACTTTTGGTCTCGGGGTTTTTGAGCCGATCACGGCTGAGCAGTTGAACGAGATCGAAGAGTTCTTTCGATCGAGAGGCGCGGAAGTTTTTCACGAGGTTTGTCCGCTCGCCGATCCGTCAGTGTTTGAGCTGATCCGCGAGCGTGATTACAAGCCGGTCGAGTTTTCGAGCGTTTTGTATCGACCAATCGATCCCGATCTGCGATTGAATGCGCCTCGAAACGAAGAGATCAAAGTCAGAGTTGTCGGTAAAGATGAAGTGGATCTGTGGGCGGAGATTGCGTGTGAGGGTTGGAGCGAGTTTCCCGAGGTCACTGATTTTTTGAAAGAGCTGAATCAGGTCAGGGCGCACTCGACCGGGTTATCGTTTTTAGCGGAGCTGAATGGACAGCCAATCGCGGCAGGCGCGTTGACGCTCGCGGGAGATATGGCTCTGCTCGCGGGCGCAAGCACAGTTCCGAGCGCACGTCGACAAGGCGCACAAAACGCGTTGCTCGAAGAGCGTTTGCGGTATGCTGCCGCGCAAGGTTGTACGGACGCGATGATGGTGACGTTGCCGGGCAGTGGCTCGCAGCGAAACTCGGAGCGCAATGGATTTCGGATCGCGTATACACGAACCAAGTGGGGGGGATAATTTCTCAAATGGAATCATTCGAAAAGCTGGGGGTCTTTTATCTTGGTAAGTCGAAAGCCAACGACGATCTACTACTCTACGACTCGAAAGATCTCGTGACGCACGCTGTCTGCGTCGGCATGACCGGAAGTGGCAAGACGGGCCTCTGCATCAATCTTCTCGAAGAAGCCGCGATCGATGGAATACCCGCGATCATCATCGATCCGAAAGGCGATCTGTGTAACTTGCTGCTGACGTTTCCGAATCTCGCGCCGGAAGACTTCGCGCCGTGGGTAGAGGAAGGCGTCGACGCCGCACAACAGGCACAACTCTGGAAAGAGGGACTCGCGAATTGGGGCGAGGACGGCGACCGCATCAAGCGTTTGAAAGACGCCGCCGACTTCCGTATCTACACGCCGGGCAGCAATGCCGGACTGCCTGTCTCGATTCTCAAATCATTCGTCGCGCCACCGGAAACGATCAGGCAGGACAACGAAGCACTGTCGGAACGCATTAACACCACCGTCACGAGTTTGCTCGCACTAATCGGCATTGACGCCGATCCGGTCCGTAGTCGCGAGCACATTCTTCTTTCAAACATTCTGAATCACGAGTGGTCCGCCGGAAGAGATCTCGACATTGCGGGTCTTATTCAAAAAGTGCAGACGCCGCCGATCACGAAAGTCGGCGTGATGGAGCTCGATTCATACTTTCCTGCCGACGCGCGTTTCGAGCTGGCGATGTCGTTGAATCACCTGCTCGCGTCGCCGTCGTTTGCGAGCTGGATGGAAGGCGAGTCGCTCGACGTTGCGAAGTTTCTTCACACCGAAGCAGGCAAGCCGCGTCACTCGATCTTCTCGATCGCGCATCTTTCAGACGCGGAGCGCATGTTCTTCGTGTCGCTGTTGCTGAACCAGGTGCTCGGCTGGATGCGAACGCAATCGGGCACGACGAGCCTGCGCGCGATTCTCTACATGGACGAGATCTTCGGCTACTTTCCGCCCGTCGCAAACCCGCCGTCGAAGTTACCGCTGCTGACGTTGTTGAAGCAGGGCCGCGCGTTCGGGTTGGGCGTCGTGCTCGCGACGCAGAACCCGGTCGATCTCGATTACAAAGGACTCGCAAACACCGGCACGTGGTTCATCGGCCGCTTGCAAACAGAGCGTGACAAGGCGCGCGTGCTGGAAGGGCTCGAAGGCATCGCGGCGGGCACGGGTCAGAAGTTTGATAAGCAGGCGATGGAGCAACTGCTCGCCGGCCTCGATAAGCGCATCTTCCTGCTGAACAACGTACACGACGATGCGCCTGAAGTTTTCGAAACGCGCTGGGCGTTATCGTACTTGCGTGGACCACTGACGCGCGCGCAGATCAAGCTGTTGATGGATCCTCTGAAAGCGACCGCTACGCCCCGTGCTGCATCGCCTGCTGCAGCGGTTTCTGCGCCTGCGCCGGTTGCAAATGCGCCAGCGAAAAGCGAGCGAGCGATACTACCGCCGGACGTGAGCCAGTATTACATTCCCGTTCGCTCATCAGGTGCTGCGGGGGCAACGCTGACATATCATCCAATGCTGCTCGGAACCACGGAGGTCCGTTACAGCAATTCGAAGACAGTCGAGATGACGCAGCAGTTGAATTTGCTCGCGGCGTTTGCGGATGGGCCAACGGGTCTCGACTGGAGCCAGGCAACGGCGATCGATCTGCCGGTTGAAGATCTCGAATCTGAGCCGGAAGCCGGCGCGCAGTTCGCTGAAGTGCCGTCGGAAGCGACGAAAGTAAGGAGCTACGCGAGCTGGCGTAAGGATCTCGCGAGCTGGGTCTATCGAAACCAGCGACTCGAATTGCTTGAGAGTCCGACGTTGGAGATCGTCTCGAATCCTGGCGAGAATGAGCGTGACTTTCGTGTGCGCCTGCAACAGATCGCTCGTGAGCAACGCGATGAGGCAGTGGAGAAGCTGCGACGGAAGTACGCGCCGAAGTTTGAAGTACTCGAAGATCGTAAGCGTCGTGCAGAACAAGCGGTCCAGCGTGAGACGGAACAGGCGAGCGGACAGAAGATGCAGACTGCGATCTCGTTTGGCGCAACGTTGCTGTCGTCGTTTCTAGGTCGAAAGCGGACGAGCATGTCGACACTCGGCAGGGCAACGACTGCGGCTCGTGGTGTCGGTCGTTCGATGAAAGAATCGCAGGACATCGAGCGCGCTCAGGACAATGTCGAAGCGCTCTCGCAGAGGCTCTCAGACCTCGAAGCAGACTTTCAAGCCGAGACCCGAGCCCTCGAACGCTCGCTCGATCCACAAACCGAGCAACTCGAGAAAGTCAGTCTCAAACCAACGAAAGCCAACATCGCAGTGAAAGTATTGACCCTGGCGTGGGCGCCTTATTGGGACGATAAACCCGCATGGGAATGAATCCGCGTTTATCCGCGAAAATCCGCGGCTAAAATAATATGAAGATACCACTCAAATACGGACTTCTGATCACACTCGGCGTGATCGCGTGGGTGCTGATCACGCGCTCGCTCGTCACCAACCCCCAATCGATCGTCCACACACTCGGCGGCCCGATCTTCTTCAACGTGCTCCAGTTTGCGATGATCTATCTCGGTCTGAAAGCACTCGAACATGAGAAGGGCGATCGTCCTTACTTTAAAGAAGGCCTGAAAACGGGCGTCGCGATCTCCGCCGTCTACGGACTTACCTCGTCGATCTTCTTCGTCGTCGTGCTCGTCATCGTCGGCACGAAATGGCTGGCTAGCGAGCCCGGCGCCGCGAACGCTCCGCTGTCGCGCATCGTCCTCGGCGCATTTCTCGGCCTATTTCTCGGCGCACTGCTTTTCGGCTTGATCTATTCGACAGTGCTCTCGTTCTTTCTCGCAAAGCGCAGATCCGAAGATTAAGGAATCAGCACAACCTTCCCGATATTCTTTCGCTCCTCGAGCCGGCGGTGCGCCTTGCCCACATCAGCAAACGAGAAAGCCTGGTCCACGTGCGGGTTGATCCACTCTTCATCAACACCGCGCAGAATGTCGCGCATCCACAACGCAACCTTCTCCGGCTCGTGCCACATGTGGCCCAGGTTCAACCCAAACACGCCGCGATTCTTGTTCAATAAACCTAAGGGATGGAACCGCGGCATCTGAACCACAGCCTTCAGCATCTTCAGCTTGCCTGAAATCCCATTTGCCGAGGCAGTGGAAACGCCGAACATCCCCAAACGCCCCGTGTGCCGCAACGCGTTATAACTCTTCTTCCAATGTGCACCGCCAATCGGATCCATGATCAGATCGACACCGCGACCGTTCGTGAGCTGCATCAACTGCGGCTGCCAATCCTGGTTCCGATAGTCAATCGGGTGGTCCAACCCGCGATCGGTTAGAAACTTGTGCTTTCCCTGACTCGCCGTGCCGTAAGTTACTGCGCCGATCTTCTTCGCGATGTCGAGTGCTGCGAGTCCGACGCCGCCGCCCGCATTGTGAATCAGAACCGATTCGCCCTCGTGCAGTGAACCCATGACGACGAGCAACGCATACGCGGTCAGGTAGTTCACCGGAATCGCCGCCGCCTGTTCGAACGTCAACTTCTCAGGCTTCTCAAACATCTGCGTCGCCTTCACCGCGATCATCTCGGACTGTCCACCGAAACGCGTCATCGCCACGACCGACTTGCCGACAAACGACTTGTTCACATTTTTACCGACACTGTCGACGACACCGCTGACCTCGTAACCCATCACACACGGTTTCGGCGGTCCATCGGGATATAAGCCCTGCCGCGCGAGAATGTCTGCGAAGTTCAAGCCGGCAGCACGCACGCGAATCACGACCTCGTCGTCGCCTGGTGTTGGATCCGGCTTCTCCTGGACCTTGAGCACGTCAATGTCGCCGTTTGCAGTCGTTACGATTTGTCGCATAGACCGATATTATCAGTTGTGATCCGGGCTATCAGTGTTAATCTGTGCCGACAATATGCGCATACTACTTGTCACCCTCCTCTTAATGCTGGCCGTTAGCTGCACTTCACAGCCATCTCGAAACCAACTGACCGTGGCCGTGATCTCGGGCGCGGAAGGCGAGGCGCTCAAACAGGCCGCTCGCGATTACGAAGCGCACACCGGCACGCACATCGAAATCGCTCAGTTTCCTTATGCAAATCTTTTTGAGAAAGAATTAATAGATCTCAAATCTCACACGGGCGCTTACGACCTGATCATGCTCGACGACCCGTGGTTTCCGCGGTTTGCGAATGAAAATGTGCTCACCGAGCTGACGCCGTTGCTGCAAAAACGCGGGCAATCCGGCCCGGATCCCGACTTTGTCGAGGCCTCGCTGAACGTCTGTCGTCATCCATTTCAGACCGGCGCGCTTTACGCACTTCCTTACGTCGGCAACTCGCAATTATTTTTTTATCGCAAAGATCTTTTTGAGAAATATTCTTTGAAAGCGCCCGCTACCTGGGACGACGTGCTCGCGGCAGTCAAAACAATCCACGAGAAGGAAACCGCAGGCGCGAATGGATCGAAGGTCTACGGTTACGTCATGCGCGCCGCGCAGGGCAACGCCGCTGTGGCTGACTTCATGCCCATCTTCTGGGCCTTCGGCGGTGAGATGTTTGACGCGAATGGAAAGCCCGCGGTCAATAGTCCTGAAGGGATTGCGGCTTTGGAATTCATGCTCGAGCTCGGCAAATACTCGCCGCCGGGTTACGCGAGTTTCAATGCCGACGAAGTTGGTGCACACCTGTTGCAAGGCACGGCGGCGATGTCGATTAACTGGCCCGTGTGGATCAGTCCATTCAGCGATCCATCGCGGTCGAAGGTGGTCGGAAGGATGGAATTCACGACGCTGCCGGGTGCGAAGAAACCCGGCCAGGCTGAGATTGGTAACTGGCTGATCGCGATTCCGCGGTACTCGAAAAATGCAGAGGCCGCGATGGACTTTTTACTTTGGGCCACCGCTCCCGAGCAGATGAAAGTGTCAACCCGGCGAGGCAATCCACCAACGCGTCGATCGCTTTTCAACGATGCTGAGCTGGTCGCAAAAAATCCCGCGTACCCGGCGCAGTTGCGCTCGCTCGAAAGCTCGAGACCGCGCCCGCGCACGCCTTACTGGAACGAAATTGAAAACGCGTTCGGCATATTTCTTTCGAAAGCAAACAGCGGCGAGCTGTCGCCGGCCGAAGCGATGAATCAGGCGAATGCCGAGATCGAGAAGATTCTTCAACGCGCAAAATAAGCGCGAGCTGCTGCTCCCTGCACTCTTTCTCGCGCCGGCGCTCGCGGTGCTCCTCGCACTTTCAATCTACCCGCTCATCTATTCCGTCACGATCAGTCTGCAAAAGGAAACCGCCGCCGGGATCACGTGGGGAGTCGGAAATTTCACGCGCCTCTTCTCAGATGGATTCTTCTGGACAGCGATGGTCCATACAGTTATCTACGCGACAGCGGCATTGACGTGTGAATTTCTGCTCGGACTCGGTCTCGCGCTGCTGCTCAACAATCAGATTCGTGGACGCAGTTTCTTTCGCGCGAGTTTGCTCGTGCCGATGATGTTGCCGACCGTCGTCGTCGGTGTTGTTTGGCGACTGATGCTCAACCCAAACTTCGGCGCCGTGAATGGAACGCTCAAACAGTTTGGGATCGACACGGAGAGCTTGACGTGGACCGCGTCGCCGAAGCTCGCAATGCTGTCGGTGATCGCAGTTGATGTTTGGCAATGGACTCCGTTCGTGTTTCTCGTGTTACTGGCGGGGCTACAGGCGATTCCACAGGAGCCTTACGAGGCGGCGCTGATCGACGGGTCGAGCCGTTGGCAAACGTTCCGGCACGTGACGTTGCCGCTGCTCAAGCCGTCGATCTTGATCGTGTTGCTGCTGCGCACGATGGATCTGCTGCGCGTGTTTGATCAGATTTTTATTTTGACTGAAGGTGGACCGGGCTTTGCGACTGAGACGATCAGTCTTTACATCTATCGTGCGGCATTTCGATTTTTCGATTTTGGATACGCGGCGGCGATGTCTTTCGTGTTGCTCGCGCTGACGAACGTGATCAGCGCCTTATACATAAGGTTCCTGGAGGCCAGAGATGCTTAGTACACAAAAGACACAAAAAAGATTTTATGTGCCTTTTGTTTCATTTGTGCATTTTGTGGCCCTGCTTTCGGCACTGCTGTTTGCGCTTGCGCCGGTTTACTGGATGCTCACGATCTCCTTCAAGACGGAAGGCGAGCAGTTTGCCAGCCCGCCGCCGTGGTTCGTCTTCACGCCCACACTCGAACATTACTACGACGCATTCGTCACGCGCTCCTTTGGCGAGTATTTGCTGACGAGCGCGATTGTGGCCGTCACCTCTACTACCCTTGCCCTCATAATCGGCACGCTCGCCGCATATGCGCTTGCACGGTTCGAGCTGCCATTCAAACTCAACCGCCGGCTCTCGTTGTGGATCCTTTCGACGCGAATGTTTCCCGCGATCGTCACGGCCGTCCCGCTCTTCTTAATGATGCGCGACGTGCAATTGCTCAATACGCGCGCCGCGCTGATCATCATCTACACTGCGTTCAATCTTCCTTTCGTGGTCTGGATGATGCGTGGTTTCTTTGCAGACTTGCCACGCGATCTCGAAGAAGCAGCGCTTGTCGACGGCGACTCGCGTCTGGGCGCGCTCGTGCGCGTCGTCCTGCCGCTTGTCGCTCCGGGCCTGGCTGCGACAGCCGTCTTTTGTTTGATCGTTTCCTGGAACGAGTTTCTATTCGCGCTCGTGTTGACGCAGACTGACGCGGCGATGACGTTGCCGGTCGGAATCGCTGGACGCGTAACGCAGTACGAAATCAAATGGGGCGTGATGAGCGCGGCGGCGTCAGTGGCGATCGTTCCGATTCTCGTGTTCGCGCTCGCGTTGCAGAAGTATCTCGTGCGCGGACTGTCGATGGGGGCACTTAAAGGTTAGATGGGCATCGAATTTCGCAACGTGACAAAAGCGTTTGGCGGCGCGTGCGTCGTCGATGATCTGTCGCTCGAGGTTCGCGATGGTGAGTTTATCGTGCTGCTTGGTCCATCGGGCTGTGGCAAGACGACGACTTTGCGCATACTCGCCGGTCTCGAAACGGCCACGTCCGGCGACATCCTGATCAACGGGGAACGCGTCAACGACGTTCCTACGCAGCATCGCGATCTGGCGATGGTGTTTCAGAGTTACGCGCTTTACCCACACATGACGATCGCCGAGAACATCGGCTATCCGCTGCGGGTCAGAAAGCTCGACAAAGCGGATCGCACTGCGCGTGTACAACGAGTTGCGGCGATGCTGGAGATCGAATCATTGCTCGAACGGAAGCCGCGGCAGTTGTCCGGCGGCGAGCGACAACGCGTGGCGCTCGCGCGTGCGATCGTGCGTGAGCCGCGTGCGTACTTGATGGACGAGCCGCTCTCAAATCTTGACGCGCGGTTGCGCGTACAGATGCGTGGCGAGCTCAAGCGTCTTCAACACCAACTCGGAACGACCACGATTTACGTCACACACGATCAAGCAGAAGCGATGACGCTCGCGTCGCGCGTCGCAGTGATGAAGAAAGGACGGCTACAACAGTTCGACACACCACTCAACATTTACAATCATCCGGCGAATAGATTCGTGGCGGAGTTTGTCGGCAGTCCGAGCATGAATTTCATCGAAGCGGAGGGCGTGACGAAGGGAATACGACCTGAGCACATTCAGGTGTTGACGGTTCCCGAGGACGGTGCGATGGAGGCGCGTGTTTACGTTACGGAGTTGATGGGAAATGAGACTTTCGTGTTTGTTTCAGTTGGGGATAATCGGCTGATCGCGCGTGCGCCCGCTGAGTTCCGCGCGGATGTCGACACCAAGGTGTGGCTGCGGATCGACAGTGAGAAGGTTCATTTTTTCGAGAGCGCTACAGGAAGAATTCTCCCGCAGCGGCGCAACGGCGCAACGGAAGACCCAAAGTAAATTCCCGTTGCGCCGTTGCGCCGCTGCGGGAGGAATCCTATTGAGGCTCGCCCATCACCTTCGCCACCGTGGGCCACATCTGCGTCGCCCACAACTCATATCCCTCATCCGACGGATGAAACCCATCATTCGAAAAATACTCCGGATGCGACGGCAGCTCATCCTTCGTGATCGTGTAGATATCGAAGATCGTCACTCCATGCCGCTCCGCAATCTCGACGAGCCGCTTACAAAACTGATCGATCTGCCTCTGATACACGCTTCGCATCGAATTCGGAATACGCGGCGCACTCGAAACGTCCGGAATGTTCGTCACCACGATCTGCGCGTGCGTCTTCTCTTTCAGCGTGCTGAGTATCGTTTCGTAATTTTTTGAGAACTGTTCGAGCGTCAACCCGTGTCCGATGTCGTTGATACCAATTCCAACCGTCACGAGATCCGGATTAAGTTGCACCGCGCGATCTAACTGTCCCCGTACTACATCATCAGTCGTCGCACCGCTCACACAAAGGTTCAACAACGTCGAAGTTGGTCGCCGCGCGTCGATACGATCGAAGAGCCGTTTCACGTACCCGCCTTCCCTTGCCCCGATACCGTAACCCGTCGAATCCCCGAGCGCGACATAAACAACAGGCCCTGCAATCATCGATTTTCCTTCCGCTCCCCCTTGTCGATTACACCCCGTGAAAAGCATTGCGAGCACACCTCCTCCAAGAAATGTGAGCGCAAATGCAAAACGTAGTAGCTTTTTGCCCGCCTTGATTGATGAAGCCGCCATTTTTCTTGACTTTACCCCAACAGGAGCATAATGTGCGGCGCATAATGCCGCAATACGAACCCGAAGCCTGGCGAGACGCTGACGAGCCTAACGGCGACCCGTCGAAGCGCGAACAGTGCCGGCTTCTCGATATGCTCGGGCGCCTCAACTACCGGATTCTGAGTGGCAACCGGGTCTATGTGGAAGTTGGTGGCGTAGTTTATAAGACGGTTTACGGCGGCTACTGGCGCAGCGTCTTCACAGGCATCGAGCACTATCTTTTGCACTGCGAACAGGTGTCGAGTGCGGTGTGGAAAGATGAGACGACGATTGCGATTGATCTTCCGATCGCTTACTCAAACGGTGGTTGGACCACGCGCGGACATTCACTCTCCTTTATCCTCAACCGCGAGTAAGTACTTCATCAAGCGTACTCACCAATCGATCCGCATCAGCTTCAGAGAATGGCATTGATGGTCTGATCTTGATCACGTTGTGAAGTGGACCTTCTGTTCCCATTAGTATGCCGCGCTCACGCATTTGATTTACTACACGGTGTGCATCCTCCACGAGTTCAACTCCAAGAAAAAAACCGGAACCGCGGATTTCACGGATCACTTCGTGACGCGGATTCAGTTCGTGTAGGCCGGCGAGCAAATTGTTTCCGACGCGGAGGGCGTGGGCCTGGAGGTTTTCTTCTTGTACGACTTCGAGCACCTTTAAACCGATCGCGCATGAGACGTTGTTGCCACCGAACGTGCTGAAGAATTCCATTCCGTTATCGAATGAGTCGGCGATTGCGCGCGTAGTGATCACTGCGCCGATCGGGTGTCCATTGCCGATCGGTTTCCCGAGCACAACGATATCAGGCACAACGCCGTACCGTTCAAATGCATAGAAGTGTGTGCCGGTGCGTCCAAAGCCTGTTTGCACTTCGTCCGCGATACAAAAACCTCCAGCTCCACGCACTGCGTCATAGACTTTATTCAGATAACCGTCGGGCAAAACGATCTGTCCCGCGACACTCGGCATTGATTCAGCGATGAACCCACACAGCGGCGCTGGCAAGTTCTGGATGATTTCGGTGACGTGTTCTGCATCGGCAAGCCGTGCTGTATGTACCCACGACGGCGCGGTCGCATGCTTGTAAGGACTAATATCGATGAGTGTGGTCGTATTTCCGTGATAGGCATGTTCGAGCACGATCATGTCGCGCGCTTTCGTGTGCGCGCGTGCGAGCCGGATCGCAAGCTCATTCGCTTCACTGCCAGAGTTGACGAAGAAACAAACACTCAGCGACTCAGGCAACGTAGCCGTGAGTTTCTCCGCGTATTCAAGTATCAACTCACTCAGGTAGCGCGTGTTCGTGTTCAGCACTTCCATCTGCCGCTGCCCGGCCGCAACGACCTTCGGATGACAATGCCCAACATGCGCGACGTTGTTATACGCATCGAGATACTGCCGCCCCGCATCGTCATACAAATACTGCATCGCCCCACGCACGATATGTAACGGCGTCTCGTAGGCAACACTCAAATTGCGCCCTAGAATCCTCCGGCGCCTCTCCAACAACGACTCAATCCGTGTATTCATCCGTGAAAATCCGTGGCAAAGTTTTCTCGATCGCCTTCTGACTGATCCTCAAATATTCATTCTCCGGCTGCTGCCGGATTTGATGCGCCGCTATACAAACACTCATCGCTAATCTCAACCGCACGAGCGGCCACAGCGCTTCTCTATCCTCATCAAGCAACCCAAACTCACTCGTGTACCCGGCGATCACGTCACGCGGATCACCTTCACCCAACACAACGTAAGCAAGCGCGATCGCGAGATCGCCGACCGTGTAGCTGTAAACCATGTCGCCGAAATCGATCAGCCCCGAAATCGTCATGCTCTCCGGATCGACGAGCACGTTGTAGTCATTCGCGTCACCATGAATGACGCTTCGTCGCAGGTCAGTGGCCGGCTCGAATCTGCACTTCAAAACCAACTCATGCAGATCAGCATCTTCGATCAACGGCGCATACTCGTTGACGACGCGATTTCCATTAGCGAGATCCCAGTGAAAATCGCGATGCACGGCCGGATGATCGAAGTCGGCCAGTGCGCGTGTGAGTTGTCCGAGCTTCTGACCGAGATCCCGCAACATTCCCGGCGTGTGCGGCTTGATCTCCGCGAGCGGCACGCCAGGAAGATAAGTCACGAGACGCGCAAGGTGACCTTCGTATTCGGAAACTTCACCGACCACTCGCTGGCAAAACGAAACCCGCTCCGACAAATAATTTAGAACGGCATTCTGCGCCTCGAGAAATGCGCGCGATTCCGAAGCATTCGCGATCTTGAAAACAAACTGCTGACCTGACTCATCAGTCAACAAATAGTTCTTGTCTCGCTCGCTCGGCAACCGGCGCGCCGTTTTGATGTGTTCCAAAAGCTTATCCACAGATTACACAGATTAGACGAAATCAGTGTAATCTGCGTAATCTGCGGATAGGAGAAAACTGATGCTTCGCTCAAGCTTGCTCTTGATGTTGGCGCTCTCGTACGTCGACCCGGCATTCTTCAACGGACTTCGCTATCGCCTGGTTGGTCCAGCACGGGGCGGGCGCGTAACGACAGTGACTGGCGTTCCTTCACAACCGAAGACGTTCTACATGGGCGTCGCGAGCGGCGGATTGTTCAAGACGACTGACAGCGGCGCAACCTGGACGCCCATCACCGACGGCAAAGTGCCGCTCGGCTCAACGGGATCTGTCGCCGTTGCTGATTCCGATCCGAATGTGATCTATCTCGGCACCGGCTCCGACGGCGTGCGCAGCAACGTCTCCACCGGTCGCGGCATGTACAAATCTACCGACGGCGGACAGACGTGGAAATTCATTGGTCTCTACAACGCCGGACAGATCGGCGCGGTTCGCATTCATCCGACGAACCCTGACATCGCATGGGTCGCAGCTAACGGCGACGCCTTCAAACCAAACAGCGAGCGTGGTGTGTTCAAAACAACTGACGGAGGACAGACGTGGCGCAAAGTGTTGTTTATCTCTGACGGTGTCGGCGCCACGGATCTAGAGCTGCAACCGAACAATCCGAACGTTGTTTACGCGTGGATGTCGCGACTCGAGCGCAAGCCATGGACGATCATTAGCGGCTCGCGCGAAGGTGGCTTCTATAAAAGCACTGACGGCGGCGATCATTTTACAAAGATTTCGACTGGCCTGCCGAATGAGTTGATCGGCAAAGCAAATCTCGCTGTAACAAATGCCAATCCGAATCGAATCTATGCTTTGATTGAGGCCAAACCCGGCGGCGGCTTCTATCGCTCTGAAAATGCAGGCGAAACGTGGGCGCTGATCAATTCTTCCGGCGCACTGATCCAACGTCCCTTTTACTACTCGACGCTCGGCGCCGATCCTTCGAACGCAGATGTTGTCTACGCCGGCGCTGAAGGCTTTTTCAAATCAACTGACGCGGGCAAAACGTTCACGCCGTTTCGCACGCCACACGGCGACAACCACGACATCTGGATCAATCCGAAAGACAGTCAAATCATGATCCAGTCAAACGACGGCGGCGCAAATGTCTCGACTGACGGCGGCCGTACGTGGTCGTCGCAAATGAACCAGCCGACTGCGGAGATCTACGGGATCTGGCTCGACAATCAATTTCCTTACAAACTCTATGGCGCGCAGCAGGACAACACGACGCTGATCATTTCGAGCCAGGCCGAGCCGTTTTCAACAACTGACTGGCGGGTTGGTCCGGGTTGTGAAACTGGTCCAATCATGCCGCACCCGGCGAACCCCGACATTGTTTACGGCTCGTGCAAGGGACAGTACGGTGTGATGAATCTGAAGACCGGTCAGGAGAAGAGCTACTGGATTGGCGGGCAGTCGTTGTATGGCAATCCCGCGAGCGATCTGATCTATCGCATGCAGCGCGTGTCGCCGATGGCAACGTCGCCGCACGATCCGGATGTGCTCTATTACGGATCGCAGTTTGTGCATCGCACGCGCGACAAAGGCGTGACGTGGGAACGCATCTCGCCCGATCTGACTGCGCATCCGGCGTGTTGCCAGGGCGCCAGCGGTGAGCCGATCACACGCGACGTAACGGGCGAAGAGTTTTACAGCACGCTGTATGCGATCACTGAGTCGCCGCTCGAGAAGGGCGTGATCTGGACCGGATCGAATGATGGACCGTTTTACGTCACGCGTGACAACGGCAAGCGGTGGACGAACGTGACGCCGAAAGATCTGCCGCCGGGCGGGCGGGTTCAGTTCATCGAGGCGTCGCCACATCGCAAGGGCTCGGCGTACTTTGCCGTGTATCGCTGGTTGCTCGGCGACTACGAGCCTTACATTTATCTGACCAACGATTACGGCAACACATGGTCGAGGCTAACGACCGGCAAGAACGGCATTCCCGCAGATTGGCCCACGCGCGTTGTGCGTGAAGATCCGGATCGTGAAGGTTTGCTTTACGCCGGGACGGAGTTTGGCATGTTCATCTCGTTCGATAATGGCGCGCACTGGCAGCCGTTTCAGTTGAACTTACCGAACGTGCCGGTGAGCGATATCAAAGTGCATCACAAAGATCTGATCGTCTCGACGCAAGGCCGGGCGATCTGGATTCTCGACAATCTCACCTCGCTGCACCAGCTCACGTCGCAGATGAACACTTCGGAGGTCAAGCTGTTCAAGCCGCGTGATGGCTATCGCACGCGCGTCAGTCCGGCAGTTCTTGGACCAGTGGTTGAATACTATCTGCCGACTGCGCCGAGCGATGCTGTCGTGATCGAGATACTCGACGCGAAGGGTGTGGTGCTCAATTCGTATAACAGCGAAACCGCACCGCCGCGTGGGGGTCGTGGCAATCAGGGTGCGGGAATGCCGGGTGTCGGTGGTGCCGGTCCGGAATCGGATCCGGATGCCGCGCCGATACGACGTTTCACACCGCCGCCGCGAGTCACCAAAACAGCAGGCATCAATCGCTTTGCATGGGACCTGCGAAACCAGGCAGGTGTCACATTACCGCCGGGTCAATATCAAGTCAGACTAAAAACCGGCGCTGTGAGTCAGACACAATCATTGAATGTGCTGATCGATCCGAGAATTGCGGCAGACGGCGTGACGGTTTCAGACCTGCAGGAACAGTTTGAACACAACATGCGCATGCGTGATCTGGTGAGCAGCGTCAACCAGCTCGTGACGCGCGTGCGCGAAGCCTTGAACAAGTCGCCCAATGATCCACGCTTAACTGCCCTCGCGGCGAAGCTCTTGACCGAGCCGGTACGTTACGGGAAGCCCGGCCTCCAGGCACACATCACTTATCTCGCGAGCATGACGTCAAACGTGGACCAGAAGATCGGCCGTGATGCAATTGATCGTTATCAGGTGTTGAAGAAAGAGCTCGACGCTCTGCGCGCCGAAGCTGAACACGTGCTGGGAACACCGAGCAGCTCGATTCAGTAACCAACTAAAGTAACTTACCGAGCGCGTAAGGCAGCATCTTGCGCCACCACGGCCAGTCGTGGTCCACGTCAGCTCCCCACAGATCGAGCGTGTGTGGAATGCCTTTGGCGTTGAGAATGTCTGACAGCGTGCGGCTGCGATCCGGCGCTTCGTAGTTTCCCTGGCCCGACATGATCACGATCGCATCCGCTTTGCGTAGCAGCGGCAGGTAATGGTCGTCGTTGAGATTGGAGAGGTAGTCGACCGGATTATTAAAATAGACGTTGTCGTCGTAGTGTCCTTTTAAATAAGAGCGCACGTCGTAACTACCGCTCATCGCGATCACGCCGCGAAAGACGTCCGGGTGTTTGAAGTAAGCGTTCGCTGAAAGAAACGCACCGAGACTCGCGCCGGTTGTGAGTGGGCGGTTCTCGCCGTCGCCGCAGTCTTTGCGAATCAGCGGCAGCACTTCATCAGTGATGTAGCGGTCGTAACGCGTGAGTAGCTCCGCCTTGAGATGCGGCGGCATCTGCTCGTTCAGAAGACTGTAGCGATTGACGCTGTTGATGGAGTACGCGCGTAGTTTGCCGGCTTCGATGAACGACTTGATCGCATCGACGAGATAGAACCGCTCGTATTCGAGATAGTCGGCGGCTGCGGTTGGAAACATGAGCAGCGGCGGCCCGTCGTGGCCGTAGGCGACGAGGGGCATTTCCATGTTCAGATTCGGGCTATACCAGGCAGTTGTGCGGCGTTCCATTTCGGACCTTTCGATAGGGGATTTGGGCTGGAGATATTCTCGCAGATTGTGTCGTAGCGCAAGTTTAGGCGGGGTATTGCTTCTGTGTCTGGCCTGCGGTTGATTTTGGCGAAAGCCATTTGGTATAAGAACTGCGCCACCAAATACTCCGCAGTAGCTCAATGGCAGAGCATTCGGCTGTTAACCGAAGGGTTGTAGGTTCGAGTCCTACCTGCGGAGCCACTTTTTGCGTTTCGTATCCGCTTTGATGTCCGCATTCACGCGTTGAGTGCGGCTGTCAGAGCGATTTTGCTTTACGAGCTCACATGAGATCCTCAGGCTTTGTTTGCGACGGTACTTCGGATCCCTCCGTATGCGTGGGATTGCCGCCCTATAAGAACTGGCGGTCGCACCGACTATGCATTTTGCATTTCCCCGGAAAGAAGAGCCTGAAGTTGTTTCAGGATTGCGCTGACGCGAAATTTGATCGGGATGACTTCAATTTCGATGGAGTTTGCTTCCCGGACGAGCTCTTACTTGAATTCGAAGAACGAGAGTTTATTACTGATGTGGTGTTCTCGAATTGTACTTTTAACGGTCCGGTTTCCTTTCGCAAATGTGTTTTTCAGCAAAAAGCAAAGTTTTCAAACGCAGAGTTTAAAGCTGGCGTTAATGTCGAATTTTGTGAATTTCGTGAGGAGGCAGATTTTTCAAAAAGCTCTTTTGAAGATTACACGGAATTCTCAGGTTCTGACTTTAAATCGTCTGTAACTTTTGCCGACTGTAACTTTGTCGGCTGGGTGAGCATGGCAGTAGGCTTCGAGCATCGCACAGACTTTGTGGCAGCAGTGTTTAAAAGTGAGGTTGACTTTTCGGATAGCGAGTTTCGTGGGGAAACTCGGTTTTGGGGGACGACATTTGAGTCTGCTGCGGATTTTACTGAAACAAAAGCGTTTGCCGAGCTCAACTTTTCCGATGCTACGTTCGTTGACGCGGTGCGCTTCGGGACTCCTCGCTGGAAAAGCTACTCCTTTGGTTTAAATGCTGAGGTAAGTTTTGAGCACGCCCGGGTTGATCAACCAGGAAGAGTCTCGTTCCATACGGTAGAATTGAAACCAAGCTGGTTTATAAATGTCGATTCACGCAGATTTGTTTTCACAAACGTCAATTGGAATTCTGTTTCTATAGCTAAGAACATTTCGGCTGCTGATCCTCCCGAACTGTTGGCGATTGCTTACCGGAATCTTGCTGTCAACGCTGAAGAGAATCATCGTTATGGCGAGGCATCTACTTTTCGGTATCTGGCGATGGATACGCGGCGGCTTACAGAGTATTCCTTTCCAGGTCTTGACTGGGTTCTTCGCAAGATAAATCACAGGTGGGCTTGGCGAATCGCAAATAGGAGGTGGGGCCGTATAGCCTTTTGGCGACTAAGTTGGTGGTATTGGCTGGCAAGCGGCTACGGTGAACGGTCGTTTCGTGCATTCGTAGTCCTTCTCGGCATCTGGTTGTTATTTGCCCTCAGCTTCACTCGGGTCGGGTTCGTTGTGAGCGACAAAAACTCAATGAACAACTCAGATGTTACGCCGTCGAAATATGAGGCTTCGGGTAGGCCCCTCGATTTTCCTCGAGCAGTAATCTATACCGCCGGCGTGATGACCTTACAAAAACCTGAGCCACGACCACAAACTAACACAGCACATGCCTTCGTAATCTTGGCGACGGTCTTAGGTCCACTTCAGGCGGCGCTTTTGGCACTGGCAATCAGACGCAAATTCATTCGTTAGCTGCGGGCCGCAGTACAATGGAATGTGTCATCGCAGGTTTCTTTTCTTTGGTAAAAAGATACTTAACGAATCATTCGATTCTGGGATGATGAGTCAGGCGCTAAATCCGCTCCGTCAGGTTACGACTGGATTGCGCATTTTTCCAGTGCCTTATTCCCGTATGATCAGAAAGAGCGGCTGATGGCTTTCGTAACTGCATATTTTGACGAAAGCTATGCAAGTCCGAATCCAAGCGTGTACACCGTCGGGGGGTACATCTCTACTGACCGTCGCTGGGCAAAATTCCAGAAAGCTTGGATGGCTTTATTGAACCAAGAAGTCAAGGCGCAATGGCGCAAGGTTTACGGGCCAGACAAGCCGCTATTTTTTCACATGACGGATTTTGCTAATCCGCACGATAAGATTTACGGTAGCTGGAAACCAGAAAAGAAGACTTGGTTCTTAAGAGAACTGCACAAGGTTATTAAGAAGACTTACATCAGAAGTTTTGCCTCAGGTGTTATCGTCGCGAACTATGACGCCTTATCCGATGAGCAAAAATACGCCATCGGAAGTCCTCACATGTTCGTTTCAATTAACTGCGCGAAACAGATCGCAGGATGGGCGGAAGGAGAGAACAGACATCACCCTATCCGGTACGTTTTTGAAAAAGGACATGTAGACGAAAATATCTTAAAGTACCAGTTCAACAATCTCGGGCCAGAAATGAGGCGCTTCTATCGAATGACGGAACTTGATAGTTTTACGCTCGCGGATAAGCGCAATATGTCGCCATTGCAGGCGTCTGACGTTCTAGCGTTTGAAGTAAGAAAAGAGATGGAACGGCGATTACAGGACCCGAACAACAGGCGAAAGATGCGAGAGTCTATCAAGAACCTTCATATTCCAATGCTTGACGAATGGAACTTCATAGACAAAGCGGCTCTACTAAAACTTTTTGCAAATGAAAAGGTTAGGGATGCTTTGGCTGATGAGATCTTCAAGGCTAAGGCCGCAGCGTTTGCAAAATGGAAAGCAAAAAAAAGCACGGAGAGTGCGAGCTAATAGCAGATGTTTCTCAGTCGAACAGATCCAAGTTATCGTGAATAATGTGCGCAACCGAAAATGCCAGCAACGCGGAGTAAGCCAGTATGGTCAACAAACTTGGTTCGCGGGTGCCCGACTCGTATTCACCTTTCTTTGGAGTCCTCATGTATGCCACCTGTGCTCTCTCTGGTCGGTATTCCACAATGGCTTAAAGATATACCGCCCTTCTTAAATGCGGGGCAGCCGTGCCGCCTCCGTTCAACGGTCTGCGGCTGCACTGATTTTACGGCGGCGGCGGACTGGCGTCCGCTTCTTGAGCAAATCGGGATGTTTCGTTTCGATGATGTACGCCAACGTCTGATAGGCGACTCCGAGCAACTTTGCTGCGTCTGTGACTCTGCCGTTGACCCTTGCCAATGTCTGACTAATTAGACCACGTTCAAACTTCAAAACTTCGGCTCTCAAGTCAAGGCGCTTGTTAAATAGAACCTCATGCACGTCGGCAGCTTTTGATTTGCTTCTTATCCCGTCGATTTTCTTTCGTATCGCTCGAAGTCGCGGCTTTATGTCCGGACTGTCACTGGTCGCCAACCATTCGCGCGCTTGTGCATACGCCACTGATTGAACCTCATGCGGTAGCGTATCGATTTCCTCAATCATAGTGAGCGCCGCGAGTCCTGCCCTGTTCAGTGATCCGGCGTGGTGCGCTGTCTCAATCGCTTGCTGAAAAATGAACTGTGCGCGTTCCGTTTGATTTAGTCGTGCCAATGCGATCCCCTGGTTGATCAGAGTCTCAGCTAAGAAGCACTGCCGTCCGGCTCTCTTAAAACTTCGTGCCGCCGTGCGTGCAGTAATTTCGGCTTCTGCGTATTTTCTCTCTGAGATAAAGACTTGAGCGATAGTGTCGTCAACTTGGGCCACTCTCACCTTGTCTCTAACACGCATGAACAAACGACGCGCTTGCTCTAGGTGCTCATGTGCTTCCTTGAATTGATGGAGTTCGCGCAGCACGTTACCGATGTTGTTTTTGACGTGAGCGCGATAGACAAGATTCTTAGCGGTTTGGAAATGTTCATCTGCGATGCGGTATTCGTTGATTGCGCGTTGAAATAATAATCACTTCGCTTTCTCGATGCCGCGCCAATTTCTTCGAGGATGATCCCGATCTGATTGTGATAAGCGCCCTTGAAAGTGTGGTTATTGATGCGCTCGAATGTCTGGGCATTGTCGGTGAGAACCTTCAGAGCTTCGTTGTAGTGTGCTTCGGCCCACTCAACGAACGATAGACCGATCAGCGCGTTGGCCCGCGCATTTCCGCCGAAGGTTAACCTCTTGAGTGCTTCGTTAAAATAAATGCGCGCTTCGTCGTTTGCGCCCGCTTGAATCTCCGAGTGCTTCATAAAGCGTGATGCTCTCGGTGATTAAATCTCTCGCATAGTCGTCTGCGGTTTTGATTTCACTGCGACTGCCAAGCCAGCCTGTCAAGATCCCTGTAGTCAACAACACTTCGGCAGCAACGGTGTCAGTCAATCCCTCAATGTTGGGCCGGCTGCCGATGATCCCGTTCCAGATCGGGAACATTGCTTCACGCGCCGCGTCATATTCGCTTCTGTCTTTTAGCTCTAACGCTGTCTGGCATCTGAGCGTAGCGGCTGAGTTCGGCGTGAGGTGAGCGGTATCCAGCTTCGGAGAGGTCGTCCGCATGAGATTTGAGACTTTCGAGTAGCGAGAAGTTGAGCGAATGCAAATCGGATAGTGATTCGCTCTAACCTGCCTTGCAAGATTTCCTGCGTTGCAGTTCCAATTCTGCTCCGTTTCTTTTTATGTAAGAATCTTGGCATCTTTCTCAAAACCTCAAAGGAGCTACATCGATGAAACGATTCGCAATGGCGCTTGTGCTCGTGTGTGCGCTGTCAACTTCGATCTTCGCGGGCAACATGCCGACTGGTGGCAGGTCTGAAGAACCACCGCCACCAACAACGACATCCAGCACGTCGAGCACGTTGTTAGTTACTGTGATACTCACGATCATTGGTCTGAAATAGACCGCGAAGACTAATGCGTAATTTGAGTGAAGCGCCGCTGAATGGCGGAAGGGATCGTGAGGGATGCTATTTAATGAGGGCGGAGGATGCTCGATTCGGCTGTTAACCGAAGGGTTGTAGGTTCGAGTCCTACCCGCGGAATTCATTGGCAGAGAGCAGAGAAGAATAAGACAAGTTTGGTGAGGACAGAATATTGAGGAACAGGCTCTTGAAAGAACGCCCGATGTGGTCTGCCTTTTGCTTTGCTTTCTCTGGCAGAGTGTAATAGATTCTGCCGTGTTCTTCCTGACTCCTACTGCATAAGGAAGCTCACATGATAGCCTTACCATGTACACGCGGCTTCTCTGCGGGTAACTGGCAAATATTTCTAGCTAACAGCAACCTGAATACGGCCCGCTGATTGGCGTGTACATGGCGCATGTGCTTTAGGGCGGGTAGACAGCAGGTCTTTTTGGGAAGCCGGTTTTATACGGAACCGGATAAGACAGCGAGGCGGTAGTTCAAGACGGCCCAAGTGCAATGAATAAATAAAATTAGTGGAATGGAACCGCTCATTTTATGCGGAAGAGAAACGAAGGGCTAACACCGCATTCCGATTTTAGCCAGATCAGATATACATAGTTAGGCCACACTACGCGCACGCCGATGAGTTCACCCCATGTTTACGACAAAGCCAAATATCACCACGAGACAATTGAGCAGCACGGACTCTCCGAGGAGCACGCTGCCAATCACACGGTCGTGTTTCTTCGTTGGCTTATCGAGCGGCAGATGATGAGCGACTTTTTTGAGCAGGAGGCAGCGGACATCCTCCGACGATTTCGAGCCGGAGAGGTTTCCATTCACCAGGTTTATGGTTGGTGGGATGGCTGTCTCGTTGACGACATGCTCTCGGAGGAGGGGAACGCGTTTGCGATGCACTACTTTGATTTCCAGCGCGGTCGTTACATCCCCGACTACATCGAGACTTTGCAGGGCCGCCTGCCGTCAGAGTTTCACGTTGTTTACACTGAGGACAGTTACCAGAAGATGCGGCAGGTCATTGACCGCCGTTACGACGAATGGAAGACACCCAAGAAAAAAGGATGGTGGCCGTTTTGACGTGTGGCCTAACCATACGCTGCAGCGAACCCGGCCATCGCATCACTGTTGCAATCCACGCGTCCCGTGGGCCGGGTCGCTGAGCTTGGGTCGTTAGGCCTCACCAGATCGACCGTGGACCGCACATGCTGCAAAACAGCCAGAACATCGGGTTTGTCCCAGGAATACCCAAGAGCGCAGACTCTCGGTCTGAGGCAACAGGTGAATTTATGAAACTGATAGATCTGATCACGTTCTTTCGCCAAGGCGGGACCTTCGAGGGCTTCTGTAGAGCGCAAGGACTAGACGAGGACTGAAGTCATCGAGATTTATGCTCACGAGCCTGTTGGTTTGGAGTCGGAGCTTGCTTTTTCCCTGTAGAAGAAAACTGAGGGCCAGCTTGAGTTCCAATCGAAGGTTTGCGCTATCACAATCTCTTCGACTTCTTCTACTTCTTGGATGTAATCGAAGACATCAGAGATTGCGATGAGCCGATCGATTCAGAGCTTGCTCAGAGGCTCTTCACATATGCGATGAAAGACGCCTAACTCCTGTACTGATATGCGCCGCAAATGCAGCAGGGCGCACAAATGCCTAGCTCGTCATTCACCAAGCCCCAATGAAGATCACGGTGGGCGCACACAGTGATGCTAACCCTTCCATCGAGGGGACGTCCCCAAGCGGGCTTCGCCCACTTGCGGCCGCCCCTCATGTCAAACGTTCGGCATCGGGAACACATGCGAGCCACGCCTGAACAGTTGCATGAAATGCTCACCTACTGTTTGAGCTTTGCCCGCACCATGCTCGAAGACTCTGGTGGGGAGCCATGAATTACGAAGGCCGCTGGAACAGTTCCGGCGGCCTTTCTCTTTGCCAGTAATCTCGCTCATCTCCAGTCGATTCTATTTGAGGCAGCGATTCAAGTCGGGGCGTTGACAGGGTGTAACCCAACCGCTAAGATGACCGGCCTATCGCAATCCCGACATAACGGATTTTGTTTTACAAGGTCCTCAACCTCAACCTTCGAACTCACCCGACCTCGAGGAACGATCATGCTTCGAAATATTCTCAAACGATGAATCCTCTTTTCGATCCTATGGATTCTATGCTCGTGGTATCGGTTTTTTGACTTCACTCAACTGTAAGCCTGCAAGCGCCAGAGTTATAAGTGAAAGTCTCCGGACCAACTCCTCGCAGTGCGAGTAACCAAATGGAGTTTTTGCATCTAGTAAGAATTGAATAACTCCACCATCTAGTGTAATCCCCCACGAAAAAGAAACGCTGACTGTGCATGCAGCGCAGTTGCTTGGCAAGGCGTAACGCACGGCACTCACTTCACCGGCTCAATCCTAGCCGGGGAACGGTGTGTGCACCTCGTGTTCCGCGCCCACGCCTCCGCACTAATAGTCTTAAGGAGAGAAATACAGATGAGAAGGACATTAGCGTCTCTAGTAACTTTTGCGATCGCTATTACTGTTTTGTTTATGCCGCCGCTGACTCGCGCGCTGCCGCAGAGTCAGAGCGGTGCTCGAAATCCGCAGGCCCGCAAACTGCCCTCGGGTAAGATTGTCGACAGCTACCGGCGTGGCGATCCGGGATCTCGACCAGGCTGGGTCGATACCGCACTCGCGCGCAGCCTCGCTCACTTGCGAAGTGAACGCGCCGCGCTCGAACTCGTAAACCCCGATACAGAACTCTCGCTTTTCTCGGCCGTGCGTGATGACCTCGGGCAGACTCACGTTCGCCTCGATCAGGTCTACCATGGCGTACCGGTCTTTAACGCCCAGATCATTGCGCACCTCGACGCAGATTCAGCGCAACCCGGACGGTCGCAGCCGTTCACGACAGGACGCCTCTTCAAGGATGCACGGCTTGTCAAAACCAATCCCCGCCTCGATAGCTCAGCCGCCCTCGCTATCGCCAAGCGAGCGTTTGGCCACTCGGATAACCTCGAGCGTGAGAACGTCGAATTAGTCATCCTGTCCGAAGCCGCCAAGCGCAGTGGCAGCGACGCCTCTGGCGCCGTGCTCACCTATAAGGTCGAACTCTATGTGAACGACGCGCAGTCTGTCGCGCGGCATTTCTACTTCATAGATGCGCACACAGGCCGCATCGTCTGGGACTATGACGGTCTCGAGACCGGCTCTGGCCACGGACTTTATAGCGGTAACGTCGGCATCGGCACCGTCTTCAATGGCTTCACCTTCCAAATGCGTGACCCTAACCGCACAGGCGGATCACTCTGCGGCGTACCCGGCATCATCACGTCAGACTCTCCAACCGCAGGTGCGTGCACTCCTTTAACGGACTCGGATGACAATTGGGGCGCAAGCATGGAGTTCGACCTTCAATCGGCCGCGGTTGACGCCCACTACTTTTCAGAGTTGACCTTCGATTACTTTCTCGGATTCCACGGCAAGAATAGCGTCGATGGGGCAGGCAAACAGATGTGCAACCGAATGCGTAACAATTCTCAGACCGCTGATAACGCCTTCTGGGATGGTGTCTGCACAAACTACGGCACCGGCAGCGCGGGTCGCCATTGGACGGCTGCTGACGTGGTCGGCCACGAGTACACCCACGGCGTCACACAGTTCACAAACGGCCCCGCATTTAACAACAGCCAGTCCGGCGGCTCCAACGAGTCGTTCTCCGACATTTTCGGCACAATGGTCGAGTTCTTTTGGGGCACCGACCCTGATTATCGTATCGCCGAGGATGTCGTCGCCGGTGGGATTCGTATCATGTCGAATCCGCGTTTGGACAATAACAGCATCGACCACCTCAGCCAGTTCTTCGAAGGTATGAACCCGCACTTCAGCAGTGGGTTGCAGAATGTCACCTTCTACCTGCTTGCCGAGAGCGGCAACCATCCGTCGACAGGCGTCTTCGTCAAGAAGATCGGCCGCAACCAGGCAGCGTCTATCTACTTCCGCGCGCTTGATATCTACCTGACTCCGACGGCCACGTTCGCGAACGTGCGGCAGGCTTGCGAGCTGGCGACGCGCGACCTTTACAGCACGGGCAATCCGTATTTTATCGCGGTGCGCAAGAGCTGGTTCTCTGCGGGTGTCGGCAGTGATGTGCCCTTCAACTCGATCGACACGAGCACGGGCTTCGTTACCGCGCATTACCGCGACTTCTTTCTGAGAGAGCCCGATACGTCCGGCCTGAACTCTCGAGTTAACAGTATCGAACAGTGCGGCGTAGACGCAGCATGCGAAGATGGAATGCGGCTCAATACCTCTCTGGGTTTCTGGGAATCGAGTGAGTTTCAGTCGCGCGGCGACGTCCAGGCTTCGGGTCTGCTCACCGGTGATCCGTCACATCCGTTCGACAACCATCAGTTTGTCCGCTGGTGCTATCTGAACTACCTGCGACGTGAACCGGATGGTCCAGGCTGGAGCTTCTGGGAAACAGAACTGAACAACCTTGGCGACTACAACGCCATCATCAGGGCGTTCCTTTGTTCACAAGAATACCGGGAGCGGTTTGGCCCGAACTAATAAGCTGAAACAATGAAAGTTGCGAGATTCCACTGAGGAAGCCACGACTTTAAGAGGCCGCTGGAGATAACTTCAGCGGCCTTTTTCTCTTTGCCAAGTCATGTAGATAATCCAGACAAGCAAAGGTCCGCGACCGCGAAGAGCAATCAGCCGGAAATCTTAAGCTACCCGGATTATTGGTAGCCGCACTGCGTCCCTCAATACGATCAGGGCACTCGCACATAAACCATTCCAAGGGTAAATTTAATAACCTTTGAAGTACTGAATCTTCCGACCATTCTCGTCGTATCAGTAATGGAAGGATGGTGTGGGTTTGAACACGACGACTCGTAAGAAACGTTTACTTACCCTAACAGGCCTTCTCTGGGCCTGTCTCGGAGCACAGTGCTTAGCCCAGGAACTGCCAAAAGATCCGTCGAAGCAAGAGTGGAGAGATCTTATCGGCACGAACCTCTCCGGCAGCAACTGTAAGCCCACAGATAATTCTGAAGATCAGGGAGCTCGAATCTGCAAAGGAGTCGAAGGTTACTCATTTCTGTTAAAAGGTGATCGCGTGAAACCCGAAATTTTCTTAATTGCGCCTAACGGACGGCAGCATCAGGTGCCCTATTGGGACACAAGCGATTCCAAATATCAGGGACTTCACTCCTCCGTGCTGTGGACAGTTGTACATCGTCCCCGCAAAACAATTGCAGTGACCTTCACCGCAGACGTTGCGCCGAGACAGGATTATTCGGAGTGGGGATCTTACGAGATCATCGTTAGAGTAAGTCCTGGTCCTGTTTGTGTAGTTGGCAGCATTGCCGCCGGCCCTTCGTCTGTCGCCGACTCGGTTGGAATCGCAAGCTCTCCACACGGGCGGCGCTGTCTGAACCTGAATCAACGCGAAAAGGTGGATTGGTTTGCAGCAGCTCGGAGACTTGCAAACGAAGGACAGATCGAAGCAGCAAAACTTGCCCTGACGAAAGTTCACGAGCCCTCAAAGCGCTTTCTGATTTACCGCGAAATATCGGGCGCTCAACTCAAAGCAGGTGACTCGAAAGCCGCGCGACGCACACTCCTGGCGGCTCGCGATGAGGCGCTTAAAACAAAGACTCCTGACGGTCTAAGGTTCACGCTTGGTTATGTTGTCGAAGGGATGGCAGAGGCAGGCCTTTACGACAGTGCAAAATTAGAAATTAAGCGATTCCCTGAGCCCGATAGACTGCAATTGTATTTCGAGGTGGCGCGAATTCAAGGCGAAAAAGGGGATCTCGAGGCGGCAAAAAGAACGTTTGCTGAAGCGATTCAGATAGAACTAAAACGGAACCCGCGTATTGATTTTAACCTGTCTGAGATTGGTGTGAGACAAGCTCGTATCGGACTAGTCGACGAAGCAAGAAAAACTGCTTCCATGATTCATGATCCTCAGTTACGGGAAAGAGTTGAATCCATTATCAAAGAACGACCATCTGGTCCATAGTAATACTTGGGCAATAGAGTTCTCTAAGTCACTCGATCTTCTTCTTAACTAATTGACAATACGGTTCCAGCGCTTATAATCCGAGAGTTTTCGGAAGCCTTCTTCACGCACGCCTTTGGCGATCTCACGTGTACGGCTTCACCCATTAAATTCTTACGACTCTTTGATCCCCAATAAATGGTGGATTGAAGACGCCGCAGTGCTTCACGCAATAGAAAAAGGAACGCGTCTGTCGCCTCCTGAAAGTTTTTGAGTATCGACTAAGCCCAGTGGGCGATATTCAGGCTTGCAGACTTGGTGGTAGCCGGGCTCCTGAAGCGGCGTTCAAAATGGTGACCTCATGTCCTCTAGCACCTGCAAGCCGGAAATTACCTGGCCTGATCTGGATTCATCTTACACCGATGAGTTCGGTCGTATTGATCGAACAATTTATGAAATTGCGCGCAAGATCTGGCCTGTGGTCGTTCCCTCAATTCTGCGATTACTCCGGGATTTACAAGCGGGACAAGCAGTGATGATGAAAGCCGCCGCGCTCGTTTCACGCAAGCTGAATGAAGACCCGCAGAAGCTCACTAATCTGCATGGATACTTGTATAGAACGTTTATCCATTTGCTCAAGGAGAAAGCTGAAAAGGAAGGAAGACATGCGGAACTCAACCGTGCAATGTGGTTAAAGAGTGAAGCCGGCGCAAAACAGTCAGACGAAGCGATATATGAAATTATTCTAATTCATCAACTTCTGGAACGGACCGATCCCGATACGCGGGCGGCGCTTGAACTTCGATTGATTGGTCACACTTTTGAAGAGATTGCCAAATGGCGGGGTATGAATAGCAATCATTTGAGATCCGAGTGGAGCAAGGAGATTCGCCGCCTTGCGCGTTCATGTATGCGGGAGCGTCGCGCGTTGCTGTAAATCTCTGGCAGGTGGCCGACAAACCAACGTCGGAACTAATGGTTCGCTTTTTATAACTCCTTTCAAAATTTTTTGGTGCGCTTTGCCCTGCCGCCACCCTTATTTATTTACAGGTGGAACTATGAGTGGGACATCAACGAGATGTCGTGGCGATGACCATTTATATCCACCCGCCCGAATCACCTTGAAAATACGGAAGGAATCCTCATGAGAAAAAGCCCTGCCTCCCTCTTCTTCTTGATCGTTCTGATACTCTGCTTTTGTTCTCTTTTTACTTTTGAGTCTTCAAGCGCCAACAACAGCTCCTCACGTGGAAATCCACTCGCTCCAATCGCTTTCCAGGAAGATCTAAAACAGATCCCGAAAATGATCAGAAACGCCAAAGCCGCTGGAGCCGGCTTTGTGCACCGAGATTTGTCTCGAGCTCAGAACCGATTGCTCCAGTCAGACAACCGGTCAATGCAGAATCAACAGCAGTTGAGTTCTGTTCTAAACGATGGAGTGACTTTTGATTTAGATAAGCCCGCAGCGGCAAACCTGATGAAAGACAACGTCAGCTTCCTGACCTTGTCGGTACCTGATAGCAGCGGTGGCACCGTCGACCTGGAATTAATAAAGGTAGACATCTTTGCCCCGGGTTTCTCTTTGAAGACTGCGGCTAAAACAAACGAGTCGCTTGAAGACGCGCTGGGCGTTCACTACCGGGGAATTGTCAAAGGCAATGAACGATCTCTCGCCGCCATCAGTATTTTCAAGAACGAAATCATGGGTTTTTTTAGTACCGAGGCCGGCGGCAATTCAGTTATCGGCAGATTGGGCGGAGATAATCCTTCCAACACTCATATTGTTTATGCCGACAGAGATCTGAAGGTCACGAACAATTTCTCTTGTGATGCTAAAGACCCGGAGGCACCAGTATCCGAGTCTCTCCTGGAAGCCCCGCCAGAACTGCCTGGACAATGTGTTCGCATATATGTCGAAGCCGACTTTGACTTGTTTCAAAACAAAGGGAGCGTCACGAACACAGCAAATTACCTAACGGGACTCTTCAATCAGTCTGCAACACTCTTCGCCAATGACGGCCTTCCCGTGTCGCTTTCAGAAATTTTCGTTTGGAACGTGCAGAGTCCTTACGCCGGATTAACTACCAGTATTGAGTTTCTCAACAAATTCGGCGAAGTTCGGACCTCCTTCAATGGGGATTTCGCACACCTTGTTTCCCTCCGCCCTACCGGCGGTATCGCGTGGGTTAACACATTCTGTTCGAGCGCAAGTTTCCGCCAGGCCTACAGCGGTATTGATCCGACATTTCAAAATGTTCCCACGTTTTCGTGGTCGGTTTTTGTTTTTACGCACGAGTTGGGCCATTCGATGGGGTCCCAACACACGCACGCGTGCGTCTGGAACGGAAACAACACCGCGATCGACGGTTGCGGTCCGGCAGCGGGCTTTCCCTTTGAAGGTAGTTGCAGCGGAGCTCCAGTTCCATCTGAAGGTGGAACCATCATGAGTTATTGTCATCTCTTACCAAGCACCGGCGTTAACTTCAGCCTTGGTTTTGGGCCACAGCCACGGAACGTAATTATCAACAGCCGTGACGCGGCAACCTGTCTTGCAGGCTGTGGCCCCTCCCAGCCGCCACCTAATGACAATTTCGCGAATGCGCAAGTCATATCGAACTCCTCCGGTACGACAAGCGGAACCAACATTGACGCCACCAAAGAGTCGGGAGAGCCGAATCATGCCGGCAACCCAGGCGGGAAATCAGTGTGGTACCGCTGGCAAGCACCAGCTACCGGCACGGCTACAATCACAACCGCCGGCAGTAATTACGACACCCTTCTTGCTGTTTACACAGGCACGAGCGTGAGCTCACTGTCGGTGATCGCCAGCAACGATGACGATGTCGGAGTTCTGACTAGCCGGGTAATTATCAACACAGTATCTGGCACGACCTATCGAATTGCTGTGGACGGTTTCAACGGGGTATCAGGAAATATCACCCTGAATTGGAGTTTGGTTGTTCCACCTAATCCGCCTGTTGCGCAGCCTGCCACGAACGTAACGAGCAACAGCTTCACTGCTAATTGGAACAGCACGAGTGGTGCGACTGGCTACCAACTCGATGTGTCTACGAACAGCTCCTTTAGCACTTTCGTGAGTGGATTTCAGAACCTTGATGTGGGAAACGTACTGAGTCGTAGTGTCACTGGTCTTAGTCCGAGCACAACGTATCATTACCGCGTTCGCGCTTATAACGGTAACGGCACAAGCGGCAATTCCGGAACGATCCAGGCGGCGACGACCGCTAACGTTCAAGTTACTGTTCAGACAAATCCCTCCGGCCGCTCATTCACTGTAGACGGCACTACTTTCACGTCTGCTCAAACGTTTTCCTGGAGTTCCGGCTCGAGCCACACCATTAGTACCACATCTCCGCAGGATGGAACCGCCGGCACACGCTTCGCTTGGGCCAACTGGAGCGACGGCGGCGCGATTTCGCATACGGTGTCTCCATCCAGCAATTCGACCTTTACCGCTAACTTCACCACGCAACATTTTCTCACAATGAACGCGGGTCCAGGCGGCACCGTCGCTCCTTCGAGCGGTTGGTTCAATAGTGGTCAGGTTGTGTCTATTTCGGCATCGCCAGCGAGTGGTTTCAGCTTTAATGTCTGGAACGGCAGCGGTTCAGGATCGTTCTCCGGATCCAACAACCCGGCGAATATCAACATGAACGGTCCAATTACAGAGACCGCGAATTTCCTCGCTCCCGGAACCACCATCAATGTGGCGTTGCCGGTGAACGGCGGCAGCGCCAGCGCCTTATCGACTCTCAACTCAAATTACCCGGCCTCCGCCGCCATCAATGGTGAGCGGGCTGGAGCCAACTCCACCACCGGCGGATTATGGAATGGTTGGATCAGTAACCAGATAATGCCGCAGTGGTTACAGGTGGACTTCGGTCAATCGCGAAGCATTAACCAGATCGACGTCTTCATGGTCCAGGACAACTACCAGAATCCGGCACCGCCGACACTGGACATGACCTTCACTCTCTATGGATTGCTGAATTTCGAGGTGCAGTACTGGAACGGGTCGAGTTGGGTGCCCATCCCTGGCGGCAGTGTGTCCGGCAACAATAAAGTCTGGAGACAATTTACCTTCCCGGCAATCGTGACCAGTAGAATCCGGGTGTTCGCCAACTCCTCACCTGACTCTTACGCTCGCGTAACAGAAGTGGAAGTCTGGGGCACCTCCGCCATCAATGTGGCGTTACCGGCCAACGGCGGCAGCGCCAGCGCCTCATCTACTCTCAACTCAAATTACCCGGCCTCCGCCGCCATCAATGGTGAGCGGGCCGGAGCCAACTCCACCACCGGAGGATTATGGAATGGTTGGATCAGCAACCAGACAATGCCGCAGTGGCTACAGGTGGACTTCGGTCAATCGCGAAGCATTCAACAGATCGACGCCTTCATGGTCCAGGACAACTATCAGAATCCGGCGCCGCCGACACTGGACATGACCTTTACTCTCTATGGATTGCTAAATTTTGAGGTGCAGTATTGGAATGGGTCGAGTTGGGTGCCCATCCCTGGCGGCAGTGTGTCCGGCAACAATAAAGTCTGGAGACAATTTACCTTCCCGGCAATCGTGACCAACAGAATCCGAGTGTTTGCAAACTCCTCACCTGACTCTTACGCTCGCGTAACAGAAGTGGAGGTCTGGGGCACCTCGGTGCCATCCGCCATCAATGTGGCGTTGCCGGCGAACGGCGGTAGTGCCAGCGCTTCATCTACTCTCAACTCAAATTACCCGGCTTCCGCCGCCATCAATGGCGAGCGGGCCGGGGCCAACTCCACCACCGGCGGATTATGGAATGGTTGGATCAGCAACCAGATAATGCCGCAGTGGTTACAGGTGGACTTCGGTCAATCGCGAAGCATTAACCAGATCGACGTCTTCATGGTGCAGGACAACTTCCAGAATCCGGCACCGCCGACACTGGACATGACCTTCACTCTCTATGGCTTGCTGAATTTCGAGGTGCAGTATTGGAATGGGTCGAGTTGGGTACCCATCCCTGGCGGCAGTGTGTCCGGCAACAATAAAGTCTGGAGACAATTTACCTTCCCGGCAATCGTGACCAACAGAATCCGGGTGTTCGCCAACTCCTCACCTGACTCTTACGCTCGCGTAACAGAAGTGGAGGTCTGGGGCACCTCGGTGCCATCCGCCATTAATGTGGCGTTGCCGGTGAACTGCGGCAGTGCCAGCGCCTCATCGACTCTCAACTCAAATTACCCGGCCTCCACTGCCATCAATGGTGAGCGTGCCGGGGCCAACTCCACCACCGGCGGATTATGGAATGGTTGGATCAGCAACCAGATAATGCCGCAGTGGTTACAGGTGGACTTCGGTCAATCGCGGAACATTAACCAGATCGACGTCTTCATGGTCCAGGACAACTATCAGAATCCGGCGCCGCCGACACTGGACATGACCTTCACTCTCTATGGATTGCTGAATTTCGAGGTGCAGTATTGGAACGGGTCGAGTTGGGTGCCCATCCCTGGCGGCAGTGTGTCCGGCAACAATAAAGTCTGGAGACAATTTACCTTCCCGGCAATTGCGACCAACAGAATCCGAGTGTTCGCCAACTCCTCACCTGACTCTTACGCTCGCGTAACAGAAGTGGAGGTCTGGGGCACCTCGGGACCATAATGGTTCTGTGGGGACCCACGATTTTGAAGAGGGCCGCTGGAATAGACTCCGGCGGCCTTTTAATTTTGTCGCTCTCCCTAAACACGGAAGGAAACATTCACGTCAAATCTGTCATATAAGCTAAAGGGTGAGAGCGGGCACGAGGAGTTAGACTTCGCTTAAATGAACGCGCTAGAATTCTGCCAACTCCCCGCAGCAATCGCCCTCCAGTAAACGACGCGCTGCTTTGCAGTCACGGTTTTAACTTCTTCTTTCCGGGAGCGCTCGCATGAGATTTCTCACAACTGCTTTTGCCTTATCGCTGCTGGTGGTAGCCCTTGGCGTCGCAGGTCAAAAAGTCGAGCGCGGTAGCGCGCGTCCGGCTACACCCGCTCCCGTCAAAAGCATCCTTTTTGCACAACCTTTCACACTCGAAACTCCTTTCATCAACACGTTCAGTAAGGAACGAGAGAAAGTGTCGAATGGGGTTCTCATCGTCCTCGAGGTTGACCCCGCACTCGTCGTTCCTCGCAATACCCTGGAACCCGTCCTTTACGCCGGAAACGTCACCGTTCAGCGGTTGAATCAGGGAGAACAATCCGGCCGCGTCATCGGCATCGTGCCGGGAACTATCAATCTCGCCACTACACCGATCTGGTTCGGCACTCCAGCACTGCCGGAGCGGGTCACTCAAAGCACTGTTCAATACGAACGCGGACTCGCGGAGAGAGCTGGTGTGCGGGCATTCCCGCCGGCCCAGCTCAGCAGCATCCAACGCCCAGTTGTAGCCGCCAAAGATCTCGCTACGTTGCTGCGCACCGTCGCCGCGGATCTCGTGGACCAATACTCCCCGCAAGAAAAACAGCTTGCGGATTCCTGGCGCCTGCCGGAAGCCAAGGCAACACCTAAACGGCAGCAAAACTAAAACCTTGTGCGTGCTGATCATCCAGCACGCAAGAAAGACAGAACCATGATCACTCACCGCCTCTTCATCGCGGTTAGCTCCGTCGTGCTTTGCCTGCTGTTCCCATTAGCAGCGGCCGGCCAGATCACGAAAACGGAACTCGCAGGCAACTCGCTGAGCCAGTACCCGTTTTTCGAGTACGTGCGCGCGATCAACGTCAACGCACCGGTCAAGGTGGCTATTGATCCCACGCGGTTTCCCGCGATCATTGGTGACACCTGCGACATCTACGTGGTGAATCACAAGAGCCCCTCCGACTGGAGCTCCAACCCGGCGCTCGTCGATGTCACGCCGGGAGGACATCTGACACAATTGTTCAGCGGCGCGACGATACAACTCAACACCTTCGAAGTGGCGGCGCCATCGACTTTGAACGCCAACGCCGGTCTCGGGCTTGGCGTCGGTTACGACGTTGTGCTCGACTGCGATCAGAATGGATCTTTGAGCGCGGGCGATTTCATCGACGGCCTTGGTGGTGAGGCCGGTTTCTACGTCGTGCACGACACGACGGCGGCAGGTCCGGAAGCAGTCACCGAACTGACCTACAGCTTAGACGCTGGTGTTGCTACGACGTTCGGTATTCCCGCCTTCCGTCGGAGTCAAGATCTCTACTTTCCAACCAACATCGCCGCGATGGGCAAACGGCCGATCGTCGTGATCGGTCATGGCAACGGACACCGCTTCAGTTGGTACGACCACATCGGAAACCATCTGGCGTCGTACGGCTATGTCGTCGTCAGCCATGACAACAACACCGGGCCCGGCCCGGGCAGCGCCGCTACGACGACGTTGGGCCACACCGATGCTTTTATCGATCAGGCGGAGGCTGGCGCAATTGCCGGCGGCGCGCTCGTCGGCCACATCGATCCAAGGCGCATCGTTTGGATCGGCCACAGCCGCGGCGCGGAAGGTGTCGCCATTGCTTACGACCGTTTGTTCGATGGCACCGTCACACCAACACATTACACCAGGAAAGACATCCGGCTGATCAGCAGCATGCTGCCCACGGACTTCGAGGGGACTGACAGCGCCAATCCTCATGATGCGAACTATCACTTATGGACCGCTTCAGGCGACAATGACGTGAATGGCTCGGCGGGAAATATATGTGATGATAATGAGGGCAATTTTCTCCAAGGGTGCCAAACATTTCATTTGGTGGAACGCGCGACCGGCTACCGGCAGTCTACAGTGGTGCAAGGCACCGGACACGGCTTCTTTCACGACGGCAGCGGCGAGCCAGGCGACGGGCCAGCCTTTACCGGGCCCTGTCCGATCAGTGAGAACACCACGCATCTGATCCAGCTCGGCTATTTCCTGCCGCTCGTCAAGCACTACGTCGAGGGGAACATTCCGGCGCTCGACTTCCTTACGCGCCAGTACGAGTCCTTTCATCCGATCGGGGTATCCACGGCCGATGTCTGTGTTGCTGTCAGCAATGAATATCGCAACGGTGCGTCGATCGGGAATTTCGTCATCGACGATTATCAAACGCAGCCCGGCACGGGGACCAGCAGTTCGGGAGGCACAGTTACTTTCAACGTGCTGAATGTTACCGAAGGACGTCTTGACGACAATAACCTCGATTTCATCTCGTCCGCCGCTGACCCCTTCAATGGGTCCACTCAAGCGGGCTCTTCGGATGCCTTCACAACTCGCTCTGATAACAGCCGCGGTGTCGTTTTCGACTGGACTGACGTAGACCAGTTCTACGAATGGCAAGTGCCTGCCGGCACAAACGACTTCGCTCAATTCCTCTATCTCTCGTTTCGCGGTGCACAGAGCACTCGTCATCCGAATACGGTTGCCGTGCTCGGCGATCTAACTTTTGCGGTCACACTTCGCGACGGTGGCGGCGCAACCAGCACAATCAATATCAGCGCCTATGGCGGCGGCCTGGAAGAGCCCTACCAGCGCGACGGTGGCTGGCACAATGAAATGGAGACCATCCGCATCCGCACGACTGATTTTCTCAACAATGGTTCCGGCATCAATATCGGGAACATAGTCGCCGTCCGCCTCAATGTTGGACCGTCCTTCGGATCGAGCAGAGGCCGCATTGTCATTGATGAATTGATGCTGACCAACGACGTGTCACCGTTCGGGCTGCGTATCCTCCAACCGACTATGGCACTGCCGTCGTTCGCTGGAACTTCCGTATTCGGCACCCGTGTGTTAGTGCGTCTACTTGGCGGTGGGGGCCTTGATATGTCAGCGGGCAATATGACGATCTCGGTCGATGGAGTCGCGCTTACACCGGCACAAATTCCGACAGCGGCTACGCAAGTGGGCGGCGAAACCTGGGTCATTATCGCGCCTGGTCCAAAGCCAAACGGCTGTCACGATCTTTCAGTAACGCTGACAACTCCGGCCGGCATGAGCGCCGCCGAGCCACAAAGTCTTTGCTGGAATGACGATGAAACGCGCGAGTTCGATCGCGTGCTCGCAATCGATCAAACACAAAGCATGCTTTTTGATGGCAGTACCGGAGTAGCCAACGACGCCAAGATGCAGGCTGCGCGTGCAGCCGCGAAGTTCTTTGTCGACCTTTCCAATGCTATCGATAAGATTGGGGTCATTAGTTTCCAGCGACGCGATCAAGACGGGAACGGCACTGTCACCGATCCGGATGAACTTGCAGAACCAAAGTTCACATTGATTGCGGCGGGCGAAGGAGGGACAGATCAGCGTCCTGCAGCGCGCAGCGCGATCGATGGTATTTCTCCGGATACGTCGCCAGGTTTTTCAGGTTTTGAAACTTCACCGGGAGCTGGGCTCGTCGAAGCGCGAACGATGCTCACCGCCGGCGGCGCCGCCGGTCATGAGCCGCACATCATTCTTCTGACTGACGGACTCGAGAACTATGCCCCATTCTGGACTAAAGCTGGTCCAGGAGGACCACTCCGACCCGTGTTCGACGCTGACACTGTCCGTGTCGATACTGTCGGTGTTGGCGGCGATGCAGATGACACTCTACTTCAGGATATTGCCGAAGTTACCGGCGGCCGGTTCATAAACCTCAACGAAGGCTCCGGGTCATTCTTCCTGTTGAGTCGACTATCTGACTGGTACAAATCAGTCGATGAAGACGTGCGTGGCGAACAGCGTTTCTTCTATGCAGAAGGTTTTCCACCCATCAGCACCAGCGGAGTAACCACCTCCTCCGCCTTCGCCCACGCTCAGGTCGGAAAGCGCATTGGGACCTTTAGAGTCGAGCCGAATTTGGATTGGATGACGGTTGCCTTCCACGCCAATATCGACAACGCGGCGACGGTCACGTTGCTTCCGCCGGGGAGCACGACACCAATCACAGCCGCGCCGCCCGGAATTACAGTACGAAGCGATCCCAAACACTCCATCTACCGCATCCGGACGCCTCAGCCGGGCATCTGGTCTTATGTCGTCAGAGCGCACGATTTGTCGGCTGAGTTCTTTGCAGTGGCATCAGCGCCCACTGCTCTCACGGCGCGAGTTGGTCCAAACCAATTGGCGCGGCGACCAACTGGTGACTATCTAATGCCGTTAAGGGTGTGGGTTGCCGATAAGAAGAGTGTGACAGGGGCGATTGTCGAGGGTTATGTTCGTCGTCCCGACGGGGTAAAGACCAACGTCTTGCTTTCGGATAATGGAGTGTCGATGGACGGTCGTGCAAACGATGGTATCTACGGTCTCGCATTCACGGCGACGATACCAGGCACCTACTTCGTACATCTCAAAGCGTCTGGCACCTCAACCGCGGGTGAACCATTTGAGCGGTACATGATGACGGCGTTCGTGCTGCAAGGAAAGCCGAAGCGACCGGGTGAGGATCCTCCGGGTGGGCCTAAGGGGCGCTGCAACTGCGAAGCTGAAACGAAGTATTCGATCGCGGTTTATGCCGGCTCGACGTTCCCGCATGGCACATTCAACACCATCGCTAACCCGGGCTTCAGTTTTGGAGTCAGGCCCGCGTTCCACTTCCCGGCCTTTGGCGGACGAGCTTCGCTGGGTCTGTATGTCGGGCGTGATAATTTCGCGAACGCCGGTAGCGGCAGCAATTTTCACCTGACTCATGTTTCACCGGAGCTTGAGTTCGGGCTGTCGAGACGTATTTGCCCGGTGCCGACGATCCATTTCGGCGCTGGCGCATATCGGAACGAGTTGGGTGATACTGAGTTTGGCTACAACGTCGGGGCAGGTCTTACCGTCTGCCTCAACCGGCGCTTTAGTTTCGTCCCTCGCTATACCTATCGCTCTGTCAACGGGTTTTCACGCAACTACTCGACGTTTCAATTCGGGCTACGATTTAACTTCTGAAGTTATCGAAGGCCCACGATATGAGAAAGGTCGCTGGAATAAATCCCAGCGGCCTTTCTTATGTGTTCGTAATTGCAAGTCGATGACGATGGGAAGATTGCATTCTCGCTTGCCGAAAAACTAAACTTAGCCGTCTCAACAACGTGTAAGTCTCAACATGCCGTTTCACATATTTAATAAGGAGGAACCGGCAATGACTGCTTTGCGACTGGTCCTGTTGATTTCGCTCATGGCCTTTACGGTAACAGGCCAGCAGAAATCTCCGCCGGCTTCCTGTCCAGTTACCGCGCCGCCAGCGATTCCATTCACACCTCCCGCCCCTTACGAGTTGGACAACTATGACAAAAGCTTTTGGATAGGAACCGACAAGCTGTGGACTGCCCTTCAGAAATCAGCAGTCTGGACAACGGGACCGCGCGAGCCCGGACACGAGCAAGAGGTGCAGCCTTTGACCGCGAAGACTTTCTGGGCCAGCGTTGATTTTAATTGGCGCACAGAATGGCCTGTAACACTAAAAGTCACCGGAAGACGGCTCGACGGCAACGCTCCACCGCTGCTCGCCTCGCAGGCGACGAATGCCATGGTCGACGGCCCTACTCCCGCCATGTTGGTAGGTGTCTACGTACCCACTCCGGGTTGTTGGGAGATCACGGGCGAATACAAAGGTGAGAAGTTGAGCTTTGTGGTCTGGGTCAAGCCTGTTGAGAAAGACAAGCAATAAATGAACGATGTAACGATCCGTCGCGGCACAGTTGAGGATGCTGGTTTGCTCTCTGAATTGGCGGCGCGTACTTTTTCCGAAACGTTCGCCGCTGACAACACTCCGGAGGACCTGGCTGAATATGTTGCCACGTCATTCAACATCGCGCGCCTGACGAGTGAGTTGGAAGATCCCGCTTCCACCTTCCTGATCGCGGAACTTGACGGGAACGCGGCAGGTTACGCGAGGCTCCATGACGGTGAACCTGAGAAGTGCATCGAAGGCGCTAATCCGGTCGAGCTGGTCCGGCTGTATGTGTTGCGCGAATGGCTTGGACGCGGCGTCGGCGAACAATTGATGCGTGCGTGCTTAGACGCAGCCCGGCAGGCCGGACACGAGACTGTCTGGCTTGGCGTGTGGGAACGGAATGCTCGCGCGCAAGCCTTTTACCGAAAATGGAATTTTCGCACGGTCGGCGAGCATGTGTTTCCGTTAGGATCGGATCTACAAAGAGATATCGTGATGGAGCGCGCGCTGTAGCCGCCGATTAAGTGGACATCTTTTTGCGACAATCTAAGAGTAGATTGCGTCTCCCAACTTCTCCCAGTTAGCTGTTCGCAAGCCTCGACAATCAAAAACAACTTCTTTTACTGCAGGAGATTTCTATGTCTACATCGCGTGCCCGAGTTTCCAACCGCTATAGAATCACCATCGTTGGCATCGTTCTTTCTCTTATTGTCGTGGGGTCGCTCTGCACTCTACTGACATTCCCACGCGCTCTGGCGGCGCCGATTGTGAGCGATAACTTCAATGACAACTCACTCGACACAAGCAAGTGGGGCACAACCCTGTTTAGCGGCTTCACCAATACGAGTCTGGGCTTAAACGAAACTTCGCAACAACTGCAGATTGGACCACTGCTGCAAAATACCGGCAGCTCCAACTATCGCGGTGTTCGCACGAACAGTACGTTTACTTTCAGCGGCGCTTATGCCTTTGTTGAGTTGGTCCAGGCGCCCAATTCCAGCACTGCCGCTGATGCAATGTTCACTATCGGCAATGATGTCGACAACTATTATCGGATCTACGTCTCAGCCGGTAATCTCATCGGTCTGAAAAAGATTGGCGGCACTAAGACTACGCTTTTCACGATCACCTATAACTCGACCAACCACAGGTTTCTGCGCATCCGCAACGACTCGGGCAATGTGACTCTGGACACTGCGACAGGCAGTAGCGGCGTGCCGGGAAGCTGGACACAGCAATACAGCGAAACGTGGAACTCTTCCATCTCCACGTCGTCGATCATCTTCGAGCTCAAAGCCGGCACGTGGCAGTCAGAATCAAATGCGCCAGGCACGATCATCTTTGACAATTTTGAAGTCGCAGACAACACCGCACCTGCTCCGACAGTCAGTGCGATTTCACCAACTTCAGGCAGCACGAGTGGTGGCACCTCCGTGACCATCACCGGCACGGGCTTCTCGGCTGGCGCAACGGTAAGCCTCGGAGGAACAGCAGCCACGGGGGTCACCGTCGTAAGCTCCACTTCAATTACGGCCACGACTGCAGCGCATTCAGCCGGAGCGGTCAATGTAGTTGTGACCAACACTGACTCACAGAGCGGCACGCTGACTAATGGATTCACTTATTCGGCGCCCGAAACAGTCATAGTCTCAGATGATTTCAACGACAATTCTCTGAACACAACCAAGTGGGGTACGACGCTGTTTAGCGGCTTCACCAACACGAGTCTGGGCTTAAATGAAACCTCGCAGCAACTCCAGATTGGTCCATTGCTGCAAAATACCGGCGGCTCCAACTATCGCGGTATTCGCACGAACAGTACCTACAACTTTAGCGGAGCTTATGCCTACGCCGAGTTGGTCCAGGCGCCCAATTCCAGCACTGCCGCCGATGCCATGTTCACTATCGGCAATGATGTCGACAACTATTATCGGATCTACGTGTCAGCCGGTAACCTCATTGGCCTGAAAAAGATTGGCGGCACCAAGACGACGCTTTTCACGATCACTTACAACTCGACCAATCACCGGTTCCTGCGCATCCGTAACGATTCGGGTAATGTGACTCTCGACACAGCAACAGGCAGTAGCGGCGTGCCGGGCAGTTGGACGCAGCAATACAGCGAGACGTGGAACTCTTCAATTTCGCTAACGTCGATCATCTTCGAGCTGAAAGCCGGCACGTGGCAATCAGAAGCAAACGCGCCAGGCACGATCATCTTCGACAACTTTTACGTAGCTAGCCCTGGCTCGCCAACACCAACACCAACGCCGACACCGACGCCAACTCCTACTGATTCATTAAGAATGGTCAGTGCGAACTTACAACACGGTGAATCTACAGACGGAGTTGCTCGCTATGCTGCCCAGGCAAACAAGATCACCTCGACGGCTGATTTAGTTGCTGCTCAAGAGGTTTCGGCAGGAGACATTGGTAATTGGGATGACGCCTTTGAAGATGGCGGGTTCCACCAAGTCGAATTCCGCTTGAACAACACCCAGCAAAATGACGGTAATGCTATCTGGGCGCGCGATAGTCTAAGTGAAATCGCGACATACGAACATGATCTGCTTAATGGTTCATCCAACGTCGGTCATGACAACTCTACGGATATTCGTCGCAGCGTTGTAGCAGCCAAGTTCGAGTTCAACTCACAACAATTTTATGTCGTGAGTGTTCACTTGTGTCCTTCGATTTGCAGGGATGCCGCGCAAAACACTCTGGAGTCAGTGCAGCGAGTCGCACAGATTAATGACTTGTTGAGTTGGATCAATAGTACGCTTACGGGTGGGCTACCGGTGATTATCCTGGGAGACCTCAATCTCACTCTCGACACTCCTAAACAGCCTTCGGGTTTTCAGTTTGATTTGTTCACTTCGGCAGGGTTCAGTGACCTGTGGCAAACCGGACTGTCGAATTCTGTAGCAGAAGCAGATTGGGGAGACAGGGATGGAGATACAATTCCCGATATGCCTCTGGGTCTGAACACTCGCACACACGATAGCCGGCGCATAGACTACATTTTGTACAAGCCTAACAATGGCTCAATAACGCTGGTCAACATTTCGGTTCCCGACGGTCGCGCTCAGTGTCCGGAAGACTTAACGGAACATTCACCTTTTGACTTCTGTGAAGGTGTTGATCCACTGGTCAATTTTCCGGAGGATCAAGGTGTTCGACTATCGGATCACAACTGGATCTGGGTCGAGCTCGGTTTCTAGCCACGAAAAGGCACATAAAGCACAAAAAGAATTTGAGTTCTTTTTGTGCTTTTGTGCCTTCTGTGGACCAGTTTTAGAATTCGAACCGGCCGGCAACCTGGATGATGCGGTTTAGGCCGCTGCCGCCGATCGTGTTTGCCGATGTGATCTGGCCGAAGGTTGGGCTGTTGACGTTGAAGATGGTGTTGCTGGTTCCGTTTAGATTTAGGCCGGGGGTAAGAATTCCGGTTAGGAAGTTAGTGTGGTTCAGGACGTTGAAGGCGTCCGCGCGGATTTGGAAACGCATCCGCTCGTTTATCCGAATGCTCTTCGTCAGTGACATGTCCAACTGTGTGAACAATGGGCCATTGATAGTGCTGCGTGCCAGAGTTCCGAACTGACCTGGACCATTGTCAAAAAACACCTCATTCGGAAACGCGGGCTGGCCAAACGCCGCCGCGCCGCGACCGTCGGAGTTAATCACCGACGGATTGATGTAGTAGACGATGCCGTTCTGATTGAAGATACCAATCAAGTCGCTGATCTGAGCATTCGTGAGATCAGTGACTGCCGTCTGGTTAGCTGCTCGTCCCACGCGGTTCAGCGTGCCTCGCGGGTCAACGATCGTCAGCGGTGTACCAGTGTTGATGCGTAGAATGCCGCCCAATTGCCAACCTCCAACCAGCCGATCAACTGCACCACTACCACCGTTCAAAAAGGATTTTCCTTTTCCAAACGGTAAATCGTAAACAGCGTTGAGATTGAAAACGTGGGTCTGATCATAATCGGCACGTCCATAGTCGAGATGCTGGTTCTGATTGTCGAGGAAAGCGGCAACCCTTGTCTGATCTTCACTGTTAATGCCTGGATTGCCCGGACTGATATTGTCCAGAGTTTTTTGGAACGTATAGTTGGCTTGCAATAACAACCCGCCCGAGAACCGGCGCCGCAGCTCAACCTGCAACGCGTTGTAATTGGACTCACCGAGGTTACCGAGCAAGTCGAGAATTCCCATGTTCGGGTTGGGTAGTATCTGCACCGATCCCGTTTGGCCCAATGTCACGTAGCGTCGCGCCAGATCAGCTACTGAACCATTCAGCAGAAGATTCCGCACTGCCGCGCTGTTCAATGAACCGCCGTTTGCGAGTTGCGGAAAGACTGTCAGTGTCTGGCAGCCCGCGTTCTGCAGCGGCGTACAAGCCGGATTACCTGTCAACAACAAATTCGAGCGCGCCCGAATGTAGTCGGGAAGAAAACCGTTGTTGCGAATGTCCACCTGGTTGAGATCGACAGTCCGAATCAACTCATGACTGCGATTTCCGACGTAGCGAATTTCCAGAACAGACTTGAATCCGATTTCGCGCTGGATACCAAAGTTGTACTGCTCAACACGTGGCAGTTGCATATTCGGGTCAATGAGAAACGCCACGTTCGCGCCAGGCGCTAAAGCATTGATACTCGAGAAGGTCAACGGCGGCGAGACAAATGCCGGTACAGGAATCGGCGGAGCGTTATTGATCAGCGAAGTCAGCCCAAAGTTGACCGGCGTGACCGAGAGTCCCTGATTCTGCAAAGCGTTATCAGGTGAGCGAACGAATTCATCGTTGATGTAACTCTCGCTGAAGCCGCCGCGAATCACTGTCCCGCTGTCACCGAAAAGCATATGACTGAGTCCCGATCTGAAGTGCGGTGACCACGCGAAACTAATGTTCGGAGCAAAGTTGTTCTTATCGGATTTGAAAAACTGCCCGGCGGAACCCGCATTGCCTCCGACGAAATCAAAGGTGCCATTTGGATTCAACAACGCGGCGTTGGGATCCATCCCAGCAGTCACAACCTCCAGTCGCAAACCGCTCGGATCCTTGATTCCGGAAAACAACTCGTAGCGCACTCCCAAATTAAGTGTCAGGTTGGGCCGGACGCGCCATTGATCGGCGACGTAGAACGACAGGTTGTTGTAGTTCAGTGTGTTGATAACAGGAGCGCCGGGTACAAAGCCCGAGGTCCTGCTGGTCACGTTGAATGTGTTCTGCGACTCACCAACGAGTCCGGCAAGTTCGGATTGCAGCGCGTTAGCCGTAGCGACCTGATTGGGATCGCTGAGATCGGGTATCGTGAACGACGAAGGCACACCTGGAGTACCCGCCGGTACGAATCCGAAATTTGGAAAGTTAGAGTTGTCGAGAAAATAAGTCGGCAGGGTTGAGCCGCCGAAAGAAACAATGCGATAGATGTTGTCCTGGCCGCCGAAGCGGAAGGAATGATTCCGCCATAAGTACACTGCGTTGTCCTGAAGGTTGTAGAGCTTCGTGGTCCTACCCTGCGATATGAAACTGTTCTCCGGACTATCCGTGAGCGGCAATGAAATGAAGAAGTCTGACGGCAGACCACTCGTGTTGAAGAAAGGATTGCTCTTCTGATAACCGCCGCGCACCTCATTGTTGAGCCTGTTACCGATGGACCAGTTAAACGCGCCGACCAGCTCATTCGTAGTTGCTGTTTGCGATCCGAAAGGCGTTGTATTGAATCCGCCGGTATCGGTATCAGGACGCAGGAAGTTGTCAGTCGTGCGGTGCCATACGAAATTTACTGTTTTCTTTTGACTGATATCGTAGTCGATACGCGTGGTTGACAGATTTATCTTCACGTCGGCTCGCTGATTGAAAGTGAAACCGGTCGTGTTGAGCCCATCACCGATCTGATTGTTATTGCCGGCTGCCGGGATACCGGAAAGAATGCGACTGGAGATCAGCGGATTGATACTCAATCCCTGACTTCCGAGAACATCAAACTGGCGGGTGTTACCGTCATCGTCGACGTAGGTAAAGATGCCTTGTCTTGCTGACGGCGTAAGAATCGTGCGGTTGGCCGAAGTTGTTTGCGGCAAGCGCAGTCCTTCGTAGTCGAAAAAGAAGAACGCCTTCCGTATGGGCCAGATGGGTCCACTGACTTTGCCTCCAAACTGATTTTGATTGAATGGCGGTTTTTCGACGCCATTTCGGTTGTTGAAGAAACCGTTGGAAGCGAGCGCGGCGTTTTGATTGTATTCCCAGAGTGCTCCGTGAAAGTCTACGCCACCACGAGAGGTGACGTAGTGCACTTGAGATGTTCCACCACTGCCTAACGAGGGATTTGCATTCTGTGTAACTACGGTGAATTCGGAAACGTCGTCGATGCGAGGTCGATCCGGATTGAAATTGCCTGTGCGAATGAAGTTGTCCTGAACGTTCAAGCCATCGCGAGTAACGTTCATCGCTGAAGTTCGTTGTCCGTTGATTTCACCGCCCTGGCTCGCTCCGGGTTGTAATTGAATCAAGCTGGAAGGATCGCGTCCGTTGATTGGCAAACCAAGCATCTGAGTCTCAGTCACGGTATTGCTGAGCTCAGCATTGCTCGAGTTAACAACATCGGCGCCTTCGAAAACGTTTACCTGCTCTTCAATCGCCCCGACCTCCAACGTCGGCGTCAGAACATATTCTTTGCCGACGTCGATTCTCACTGCGGTCGCGCTGAGTGTTTTGAAACCAGTAGCCGAAAAGGTAGCGGTATAAGTGCCGACAGCAAGTTGTGGAAAGCTGAAAGCTCCCTGATCGTTGGTCATAACCGTTTTAGACTGTTTGGTTTGATTGTCGGTTACGACGACAGTTGCATTCGCGATGAGACCGTCCGGGCCGGACACGGTTCCGGAGAGTCGACCGGTTGCCGCTTGTCCAAAAGCGAGCGTGGCGATTGCCATCACGCCCAAACAAAGTAAGAAAGACCGAAAGAGTTTCACTTCCATGATACTTCGCACCTTTTCTCTTAAAAGTAGTAAACCGCTCAGACTGACGCGAGAAGGGAGTCGGCGAAGCTCATCGCAACCGATATGCCAGCACGTGAGAAGCAAAGATCAGTTGTTTGAATAGGTGAAGGGATGTTAGGCGTGTGGCGTTCGTGGGCCTCGAAGAAAAAAAGCCACACTAGTCAGTGGTCATAAATTGCGCGGCGTCCAGGTTTCTCCACCATCCTGCGTTTCCAGAATCAGGTTTGAGGATTTCGAAGTAGGGGCAATTTCGTCAAAGGGCTTACCGCCCACCGCCCAGCCACGCTTTTCGTCGACGAAGTAAACATTCGCGAGGTATGTTTTAAATCCGTCAACTTTCACGTGTGCATTTAGCCAGGAGGTTCCGCCGTCAGTCGTATAGATGATCGCGCCGTCATGACCAACGGCCCATCCTTTCTTATCGTTCAAAAAGAAAACGTCGCTGAGCTGTGCACTGGTCGGTGTCTTGACTTGTTCCCAGGTGACGCCGCCATCCGTCGTTCTACCGGCAAATCCGTTCGCACCAACCAGCCAGCCGGCTTTGTCATTTAGAAAGCGAACGTTGGTAAGAAAGTTGTTTACGCTCCAAACGCGGCGCCAGGTAGCGCCACCATCTTCGGACCGGTGAACATCGCCGTCCTTTCGCACTAACACAACGATCCGATCATTTAAGAAACTCACCGCTGGCGGATAGCCATCAGCGATGGCCGGCTTTTCGGTTCTCGTGTTGTCCTCAAGAGGTGTTGGACCAAGGCGCGTCCATGTGACCGCTCCGTCGTCAGTGCGGTAGACGTTTTTCCCTAACACCCATCCTTTCGTTGGTGACAGGAAGAAGATTGTGTGGAAATTTTCTTTCTCGTCCTGTACGGCGGGCGAAACAGTTATGGACCATGTTTCGCCGCCGTCCTGGGTCTTGTAGATTACTCTCTTCCGATCCAAAAAGAACCCAACGCGTTCGTCAACGAACTGAACGCGCCTTTGTTCATTATCAATCGTCTCGGTAACTATCGTGCCGGGACCATCGGCTCGAATCATCTTCCATGAATTGCCTCCATCCTGAGTCCGAAAAACTCTTGGCCCGACAATCCACCCGGTCCGTTCGTTTACAAACTGGGCCTTCACGTTCGGAAACGTGTGAGTGGCCGGATAGGCCCCGTGATTACACGCGATAGAACACACGCACAACAACAGGGCCAGCCCGGTAACGATCCACGCGCGTAGCTTTTTGCAACTAAACGTCGTGCTCAAGAGTTTCCTCATGCAAGCAATCGAATTCTACCAGCCGCTGCCACAAAGACTTCGAATCGCCTGCGCAACCGCAAACCTATTTGTGTAGCCGTAGGCCATTCTGACACCGAGGGTAACAGCATAGTTATTTAGCCGCACATCGGCCTGGTCGTTTGTCTCGCGAGCGTTGGCCCTATTCAGCGCAACCGTATTTGCAAGAGCCATACTAGGAACGTACGCGGCGGCATTCACCGCTATGGTAGCCCCAAACGCCCACTGGCCGTAGGTAAAGGCATTCCAGAATATCCCGGAGAAATGTCGGGCCTGGTTCGGGCTGTCACTTCCCTGGAATTGCCGGCGCCAGCCACTGTCGTCGAACTCTAGCGCAGCAGCACTGCCTATCGGGGCGTTTTCCGCATACCTGCCCCAGAGCCGTCTCGCAAAACCTCTATCGGTCCAGGATTCTCTGGCAGCCCGATCTGCAAAGTCTGCAAACTGGAGACAATCGTTCCTGGCTGCCTGAAAGTGATTGATATGCGTCCACCTTAAGAGCTCCGCCGGAGCCGGAAACAGTCTACTCAAAAGCGTGCCCCGGAAGATCTCATGAAGTGGCGGACGCCCAATTCCGACAGGAAATGTCGGTGGAGTGCCGATTCGTCGCCTCGGAATTTGGCGGAAATTCTCAATGAACGCCTGCTTGGCAGCCGCTTTGGCGCGATTGAAACTGCCGGTCTGAACAAACGTGACTACAAAAGCAACCGCCGCAGCGATCACTGCCTTCAATCCGCGTACGAAGATCTTCTTGAGGAAGCTGAGAAATCCCAGTCCACTAGGATCCATGAGGTTGACGGGATCATTAATGCAGTACGCGTAGAGATTCAACGTTTGCGGATTTGTCAGGTTGACGGAATCCATTGCTATCGGATCAACCTGTGAGAACCGTCCCTGTCTCGGATCGTAAAAGCGGTTTGAAGCATAATCCAAACCCGTACTTGCGGTACGATCGTAGCTCGTAAATCGCCGGCTCGTTGCATTGGGCGACGATTCGAGGCCGAACGCAGTTCCGAACGGCAGGGCCACTTGCTCAAAGTAATTAGTGTTTTGAGCATTGCTGACCAATCGTGTCCCCAACAGGTCCGGATGGTGATAATCAACCAGCGCACCTCCGGAATTCGGGGTCAAAGTTGAAAGCAATCTGCCGGCAAAGTAAACGTAGCTCTTGGACCAGACAGGTGAAGTTGAGCTTCCGACTTCGGTGTATTCCGCACTAACTGAACCTCCTTCCTCGACGTAATAGGTCCTTAAACCCTGTCCATTGGCCAGGGCGGGTTCGTGACTGCTCAGGCGCTGACGATCGGCGCCGTACGTGTAACTTGCGATGACCGTAGTCTTGTCATCCGCCAGAATGCGCACCAAACGATTGGCGGCGTCGTACTGATACGCTTGCCACGTACTTGTTCCAGTCTTGACGCGTACCTGGTTACCGGCAGTGTCGTAGGTCCAACCAGTATTCAAGATCCGATTAGTAGTAGCCTCGAATGCGATACTGTCCAACCCATCGACGGGCACCGTACCGCTCGGGTGTGCGTTCGGACTGATCGCGTTGACCTTTGTGTTGAACTCAACGCTCCAGGCGAAGCCTGCACGAACTGCGGCCCGGCCATTGGTAGGCACGAGAGCGGTCCAAAAATCCTCCCCACTCTGCTCTGGCTCGCGGAAGAGATACGTCCGGTAAAGGTCCTTCACGTATTCACGATTGTCAGGCTCATTGTATTCACTGTGCGTGAAGATGAATTCGCCAAGGTTTTGCATCGCGGTGAGAAATTGTGTTGGACCTTGTGAGTAAGCGGTCTGAAGCGTCGACATCCACGTTGATAACTCCGTGCTGTTGGGCTGCCGGTTCAGTGCGTTTTGGAAGAAATTCCGAACGTACTGTTCGGCGGTAAATGAATAGACGTTCTGGCGATTACCAAAACGGTCGTATTCATAGCGCTGCGTCCAGTTTACGCTTTGCCCACCAGTCGCTCGCTTCAATCTACCCAGCGCGTCATATTCAAAACCGCGATCCCTGGTGTGATCGAGGTTGTTCAGTACCTTGGCGAGTTGGCCCGTGCGCTTGCTATTAGAGTTGGCGTAATCATAGGAGAGATTGAGCAGCGTGCTGCCGTTGCGAGTGATTGTTTGGCCTTCAGGCAAGCCAGTCATGTCACTGAAGCTATAGTTCTCAGTGATCTGGTTAGTACCACTGACGCCAATCTTCAGCGACGTAATTTGACTCGCGGCGTTGTAGACGATGTTCGAAGCGTGAGTCTGGCCATCCATGGTTACGCTGCTCAACCGGCTGGCGGTATCGAAATTCTGATGCGCCGTTCTCCGCGGAGCGGATCCGTTGCCGTGTTCAGCCGGATACTGGACGTCAGTAGTCCGTTCGAGTGCGTCGTAAGTGTAGTTGGTGACGAATGGAAACGAAGTACGGCCATTAACCGTCAACGTCCTGATGTCCACTCGCCCGAGTGTGTCGTAATGCAGACTTTCGGTGCTGGTTTGATCCGTGGTTATGACTTCAGGCTGCCTTACGTCTTTTCGATCCGTACCACTGGATTTGGTGCGGTACTGAAAGCTAATCGTGGGTGCAGACAGAACTTTCAAATAGTAGTTCGTCTGACCCAGCGTCAGGTTGTAGTTTGGATCCGCCGTTGTGTCGTAAGTAATCGACTGTAAACGATTGAGCGGATCGCGGGTGGCATTGACATCACCGGGATCTGAATAACCGGTGCGGTCGAAAAACCAGTAATTGACCTTTACACCGCGAGCATCGCGGTATTGGACCAGGTTGGATCTACTGTCGTACCTGAAGAAATCACTCCATTGCGCTCCGGAGCCACCGACTCCAACGTAATTCCCCGAACTGTCGAGAGTCGCACTCCTTTCGGCAACTTTTTGGGCCGTCATCCTGCCCAATGCGTCGTGCTTGAAGGATCTGGCTTGATCCCCCTGAGTTACAGTGGTCAGATTTCCGAGCGTGTCATAGGCATAGGTTGTAATCATGCCGTTGGTCGCGACGGAACCCGAGCTGTTCGGATCGGGCTCAACCACTTCCACCAGCCGTCCCAACGAATTGCTTCTGCCCCAACGTTCACGCCCCCAGGCATCAACGGTTCGCATTGTTTCACCCGGTGCACTGGATGCACCGGCGGGCCGGTTACTTTCGTTATAAAACGATTGAATGGTGCTCCCGTCGGGCCCTGCAACACTGACGACCCGTTGTAATGCATCGTAAGTGGTAGTGCTCCAGCGAATCGTATCGCCACTGCGATAGGGACGACTCTGCTGGGCTATATCACCCATCGAATTGTAAACAGTGTCGATGATGTCGAAAACACCACCTTCCGTAAGCCCCTTCTCCTGCCGGACCTGGTTACGGCCATTGCTTAGCTTGACACCTTGTTGGCTGATTGTGGTGTGTGTTGGGTGTGACTGCAAGTAAGTCGTTTGAGTGGCGCTCAGATTGGCGTCATCGTACGACAAATCTATATGTCCGCCCGCCGGTAATGTCACGAGTACTGGCCGCAGGGTCGCCGCATCGTAGGTTGTCTCCGCCGTCCTGTCGTTGGTGTCTTTCTGAATTCGCGCAACTCCAGTGTTGAAGTCAAAGGTGGAACTGGCGGTAACCTGATGCAAAGCATCTGTCGACGAGCCACTCTTCTGTGATTCCGGATAGGCATATTGCGTATTCACCGTGTACTCGAAACTGGTCTGCTGGCAGCAGGAGCTGGAACTCGTCACCAAATTACCGGTCATGTCATAGCGTCTGGCTTCCGTTACCGTACCGGTGAGACTCACAGGATTGGCATAGGTGGTAACTTGAGTCACGTTGCCGCGATAGTCTGTAGCCGGGTCATACGGCGTGTACCAGTAGCTGGGATCGCAGACCCAGTCACACTCTCCTCCTATCGGCGCATTCGAGCAGTCGAGGTAACAATCACCCTCGATCCAGATCGGCTCAAAATGTGGATTCCAGGTGTTGTCATGCTGGACCACGTTGGGAGTATCGGTCAGAGTCTGTCCGTCGTATTGATACTCCACGCGTGAGACTTTCGTCGTATCGTCGCTGGCGAACATATCTACCACCAACGGAAGATTGAAGATGTGCCGATTCGTGTAGTTCGTGCTGTTCTGGTAGGTCGTGCGCGTTGCGGTAAGAAAACTCGTGCCGCCATAGTCGAAGGTACGGACCTCAGTCACCTGGTTGTAGGAGCCGTAGGAGAATGTGGACTTGGTTGTTTGATTGTTTTGGTTGGTAATAAGGACTTCAGTCACTCGCGGTGAGTCGTATGCGCCGGAAGCCCAGCTCGTCGAACTGCTCTGAAGGACTGTGCTGCCTGACTTCGTTTCATCAAGAAAGATCAGCCCATCCAGGAAATTTCCCGGTAAGTTGTGAGAATACTGCTTGGTGACAGTGCCATTGGGCTGCGTGATCGTAACAATGCGCTGAGTGGAGTTTGTAGTTATTTCGTAACCAGTTACGGCCTGGTCCATAGTGGAGGTGCCGTCGCGCGTCCAACTCTCGGTACAGGAAGTGAACGTTGGCGCATCGGTCAGGTTGCTGGCTTGCGTGCCAGTCGTGTCACTCGTATTCAGTGGGTAGTTGTAAACCTCTTCGTTGGTTACCGTTCCCGCTGTTATCGTGCCCTGCTCGGTCGCACCCTGCCCCGGCGGTACGGGATCTGGTCCGGAAAAAGTCATACTTCTCCTTTGACTTACCTTCTTCACCATGCCGTAGGTTGAGTATGAATTGTCTGCCAGGCCGAGCCAGAAGCCGGTATTGCTTCCGGGGTAGTAAATCGCGTCGATGACCCACGGAGCAGATTCGCGAATAATGCCCACGTTGGGCCAGGCAAATGAATAATTGAGTGAAAGCTGACTATAGTGCAGTCTGACAAGCGTACGAGCACTGCCGCCGTCGTAGCCGGGTGATGTGATGGCAGTCAGGCGATTACCGCTATCGTAGTGGAAGTTGATAAAGCGGCCCATGGTGTCAGTTACAGTTTGAATTCGTGGGCCGACGTTGTTGACGTAAGTGATGGTGATGTAGTTGCCATTGGGATCGGTGATCCGGGTTGGGTATAGTCCGGATGGCCCATTGGTCCAGTAATCAACCCTGGTGCCATTGGGATAGGTTGCCTGTCCCCAGAGCATGATGCCGTTGTAACCAGTTTGGTACTGGTAATCGACCAGTGTTCCATCCGTCGTGTGAAAAACACCCGTGGTTCCCCAGTTATAGATGGTGATGGTGCCTGTGTAAGGATGACGCGTGCCGTCGCCGTCAATCAAGATCGAGCCGTTGTAGATGCCGAGGGCTTGCATCTTGCCAAAGCCGAGATTAAAACCGGGCGCGGGCCAATCTCGATCGATATCGTAATTAATGTTGTTTCCAGCTTTGTTCCAGAGCCGGGAGTTGTAAGTCAAACTAAGAGCGATATCGATTCCTCGACCCGGAATGAACGCTAGCGGTGCATCAAATCGGAAGTTGCTGCTGCCCGCGCCTTCGTCGACTGCGCTACCCGGCGGGTTACCACGTCGATTGCCTGGATCATCAGCGCTCCAATAGTTGTCGTTGCCCCAACCATCGTCGAGAAAATATGGTGAGGAGGCGGCGGTCGCACCTCGCTTGCCGGATCTTGTCTTTGCACTGTGAGCAAATTCGCCCTGGGCAGATTTGTTCGAAGCTCCTTTGCCCCGGGCGTTTGCACGCGCTACCTGGTTGCGTTTGCCGTTCTTTTGGTCCAATGCCTGGAACGCAGGCAAATCACGGGACGACTTAGTTTTAATCTCAATGGGGACGTCATCGCCTTTATGTTTCCTTATTCCCTGGGCCACGGTCACGTTGATGACTGCACGCTGACCGGCGGCTTCGGCCGTTACTTTGTAATTACCTTCAGCGCGGGCCATGAAATCACCACGCTGATTGATGAAAACTCCGCGCCCGCGACCCTCATCTCGCCCGGACCAGCGAATCTTTACACCGCCAACCGGGTTGTTCTTGCGGTCGAAGGCTACCGCGGTGAAGGTGATCCGTTGTCCCTCTTGCACGGTGACATCGCCGGGTAATATTTCGAGCCGGCTGACACGCGCATCACGCTCAGTTTGTTTTTCCTGTTTCCCGCCTTTTTCCTGATCTCCGAAAACAAAGCTTACGAGCCGTGGCTTTATGTCGTTTAGTTGCATCCAGAGCGTCAGCTCTGCTTTGGTTGATTGGGCGACGTCTATCAATACCCTGGGCGCCGCGGGAGCGCTGTTGGCCAGAAGTGAAAGGGTTATCAGCAGGCCCACGAGACGAACCATGTGGGCCCTCAGCTTTCGACGATCACGCAGACCGTTGAAGAAACGATTGACAAAACGAAAGTGGGAGGTAAGAAAATTTGAATCGTGTCGCATGGTCTAACTCCTTTAAAGGAAGGTTCGGGGACAATTAGAGTGCAGTGCGCTTTCAAGGAAGCGGCCTTGAAAAGACACCTGGCAGAGCCCTGGGCTTTTTCGAACTGAACTCCGGTTTAGCTTTCTACTGCCTATGGACCAGTTGGTTCAGAAGTTCACGGAGACTGTCAGAGCGAATGAAACTTCTGCTGTAAAAATTGCCCTTACTCGAATTGGACCATGTTGGGATGGTGTCTCAAACCAGAGGGGGAATACTAGTAAGAGAAAAGGACTGGAAAAACTGGGCCAGCTTATATATGAGAACCGATCGGCGTGTCAATCAAAAATAGTTCTGATGTTACTGCTTAATGAAAATGTCCGCTTAACTGCTCAGTGAAAATGTCCGCATGCTAACAGCATGGGGACAATCACCTTGAATGAGAAACAACGACGTCGTTGCGAGATCATTACGCGGCTAA